>Ga0302157_10007598_pt1 | contig 10867 bp, 9 predicted proteins | sample I_Bog_N3_3_FD_193502 | JGI IMG/M metagenome (GOLD analysis project Ga0302157, IMG submission 193502) | Peat permafrost microbial communities from Stordalen Mire near Abisko, Sweden - I_Bog_N3_3 | ecosystem: Environmental > Terrestrial > Soil > Wetlands > Peat | place: Sweden: Abisko, Stordalen...
CGCAGGTCACTGGCAGCATTAACAGCGTCAATGTCACCGACAACCAGATCGTGAAAACAGGAGACCTGCTCGCGACCATCGACGCACGAAACTATAAGGCCGCGGCCGAACAGGCCGACGCGCAAATCCGTCAAAGCGAAGCGACCGAAAGAAACTTCGAAGCCCAGATCGCAGCCCAGAGAGCCCAGATCGATCAGGCCACCCAGCAGGTGACGGGGGCGGCCGCGGCGCTCAAATTCGCGACGGACGAAAACACCCGCTACCAGGAGCTTGTGCAGAATGGCGCCGGAACGATTCAGCGCGCGCAGCAGGCCTCATCCGACTTCAATGGCAAGCAGGCCGCCCTTGACGCCGCCAACGCGGCCAAGGTGTCGGCCGAACGGCAGATCGATGTCCTGAACGCGCAGAAGGTCGGCGCCGCGGCGCAACTCGATCAGGCCAAGGCACAGAAAGATCGCGCCGACGCCGATCTGCAGCGAACGGAGCTGCGCGCAACAGTCGACGGGCGCGTGACGAAACTGTCGGCGGCCGTCGGCGCACTGGCTGCCCCCGGGCAGGCGATCATGATTTTGGTGCCGCTCGACATCTGGGTCACGGCCAATTTCAAGGAATCGCAACTGGCCGACATGCGCGTCGGTCAGCCCGTCGATATCAGAATTGACGCGTTCGACGGCCGCATCTTTCGCGGCCAGGTCAACAGCGTTCAGGCAGGCAGCGGAACCGCGTTCAGTCTGCTGCCGGCCGAAAACGCCACCGGCAATTATGTGAAAGTGGTGCAGCGCGTGCCGGTAAAGATCACCTTCGATCAGCTTCCCGACGTTGAACTGGGACCGGGCATGTCAGTCGTTCCCACCGTCACCGTCCGTCCCTGAGCGGGCAAATGCCGGACGCAGCAGCCAAGGGCGAATACGGCGACGCGAACCCCTGGATCATTGCAGTCCTGGTGGCGGTCGCGACCTTCATGGAAGTGCTCGACACCACCATCGCCAACGTGGCTCTGCGCTACATATCGGGCGGCCTCGCCGTCAGCAGCGACGAGGCTTCCTGGGTCATCACCACCTACCTGGTGGCGAACTCCATCGTACTGTGCGCCAGCGGCTGGATTGCCGAGATGTTCGGGCGCAAGAACTTCTTTCTGGTGTGCATTGCCATGTTCACGGCGAGCTCCCTGCTATGCGGTTTCGCGTGGAATCTGCAGGCCTTGCTAGTGTTCCGCGTGATCCAGGGTCTGGCAGGCGGCGGCATGACGCCGGTGGCGCAATCGATTCTGGCCGCGGCCTTCCCGCCCGCGAAGCGCAGCCAGGGGTTTGCGCTCTACGGCATCGCCGTCGTCGTCGCGCCGGCAGTCGGGCCGACACTCGGCGGCTGGTTGAGCGACAATTTATCCTGGCACTGGTGCTTTCTCATCAACGTGCCGGTGGGACTGATCTCGCTCGTGCTGATCTACATGATCATTCCGAGTTCGCCGGAAAAGAAAAAAGAGCGTGAGCGGCTCTGGGCCAAGGGCGTCAACTTCGACGTGGTGGGCTTTCTACTGATCGCGACTTTCCTCGGTGGCCTCGAGGTCGTTCTTGACCGCGGCCAGATCGACGACTGGTTCGGCTCGGGCTTCATCGTGACGTTCGCGGCGATATCCGCCACCGCGATGCTGCTGTTCATCCCGTGGGAGCTCAATCGGCCGCAGCCTCTGATCGACATCAAGATGCTGACCGGACGCCAGTTCGGCACCTGTTTTCTCATCATGCTGGTGACCGGCGCTCTCTTGATCGCGACGACGCAGATCCTGCCGCAACTTTTGCAGGAAGCGTTCGGCTACACCGCCACGCTGGCGGGCCTTGCCATCTCGCCGGGCGGCGCAGTGACGATGGTGGCGATGGTAGCGGTTGGCCGCCTCGGGTTCGTCCAGCCGCGATATCTGATCGCCGTCGGCGCGGCAATCGCCTGTTACGCGATGGTCGACCTCTTTCGCATCAACCCTGATTCGGATTTCTCGTACTTCGCCTGGTCGCGCGTCTATCTCGGGATCGGCTTGCCGCTGATCTTCATTCCGATCACGACCGCATCCTACGACGGCATTCCGCCTGACAAGACCGATCAGGCTTCTGCGCTGATCAACCTCGCGCGAAATTTCGGCGGATCGATGGGCGTGGCACTGAGCCAGACCGTGCTGGCGCGGCGTGAGCAGTTTCATCAGAGTCGCCTGGTCGAACATCTCGGCTCCTGGAATCCTTTCTATAACGATACATTGAACCGCATACAGGGATATCTGAATGGGCGTGCGGCCACCGGAAGCTCATCCGGAACCGGCACGGCCATCATCAATCAAATGGTGCAAAGCCAAGCTACACTGCTTGCCTATATCGACGTGTTTGTTGCGCTGGCCATGATCGCCATGGTGATGGCGCCGCTGGCCCTTACCTTGCGCACAGTCAACCGGAGCGCTGGTTCGAGTTCTGCCCACTAGCATTTTGCCTTCGAAATCTATGCGCCTGGAGGCTGGTCATGGGTCCACCACGGCTTCGAATAACCCGGCAAATCGAATGTCGCGATTGCCTCGTTAGCGGACTTCGGCTCGCCGCTGCGTCATGATGCTCTCCCCGGGGAGCAGCCTTCGGAGCCCGCAGTCGAACCGGTGGACACCGTCTGCGGCCAGCGAAATGCCCGTTGCATTTGGGCAACACCCCCTCTTAATCATTGTAGTCGCGGTTTCCGCCATTGCTTGTCCAAATCGCGGCTCCAAGATCGTCGGCGTCAGCTTCCCGGATATGCAGTCCAGCCCCCTGGGGGACGGTGAACATGAACCCGCGATTGGCCGCAATGGCAGCATTCTGCCGGGAGGTCGCCCTACCTGCTTCGGTTCTTGCGTGGATTGCCGCGTTTGGTTCTGCGGGGATCGATAGCACCGGCGCTGCACTCGTCGTTGAACGCCCCGCACCGTCGCTTGCCGCCGTCACCGGGCTTGCCGACAAACTTCCGCCGATGTCGCTAGCTGCCGCCGATGCGGTGGCTGCCGGCAAACCGGTGACGCAGACAACCGCCGAGGCAACACCGCCTTCGCATGATCCGGAACCGATCGTGACGGCCGCGTTGACGGATTCATCGGACGTGCTGCCGCCCGAAACAGCGCCGGAGCAGTTGGCTAAATCGCCACCGAATCGGGAGCCTGGCGGTACCAGTCCGACTCTCGACTCAACCGAAGTCATCGATGAGTGTCTCGTCGTCGATCCCTGCATCGACCGTTACCTGTGGGTGCTTTACCAGCGCACGCCGAAGGAAGACGCCGTCAGGACCCAGGAACAGAGAAAAGTGACCGTCAGAAAAAGGGGCAAACCGGTGACGGTCACGAGGACCTTTACGACAGTCGCCGACGAGGATTTTTCGTGGAAAGACCCCAAGGCGGCCGAAAAGGCCGGCATGCCCATGGCGGACTACGTGATCGGAGGCATGGACAGGGATTTCAAGCTAAAAATCTTTCACATGCTGCATGTGGCCCAGGAGGCGGGCTTGTCACCTGGCATAACCAGCGGATTCCGCGACGACTATCGCCAATCGATTGCAAGCGGCCTCAAAGCGGCCAACGACAGGTCCTATCATGGAGGCAGCTTCCGCGGAGGCTATGGCCACGGGCTTGCGGCGGATATCGTGAGCGTCAACGGCGCAACACGGGCGCAGCGATTGACTTCCACTGAAATTCTCTGGAAGTGGATCGATGCACATGGAAACGAGTTCGGAATCGGACGGCCTTATCTCGATCGGGATCCTCCACACGTGGCACCGATCGACGGCAAGGAATATGCCGATCATCATCGCGGAATGAAAACTCCACAGGCAGCCGCGACTGCGAAGTCACGCCACGCACTGGCATTGCGAAACGATCACAGTACGGCGAAACACGCCAGGACCGCAAAATCATCAAAGGTCAGAATGAGCCGACCAGCGTGACGAGCCAATCGAATGGACCGCTATCGGGTCGAGGTTGCCTTTCGGACGTGGCGCAAATGCCGGGAAGTACCGAAGCAAACCATGCGCTGTGGAATACCGGCCGGAATCCGGAGCCGCTCAATTTATGGACTGGGCAAGCCGTCATGATCGACGCAAGCTCGGACAGGCATTTCAACCGGGGCGAGGCATGGTAAATCGAGTTATGGCGGCGCAATCCAACGTGGGGATGCGGCGTTGGGGATCTCCCGCCATCGTGACGCTCGCGGCAATGGCCGCCCTGACGGCGCTTTGCGCCGATGCCGCGGCAAAACAGCCGCGCCCCGCTCCACCCACCGAGGCGACGGCGCCGCGCGAGGCGGGCGAGCCGATCATGGCGATCGTGTCGATCAAGACCCAGCAGGTCACTTTCTACGACGCCGACGGCTGGATCCTGCGCGCGCCGGTGTCGACCGGCATCACGGGACGCGAGACGCCAGCCGGCGTCTTCGCCGTCCTCGAGAAGGATGTTGACCATCATTCGAGCCTCTATGACGATGCCTGGATGCCGAACATGCAGCGCATCACCTGGAACGGCATCGCGCTGCATGGCGGCCCGCTGCCCGGCTATGCCGCCTCGCACGGCTGCGTGCGGATGCCCTACGGCTTCGCAGAGAAGCTGTTCGACAAGACACGGATCGGGATGCGGGTGATCATCTCACCGAACGACGCGGCCCCGGTCGAATTTTCCCACCCCGCGCTGTTCGTACCAAACGCGGACGCCATCGCGGCGGCTCCGGCGCGGGCCGAGACGCTCGCCCGCGAGGCCGCGGTGGCCGCCGAGACGGCCGACGAGGCGAAGAAAGCCGCCGCCACGGCGGCGCGCGAGACCGCATCGCTCACGGCGTCGCTGCGCAAGCTGGCAGGGCTCAAGACCCGCGCCGACGCCGAGCTCGCCTACGCCGACAAGGCGCTCGCCGCCGCAAAGACGGACCAGGCCAAGGCGCGGGCCGAGGATCTGAAACAAAAGGCCGCTGCCAAGGCCGCGGCACTGTCGACACAGCTCGACACCGCCAGGGCCGACGCGACATCGAAGCCCGACCCCGCCGCCGTAAAGGACGCGGCCAAGGCGGCCGCGGCCAGGAAGGCCGACACCGCCAAGGCGGCGAACGAGGCCAAGCTCGCGCTCGAGCCGGTCTCGGTCTACATCAGCCGCGCGACGCAGAAGCTTTATGTACGGCGCAACACGCACAAGCCGTGGGCGGACGGGGGCGAGGTGTTCGACGCGACCACCGAGGTTCCCGTCACGATCCGCGATCCCGACAGGCCGATCGGAACGCACGTATTCACGGCGATGGCGCGCAACGACAAGGGTCTGCGCTGGAGCGTCGTCACGATCGACAACGGGAACGACGCCACGGACGCGCTCGACCGCATCACCATCCCGCAGGATGTGCTCGATCGCATCGCGCCGACCGCGTTACCGCGATCCTCGATCGTCGTCTCGGACGAGCCGCTGAGCAGCGAGACCAACTATCGCACCGAGTTCGTCGCGGTGCTGAGCAACCAGCCCCAGGGCGGCTTCGTGACGCGCCGGCCCACGGTCGATGTCAACGTGGCGGACGGCAACTCCTGGAACGACTCCCGCAGCGACGATGGCTTCGGCTTCTTTTTCCAGCGCCGGCCCCCTCAAACCGTCGATAACCGCCGGCGCGGCGTCCAGTACAATCGTCCGGTGCAACAGGGCTGGTGGTAAGACGCCCTATAACGCGCCTGAAGGGACACGCCTGCCGAGCCATGGTATGCTGGAAGGTGCGATGAGGGGGACGCTCGATGTGGAAAGCGTTTTGGAGGAAGTGGACACTCGACAAGCCGGCGGCCTTTGGTGACTGGCTTTGGCAGGTATTCGTCGTTGAGCTGGCTGCCCGCCTCGACCGGCTGACCTTGAGGGAAGTCATCGCGTTCATCCCTGTCGTCATTCTGGTCGTGGCTTACGCGCACAGCATCCCGATCCCCCCGGAATTGATTCTGGTCGGCGATCTGCTGGCCTACATCGACATTTTCTCGATCATCTTGTTGCTCAGCCTCGTGGGGCGGGCAGCGGCGATCTTGTACGCCGTCCGGCGCACCGCCGAACAAGTGCTTGGGCTGGTGAGTTGGGCGCGCATGAGATTGCTTCGTCCGGATTCCCGTCACCGGCGAACCAGCGGCGCGAGGAATCCGGGGCGGTTGTTCGGCCGAGCCAAAACGGATGACGACGGCGACGGACTCATTTACGGCGCAGCCTCGGCGTGACCCGCTGATCCCTCTGGTGTGCCCGGCTCGGATTCCGCGTCGGAAGCTAGATGCGCGGGCCTTGCGAACTCACCGGAACGTGTGCGGGGCCTGGCATCGCCGGCCGGTCCATCGGGTCAGTGGGCGTCGGCCGGGCACAGGGATCGGTTGTTTCGCGCGGAAACATCGACGCCAGGGGGACGTGCAATATCCTGCAGACATCGAACAGGCGGACCGCGCTGACGCCGTTGACGCCGCTCTCGTAATTCTGGACCTGCTGAAACGAGACACCCAGCGCCCTGGCAAGCTGTTCCTGACTGAGGTTCAGCGCAAGCCGCCCCTCGCGAGTTCGAACGCCAATATATCTGTCGATTTCCAGTTTCGACTTCGGCTTCGTCATTTTGGTCCGCTCTGCTGACGCGCGGTCTCGAGATTCAAGGGATCTCTGTCTATTGGTCCTCGTCACCGCAAAAAAGTTCAAGCGGGTCGTTCGACCCCGGGGCGGCGGCAGGACGCGGGTTACTGTCGTTGACGCAACCTTGCTTTCAGCCGAACGGCTTCAGCGCCGCCTCGATCTGCGCCTGCCGCGGCTCAAAACCGCCCGGTCGGTTGCGCGACGCCATCGAGATGATCTTGGATGATGATGCGGAATATGGCATGAGGGCACGCCTGCGGCAGCCCCTGCCGCCCATTTGAAGGATCGCATCATGCCCGGCCATTTGATCGTCACCGACGAGGACGCGACCCGGGTGATCGCGCTGCGGCGGCCAGACAAGAAGAACGCGATCACGCAAGACATGTATCGCGCCATGAGCGCGGCCATCGACACCGCGCAGGACAATCCGGATATCCGCTGCATCGTCATCACAGGCGGCGCCGGCATGTTCACGGCCGGCAACGATCTGGAGGATTTCCTGAAAGACGGCACCTCCAGTCCGGACGCGCCGCGGGCCTCCGCCGCGGCGAAATTCCTGTATTCGCTGGCCAACAATGCCAAGCCGCTGGTCGCCGCCGTCGAGGGCATCGCGATCGGCATCGGCACCACGCTTCTGTTCCATTGCGATCAGGTGGTGGCCGGCAGGACCGCGACCTTCTCCACCCCGTTCATCCATCTCGGCCTGGTGCCGGAAGGCGCCTCCAGCCTGCTGGCGCCGCGCGCCATGGGCCACCACCGGGCGTTTTCAATGCTGGTGATGGGACGCTCGCTGAGCGCCGACGAGGCGCAGGCCGCCGGCTTCGTCAATGCGGTGGTGGCGCCCGGCGAGGCCGAGGCCGAGGCGCGCAAGGTGGCGCGGGAAATCGCCGCATTGCCGGCGGAAGCGGTCGCGATCTCGCGCAAACTTCTGAAACTGCCGCCCGAGGAGATGACCCGCCGGATCGACCAGGAGGGCCATCTGTTCGGCGAACGCATGCGCTCGAAGGAGGCCATCGCCGCCTTCACGGCGTTTTTCACGCGCAAGCGGGCGTGAGGGCGGAGGGGCGTTCGTGAAGCCAGGTCTTCGTGAAATCGTCGCGCGCCCTCGTTAGATTAGGACGGAAAAAGCTACCACTCTCAACCGTCATTGCGAGCGAAGCGAAGCAATCCATCTTGCGAAGCAAAGAGAGTATGGATTGCTTCGTCGTTTCACTCCTCGCAATGACGAGGAACTAAAGTCATGAAGCATCCGCTACCCTCGATCCTCGCCGCTTTGCTGCTCGCTCTCGGGCCGGCTTCGCGAGCCCTCGCACAAACCGCCGCGCCGGTGGAACTGCGCATTCTCGCCATCAATGATTTCCACGGCAATCTGCGGCCGCCGCCGGGCGGAATCCGGATCGCCGATCCCGCCGACAGGACCAAAAAGATCGCGGTGCCGGCCGGCGGCGCGGAGTATATGTCCACCCTGGTCGGACAGCTCCGCCAGGGTCACCCCAACAATATCTTCGTCGCGGCCGGCGACCTGATCGGCGCCAGCCCGCTGTTGTCGGCGATGTTCCACGACGAGCCGACCATCGAGTCGATGTCGATGATGGGGCTGGCGATCTCCTCGGTCGGCAATCACGAGTTCGACGAGGGCAGGGACGAACTGTTGCGAATGCAGAATGGCGGCTGCCATCCGGTCGACCACTGCCAGGGACCGCATCCGTTTCTCGGCGGCAAATTCCACTATCTCGCCGCCTCCACCTTCGAGAAGAGCACCGGCAAGACCATTTTCCCGGCTTACGAGATCCGGGAATTCGGCGGCATCCCCGTCGCCTTCATCGGTCTCACCTTGAAGGACACGCCCAGGATCGTTTCGCCGGACGGCGTCGCCGGTCTCGAATTCCGTGACGAGGCCGATACCGTGAACGCGCTGGTGCCGGAATTGAAGGCGCGCGGGGTCGAGGCCATCGTGGTGCTGATCCATGAAGGCGGCCTTCCCACCGGCGATTTCAACGAATGCCCTGGCATCTCCGGACCGATCGTCGACATCGTCAGGAAGTTCGACCGCGCGGTCGACGTGGTGATCTCGGGCCACACCCACCAGGCCTATGTCTGCGAGATCGACGGGCGGCTGGTCACCTCGGGCGACAAGTTCGGCACCCTCGTCACCGCGATCGATCTCAAGCTCGATTCCGCCACGCGCGACATCGTCAGCGCCAGGGCCGACAACGTCATCGTCCGCACCGGGACGCTGGCGAAGGATCCCGCGCAGACCGCGCTGCTCGAATCCTACGACAAGCTCGCGGCGCCGATCGCCAACCGGCGGGCGGGATCGATCACCGAGACGCTGTCGCGCGTGCCCAACGAGGCCGGCGAGAGTCCGCTCGGCGACGTCATCGCCGATGCCCAGCTGGCCGCAACCCGCGCGCAGGGCGATGGCGCCGCCGTGGTCGCTTTCACCAATCCGGGCGGCGTCCGCACCGATCTTCCGAAGCAGGGAGAAGGTACCGTGACCTATGCCGACCTGTTCGCCAGCCAGCCGTTCCGCAATCAACTGGTCACGCTGACGCTGACGGGCGCTGCGATCAAGGACATGCTGGAGCAGCAATGGCTCGATCCGAAACGGCCGCGGATCCTGCAGGTCTCGAACGGCTTCAGCTACGCCTGGGACGGCGCCAAGCCCGATAGCGAGCGGGTGATCGCCGAGCGGATGACGCTGAACGGACAGCGCATCGATCCCGCGGCCGGCTACCGCGTCACCGTGAACAATTATCTCGCGCTCGGCGGCGACGGTTTCACGGTGCTGAAACAGGGCACCGAGCAGCGTTTCGGCGTCTACGACGTCGATGCCCTCTACGGCTATTTCCAGGCCAACGGCCCGGTCGCGCCCCCGGCGGCAGGTCGCATCGCGCGATCGAACTAGATTGCGCCAAAAGCACCGGGCAAATGCGCCGCGTGGCCCTTTCCGAGCGGCCGGCGACCCCTTAAGTTAGCCCCAACTCGAAAGGCGCCCCGGCGCGCCAGGGCCCTGCATGACGCTGTTTCTCACCCACCCCGCCTGCCTCGACCACGCCACCCCGCCCGGACACCCCGAGCGCGCCGACCGGCTGCGCGCGGTCAATCAGGCGCTGGCGGCGGACCGCTTCAACCCGCTGGTGCGCGGCGAGGCGCCAGAGGGCAATCTGGATCTGGTCACGCTCTGCCACAACGAGGAATATGTCGGGGAACTGCGGCACATCGCGCCCACCAGCGGCCTGATCTACATCGACGGCGACACCTCGATGTCGCCCGGCACCTGGGAGGCGGTGATGCGCGGCGTCGGCGGCGCGGTGGCCGCCACCGACGCGGTGATGTCCGGCGCCCATCACAACGCCTTCGTGGCGGTGCGCCCGCCGGGCCATCACGCCGAAATCAACAAGTCGATGGGCTTCTGCTTCTTCGACAACGTCGCCATCGCCGCCCGTCACGCCCAGCGCAAATACGGCATCGCGCGCGCGGCGATCGTCGATTTCGACGTCCATCACGGCAACGGCACGCAGGACATCTTCTGGGCCGACCCGACCGTGATGTACTGCTCGACGCACCAGATGCCGCTGTTTCCCGGCACCGGCGCGGCGGGCGAGCGCGGCGAGCACGACACCATCGTCAATGCGCCGCTGGCCTCGGAAGACGGCGGACCCAAGTTCCGCGCCGCCTTCGAAAACGTCATCCTGCCGCAGTTGCGCAAATTCAGCCCCGAACTGATCATGATCTCCGCCGGCTTCGACGGTCACTATCGGGATCCGCTGGCATCGCTCAATCTCAGGGCGGAGGATTTCGACTGGGTCACGCGGCAACTGATGGACCTCGCCGACAGCACCGCTTCGGGACGAATTGTCTCGGTGCTCGAGGGCGGTTATGATCTGCAGGGCCTGCAGGAATCGGTTGCGGCCCATGTCACCGCATTGATGGGTGTGGATTCCCGCCCCAATACGTCCGCATAAATTCAATCAGGTTTGCGCCTGGCGAAACCGCGCATCCGGGAAAGCAACATGGCCGAAAACACCCAACTGGACGTCAAGAAGCTGAGCTTCGAGCGCGCGCTCGAGGAACTTGAATCGATCGTCAAACGGCTTGAGGACGGTAAGGTGCCGCTCGAGGAATCGGTTACCATCTATGAGCGCGGCGAATCCCTGAAGCGGCGCTGCGAGGAACTGCTGCGGCAGGCCGAGGCGCGGGTCGACAAGATCACCACCGACGCGTCCGGTCAGCTGACCGGCACCGAGCCGCTGGATG
>Ga0302157_10007601_pt1 | contig 10865 bp, 11 predicted proteins | sample I_Bog_N3_3_FD_193502 | JGI IMG/M metagenome (GOLD analysis project Ga0302157, IMG submission 193502) | Peat permafrost microbial communities from Stordalen Mire near Abisko, Sweden - I_Bog_N3_3 | ecosystem: Environmental > Terrestrial > Soil > Wetlands > Peat | place: Sweden: Abisko, Stordalen...
CGGCCTGGGCGACCGCCTCGGCGGACGACAAGGCCGCCCTGACAGCCGCCTTCCGCAAATACACCATCGCCAACTACGCCAAGAACTTCGACAGCTACGACGGCGAGAAGATCACGGTCGATCCCATGGTGCTGACCCGCCTGCCCGACAAGCTGGTCAAGACCACCATGACCGGCGGCGATGCGCCCGTCGTGCTCGGCTACCGCATGCGCCAGGCCGGCTCGACCTGGAAGGTGATCGACGTCCTGTTCAACGGCGCCATCAGCCAACTGACCACCCAACGCTCGGACTTCACCGCGACCTTGCAGAGCGGCGGCGTGAAGGCGTTGGTCGCTAAGCTGGATGCGCAGACGGAGAAGTTGTTGAAGCCGTAGAGAGACCGTTGGCCTGTGGCTTGTTATGGGCCACATTGCTGCGATGAGCGCCCATCGCCGCGTCAAGCTTTTCAGGTACGGACGCAATCAAGCCGTCCGCATCCCGAGGGAATTCGAACTCCCAGGCGATGAGGCAGTTATGCGCCGGCAGGGCGACAAGCTGATCATCGAACCCTCGCCGGCGAAGTCCTTGCTCATCCTGCTCGCCGAGCTGGCGCCGATCGAGGACAGCTTCCCCGATATCTAAGATCGCCGAGATAGGGGACATGCACTCGTGCTAGCGCTGCGCGGTTAGGGTAGCTGGAGCAGTTCGTTGGCTTGAAAGCATCCAGGCCGCCGTCGCGAAGGAGTAACGATGACGGCACTTAGCGATCGCGGTATTTTCTGGTGGAGCGATCAAGCAATCCCGCCCAATCAATTCGCGCCGGAGGAAAATGTCGCTGGCCTCCTGACTATCAGCGATACAGGACGAATAAATATCGATTTGGATGGAGTCCTACCGTCGGCTAGTGGTCGGTTCTCGGCCATGGAACAGGGGAAGGTCCTCCACGGCCGGTCGATTACAGGACTTTTGAAGTCCGACAATCGATACGTCCTGGCGACCGATCTTTATCGCAACGGCGGAACTCTCCGAACTGCGGGCCTCACCACCGAAAAATACAATGCGCTCTATTGTCTGATTTCAACCACACTGATTTCACCGAAACGCCAGGTTAGAGCGATCGTGTTCGATCTAGCTGGATACGAGGAATGGCTTTGGATCGGCCGATTTACTAGCAAATACACGTCCAGAAGCTTCACGATCAAGCATCTGACCAAGCCTGATTTGCGCTTTCGAAGTGCCGCTGGAAAGCTTCTTGTTAGGCGCTACATCACGTTCAACCAAGACTGGAATCCCGGATCGCAGGGCACTGAGCTTCGGGAACGGGCGCAGTTGCGTTATTCCCCTTCAATGGCGTTAAGCAACTCTTCGGCAGTTGAGAAATACGTACCCCTTCGGTGACGGCCGCCTTGCCCTGATGGGGTGAGGTCGGGATGCTGCGCTCGTAAGGAGTCCTTATGAGCGCTCATAGCTGTGCAGCATGGCCCAGGTAACGTTGATGACGGGGCCGGAGCGGCGGCGGCGCTGGGGTTCTGAGGATCGCCGTCAGATCTTGATGGCGGCTTTCGCGCCCGGTGCGATCGTGGCGGACGTGTCGCGCCAGTTCGATATCTCGACGAGCCTGATCTACAAGTGGCGGCGTGAGGTCATGGCCGCGCGGGCCGAGGGCCAGTTTGTCCCGGCGGTGATTGTCGATGGGCCGCAGGACGTGGAGCGCGCAGCTCGGTCGGAGCCGGCGATCGTGGTCGAGCTGGCCGGCGGCGCCCGGGTGACGATCGGTGCGACGGCAACGGTCTCGATGGTGAGCGCGGCGCTTCGGGCGCTGCGATGATCCCCATTTCGAGCGGGGTGCGCGTGTGGATCGCCTCCGGCCACACCGATATGCGCAAGGGCATGCCAGGTTTGAGCCTGCTGGTGCAGGAAGGCCTGGGCCGCGACCCATTCGCCGGCGATGTCTTCGTCTTCCGTGGCCGCGGCGGATCGTTGATCAAGGCGGTTTGGCACGATGGGATTGGGCTGTCGCTTTACGCCAAGCGGCTGGATCGCGGACGCTTCATTTGGCCCCAGACCGTGGACGGGGCGGTGGCCCTGACCGCCGGCCAGATGAGCTACCTGCTTGAGGGGATCGACTGGCGTAATCCGCAGCTAACCTGGCGGCCGCAGGCGGCGGGGTGAGCCCTAAAAAACTTGGTCCGAGGTGCAGATAGGGGCGCCACAAGGCTCCGATTTTGTGATTCTATCACCCTATGGACGCTGGCCGCGAAGCCCTGCCGGACGATGTTGAAGCGCTCAAGGCGGCGCTTCTCACCGCTCGGGCCGAGGTCGCCGTCGCCCGCGCCAAGGCATCCGACGATCAGGCCCTGATCGCGCATCTGAAGCTGGAGATCGCCAAGCTCAACCGTCAGCGTTTCGGGCCGCACGCCGAGCGCACCGCCCGGCTCCTGGATCAGATGGAGCTGCAGCTCGAGGAGCTGGAGGCCTCGGCCACCAGCGACGAGATCGCCGCCGAGATGGCGGCGGCTCAGACCACGGCCGTGGCGGCGTTCACGCGCCAGCGGCCAGCCCGCAAGCCATTTCCGGAGCATCTGCCCAGAGAGCGGATCATCGTGCCGGGACCAAGCGCTTGCCTGTGCTGCGGCGGATCACGCCTGGCCAAGCTTGGTGAGGACGTCACCGAGACGCTGGAGGTGATCCCCCGCCAGTGGAAGGTCATCCAGCACGTGCGCGAGAAGTTCGCCTGCCGGGACTGCGAGAAGATCAGCCAGGCGCCCGCCCCGTTCCATGTGATCCCGCGCGGCTGGGCCGGCCCGAGTCTCTTGGCGATGATCGCCTTCGAGAAGTTCGGCCAGCACCAACCCCTCAACCGGCAGGCCGAGCGCTACGCCCGAGAAGGCGTGCCCTTGAGCCTGTCCACCCTCGCCGACCAGGTGGGCGCGGTCTGTACAGTGATGCAGCCGATCTTCGAGCGCATCGAGGCGCATGTGTTCGCCGCCGAGCGACTGCATGGTGACGACACCACCGTGCCGGTCCTGGCCAAGGGCAAGACCGACATCGGTCGATGTTGGACCTATGTCCGCGATGATCGGCCCTTCGCCGGACCGGCGCCGCCGGCGGCGGTGTTCTACTACTCGCGCAACCGTCGCGGCGAACACCCGCAGGGCCATCTGGCCCGATGGGCAGGCGTGCTGCAGGCCGACGCCTATGGCGGCTACGACGCCCTTTATGTCGCCGGCCGAACATACGGACAAATCTTTCAGGCGCCGTGTTGGGCGCATGGCCGGCGTAAATTCTTCGAGCTGGCCGACATCGCTGAGGCCACGCGCCGCAAGTCGAGGGGCAAGGCCGCGGTTGTCTCGCCCGTAGCCGTAGAGGCAGTCAGGCGCATCGACGCCCTGTTCGATATCGAGCGCGCCGCCAACGGCCGCCCGACCGCAGAGCGCTTGGTCGTTCGTCAGACGCTGAGCGCCCCGCGCGTCGTCGAGCTGGAGACCTGGATGCGCGACCAGCGGGCCAAGCTCTCGCGCCACGATCCCGTGGCCAAGGCGCTCGACTACATGCTCACGCGTTGGCCGGCCTTCACCCGCTTCCTGGACGACGGCCGGATCTGTCTGACCAACAACGCCGCCGAGCGGGCCCTGCGCGGCATCGCTCTCGGCCGGAAGGCCTGGCTATTTTGCGGGTCCGACCGCGGCGGCCAGCGGGCGGCGGTGATGTACAGCCTGATCGTCACCTGCAAGCTCAACGAAGTCGATCCGCAGGCTTGGCTGGCCGACGTCCTTGCCCGGATCGCCGAACATCCCGTCAAGGCTCTCGACGAACTGCTCCCGTGGAACTGGCGGCCGCGATCCGTGGCCCTAACTCAGGCCGCCTGACCCGCGGTACTCACCGGATGGGTACAGAAATACGGAGCCATCCAAGATTTCTTGATACTGCTGACCGGTTCCGAATACCAAATGACGACCCCGGACGTCGTGCTCACGTCAGGCCAGCATGCACGCTTCTATTTTGGTCGTGTCAAAAGCGAAGAACCACCGCCGCGATTTATAAACTGGGTCGCGTCATTCCCGGAGATAGAGCCGACATTTGGCGACCTATTCTTCGCCTGGCTTAAAGCCCGGGAAGAGTTAGGCAGCGGTGCCTATCTGTACCTTGCGACGCGGCGCGGACTCGACATCTATGAGGAGCATAAATTCCTGAATTTGATGACGGGCCTGGAATCCTACCATCGGGCGCGCTTCGGCAATGGCGACACCACGGCGTTCGATAAAAAAATCGGCCGCATAGTGGCTCAGGTCACTGCTCCGAAGGATCGCTCCTGGCTAAAGAAGCGACTCAAAAACCTCGGGAGCCCCAGCCTGGAGGAGCGGCTGCTGGTCTTGCTCCTATCGGTGCCGATACCTTTGGAGGAAAGCGCATTGCGCGAATTTCTAGGTGCTTGCGCAAAAGTAAGAAACCAGATCGCACACACTGGACACTCGGAAGACGCATCTGCCTCTGGCCAGCCACTCCACTGGATGTCTGTTCGCAGCGCCATCTTGTCCCACCTTTATCACGCCAAACTGTTGCTTGAAATCGGGCTACCAAAGCCGCTGGTGGAGCGATGGCTTACGACCAGTCCGGCCTCTTTTCATCTACGCTGGTATTTGCGAGAGGCGGGCCTAGAGGTCGACTCGCCCTCCGCCCACACGACATGAATTTGTCGGTACGAATCCCATCGTTTTCTCCCCCGATTCCAATCTCACCCCTGCTTCCTCGGCCTTCCACCCTTGGCGCCGTTAGCTCTGGACGCCGCCGCCTTCGCCACTGACGTCGCCTGACCGGCGCGCCGGGCCATGTAGGCCTTGGTCCCGAACAGACCGGCCAGCAGGCCCGGGATCGACAGATCCACGTCCAGCGCCTCCCAATACAGGCCATACCCGACGCCGAGAATCTGCACCGCCTTGAGCTGCTCGTCCGTGGCCATCTCCAAACCCTGGGCCAGCCGAGGTGGAAAGGCGAAGGTGCAGCCGTTTGTCAGATCGACCACGATCCGTCCAAGCTTGCGGTCATAGCGCGCCGAGGCCGCTCGGGGCTCGGTCTCCAGGGCCTGCCTTCCGCGCTCCATGGCGGCGTCGATTTGCGCGTCTGAGATATCAGCCATGAATCTCATTCCACCGTTTGAGCAGGTGGACCTGCTGTTCCTTCACAACGCTCATGGCCCGCCGGATTCCGCCCTAGCCATGCCGATGGCAAACATAAATTCCGGACCGCCGTCGCCGGCGAGATTGATCTTGGCTTCGCCGTCTCCGAACACATGGACGTGCGCCGGCTCATGATCATCGACAAAAATGACGATGCGCAGGCCATGCGCGCGATACACGGTGACCACTGTTAGAAATAACCTATCGTGATGGGTTAATCAATCGGTTACGGCGCCCTCATTTCAATGGTCGCTTGGGTCCCCCGGTCAAGCCGGGGGATGACGGTGGAGTTGTTGCGGCCCTAAACCGTCGGCTCAGGCGCCCGCTTGGCCGGGGGCGGACCCATCAGCGCCGGGCCGAAGAACAAGGCCGTGGCCAGGGTGAAGGCGAGGGAGATCAGCAGCAGGCGGCCCATGCTGGCGGTGCCCGGGTGGCTGGAGATGATCAGGGCGCCGAAGGCCACGCCCGTCGTTAGGCCGCTGAACAGCACCGCGCGGGCTAGGGACGAGGTCAGGAAGTCGGTCTTGCCCGCTCGCCACGCCATCACCTGATAGATCTGGAACGCCACGCCGATGCCGAACAGCAGCGGCAAGGCGATGATGTTGGCGAAGTTGATCGGCTGGTTCAGCACCACACAGGCGCCCAGGGTCAACAGTCCCGTGAGCAGCACCGGCAGCACGGTGTAGGCCACGTCCCGCGGCCGGCGCAGCACGATGAACAGCAGGATGGTGATGGCGATCAGCGACAGCACGCCCGCCTCGCGGAAAGCGTCGACGATGGTGTTACCCGCTTGAACGATGGACACCGGTCCGCCGCTGGCGTTGGGCGCCACCGCGCTCACCGCCTGGGCGAAGCGGCGGATGCCCGCGTCATCGAGCACGCCGCCGGAGGGGAACACCTGCACGCGCGAGTGACCGTCCGGCGAGATCCACTGCGACACCACCTGGGGCGGCAGGGTCTGCAGCGTCAGTGGCCTGGCCTGCAGCATCTCGCGCAATTGGCCGAGCAATACCTGAAGCGGCTGGGACACGGCCGCGTCGGCGGCGGCGCGGTGCGCGGGCGGACCAGACGCCAGTCGGTCAAGCGCGTCGGCCAAGGTCAGGGCGTCCTGGCCGGCGGCGCTGCGGTCACGGCCAACGGCCGAACGCAGGGCCTTGGCGGTCTGCGAAAGGCTGGCCTGCAGCTCGGCGTCGCTGGCCGGCGGGGCCACGGCGAAGGGATTGATGGTCGTGTCCAGCAGCATGCTGGCGTCGGCGATGGCCGCGAGCTTGGCCGATTGGTCGGTGGGCGTGAACGTCGACAGGGTCAGGGCGTATTGCACCTGAGGCAGCTTCTCCAGCCTGGCCGACAGGGCGTCGGCGGCGGCCACGGAGGGCGTCAGCACGTCGATGGTGTTGGGCGACTGGGTCGGATCCTTCATCAGGTCGTTCAGCGTCGCCATGGACTCCGACTTGGGATTCTTCAGGTCCAGCGGATTGGAATCGAAGTGCACGAAGGGCAGAAGGCACACGCAGATCACGGCCACGGCGGCGTTGGCCCACAGGACCTTGCGGCGGCTGCCGGTCATGACCTTGTTCAGCGGGCCGAGCGCGTCAAAGCCGGACCGCGCGCCCTCCAGCGAAGGGCTGAGCAGGTGCAGCAGGGCGGGCAGCAGGGTGACGGCAAGGACGAAGGCGATGACCATGCCGGCGCCGGCGATCAACCCCAGCTCGGACACGCCGATATAGGTCGTCGGCAGAAAGGCGAAGAAACCGGCCGCAACCGCCGCCGCCGCCAGGGCCAGCGGAACCCCGACCTCGCTCCCGGCCGCGATCAGGGCGTCGTCACGGGTCGGCAGGACCAGGCTGTCGGCGCGGTATTTCACGGCGAACTGGATGCCGAAATCCACGCCCAGCCCCACGAACAGAGGGATGAAGGCCACGGAGATCAGGTTGAAGCGTCCCACCATGGCCAGGCCCAGGCCCGCGGTCATCACCAGGCCGATCAGGGTGGTGGCCATGATGGCGCCCATGACCCGCACGGAGCGCACCGCCAGCCACAGCATGACCAGCACCGCCGCCAGCATCGCGATCAGCATGGGGACCGCCCGGTCGGCCAGGCTGGCGAACTCCTCGTCCGACAGAGGCACCGAGCCGGTCAGGCGCACCCTGACGCCGTGGGCGGCGTCCAGCCCCGCATCGGCCGCCGTCTGGCGGATCGCCGCGCTGGCCGCCGCGCCGGGCTCCAGGGCCGAATAGTCCAGCTTGGGCCGCACCAGCACGAACCGCCGGGCCGACACCGTGGGGCCGGTGTCGGAAAACATGGCCTGCCACGAGAAGAAGGTGGGTTTTCCGTCAGCCGCGCTCTGCATGGCCGTGGCCAGGCCTTTGATCGGCTTGTCGATGTCCGACAGCTTGGCCGAGCCGCTCTGCACGCCCAAGGCCATGGTCTGCAGGGTGCTCATGGCTCCGCGCAGGCCGGGATCGGCGGCGAGCGGGCCCAGGAACGGCTGAGCGGCGATCAGTTGGTTGAGGGTCTTCTGAACCTGATCGAGCGGCAGGAGCAGCAGGCCTTCCCGATTCCAGAACGGTCCTCCGTCCGGCCGGTCGACGCCGAGGATGAAGTCCTTGCGCGCGGCGAGCTTGTCAGCGAGCGTCTGGGCGGCGCTTTCGGCCAGTTCCGGCGTCTGGCCGTCCACCACCACGGCGATGGTGTCGCCCTGCTCGGGGAAGGCCTTGTCGAAGGCGATGCCGTTCTGCCGCCACGGCAGCTTGGCCGAGATCAGCTGCTCGGTGTCCGTGGTCATGCTGAAATGGCCGACGGCATAGACCCCGGCCGCGATGGCGGCCGCCAGGGCTATGGCGACCGTGACCCACGACCCGCGGATGCTGAGCGCAACCAGTCGGCCCAAGACGGACGGCTTGTGCGGCATGACTCATCCTCTTGCCCGCGCATGCGCGCCCGGACCCCTAGATCACGATGATATTGGATTGATTCAATCCAATATCATCGTGATCGATTCTAATATGTCGCGGCGAGATCCAAGCGATAAACCCGCATCCGCTTTTTCGTGTCCCGCTCTAGAAGTTAGGGAAATAACGCAACTTGATCTTGAGCGACAACGGCGTCGCCGGATCGTGGTCGAAGGCCGCGTCCCAGAACCGAGGCGGGATCAGTCGGATGGCGACATCGTTGGAGAAGCCGACCCCCTCCAACGGAATGCCCAAGGCGCCGCGCTTGAGCGTGTTGCGGTCGTCCTCGTCCTGATACACCTGCGCGGCGTAGGTCCCGGCCGGCACGTCCGGCACGATCACCGTCGTCATGCCGGCGTGGGCGGGCGCATCGCCGTGATAGGGACAGCTCTTGTGCGCGTCGGCAAAGGTCAGGCTCGTGCAGATGGCCACGCGCACATGGCCCAGGCTCTTGCGGATGTTCCAAACCACCACCTCGATCGGGCCGGTCTTGCCGACCACGCCTTCTCCGACGGGCGATTCGGGCTGAGCGAAGGCCGCGCCGCCGGTGGAGGCCGCAATGAGCGTCGCGGCGAATGCCGCCGCGAACAAAGGAAGTTTCATGACTTGGAATCCGTTGTCGTCTGTCGGCCGCGGCTGCGGCCATGCCACGCCATGATCAAATTGTTTCCGCCGCCTCTCAGGCCGCGCCTTAGATACGCGGCCCGCGCGGAACCGTTCCGTTCACAACACGCCCTTGAGCTATAGGATAAAAAGGCCCTCGGCCAAACCCTGTTGGCGCCAAACCCGCGCGCCGGGCGGATTTGCGGTCGCCTCCGCGCGGCCGGCCCACTATGAAGGCCCCCGGACATTGGGAGGATGGTGTTGAGCGTGACGTCTGTCGCGACGGCTGCGGGGTATGTCTTCCTGGCCCTGTCGGCCTGCGGGGCGATCTACGCCCTGGGCGCGACCTACGCCCTGTGGCGCTTTTTGCGGCGCTCCCAGCCGCCGCTGAAGGCCCCTCCATCCGTCACCGTGCTCAAGCCGCTGCACGGGGACGAGCCGGAGCTCTATGAGAATCTGAGCAGCCTGTGCGGCCAGGACTACCCCGGTCCGACGCAGGTGATCATGGGTGCGCGCGACGCCGCCGACGCGGCGCTGGCCGTGGCGGAACGGGTCCGGCAAAACCACCCCGATCTCGACATCACGCTGACCGCTGACCCCGCCCAGCACGGAACCAACCGCAAGATCAGCAACCTCATCAATATGTCGGGCCAGGCCACGGGCGAGGTGATCGTCATCAGTGACAGCGACGTGCGCCTGCCGCCGTGCGGTCTCAGCCGCATCGTCGCCGCCCTGCAGCAGCCCGATGCCGGCCTGGTCCACTGCCTTTATCGCGGACGCGCCACGGCCAGCCTGTGGTCCGAGCTGGCGGCCATGGATATCAACGCCCGCTTCGCCGCCAGCGTGGCGGTGGGCGAGGCCCTGGGCGCGCATCCCTGCCTGGGCCCCACCATGGCCCTGCGCGCGGACGTGCTGGAAAAGATCGGCGGCCTGAACATCCTGGCCGATCAGCTGGCGGACGATTTCGTCCTGGGGCAGGCCGTTCGCGCGGCGGGCCTCAAGATCGTCTCGCCGTCCATGGTGATCGACCACGTGTTCCCGGAGAGGACGGCGCGCGAAATGCTGGTGCATGAACTGCGCTGGGCGCGCACCGTGCGCCTGGTCCAGCCGGCCGGTTACGCCGGCAGTCTCATCACCCATTTCCTGCCGTTGGCCTTGATCGGCGCGGCCCTCACCGGCTTTTCGCCTCTGGGCCTCGAAATCCTGATCGACCTGTTGGTCCTGCGGCTGGCCCAGGCCTACGCTCTCAGCCGGATGATGGGCGCCGACCGCGCCCGCCTCTGGCTGATCCCCTTTCGCGACGCGCTGTCGCTGCTGGTGTTCGTCGGCGCCTTCCTGGGCGACCGCGTGGAGTGGCGCGGGGCGCGGCTGAAGGTGGACCGCGACGGCGCCATGACGACCTCATGACCAAGACCGAACAAACCTCCGACGCCGCCGCCGGCAAGAAGGCCCGCGTCGGCGCCATCGCCGCCGCCCTTATCGGCCTGTCCGTCGCTACGGCCGTGGTCGGCTATTTCAACTTCGGCGCGGTCCTGGCCGCCATCCGCCCCATCGGCGCGGGCGGCTTTCTGATCGTGATCTTGGCCCAGGTGGCCCTGTTCATCCCCCTCGGCCTGGCCTGGCAGATGGCCGGAACGCCCAAGGCCGGACCGTCCTTCATCTTCATGTGGGGCAGGCTGATGCGCGAGGCGGCCTCCGACGTGCTGCCCTTCTCCCAGCTCGGCGGCCTGGTGATCGCCGGGCGCGTGGCGGTGCTAGGCGGCGTGGCGGCGGGCGAAGCCTTTGCTTCGAGCGTGATCGACATCACCGTCGAGATCGCCGCCCAGCTGATCTACACCATCGTCGGCATCGCCCTGCTGGCCCGGCGCCTCGGCGAAGGCCATCGCAGCGGCCCGCTGATGTGGTCGCTGCTCGCGGGGCTGGTCCTGGGCGGTCTGGTCGTCGTCGGCATGGTGACCACCCAGAAGAAGGGCGTGGCCCTGTTCGAGCAGGTGCTGCGCAAAGTCGCCCCCGGCGCGGCCGGGCATGCCCAGAGCGCCCATGACGCCTTCCAGGCCGCCTACGCCCAGCGCGGGCGACTGTTCGTCAGTCTGGTCCTGCACCTGGTCGGCTGGTTCGGCGGCGCCTTGGGCACCTGGCTGATCCTCAGCTTCAT
>Ga0302157_10007602_pt1 | contig 10865 bp, 6 predicted proteins | sample I_Bog_N3_3_FD_193502 | JGI IMG/M metagenome (GOLD analysis project Ga0302157, IMG submission 193502) | Peat permafrost microbial communities from Stordalen Mire near Abisko, Sweden - I_Bog_N3_3 | ecosystem: Environmental > Terrestrial > Soil > Wetlands > Peat | place: Sweden: Abisko, Stordalen...
ACGGCGTGACCTTTTGGCGTTGTGGGCGCTCATGAATTGATCTTTTTGGCTTTAGCATATCAGGGGACCTTGGACATAGGCTGTCCAAGGTGTTTTTTTTATGCAAAAAAGTTCAACCCCGGCGAATCTATGCAATCGTGGCTACGCATGCCTCGTTTGGTGGGTTTTTTCGGGTCTTTCAGAATTTTGTCTCACACCCTGAAACCTTCATGAATGCATTCCAGCGTGGCCTCCGCTGCAAATTGCAGTACACTTGCGTGACCTTGTATGCCCCGATACCGTCAGGAACTTGAAGCCCTCGAACGCCGCTCGCTCGCCCCGTTCGCCCAATTCAGCGGCGACACCCGCGGCCGGTTGCGGTCCGAGCCGCCGCCCCTCTGGCGCACTCAATACCAGCGCGACCGCGACCGCGTGATCCATTCCCGCGCCTTCCGCCGGCTGGAATATAAAACCCAGGTCTTTCTCAACGGCACCGGCGACCATCTGCGCACCCGGCTCACCCACACCATGGAGGTCGCCGCCATCGCCCGCAATCTCGCCAGCGCGCTCCGCCTCAACAGCGACCTGGTCGAAACGATTGCCCTGGCGCATGACCTGGGGCATCCCCCCTTTGGCCACAAAGGCGAGACCGTCCTGAACCAGCTCATGCGCGGCCATGGTGGTTTTGAACACAACCGCCACAGCCTCCGCATTGTCGAGGAATTGGAGCAGAAATACCCGGCCTTTCCCGGCTTGAACCTCTCCTGGGAAGTGCTCGAAGGCCTGGCTAAACATCAAACCGCGTTTGACCGTCCCGGCGTGAAAAAAGGGTTTATCGCCAAGCATCCCTCCCTGGAGGCGCAGATTGCCAACCTGGCGGATGAAATCACCTACTACAGTCACGACCTCGATGACGGACTGGATTCCGGGCTGCTGTCCGAAACCGAATTGTGCCGGCACGTGCGGCTCTGGGCGCAGGCCGCCGGGCAGGTCCGGCAGGAAGTGGGCTGCCCGCCGGACGAATCGCGCCGTTATTTCACCATCCGCACCATCATTGATCTGCAACTGGGGGATGTCATTGCCACCAGCGAACGCCTGATCGCCGCCGCCGGGGTGCAGTCGGCGGACGACGTCCGGCGTCATCCCCAAGCCCTGATCCAATACAGCACCGAACGCCGCCGGTTGAACCAGGAACTGCGCCGCTATCTTTACCAGCACCTCTACTACAATCCGGTCGTCAACAAACCGCACCTCCGCGCCAAAAAATTAATGCGCGACCTGTTTCGATACTACGTGGAGCATCCCAAGGAAATCAGCGACCCCCCGCGCCAACGCCGGCGCCGGGAAGGCCGGTATCGCGCCATCTGCGATTATATCGCCTGCATGACCGACCGCTACCTGATGGCGGAACACGCCCGGCTGTTGGGCGGCGGCAAATAATAATCCGACGCCGCGGAAATTCTGCGCCCCATCACGGTGGCGGTAATTTTTCAACCATCTCCTTGCCCGCCAGCTCCGACAGCAACTGCCGGACCGGCTTCGCCTGCCCCGGCAACAGCAGGTCCGGGGCGATTTCGCTGAGCGGTTGCAAGACAAACCGCCGCGAGTGCGCGCGCGGATGCGGCAGGGTGAGTTCCCGCGAGGTGCGAACCTCGCCGCCAAACGCGATCAAATCCAAGTCCAACGGACGCGCCTCATTCAACTGCTGCTTGGGCATGCGGCCAAACTCCCGTTCCAACGCGAGCAGCTTTTGCAGCAAGGATTCGGGCGTTTCCTCCGGCCAGGGGACCAAGCTGGCGACGGCATTGATAAACGCCGCCGAATCGGGGGGACAGTCCACCGGCGACGTCCGCCAAAAAGAAGAGCACAGGACCGGTTGCGAGGAGAAATCCTGCAATCGCTTCATCGCCTCAGCCAGCAACCGCGCCGAATCGCCGAGATTGGACCCCAGCGCAACAATGGCGGACATCCGGCCCAGTCTTGGCCAGCCGCCCCGAATGTGCAAGCCATAACCGCATACATCGGCGCTGGCGAGGTTTTCGACGAAATGCCGCCGGCCAAGCCGCCAGGAAAGGGTGGGTGGTCCGGCTTGGACTATTGCGCCGGATCGGTGGGTGGAATGTAGGTATTGGCCTTTTCCCAGCCGGAGAAATCGCCGTTGAAGCTGGTGGCAGTTTGCGTGCTGCCATCGGCAAAGAGGTAAATGCGCTGCCAGGTGCCGTCCGGTGCCTGCCGGGCCAAACGTTCGCGCCCGGCCACGGCATTCGGGGGGACCGGTGCCAGGCCATTCAAATCCGGGTATTCAAACGACGATAAATCAATGTTTCCGAGCTTGAAATTGATTCGTCCCGACGCGTCGGCTTGGAGCGCCAACTCGTTGGTCATGTCAACCAAGTTGGTCGGATGCCTGCCATTGTTGTCGTTGGCCCATATCCGCATGGCGAGGCCAACCTGCTTGGCCGCATTGATCGTCTCGACTTGGTGGGCGGTGAATTGATTCTTGGCGTCTAATTCCGCAGCCAGCTTTTGCCTGGCCGCGCGCGCCTGGTCATTGGCGGCATCGGCCTGTTGCCGGAGCGAAGCCACCTCGCCGCGCAATTTCAAGAGTTCCTGATGGTTACCGTCGGCGGGGGCGGCGGCCACGGCGGCGGGGGCGGCGGGGGCGGCGGGTTCTTGGGGCGGTTGCTGCGCCTGGAGTTGTTCCAGGGCCTGGTTTTGCCGCCGCAGCTGAGCGGCTTGGCTGGCTTCATAAATAATAGCCCCGGTCAGCACGGACACGGTGGCGGCAACAACGAGTTTTTGCGCGGTAGTCATGGCGATGATTTTGGTGGTGGCAACAATGGCCGAGTTCGTGGCGGTGGCAGGCAAGGAGGCTCCCGCCAGGGCCGCCGCGGTGAAGGCGGCGGCCAGACCGGCCGGGGCAGCTTGCACCGCTTGGGCGGAAATCACGGCGGCGAGCCCGCCAACCCCGGCGGCAATCCCGCGCCGGGCAAACACCGCGCGCAGACGCTCCACGGCGCGTTGCGCCCGCTTGTGAACGGATTCCTGGCTGCCGCCGGCGATCTGGGCGATCTCCCGCGCCGTCTTTTTCTCGAAGTAGCGCAGGAACACGACGTCGCGGTCGGCTTCGCTGAGCTCGTTGAGCGCGTCGTCGAGCTGCGGGGCAATGGATTCCCAGTCGGGGTCGGCCTCGGGGCGGAGCAATTCGTTCATAGCGGCAGCCTCCTGTTCACGCCGGCGGCGGCGCACATCCGTGCGCACGGTTTGGGCGGCGATGTTCTGGGCGGTGCGATGCAGCCAGCCCACCAGCGTCGGCCGGTCCCGGAGTTGCGCGGCGTTGCGGGCCAGCGCCACAAAGACTCCTTGGGCCACATCCTGCGCCAGGTGGCCGTCCTGCACCAGGCGCTTGGCGGTGGAATGGACAAAATCCAGGTGCCGGCGCACCAATTCCGCAAACGCCGTTTCCGAACGGTCGTCCACATAGGCGCGGAGCAGTTGCGATTCGTTTAATTCGTTCACCACCCCATAGTAGCCGCCGATGCAAAAACTGGACAGGGAAAGCAAAAGGCATGGCTGTCAATGCGTTGGGGGCGGCGGTATTGGCGATGGGCGATGGCCGGTTGACATTCGAAACAACGTTGTTGCATCTAACGTTACGTCAGGGAGTAAAGTTCACAGGTTATGGCCAGACGCTTGCAGAACACTGAAAACTGAACACTGGAAACTTCGCGGTAATGACACTTTTATCATTCTGAAACCTGAAACCTTGAACCTGGAACCTCGTGGCAGCAGGGCACGTCTACCCATCAGCCCAGGCGATGCTGGCATAAAGTTTTTCAATTCACAGTTCCCAGCATATTCGGGTACTTTTGGGGCGTGAATAACAACTCAATGAGCCCCACCGACCCGGCCCAGCCTCCCGTTGCCCCGCCGACCGCTCCTGCGGCCGAAAATGGCGGACGCGGTTTCTGGGCGCTCATCATCACCCAGTTCCAGGGTGCCTTCAGCGACAATATCCTGAAAAACCTGGTCGTGTTCGTGGCGTTGTTCGGCACGACGATGACCCTGGCGGAGAAGAATCGCTATGGCGAATCCATCGGCGCGCTGTTTTCGCTGCCGTTCATCCTGTTTTCCATGACCGGCGGTTTTCTGGCCGACCGGTTCAGCAAACGTTCGGTGATGCTGGGCGTGAAGGTTTTCGAGCTGTTCGTGATGGCGCTGGTCTTCGCGGGCCTGTGGTCCTGGAACAAATATCTGCTGCTTGCCAGCGTCTTTCTCATGGGCACCCACAGCGCGATTTTTGGCCCGTCCAAATACGGTTCGCTGCCGGAATTGCTGCCGGATAAAAAACTCTCCTGGGGCAACGGCATCCTGGAACTCGGCACGTTCATGGCGATCATTCTCGGCACGGTGGCGGCGGCGCGGATGTCCGAACAGTTTCATGGCCGGCAATGGCTGTCCGGCGTCATCCTCATCGGGTTGGCGATCATTGGCTTCGGGTCCTGCCTGGGCATCACGAAAGTTCCCGCGGCCAACCCGCACAAACCCTTCAACCCCAATTTCCCCGCCGAAATCTGGCGGCAGCTTCGCACCATGCGGGGCAACCGCCCGCTCTGGCTGGCCCTCGCCGGCAACACCTACTTCAACTTTCTGGGCATGCTGCTGCTGTTGAACCTGTTTTTTTACGGCTCGGAAACCCTGCACGTCACCGAAACCCACATTGGCTATCTGAATGCCGCGCTGGCGTTGGGCATCGGCCTGGGCAGCGTGTCGGCGGGCTACCTTTCCGGCGGCAAAATCGAATACGGCCTCGTGCCGTTGGGGGCGGTGGGGTTGTCCCTGACCTCCGCGTGGCTGGCCTGTCCGTCCGTGACGCTCGGGCAGTCGTATGTTTTGCTCGCCCTGCTGGGCTATTCCGGCGGCTTTTTCATCGTGCCCGTGGCCGCGCTGCTGCAACACGGTCCGAGCCGGGAGGACAAGGGACAGGTGCAGGCCACGGCCAACTGGCTTTCGTTCGTGGGGGTGTTTCTGGCGTCGGGCACCCATTGGCTGCTGACCCAGCAACTTGCGCTTTCGCCCCGGGCCATTTTCCTGGTGGGCGGCGTGCTGACCCTGTTTGCCGCCATTTATGTGATTATCTTGCTGCCCGATTCCCTCCTGCGCTTCCTCCTCTGGGGCCTGACCCGGACCGTGTACAAAATCCGCGTCGTGGGGCGCGATAACATCCCTGCCAAAGGCGGCGCGCTGTTTGTCTGCAACCACCTGTCGTTCGCCGACGGCCTGCTCCTGATCGCCTCCACCGACCGGCCCATCCGCTTTTTGGTTTACCAGGGCATCTATGAACGCCGCTGGATCAAGCCGTTTGCCAGGATTCTCCGCGCCATTCCCGTCTCCTCCGAGCAGCGTCCGCGCGAACTCATCCACGCCCTGAAAACCGCCAGCGACGCCATCCGCGCGGGCGAAGTGGTCTGCATTTTTGCCGAGGGGCAGATCACGCGCATCGGCCAATTGCTGCCCTTCCGGCGCGGGTTTGAGCGCATCATGAAAGACCTGGACGCCCCCATCATCCCGGTCGCCCTCGACGGCGTGCTCGGCAGCGCCACCAGCTTTGAGCGCGGCCAGATGCGCCGCCTGCCCGAACAGATGCCGCATCCGGTCACCGTGAGTTTTGGCGCGCCCATGCCGTCCACCGCCAGCCCCGTGCAGGTGCGCGAGGCCGTGCAGGCCCTCATCTCGGACGCCTGGCAACACCGCCGCGCCCGCATGGAACCCATGCCGCGCAATTTCGTCCGCGCCGCCCGCCGCCATCCCCATCGCTTCTTCATGACCGATGCCACCAGCGGCAGCCTCAATTTCGGCCCCGCCCTGGTGAAAACCATCTTCCTCGCCCGCCGTTTGAGAACGGTCTGGCGCGGACAACGCATGGTGGGAATCTTCCTCCCGCCCAGCGTGCCCGGCGCGCTGGTGAACTACGCCGCCCAGCTCTGCGGCAAGGTGCCCGTGAATCTCAATTACACGCTCGCCGAAGCCACCATCGCCGCCTGCGCCCGCCAATGCGAAATTCAAACCGTCATCACCTCCCGCAAATTTCTGGAGAAGCTCAAGCTCACGCCGCCGGGCAGACTGATTTATCTGGAGGACCTCGCCGACCGCCCGGCAACCGCCGAGCCAACGCCGCCACAAGCGCCTGGCGTGGCCGGACCCGCGCCCGCCACTTCTGCCGGGCCCCAATTCCAGCCGCCAACCACTGCCGAAAAACTCACCGCGTGGCTGCTCGCCAAGTTCGCGCCCTTCCGCCTCCTATGCAAAATGGCCGGACAGGAGAAGGAAGTCGTCCTGGATGACCTGGCCACCGTGATTTTTTCCAGCGGCAGCACCGGCGAACCCAAGGGCGTGATGCTCACGCACTACAACATTCTCTCCAACCTGGAGCAATTCGGGCACATCCTCAATTTCACGCATCAAGACCGGGTGCTGGGCATCCTGCCGTTTTTCCACTCCTTTGGCTTCACGGTCACGCTGTGCCTGCCGGGCGAATTGGGCGCGGGCGTGGTGTATCATGCCAACCCGCTCGATGCGCGCACCATTGGCGCGCTGGTGCGCGAGCATCGCGTCACCATCCTGCTCTCCACCCCCACGTTCCTGCAACTCTACCTGCGCGGCGTGCCTTCCGAGGATTTTGGCAGCCTGCAACTCATCGTCGTCGGGGCGGAAAAACTGACCGAGCGGCTCGCCGACGCGGTCGAGCAATACTTCGGCATCCGGCCGCTCGAAGGCTACGGCACCACGGAATGCGCCCCGGCGGTGGCCATCAACATCATGGATTTTCGCGCGGCGGGCTTCCATCAAATCGGTGGCAAGCGCGGCAAGATCGGCCGCGTGCTGCCCGGCATGATGGCGCGGCTGACCGACCCGGAGAATCCCTGGGGTGGCCAATGCGTGCCGCCGGGCGAACCCGGCATGTTGCTGGTGCGCGGCCCCAACGTGATGCGCGGCTATCTGGGCCTGCCCGAAAAAACCGCCGATGTCCTCCGCGATGGCTGGTACTGCACTGGCGATGTCGCCACCGTGGACGAGGACGGCTTCCTGCAAATCACCGGCCGCCTGAGCCGCTTCAGCAAGATCGGGGGCGAAATGGTCCCGCACCTCAAAATCGAGGAAAAGTTGCAGGAACTCGCCGGCGTGGCCGAGACCATGTTTGTGGTCGCCGCCGTGCCCGACGAAAAGAAGGGCGAACGCATCGTCGTCCTGCACCGGCTGGCCCCGGCCGACCTCGCGGCCTGCCTGGAGAAGTTCGCCGGCTGCGACCTGCCCAACCTCTGGAAGCCCAAGGCCGACGCGTTTTTCAAGGTGGATAATTTCCCGCTGCTCGGCACCGGCAAGCTCGACCTGCGCGCCGTGAAAGACCTGGCCGCCAAACTGGCTCACCCCACCCAGTAGGAGCTTTGCGCGAATCTGGTTGGACGTTCGGGGGCGAAGAAGGATTTTGGCTCACAGATCGCTTTCAACTCGCAATCCGCCCCGCGTGAGGTAATGGTTCTTCATGACGACCGCCCGTGTCGAAATTGAGAATGAAGTTTTGAAATGGTCTTCGGCCGAGCGTGTTGGCTTGGCCGAACGCCTGTTGGAAAGCGTGACGGATTTCGCAACTGAAGATATTGGCCAGGCTTGGCGCTTGGAAATCGCCCGGCGGGTGGGGGAGGTTGAGTCGGGCAAGGTTTCCGAAATTCCTTCGCGCGAGGATTTTTCCAAGGCGCGCAACCAATTGAATGGGGTGTGTGACCGCAAAGTAACTTGGGGTGGCGGCAAGCGGATTTTAAGGGAATCTGAAAGCATTTAACGATTCCACCATAGATACAATAAGCAGGCGCAACCCATTTGTGCCGCCCTTACAGGGCTAATGATATTATTGGCGATTATCCCAGGGCGGCGCTCGCCGACTCGCTTTGCCCTGGGCTGTCATATTGCGCCCTTACAGGGCTGAACAGATGACTCGAACGCGTCGTTTTTCTCAAAATTCCTGGCCGTCCCCCCAAGTTATTACTTTGCGGTCAGGCACCCGCTGCCCCAGAAACGATTTTGGGCCAGCGCCCGCTACGCAGTCGCCAGCCCACATGCCCACCGTCGGTCATTGGCCATTGACCATTTCAAGTCAACCCATAAATCAATCTGGCAATCAGCCTCAGTTTCGCCTCCGCGCATCTCCGCGTCCTCCGCGTCTTTGCGTTTGTCTGGAGGCGGGAGCCGGGGGCTTGGCGGTGGTGGCCGCCTTGCCGGCCAGTTGGAAATCCACCCGCTTTTTGAATGCGTCCACCTTGGCCACCTGGACCACCAGGTTGTCCCCCAGGCGGATCAGGCGGCGGGTGCGGCGGCCCAGCAGATGGTTGCGCTGCTCGTCGTACACATAAAAGTCATCCTTGATGGTGGACAACGGCACGAGCCCGCTCATGGCCAGGCCGGGGACATCCACGAAAAAGCCGAAGTTCCGCAGGTCGGTGACGAGCGCGGGATAGCGGGTGGGATTGCCGGAGGCGAGCTGCGCTTTCAGGAAGGCATACAGTTTCACGTCCTTGCTGTCGCGCTCGGCATCGGCGGAATTGCGTTCGGTGCCGGAGATGTGGTCGGCGGTTTCCTTCAGCGAGGCTCCCGAGGTGCCCGGGGCGGAATGCTTGGCAAACAGGGCGCGATGGACCGCCAGATCGGCGTAGCGGCGGATGGGCGAGGTGAAGTGCGTGTATTTCTGCTTGGCCAGGCCATAATGGCCGAGCGGATTCACGTCGTAACGCGCCCGCATGAGGGATTTGAGGAAACCGATCTTGAGGGCGGGGCCAATGGGCAGGGTGCCGAGCTTTTGCAGCAGCTTCTGCACTTCGGCCGGCTTGCTCAAATTGCCGCAGGGTACGTGGTGGCTCAGGACTTCCTCGCGATATTCGCGCAGCCGCCGGGCATCGGGTTCCTCGTGAACGCGGTAAATCGCCGGCTGTTTCAAGGCCATCAGGCGGGCCGCCACGGCCTCGTTGGCCAGCAGCATGTACTCCTCGATCAACTGGTGCGAAACGTCGTTCTCGATCTTTTCGATGCGGGTGATGCGGCCGTGTTCATCCAGCCGGATCTTGCTTTCGGGAAAGTCGAGTTCGAGCGAGCCGGCCTTGAACCGCAGCCGCCGGATGCGTTGCGCGAGTTGATTCGCATCGTGCAACATCTGTTGCATCGGGCCGGCGGGCGGGCGCTGGAGGATTTCAAACACCTCGCGATAGGTGAAGCGCCGCTGCGAATGAATCACTGCGGGATAAAACTTCGTGGCCAATACGCGGCCATCCTGCGCGATCAAGAATTCAACACATTTGGTCAACCGGTCCACGTTGGGTTTCAGCGAACACAGCTCGTTGCTCAACGCCTCCGGGAGCATGGGGATGACGCGGTCCACCAGGTAGGTGGAATTGCCGCGCCTGGCCGCCTCGGTGTCCAGCGCGGTGCCTGGGCGGACGTAATGCGAGACGTCGGCAATGTGGACCCACAGTTTCCATTGGTCGGGGGCGACCCGTTGCAGGCAGATGGCATCGTCATAATCCTTGGCGTCATCGGGGTCAATCGTCACCACCGCGTGTTGCCGGCAGTCTTCGCGCCCGGGCAAATCATGGGGGGAAACCTCGCTGCCAATCGCGCGGGCCTCGGCCAGGACCGTTTTCGGGAAGTGCAGCGGCATGCTGTATTGGCGCAAGACCGACAGCATGTCCACGCCTTCCTCATCCGGCGCCCCGAGCACTTCGATGATTTCGCCCTCGGGATTGGCGTTGCGGGACTCCCATTCGTGGAGCTCGACCACGACCTTGTCGCCGATGTTGGCCGGGCGGCCGACATCCTTGGGTTCGGGCACATAGATGTCGTGCGGCACGCGGGGGTCATCCGGCACGACGTACAGGAACCGGCTGCTTTTCTGCAAGGTGCCCACCAGTTTGGTGCGCTGGCGCTGGAGCACGCGAATGACGGTGCCGGTGTTTTTGGTTTCCGGCCGGTCCCGCCGCACCAGCACATGATCTTCATGCAGGGCGGTGCCGGTGGCGTTTTCGGGGATGGCGATTTCCTTGATGGCCGGGTCATCGGGCAGCAGGAAAAACCGGCCGCCGCGATTGCCGCGGAGGCGGCCGGGAATCAGATCCGCCTCCTGTGGCAGGATGTGGCGGTTGCCCTTGATGCGGGCGACGCGTCCAGCCTGTTCGAGTTTGCGCAGGAGTCGCTGCAGCTCTTGTTGCCGGTCGCGCGACCAGCCGAGCTGGTGCAATAATTCCGGCACATTGGCCGGAATATAATCCGGGTGCGCCAGTTGATCTAAAATTTGCTGTTCTTGTTGCATATTATCCCATCAACAGCGCAAACGCCTTCGTTCGTAAATTGTTTGCCATTATGTTCTCTTAGTGAACTATTTGACAAATCATCTGGAATCACAACTGCAAAAGCGACATTTTTCGTCCTCAGAACCCGGATGGCACCCGGGACAACATTCTTCCGTCGCCCAAAACGGGGCTAAAAAGCGTTAAAAAGCGTTTTCAAAGGTGCTACCCACTGCTGGGCATAGCGAGGGATTGGTGGATGGTGGGGACAAGCAGGCCGCGTGATGCGTGATGCGTGATGCGACTTCCAGCCCCCCAGGGAGAACGGGTGGCCGCGTTGTGTCGAAATGGATTTGGGGTTCATGGTTTCACAAGTCTGAATTGGCCGGAGACGGATTCGGAAAACTTTTTCCACCTTGATTTACCTTGATTTACCTTGATTAGGCTTGATTTACCTTGATCGGGTGGCACCGGCCAAAAGGATTCTGTTGCACCACGAAACCCTCGAAGCCCCCGAAAATGGGACCGAAGCTGCACGGGAATTGCACCGCGTTC
>Ga0302157_10007606_pt1 | contig 10861 bp, 10 predicted proteins | sample I_Bog_N3_3_FD_193502 | JGI IMG/M metagenome (GOLD analysis project Ga0302157, IMG submission 193502) | Peat permafrost microbial communities from Stordalen Mire near Abisko, Sweden - I_Bog_N3_3 | ecosystem: Environmental > Terrestrial > Soil > Wetlands > Peat | place: Sweden: Abisko, Stordalen...
GGCGTCGACCTCATAGGTGCCCTCATCGGCCCAGCGCCGCTGCCACTTCCGCTCGATGTCGACGACGTCATAGGCCCGTGCCATAGGCGACGATCGTACCGGGGGCAGGAGGGGCCTCCGGCGCCGTAGGTGGACAGCGGAGTCGTCAGCCCGTCGGCCAGGTCAGGAGATGTGGCTCCGGAAGCCGGTGCCCTTCCCCGATCCCAGCCCCGGGAATAGACCCTTCAGCGTCTGGAGCGCCTGACTGAGATCGGTCACCTGGGAGGCCGGGGGCGGGGTCACCGTGACCGGGCTCCCGTAGCCGGTGAATCCGATGGTCTCCGTCACCACCGGGAGGGCCGCCGACGTGGAGGAGGACGAGGAGCCGCCGAACCCCAGCTTCGGGAGCTTGGCATGGCTGAGGTCCACGGTGGCCTGTACCTGGCGGAGCTTCCCGTCGGCGCCGATCCACACCGAGACCGGAATGGAGGTGATCCCGAGCTTCTGCAACCCCTGGCGGTCGCCGCCGGTGAACGGATGCCGCGATCCGACCGGGGCCTTGGCCGCCACCTTGCTCAACGAAATATTGGCCTGGTACTCGGTGGTCGGCGTGCTTCCCACCGTGGCCGGGCCGACGGTGGTCACCGCTCCCCCGTACTGGGCCAGAAGGCTGAGAAGTTGCGTCGGATCGCCGAGGATGCTCGACGACGAGCCGGCTGCCGTACTGGCGGCGGCCGAGGCGACCGGCACCTCCAGCCACGTCTTGCCGGAGGTGAGGGCGGACAGCTGAGGAATTTCGAGGTAGATGTCGGTGCCGTCCGACAAGGCGGTGATGGTGCCGGCGGTGGACTGGCCGAGGGCGGAGGCCAGGGCCGGCGAGGTCACCGACACCTGACCGACATCGTGGGTCAGATCGAAGGCACCCGACCCGGTGGCCAGCGTGGAGGTGGTGCCGTTGGTGACACCGGAGGCATCGAAGGTGACGGCCACCGTGTTGGCGGCATCGGTCTGGACGATCGCACTCTGGAGCTTGGCGGCCACCGGTGAAACCGGCGCCGACGGAGCGGAACTGCCGGTGGCACTGGCGCCCCCCGAGCAAGCGGCGGCCACCAGGGCCAGTGCACCGATTCCGATGGCGGCCGACCAGCCCGCCCGACGTCCGTTGTCGGCACCGGCATGCCTGCGGTCCCTGTGTTGTCCCCCGGTCATCCCGAACCCCTCTCGCCCACGTCCCCGTTGTGACGTTGGTGCGGCCAAAGGTTATCCACTCCCTGGACGAAATCCCGGTCGTGGCGATTTCCCCCGCCACGGGCCTGCGATAAGGTACTCGGGCTGGTGATCCGGCTCCCGGTTGTGGTTTCCGTCGAAACGCGGATACGAACGCCTGGGAGCCACCACGAGTCGACCAACCATCGACTCTGAACCGGGATCATCGGGCTACGGGGGCGTAGCTCAGCTGGTAGAGCGCCTGACTGGCAGTCAGGAGGTTCGAGGGTTCGAGTCCCTTCGCCTCCACCCCGTAGGTGCAGTGCAGGGCCGGTCCTCTCCATGGGGGCCGGCCCTGAGGCCTTCTCGTAGCTCGAACCGTCGTTCGGAGGGCCATCGGGACCGGCCTCGGGGTCGTCGGCCGAGGATGTGACTACGATCCTCCGATCGCTGACCCACTGCCGTTTCCCGACCCACCACTCGGTACCGGCTCCTTCATCCTGCGGCCGTTTCGGGCTGCGGACTACGCCGCCGCCATCGAGTTCGGCACTGATCAGGAGTCCGCCCGCTGGGTGCCGCCGTTGCCGGCCGCTGACCCTGCGGAGGTGACCGAGCTCTTCGACCAGTACCGGAGGATGGGTGAACTGCTCCATCTGGTCATCGCCGATCGAACCAGCGATGTCTACCTGGGTGAGGTCATGGTGACGGTGGGCGAGGACCGGATCGGCGAGCTCGGAATCGGTGTGGTGAGTGGCGCCCGCCACACCGGGCTGGCCACGGCCGCGTTTCAGGTGTTCGTCAGCTGGACCGCCACGGCCCTCGGCCTCAGACGGCTTCAGGTGCTTGTCGCACCAGAGAACCTCTCGGCCCTCCGCCTGGCCGAACGGACCGGATTTCAGCGGGAGGGAGTGCTCCGGGCGTACTGGGAGCACGACGGTGCCAACGTCGACGCCATCATGCTCTCGATGCTGCCGGCGGAGGTGGCACGGAGACCGTCCACGTAGGGGAACTCGATCTCCGATCCCGCCGGACCCCGCTAGCCGAGGATCTTGGCCTTCTCCGCCTCGAACTCGGCTTCGGTCAGCGCGCCGGAGTCCTTGAGGGCGGCCAACTGGGTCAGCTGGGCGATGCGATCCGGGGCCGGGGCGGCAGGGGCTGGAGCCGGAGCGGCCTGGGGCTCGGGAGGTGCAGCTTGGGCCTCGGCGGCCTGTGCCTGGGCAGCTTGGGCCTGCTTATTGGCCACATGGCTTCCGACTACGGCGGCGGTCCCGACCACGGCGGTGGTCCGAACGGCGGCACGAGCGATGGGTCGACGTCTCATCATGATGGGATTCTCCTCGTCTTTCGGATTCAGACTGCCGGCGGCAGCGCGTCAATGGCGGAGTCGATGAGCTCACGCGGAATACGGGCACCCTGCAGGAACACACCGCCCGAATTCAGGATGGCCCGGGCGAACGGCGCTGCCCAGAGGTCCTCCCAGATCAGCACGCCGGCCGATGAATTCGGCTCCAGTTGGTCAGCGACGAAGGCGATGTCTTCGGGTCCGATCAGCCCACCCACTTCGCCCGGAAGCCGGTTGAAGCCCAACGCCTCATCGAGGTCGTCGATCTCGATGGAGACGACGTTCCCAAGGGCGTCCTTGCTGATGAAGATGAGGTCGAGGATCCGGATGGTCTCCGACTCGGCGAGGGCGATCAGCTCCGGGGCGATCTCACCGTTGAACTTGTTCCCCGGAAAGCTGACAATGATGTATTCGACCGGCCCCATGTGAGATCCGCCCTCCTTTTCGCGTGCTTGCAGAGTACCGCGTGGCCCAACGTTGTCGACATCGAGACGTTCGGTGGGCTGTTCGCCATCGGATGCGGAACAGCTCGACCACGGATGCGGAGGAAGGCGTTCAGTAGACGTTGGGAAGCAGACGCATCGCCTCGTCACTGAGCCCCCAGAGGACGGCAAACAGCACCGGTGCGCCCACCAACCACGTCTGAAGGAGTCCCCAACGAGACCACAGCCACCAGATCCCCACGCTGCCGGCCAGCAGGACCAGGAGCCACAGGCCAACCCAAGGCCAGGCGCCAGGATCGTTGTGGCCGGGGAGATTCTGGGGTGTCACCGTCGAAGTTCGTCCTGACGGGGCACCAACCGGCGTGCTCTGCAGCTTGGCATCCACGTAGATCAGACGATCGGAAGCCAGTCGGCCCAGGCGGCCCGAACCGCCAGTGGTCACCAGAGTCAACAGCCCACTGTCCCGCGCGATGGTGGGTAGCCGGGCTCCGGCGGCCACTTGGCCGAGCACGGAGTATTGGAAGTTGCCTTGGCCGGTCCGAACGGAGATGATGTCGCCTCGTCGGAGCTGGGTAATTCTCGCAAAGGGGGCACCGGCGGTAGCGCTCTTGCCGAGCAGGACGGCATTGCCAGCCTGGCCGGGGAGCGGCGTATCGGAGAGGTGTCCCGGCCCGTTGAGCAACGTCCCGGATGACGTGCCTTCGACGACCACCTCGTTGTGGAGGCCCGCCTGAGGGGCGTCGACCAGCGCCACCGGCGTGCCGGGGGCAATGGTTCCGCCGATGCTGGGGGCGGTCGGGCTGGACGGGTCGAGGAGTCCCCGGAACTCGGCATAGAGCTGTCGCTGGCTGCGTTCCTGCTGCAGACCGGAGAGACCGAAGGCGAAAACACCGAAGAAGGCGGCGATCACGCTGGCCGTCATGATCACGGCCAAGGTGACGACCACCGGGCTCGGTGCCGGCGGACCACTCAGGCGAACCGGCGGCTGACGACCGTCCGTCCCGGTGGGCTGCGACATCCGACCGGTTGAGGGGAGAACGGCGGGCGCCAACTCCGGAACCGGACGGGGCCCAGCGTCGGCCGTAGGCGTGGGGTCGGTCACCGGTGGTGTGAGGGTGGTGGTTACCACCGTCCACGCCTCCGACCTTCGACGTAGAGGGCGGGGATCGCCACCGCCCCCAGCAGTCCCAACCCGAGAAGGAGCAGCAGGAGTGCGTCACCGGTCCAAAGGGTGAGGCCGAGTGTCCGACCCAGGACCAGCGGGACCGGTGACTGGTGTCGGGCAGGCTGTCGGTCGCTGGTGTGACTGGGCCCCGTCGACGACTGGCCGGTGGAGCTTCCGCCCTCGCTGACTGACCCGGCGCCGGACTGGGCACCCCCATTCGGCGGGGTAACGGTGGACGGCGGTTCGGTCGTCGTCGTGGTCCCTCCTCCCGTGTCGCCTGCCGTCGATGGCGGTGATGTCGCAGTGGTGGTGGCCACCGGGGGGACCTGACCGTTCTGAGCGGTTACGTCGGTAGCCGCCGCCTTCGTGTACGCGTCCAGCGCCCCCAATCCGTCGGCCGTGGTCAGGGGAAGGTAGCCGGGGGGAAGCTGTCCGACCCCGTCGCCGGGGGTCTGGCCGGTGGTGGCGAGGAACTGGAGCAGGGACCCGTAGTCCTTGGCGTCGGTGGTCGGCAGCCCGGTGGTGGGGATGGCGGCGTAGACCAGCATGGTGCCGGGATAGGCGGCCGCCCCGGCCGACGTCTGGAATTTGGCATAGGGGATGGGCCAAGTCCCCGTGGTGACGTCCGGCTCCAGCAAGCGCACGGTCGTCGCCAGCGAGGCGTTGGAAGGCGCCACAAAGGTGCCCGGGGTGGTTTGCAGGGCGGCGGTGGTCAGCCCGTACCGTTCACTATCGGCCAGCGGCGTGATCCCGATGAGGAATCGGAAGCCGGTGGTCTGCCGGCCCTCGGCCGTGAGCTTTTCACCGACGACCGTCCCCTGAACTTCCTTGCAGATCGTCGTCGAGTTGGCGATGTCGAACTGGATCGCCTCGCTGACATTTTCCAGGGTGCCTAGCGGTGCCGACACCAGTGGCAGGAACGGGACCGGGCTGTTGTAGAGGCAGTCGTTCACGTCCGACTGGTAGTAATCGGTCGGCTCGAACGTGGACAGCAGCGGCCACTGGTCGACTGGAAGCTGGATCCCCTTGTATGCCGGGTTCACCACCATTCCCCATTGGTCGGGGGTACCGTTGAGCCAGGCTCGGGCGGTTGGGTCGTCGTTGATATAGGTAGTGAGGGCCTCCATGACGTCAGAGTCGCCCGACAGCGACACCAGCTCCGAGGCCGCCTCGCTGTCGGCCACCCCTTTGGTGATTCCGGGGTTGAGTGCTTGGAATTCTGGATCGAGGGTGATGTCGAGCGGGTTGTGCGATAGGGCCGAGTCATCCTCTTGCACGGCCTCGATAGCCGGATAGGACTCGGTCAGGAGCTTGGCCAGCAGCCTCGGGTCAAGCTTGAGCGAGGTGTACGGCCGCCCGTCGGCGCCGTCGATGTCGTAGGAGATGGCAAAGCCGCTCAGGGCAACCGGAGCGTTCACCACCGGCTTCCCGTAACCCCCTGGCTGCGCGTAGCTGGTGAAGGCCGCCTCGGCGCTGCCGGTGGCCACGAGGTTACGGGCCTCGGGCTCACCGGTCTGGACGTGGATGAAGGAGAAGTTCGATGACTTGTCGAGGCAGAAGCTCGGCTCCCACTGTCCGGTGGCCTGGATCAGGAGCTCGGATCCGTACACGTCGACGACGTTGCTCGGTCCGGTGGTCGTCACACTGCAGGCATCGGGTGGGACCCCGAACGACAGGGGCACCGTGATCCGGTTTCTCCAGTTGGAGGCGGCCCACCACAGGCTGCCGCTGACGGTGAGATCGTCGGCGCTGCCAGCGGTCATGAGCTGTCCTGGGGCGAAGGCTCCCGTCTGTTCGCACTGGGATACATCGCTGGCTGGCACGCTGATCGAGGGATCGCAATCCACCCCCATGATGGGAACGGCCACCAAGGCGCACGACACGGTTTGTGAACACCCGAGTGATGCGTTCTGGGCCGACGTCAAGATGTCGAAACTCGAGCTACCTGAGCCATTGAGCCCGGTCACGCCGTAGGTCTCGTTGCTGGGAAGCGCCGAGGTACCTTCTTCGTCCGCCTCGGGAGGTTCGCCGGCGCACCCCCCGTTGCCGCCTTGGTAGACGGTGCCGTCGGCGGCCACGAAAGGCACCCAGTACTGGGTACGGGCGTTCTCGTCGTACTTGCAGGTGGTCGGCAGGGGAGACGGCTCGCCGACGATCTGGGCACGGTCGGCGGCACTGGCGTACTCGTCCAGACGGTATGGCGGATAGACGTCGCCCAAGCTGTCTTGGTAGTGCTCGGCCCATGACTGGGTCCAACACGTCTCGGGACTTACCTGGTCGGCGGCCGGCACACTGGTGGAGTCGACGCCCCGGCACTCGAGGAGGACGAACGGGTACTCCTCGTTTCGGGCGTTGATGGAGTTCTGGTCTGACACGATGCCGCCAGTTGGGTGCGCCCCCGACCACGAAACGTCGATCTCCTGTCGACCCTGCAGGTTGGTGGTCTGTCCGACGTCCAGCGTGACAGTCCGGGTATCGACGACCGTGTCGACACCCGCCACCAGGTTGTCCCGGGTGATGGTCACCGTCTTGGTGAAGGCGGGTGCCGATGCATGGGAGGCGACCGCAGGCTTGTGGGCCGTTGCGACGGGCCCCACAGTGAGACCAGGGAGTATGGCGGCCAACACGATACAGACGACGGCTGCCAGCCCGATACCCAGCTTTGTCATGGCGTGCCACGGTTCCGCAGGCGTGCGCGTCGGTAGCCGATCACCGTCGGCACCGCCAACACCAGCAGGGCCAATACGGTCCACCACAGCGTCGAGAGTCGGGCGAAGAGGTCGATGCCCGGGATGGTGACCGGGTCGTACGGGGGCGGTGTGGAGGTCGTTGCGCCCGACCCTCGGGCCCCGACGGCGTCCTGGGCGGCCGATGACCCCACGGCACCGGGCGCGGTGGCGCCGGCGACCCCCGTGGACCCTCCGGCCCCTGAAGCAGTACCTCCGGCCGCACCGCCGGCCGCCCCCGCGGCTCCGCGACCGGCAGCCCCTCCGGACCCACCTCCTCCGCTGGTGCTGCCGGGGTAGCTACCGGAGCTGGTGGGAGTGGTACCGATCCCGTTGGGCGTCACTCCCGCCGCACAGGGTCCGACGCCCACCTGGTCGCAGGCCGGCGGAAACGGGGCGATGGTGGCCAGGTAGTTGGTGTTGGGCTGACCGAGGACGAAGGTGGGGTTGTTGCAGGTATCGATATTCTCCGAGGTGAGGTCCACACCAGGGTCGGCCGCCAGTAGTTTTGCGATCTGCCCGAAGCCAGCTTCCACCAGGTTCACCGGGAGCGGCGAGTAGCCAATCGGTCCGATCTCCTTCTGTCCTTGACAGATGGCGTAGTAACCAAAATCGGCGATCGATTGGCGTTTGGCCGTCGTCTCACTGGTGTCAGTCGTGGCGGTCCCGGTCGGCTCGATCATGTAGACGTAGGACGACAGTGGATACGTACGCGGATCGGGATCGGTGTAGACGTTGCTGAGATTCTGGAGGAGGTAGTCCGGTGAGCCCTGATCCATGTTGATCTGGGCCGCCTCCAACGAGACGGCCACGTTGTACTGGGTCGGGAGCGTGAAGTACCCGGCCTTGTTGAGAACCTTCACGACCGGGTAGTTGACGCTCAGGGCGAACGAATACTCGACGTAGCTGATCGAGCCGTTGGCCGAGCTGGAGGCGACGTAGTTCATGGCCCCGTTGGAACCGTTCTGGGCGATCTGGTCGCCTTGGCGAGGGAAGTACTCCGTCCCAGTCGACTGCCCGGCAAACGGTTGCCAGATGTTCGGAAACTGGTTGGCGAAGTAGTCGGTCAGCTGCTCGGTTGCCCCTGAACCCTCCGACTGCACCACCGGGATGATCGGCAGCGAAGGCAGGGCGTGGCCATTGTTGTCGCTGGTGATCTCCGAGTCGTCCCAGTTGGTGATCTGGTTGGTGAAGATTTTGGCCAGTGTCTCCCCCGACAGCCGCAGATTCTCCACCTGCTGGCCGTCGAACTTGATCTGGTACGGGAACGAGGTACCACCGGCAGCGATCGGGAGGTACACATACGGCCGACCTTGCGAGGTGTCGGAGACTCCGGTGACCGGGTCGACTCCCTGGTAGCCGTCGGAGGTGACCGAGAAGTCGGAGACTTTGTTGGCGTAGTCCTGCCGGCCCTGGGCGTCACCGTCTGGGTTGTAGACGACCTGAATTCCCTCCGAGTTGACGTCGGCCACCCACTGATTCACGGCGTTCTCCGCCCAGCTGGATCCCGAGCCGTTGATCAGAGCGTGGCTGGCCGCCTCCGCCGGCGAGGCGGTCAGGAGCGGGCCGACCACCATCGAGACGACCACCACTGCCAGCAACGCGGTGCGGCGAAGGGTGAGGGGACGCCTCACCGTCTCGTCCCCTTGTCGCGTACCAACAGGCGGGTGACGACAAAAAGGGCCAACACCATGGCCAGCAACACACTGGCTGCCCCGAAGCCACGGGTGAGCGCCGCTTTTTCGTGGGTGGTGTACGCCGTGTAGATGTACAGCGGCAGTGAGTTCATCGGCACACCGACGGGATTGAAGGTGAGGAAGCTCGAGGCTCCCGAGCAGATGAGGACGATGGCGGTCTCCCCGATGCCGCGGGCCACCGCCAGAATGGTGGCGGTGGCGAGTCCGGCCCGGGCGCTCGGCAGCACGACCTTGCGGACGGTGTTCCAGTGGTTGGCCCCCAGGGCAGCACTCGCCTCACGGAGGCCGTTGGGGACCACCCGAAGCGCCACCTCGCCGGCCCGGGCGATGATCGGGATCATCGTCACCGACATGGCCACCGCTACGGCCAGGCCTGATTTCGCCATCCCGAACCCGACGATCAGCACCACGTAGATGAAGAGTCCGGCCAGGATCTCCGGCAGGGCGGTCATCGATTCGACCACCGTTCGTACCAGCTGCGAGCCCCGGCCCCCAACCTCGGTCATGTAGACGGCCGTCCCGATCCCCAGTGGCACCGACACCACCACGGCGATCCCGACCTCGATCACCGTCCCCACGATGGCGGCCAGAATGCCGCCTTGGGTGAGTGGCGCGGTTGGACTGACCCCCGCCATGTCATGGGTGAAGAAGTTGAGATGGACGAGGGCGTGCCAACCCTGGGCGAAGGTGTAGATGATGGCGCTGGCCAACGCCAGCACCACGATCGCCGCCGCCAGCCACAGCGTGACGGTGACCAGCCGCTCGACCACCACCGGTCGGGGGTTGGAGATGGACACCACCGTGGCGTAGATGGCCAAGAACACCAGGTACCAGCAGACGCCGAAGCCGAGTGGACCACTGAAATCGAGCAGATGCTCGTAGCCGATGATGACCAGGGCCAGGGACGCCAGCGTGGCGCCGACGATGGAGAACCAGTCGTCGGCGGTGAAGGTCCGGATTCTCCGCGGCACCGGCTTCCTCCGACGGGGCAGCGGGGAAGCGACGACTCCGGTCCGGTCGGCGATCTCTGGATCACGGACGATGGTCATGGTCAGAGCTCCGTCGTCGCGCCGCTACGGCTGCGCCGGATGACCACGGCTGCCAGGCTGTTGACCACCAGCGTGATCAGAAAGAGCACGAAACCGGCCGCTAGGAGCGCCGAAAGCTGGGATTTGGTGGCATCGCCGAAGTTACCGGCGATGAGCGCGGAGGTCGTCTGGGTGCCAGCCTCGAGGATCCGCGGCTTGATGATGTAGGCCGGCGAGATGATGATCAACACGGCGGCCGTCTCCCCCAGTGCCCGACCGAGGGCGAGCATGGTGCCTCCGATGATGCCGCCCTTGGCGAACGGGAACACCACCGTCCGGGCCACCCCGAAGCGAGTGCCCCCGAGGGCCATGGCTGCCTCCCTCTCCCCCAACGGAGCCTGGTCGAATACCGCTCGCATCAGGGCGCAGGCCAATGGGATCGCCATCATCGCCACCGCCAATCCGGCGATGAACGCCGAACTGGTGTAGCGCGACTGCTGCCAGACGGCGGCGTTGGGGTCGGTGTCGACGTGGAAGATCGGGATCCATCCCAGGTACTGGCTCAACCAACGGGCCAAGTTGATGGCGTGAGGTTGCAACAGAAAAAATCCCCAGAGCCCGTAGATGATGCTGGGCACCGCCGCCATCAGATCGATGGCCGAGATCAGGTACGACTTGATCCGCACCGGCGCATAGTCGGAGATGAAGAGCGCCATCATCAGGGCCAGGGGGAAGGCCACCACCATGGCCACCAGCGCCACCTCCACGGTTCCCACCAGCACGGCGGCGATCCCGATCTTGTCCAACTCTGGCTGCCATTGGGTCTGCGTGAAGAAGCTGAAGCCATAGTGACGCAAGGTGGGAATGGCCTGATAGCCGAGGAAGATCCCAATGGAGCCGGTCATGATCAGCACGAACATGCCGATGGAAGTGGCGGTGCCGTGGAACAGACGATCCGTCCCCTCCAGCGAGGGCTTGATCACCCGTGGCGTCCGGGGAACCTTCGGGGCCGCCACCGGCGCTGCAGTGGTGGTCACCCGAACCGGCCGTGGACATAGTCGGCCGTGCGCGGATCGGACGGGTGGTTGAACAGGTCGGCCGTCGAGCCGCTCTCCACAATGCCACCCGGGCTTCCCTGCGCGGCCAGAAAGAACGCCGCTTGCTGCGACACCCGGGCCGCCTGTTGCATGTTGTGGGTGACGATCACGATCGTCACATCCGCTCGCAACTCGGCGATGGTCTCCTCGATCCGCCGGGTGGAGGTTGGGTCAAGTG
>Ga0302157_10007611_pt1 | contig 10859 bp, 9 predicted proteins | sample I_Bog_N3_3_FD_193502 | JGI IMG/M metagenome (GOLD analysis project Ga0302157, IMG submission 193502) | Peat permafrost microbial communities from Stordalen Mire near Abisko, Sweden - I_Bog_N3_3 | ecosystem: Environmental > Terrestrial > Soil > Wetlands > Peat | place: Sweden: Abisko, Stordalen...
GTCGGGCGAGGAAGTCGTCGGCGAGGGCGATCCCGCAGAGAATTATTTCATGGTCGTCAAGGGCGTGTTCCGCTCGGTCAAGGTGACGCGCGACGGACGCCGGCAAATCTTCGCCTTCTATATGCCTGGCGATATGTGCGGCCTCGAGCCGGGCGCGACCTATGACCTGACGATCGAAGCGGTCAACGCCGGTTCGATGGCGATCATCTCGCGTACCGCCTGCCGGGCGCGCATGAATCGCGATCCGCAATTCAACGCCGCCGTGTTCGACGGCGCGACCCGCGCGCTGGCGCTGTCGGTGGACCATATGACGATGGTCGGTCGTTCTTCGGCCGAAGAGCGCCTCGCCTGGTTCCTCAAGATGCTGCGCGACCGCGCCAGCGTTCCTGGACGTCAGCCGCCGACGGTCGATCTGGTGATGCAGCGCCAGGATATCGCCGATTACCTCGGCCTGACCATCGAGACCGTCAGCCGCACCTTCACCCATATGAAGGACCGCGGGCTCATCGCGCTGCCCACCACGCGGCGCGTCGAGATTCTCAATCCGGAACTGCTCGAGCGTCTGGCCGCCGCCGATCGCGACGCGCCGACGTGGGATCGCCGGATCTGCGCCTGAGTTTGCAGCGTCTATTCGTTCCTCCCTCCTGACCTCCAGCGCCCCTTCGGGGGCGCTTTTTTTGTCCGCCGGCTTCCCCGATCGCGCGTTTGCGCCTAATCCCGAGCGGAAGACCGGAGATCCTCCATGACGGAATTTGTCGCGGCGCGCCCCGCCTCCACCGTGCTTTTGGTTCGTGACGGCGAAGGCGGCCTGGAAGTGTTCATGGTCAAGCGTCACCGGCAGATCGACTTTGCTTCCGGCGCGCTGGTGTTTCCTGGCGGCTCGGTCGATCCGGGCGATAGCGAGATCGACGTAGCCTGCGCGTTCGATGCGCGCGAGCGGACGATGCGGGTGGCCGCGGTGCGCGAGACTTTTGAGGAAGCGGGGGTGTTGCTCGCCCGCGAGGCGGGCGCGACCGTTTGGATATCGGGCGATCGGGCTGCGGAAATTGCGAATTCGGCCAAAGGGCGGGCGTTCGGCGAAACGATCTCGGCCGAAAAGCTCGAACTCGGGCTGGACGCGCTGATTCCCTTCGCTCATTGGATCACGCCGAACCCGCTGCCCAAGCGCTTCGACACCCATTTCTACATCGTCGCCACACCGGCCGATCAGCTGGCGACCCACGACGGTTTCGAGTCGGTCGATTCGCTTTGGATCAACCCGATTCGAGCGCTCGAAGCGGCGGACCAAGGCGTCTACACGATCGTTCCGGCGACCCGCCTCAATGTCGAATTGCTCGGCCGCAGCGCCAACGTCGCCGCAGCGCTCGCCGCGGCGCGGGCGCGCAAAATCGTCACCGTCGAGCCGATCGTGCAGAACACGGAAAACGGCCTTCGCATGACGATTCCCGTGGAAGCCGGCTACGGCGTCGATCACTTCTGGGCCTGAGCGCGCTCAAGCCGCAAACGCGAGCGCGATCCCGGCAAGCGCGGTGAAACCGACGGCGACGAGCGGCGGCGCCTTGGCGACGATGAGCAGCACGAAAGCCGCCGCCGCTACGGCGAAATCTCGAGGCGAGCGCACGGCGCTGACGAATACGGGGTCGTAGAGCGCCGCGGCGAGCAGCCCGACCACTGCAGCGTTGAGTCCCGCCATCGCCGCACGCGCCCGGGCGTTCGCGCTCAGTTCATGCCAGAACGGCAAGGCGCCCAGCAGCGCGAGAAAGCCCGGGAGGAACAGCGCAACGAGCGCAATGAACCCACCCCACAGTCCACTCGGCCCGACATGAGCGAGCGCGCCGAGATAAGCGGCAAAGGCGAACAACGGTCCGGGAAGCGCCTGCGCCGCGCCGTAGCCCTGCAGGAACACGTCGTCGGCGACGAAACCGGGCTCGACCACGGCGGCGCGCAGCAACGGCAGCACGACGTGCCCGCCGCCGAACACCAGCGCCCCCGAGCGATAGAAGGCGTCGAACAGTGCGAGTCCGCCGCCCGCGGGGATTAGAGCCAACAGGAGTCCGAGGGCGTAGACGACGAGGAATATCATGCCGGCGCGTCGGGACAGCGATGGGCTGGTTTGCGCCGTCGGCGCCCCGGCCGCATCGAGGCGCCAAACCAGTCCGACGGCGCCCCCCGCAACAATCGCGGCGATCTGCGCTCCTGCGCCCGGAAACAACGACATCGCCGCCAGTGCGACAATGGCGATGGCGGCGCGCGGGCGATCCGGGGCCAGGGTGCGCGCCATGCCGAGCACGGCCTGAGCGACGACGGCGACCGCCGCGAGTTTCAACCCGTGCAAGACGCCGTCAGCGAGCCAACCGCGCCAAGCGCTCGTGCCGAAAGCAAAGGCGAGCATCAGGACCGCCGAGGGCAAGGTGAAGCCGACCCAGGCGGCCAGCGCTCCCGCGAAACCGGCGCGCGATAAACCTATGGCGAACCCGACTTGGCTCGACGCCGGTCCCGGCAGGAACTGACACAGCGCGACGAGATCGGCATAAGAGCGGTCGTCGAGCCAGCGCCGCCGCTCGACGAATTCGGCGCGGAAATAGCCGATATGCGCCACCGGACCGCCGAAACAAGTCAGCCCCAGGCGCAGAAAGATACGGAAGACTTCGATGGTGGAAGACAGCGGGCTTTCCCTCGGATGAAGGTGAGTCCCCGCATAGTCGGGAAACGCCGTTCCCGGGTCAAGCCGGGGAACGCGGCTTCAGCTTGATCTTCGGAATCGCCAGCGTCACTGCGGCGACGCCGAGGCCGACGGCGAACATGGTGAGAAAGGTTACGTGCAACGATCCCGCCAGGGCGTCGCGCAAACCGCCGGCCGCGGCGCCGCTCTGGGTCAGCCCCCGCAATTGCTCCGACGAAACGGCGCCGAATCCCGCCGCCGCCAGTCGCCAGTTGAGGATGGCGCCGAACAGCGTCGCGCCAAAAGTGTTGCCGAGGCTGCGGGCGAACAGGAAGGCGGATGTCGCCGCGCCGCGCTCGCCCCATTCGACGATTTCCTGAATGGTGGTGATCGACTGGCTGCTCAAGAAGCCCATGCCGAAGCCGACGAGGGCCGAGCCGAGACCGGCGACCCAGGGCGAGGACCCGGAATCGATGAGCGTGAACAGGCCCGCGCCGACGGGAATCATGAAGCCGCCGATCCGCAGGATGATCTGCGGCCCGAGCCGGGTCAGCAATCTCGCCGATAGCGTCGCGCCGATCGGCCAGCCCAGCACCATCGCCGACAAAGCGAACCCCGCCGTCAGCGCCGATTGCCGCATCACGCCTTGCACGAAAACCGGGAGGAACGTCGTCAGTCCGATCATCGTCACGCCCGACAGCAGCGCGGCGGCGTTGGCGGCGGCGATGGTGCGCCGCCCCCAGAGTTTCATCGAAATCATCGGCTCGGGCGAACGGCGTTCTTGCACGACGAAAAGCGCGATGGCGACGGCGGCGATCAAGGTCAGCGCGGCGATCTCCCGCCCGCTCGCCGAAGACATCGCGGTCAAATCGGCCATGACGGCGGCGATGGCGATGGCGAATACGCCGGCGCTCAGATGGTCGATATGGCCTTCCTTGGGCCCGACGTTCTCGTGCAGGAAGCGGATGAACAGAAAGCCCGCGAGAGCGCCGATAGGCAGGTTGACCCAGAAGATCCAGGCCCAGGAGACATGCTGGACGAGCAGGCCGCCGGCGAGCGGACCGAGCACCGCCGACAGCGCCCAGACGCTGGCGAGATAGCCCTGGATGCGACCGCGCTCATGCGCGGAATAGAGGTCGCCGACGATGGTCATGCTGGTCGGCTGGATCGCGCCGGCGCCGACGCCCTGGATCAGGCGGAACGCGATCAGCGACGGCATCGACCAGGCGAAGCCGCAAAGCGCGGAACCGAGGAGGAAGACGACGAGGCCCCAGAGAATCACGGTCCTACGGCCGATGCGGTCGGAGAGTTTGCCGAACACCACCGTGGTCGCCGTCTGCGTGAGCAGGAAAGCGGAAAACACCCAGCTATAGAGCTGCAGCCCGCCGAGCTCGCCGACGATCTGCGGCATGGCGGTGGATACGATGGTCGCCTCGATGGCGATCATGAAACTGCACACGACCACGGCGGCGAGCGCCAGCGGTCGGCTTGTGGCTTTGGAGATCATCGGCTCGGGAGGTTGCGGCGCAAGCGCGCAGCTATATGCGCATTTCTACGCCGCGTCTGCCGAGGGGGATCACATCCTCGTCAGAACTTCAAGGCGAAGCGTGGCTGAAAATGTCCATCGCCTCGAAGCCGGCGAGATCCAGGCGGACACGATCGGGCAGATAGGCGAAGGCGGCGTGGGCGTGCGCGTCGCGGCCCTCGCGCACCAGCATCGCCTCGAGTTTGAGCCGCAGCGCATGCAGATGCAGCACGTCGGAGGCGGCGTAGGCGAGCTGCGCGTCGCTCAGCGTTTCCGCGCCCCAGTCCGACGATTGCTGCTGCTTGGAGATTTCCACCCCGAGCAATTCGCGCACCAGGTCCTTCAGGCCATGGCGATCGGTGTAGGTGCGTGCGAGTTTCGAGGCGATCTTGGTGCAATAGACCGGCGCCGGCATGATTCCGAAGGCGTTGTACAGGGTGGCCAGGTCAAAACGGCCGAAATGGAACAATTTCAGCACGTTCGGGTCGGCGAACAGCGCCTCCAGCCGCGGCGCGCGCTTCTGCCCCGCCGCTATCTGCACGACGTCGGCGCTGCCGTCGCCGCGCGACAATTGCACCACGCAAAGCCGGTCGCGCTTGACTTCGAGGCCGAGGGTTTCGGTGTCGATCGCGACGATCGCGCCGAGATCGAGGTCTGCGGGCAGGTCGCCCTTATGAAATCGGATGGTCATGGCCGTGGGCGGTAGCCCCCGGCGCCGGCGCCGTCAAGCGCAGTACGAAAGCCTTTTCGCCTCACCAGATCTTCGTCACCCGATACCCTATCGCGCGAAACCGCTCGACGAGCCCCGCCTTGCCGGAGAGATGCAGTGCGCCGACGGCGATGAACGCGCCGCCGGAGGCGAGATAGGGGGCGGCGCGGCTCGCCATCACTTCGTTGCGGCCGACCAGCAGCAACGTGGTGAATTCGCGTTCGGCTGCGCGGTCCTCGGCGGAGAGCCCGGGAACCGCATCCACAACGGCCAGCGCTCGGGTCGGGCGCTTGTCCGTGTAGAGCTTGAGCAGGGTGACGTAAGAATCGTCTTCCAGATCCGGCCGGCGCGCTGTGGCGATCAGCATGCGCGCGGCGAGCCCCGGCGGCGTCGCCGCGATCGCGTCGATCTGTTCTTGTAGCGTTTCCAAGCCCTTGACAGGCAGGCCGCTGGCCTTGCCGAGTGCGGCGATCGTCTCGTCGACTTCCGGCAGATCGGCCGTCTTTCCCTCGGTCTCGCACCGCGGCATCGTCGCCCCGACCGCGAGGAACCACAGCTTCAGGTGATGAACCATTTCCTTCGGGTAGCCGTGGTCGGCGAGGTAGCGCTCGACGACGTCGGCGTCCGCGCCGGAGAGTTCGCCGGAAAATGTGTCGACGTCGGCTGACAGCGAGGCCGATAGCATGGCGGCGCTCATGTTCACTTTGTCGGAGGCGTCGAACGGTCCGCCGAGTTCGGTGACGACGATTTTCGCTTCGTCGAGATGACGGGCCGCCTCGCGCATCAGAGCTATCGGCGCCGCCTGCGTGGAATGCACCGTGCCGTAGAGAAAGGACGGCGCGACGCCCGGCTTCTCGATCTTCCACAGCAGTCCCTCGTCATTGACGAGGTCGTCGGCGAAGGCGGCGTAATCAGGCTTTACCGCCGGATCGGCGGTGAGATCGCGGCCGTCGCAGACCGGCGGCGGGGCGGCGGCGAGGGCCAGCGAAGTCCACAGCGCCGCGCCGATCATTGCCAAAGCGACGCGACGGAAGACCTTCATTTCGGGCTCTCACAACTTGCGCAGCGCGACCTTCTCGATGCGATGGCTCGGACCCTTGATCAGCCTGAGGCTCGCGCGCGGCCGCGTCGGCAATATGTTCTCGCGCAGGTTTACAAGGTTTATACGCCGCCAGATGTTGCGCGCCGTTTCCCGCGCCTGGGCGTCGTCGAACGTCGAATATTTGGCGAAATAGCTGCGCGGATCGCGGAACGCGGTGTCGCGCAGGCGCATGAAGCGCTCGATGTACCATTTCTCGAGGAGGTCCTCCCTGGCGTCGAGGAACACCGAGAAGTCGAAGAAGTCGGAGACGAACGGGATTTCCTTGCCCTCGCGCGACAGCCGGTTGGGCAGCAGCACGTTGAGGCCTTCGACGATGAGAATGTCGGGTTGGTCGACCACGACCGTGTCGCCGGGCACGACGTCGTAGACGAGGTGCGAATAAACCGGCGCGGTGACGCAGCGCACGCCGGCTTTCACGTCGGCGAGGAACCGAATCAGCGCGGAGCCGTCGTAGCTCTCGGGAAAACCTTTGCGATCCATCAGCCCGTCAGCCAGCAATTTTTCGTTCGGATGCAGGAAGCCGTCGGTCGTGATGAGCTGCACTTTCGGCGTGTTCGGCCAGCGCGACAGCAGCGCCTGCAGCACGCGCGCGGTCGTCGATTTGCCGACCGCAACCGATCCGGCGACGCCGATGATATAGGGAACCTTGCCGCCGTCCTCGGCGCCGAGAAAACGCTGCGTCGCCTTGAACAACCCCTGCGTCGCCGCGACATAGAGCGCAAGCAGGCGCGACAGCGGCAGGTAGATTGCGATCACCTCGTCGATGTTGATCGGCTCGTGCATCGATTGCAACTTGCGCAGATCGTCGATCGTCAGCGTGAGTTCCGTGTCGGCGCGCAGCCGCGCCCACTCGTCGCGCGTGAAATGGCGAAAGGGCGAAGGCGCCTCGCTCTCCGCCAATATCCGGGGGGTATCGTCCATTGGCGCCCTCGCGCGACGAAATGGGGGATGGCTCCGCGGGCCGTCACGCCTTGCGGGAGGCCTTTTCTTCGTGTCCACTGCGGTTGGTGCGCCGCTCCAACTCGGCGACGACCTCGGCGAGCGGCAGCGAACGCGCCTTGAGCATGACCAGCAGGTGATATAGCACGTCCGCGGCTTCCGCGCGCAGCGCGGCGTCGTCCTGTGCGACGGCGGCGATGGTCGCCTCGACCGCCTCCTCACCGAACTTCCTGGCGCAATGGAGGACGCCCTTGTCGAGCAGCGAACGCGTATAGGAACTCTCGGCGCTCGCCTCGGCGCGGCGCGCTATGATCGCTTCGAGGGTGTCGAGAGTGAACATGAAGGGGGTACCCGAACGTTGCCCCTATTCTGACGGTCTCGTGACGGAATGTCGAGAATCCATGTTGCGGCGCGACACGGTATTTAGACTAGCATTTTGCGCCACAGGGCTTCGCGCAACGAAAGCGGTTGACCAGAATCAAAGCTCTTTTCCCGTCAAAACCGCATTGCTTACTTATGACCGACACAGAACTCGTCGCGCGGTACGATGGTCGAGCGCCTCGTTATACGAGCTACCCGACAGCGCCGCATTTTTCGCAGCAGGTGGGAGCGCAAGCCTATGCCAGCTGGCTGGGCCAGCTCGACGCGGGGCAGCCGCTGTCGCTCTATCTGCACGTGCCGTTCTGCGACCGGCTCTGCTACTATTGCGGCTGCAACACCAGCGTGGTGCGGCTGGATTCGTCGCGGCGCGCCTATGCCGCGCTGCTGGAGCGCGAGATCGCGCTTGTCGCCGCCTTCATCGGCCGACGCGCGAGGGTGACCCATATCCATTGGGGGGGCGGCACGCCGACCAGCCTGCCGGGCGATCGGCTCGTCTCGGTGATGAACCTGATCCGTACGCTGTTCGCGGTCGACGCCGACGCCGAGATCGCCATCGAACTCGACCCGACGACGCTGCCGACCGACCGGCGCGACGCGCTGCGCGCCATGGGCGTCACGCGCATCAGCCTCGGCGTGCAGGACCTCGAGCCAGCCGTGCAGGAGGCGATCGGCCGCCAGCAGTCATACGAGCAGACCGCGGCCTGCGCCGAGGCCGCCCGGGCGCTCGGCGTCCATTCGCTCAATCTCGACCTGATCTACGGCCTGCCGTTGCAGACCTCCGAAAGCGTCGCCCGCACGGCGCGCCGCGCGCTGGGGTTGAAGGCGGATCGCGTCGCCGTGTTCGGCTACGCGCATGTGCCCTGGATGAAGAAGCATCAGGCGCTCATTGCCGAGAACGCCCTGCCCGGCGCCGCGGAGCGTTTCGAGCAGCAGCGCGCGATCCATCGCGTGCTCATCGAGGAAGGCGGCTATATTCCTATCGGCCTCGACCATTACGCGCTGCCCGAGGACGCGATGGCCAAGGCGGCGGCGGCGCGGCAGCTGTATCGTGGCTTCCAGGGTTATACGACCGACGGCGCGCCGGCGCTCGTCGGCTTTGGGGCCAGCGCCATCGGCGGTTTGTCGCAAGGGTACGTCCAGAACGCGCCGACCGCAGCCGCCTACGGCAAGGCGATCGAGTCGGGCGGCTTGGCGACGGTGCGGGGCGTTGCGCTAGGGCCCGACGATCGGCTGCGCCGCGACGTGATCGAACGGCTGATGTGCGACCTCGAAGTCGACCTCGTGGCGGCGGCGCAGGCGCATCGGGCCGACCCGGCGCCGCTGATCTCAGACGCTGCCGCCCTCGCGCGCTTCGAAGCGGATGGCTTGGCCAGTTTCGACGGCCGGGTGATCCACGTCACCGAGCGGGGCCGCCCGTTCGTGCGCTCGGTCGCTGCGCTGTTCGACGCCTATTTCGTTCAGAACGAAGCCAAACCCCGGCATTCCCGGGCGATTTAATCGACTGGCTCACGGTTGCGCGCGCGTGGCCGCCGGCCCCGCCGCCCGTCTGAAAGATGAGTGCGGCCTCAGGCGCTTATGCGCCGACTCCCGGCCTCAAAGCTCAACTGCGCGCCTCAGCTCTTCGTCGGCCGGCCCACCATCGTCACGCTGAGCGAACCGTCGCCGAACAGGCGACGCGCCGTGCGTCGGGCGTCGTCGAGCGTCACCGCGCCGATGCGGCGGTTGCGTTCGACGAGCCAGTCGAGGCCGTAACCGTCGAGTTGCATGTGCGCGAGTTGCTGGGCGATCTTGGTGGAGGTGTCGAAGCGTAGCGGATACGAGCCGATCAGGTATTTCTTGCCCTTGTCGAGTTCCTCTTCGCCGATATGGCCCTGCGCCATATCGAGGATCTCGGCGCGGATCACGTCCATCGATTCAAAAGCGCGCTCGTTCTTGGTCGTCGTGCCGCCGTAGATGTAGCTCGCGCGGTCGAAGGTGGCGACCGAGGCCGAGACCGAATAGGCCAGGCCGCGTTTTTCGCGCACTTCGCGGAACAGTCGCGAGGACAGGCCGGTGCCGCCGCCGAGCACATGGGCGAGCACGACGCTCGTCAAATAATCGGGGTCGTCCCGTTCCAACGCCGGACGGCCGAAGCGGATAGTCGTCTGCGGCACGTCGAGATCGATCGCCTGCACTTCGTCGCCGAGGCCGGCGAACGGCGCGCGCGGCATTTCGACGAGCTCCGGCGTCGCGGGCAAATCGGCGAACACGCCGTCGACGAGCTTCCTGGCTTTGTCCTGGCTGATGGCGCCGACGACGGCGATGACAACACGCTCGCGTGCGAGACCGCTTCGAGCCGTCGCGCGCAAATCGTCGCGGGTCAGCGCCGCGAGAGTGTCCAAGTCGCCTTCGGCCGAGAGCGCATAGGGATGGCCGGCGAACACGCGCTCGCGCCAAGCCTTGCCGGCCATATGGGCGGGGTCGTTGGCGTCGTGGCGGATCCGCGCGTTCATCTGCTCGTGGACGCGTTCGAATGGCTCCTGATCCAAGCGCGGCGTATTGAGGGCCATACGCAGCAACTCGCCGCCGCGATCGAGGTGACGCGCCAGCGTGCGCAGCCGGCCGCCGATGAAGTCGCGGTCGGCGTGGAACGAAATCTCCACCGCCTTCTCGTCGAGAGCCTGCTGGAACGCCTGACTGTCGAGGTCGCCGGCGCCTTCGTCGAGAAGCCCTGCGAGCATCGTCGCCGCGCCCGCCTTGCCGGCCGGATCATGCGTCGCGCCGCCGGGAAACGCGAATTCCACCGCGACGATCGGCACGGCGTAGTCTTCGACCAGCCAGAAGCCGAGACCGCGCGGCGTCGTCAGCGCCCGCACGTTGACCGCGCTCTTGGCCGTCGGTTCGAGGAAAGGCTTGTTCATGGGCTTCATCCTCGGCGGCGGTCAGGCGGCGTCTTGTTCGGCGGGAAGCAGATAGCCGGTCACGGCGCGGCGCTTGGTCAGCCAAGTCCGTGCGGCGGTCTTGATCGCTTCCGGCGTCGTCGCCTCAATGCGATCGGGCCATTCCTGCACGTCGCGAATCGTCTGCCCCGTGGCCAGCGAAGCGCCGTACCAGCGCGCCAGCATCGCCTGACTGTCCTGAGCGTAGACCGCGTCGGCGACGAGCCGCGTCTTGGCGCGTTCCAGCGCCGCCTCGTTGATCGGTTCGGCCAGAAATTTCGCCAGCACTCGGTCGATGGCGGCGTCGAGTTCAGGCAGCGTCACGCCGGGCGAAGGCATGCCGTACAAGTAGAAACGTGTGTCGTCGAGCGCTGAGCCCATATAATAGGCTCCCAGCGCGACCGCTTTCTTTTCCTCGATGACGAGTTCGCGATAGAGCCGACTGGTGTGGCCGCCGCCCAGCAGATGAGCGAGCAATTCGAGCGCTTCCGCTTCGCCGGGCGAACAAGTCGCGGACGAGGGCGCGATATAGCAGCGCTGCCAGCTCGGCTGTTCCACCTTCTCGTCGTTGACGGTGACGAGCCGGCTCGCCACCGCTTGCGGTTCGCGGGGGCGGCGCCGCT
>Ga0302157_10007614_pt1 | contig 10855 bp, 10 predicted proteins | sample I_Bog_N3_3_FD_193502 | JGI IMG/M metagenome (GOLD analysis project Ga0302157, IMG submission 193502) | Peat permafrost microbial communities from Stordalen Mire near Abisko, Sweden - I_Bog_N3_3 | ecosystem: Environmental > Terrestrial > Soil > Wetlands > Peat | place: Sweden: Abisko, Stordalen...
CTCGGTCAGGTCGTTGCCGTGCGCGGTCGAGGAGAAGCCGCATTGGTGGCTGAGCGCGCATTGCTCCAGCGGCACGTAGTGGGTCGCCTCCTCGATGCGGCGCTTGACGTCGTCCTTCGACTCGGCGGCGGCGTGCTTGGAGCTCATCAGGCCGAGCACGATGGTCACGCCCTTGGGCGTGAAGCGCAGCGGCGCGAAATCGCCCGAGCGCTCGTCGTCGTATTCGAGGAAGAAGCCGTCGATCTTCATTTCGTTGAGCAAGATCTCCGCGACCGGCTCGTAGCCGCCCTCGGCGACCCAGGCGCTCTTGAAATTGCCGCGGCACAGATGCACCGAGATCGTCATGTCCTTCGGGCGATCCTTGATCGTGTCGTTGACGAGCTTGCAGTAGAGCCGAACCAGCGCGTCCGGATCGTCGCCGCGCGCCTTGGTGCGCTCGCGGATCGCGGGATCGCAGAGATAGGCCAGATTGGTGTCGTCGAGTTGCAGGTAACGGCAGCCGCGCGCCGCGAGATCGTCGACCTCGGCGCGATAGGCGGCGCTCAGATCGTCGTAAAAATCCTCCATGCGCGGATAGACTTGCGCGCTGATCGCCTCGCGTCCGCCGCGAAAATGCAGCATCGAGGGCGCGGGGATGCAGACCTTGGGCGTGCGCGCGACGACGCCCTTGAGAAAGTCGAAGTCGGCGCCCTGGATCGACTCGGCATGACCGACCTTGCCCTCGACATGCATCGTCGGCGGCGCGAAACCCACCTTCGATCCGTCGTCCTTGCGGAAGTGTGACGAGAACTCGCCGTAGCGAACCTCGACGCCCGCGAGCTTCTCGAGGAAGTCGATGTGGAAATAGGTGCGGCGGAATTCGCCGTCGGTGACCCCCTTCAGCCCGACGTTTTCCTGCGCCTTGACGACTTCGCGGATGCAATCGTCCTCGACGGCGCGAAGCTCGGCGGCCGTAAGAGTCTTGGCGAAAAACTTCTCGCGCGCCTCGCGCAGACGGGCGGGCCTGAGAAAACTGCCGACATGGTCGGCGCGAAACGGCGGTCGCGACATGTATCCTCCCTGGGGCGCCGATGGTTCGGGCGCTGTCGCGACGGTGTAGCAGAGCCGCGGTTCGGCCGAAAGCGTCGCGCGGGCGCCGGATCGTCGCGGTTGCCTCGCCGCGCCGCTTCCCTTAAGCGAAGGCGCTGTTTCTTCTGGACGCCCCGCGATGATCCGATCCGCTCTGATGAACGTCATGACCGCCGCCGCCATCAAGGCCGGGCGGGGGCTGAAGCGCGACTTCGGCGAGATCGAGAACCTGCAGGTGTCGTCCAAGGGTCCCGGCGATTTCGTCAGCCTCGCCGACCAGCGCGCCGAAAAAATCCTGTTCGAGGAGCTTTCCAAGGGCCGGCCGGGCTACGGCTTCGTCATGGAGGAGGGCGGCCGCGTCGAGGGTAACGATAAAGCCCACACCTGGCACCTCGACCCGCTCGACGCGACGACCAACTTCCTGCACGCGATCCCGATTTTCGCGATCTCGATCGCGCTGGAGCGCGAGGGCCAGATCGTGGCGGGCGTGATCTACAATCCGGCCGACGATTCCATGTATGTCACCGAAAAGGGGCAGGGCGCCTGGGGCGACAACCGGCGTCTGCGCGTCGCGGGCCGCACGGAAATGTCGCAGGCGCTGATCGGTTGCGGCATCCCGCATCTGGGCAAGGCGGCGCAACATCCGCGCTTCAAGGCCGAACTCTCGACGGTGATGACCGAGGTCGTCAACGTGCGCCGCCTCGGCTGCGCCTCGCTCGATCTGGCCTTCGTCGCGGCGGGCCGCCTCGACGCGTTCTGGGAGCGCGGGCTGCAGACCTGGGACATCGCGGCGGGCTCGCTGCTGGTGCGCGAGGCCGGCGGCTATGTCAGCGGCGCCGACGGCGAGGCCAACTTCCTCGAGACCGGCTCGATCTGCTGCGGCAACGAGACGATGCAACGCCAATTGCTGGCGATGCTGCGCAAGTCGGCGGCCTGAGATGGACGGCGCGCGTCGAAACTGAGGGAAATCAAGCAGGCGCGCGGGGAAAACCATAGTCTCAGGTCATCGCGGCTTGACGCCGCCCCCTATCCTCGCCCTAGCATGCCGCCTATTCCTCGGATTCGTTCAGGCTTCTTCATGGTTCGGCTTTTCCGCGTTTGGCGGCGCTTCGCGCGGCTTGCGGCCTTAGACGCGGCTCGCCTTAGGGGCGGCGCGCCGCGATGACGTCATTGGGATGTCTGCTCGGCGTCGATGCGGCGCTGCTGGTCCTGAGCCTCGTCGCCATGGCGTTGTCGGGTCGCCGATACGCCAGCGCGTTCGTTTACGGCGCGGCGCTCGCGCTCTCGCTCGTCGGACTCGTCGCGGCGGCTTGGTATTTTCTGACCCGCCAGACGCCGCAAGACCTCGTGTTGCCGATCGGCTTGCCCTGGATCGGCGCGCATTTCCGGCTCGACGCGCTCTCCGCGTTCTTTCTGGGCGTCGTGCACCTCGGCGCGACGGCCGCGAGCCTTTACGCCCTCGGCTACGGCCGGCATGAACCCGATCCCGAGCGCGTGCTGCCGTTCTACGCGGCCTTCCTCGCCGGGATGGGGCTCGTGCCGTTGGCGGACGACGCCTACACGTTCCTGCTGGCGTGGGAATCCATGTCACTCGCCTCCTGGGCGCTCGTGATGTCGCATCATCGCGACCCCGAAAACGCGCGCGCGGGCTTCGTCTACATTCTCATGGCGAGCTTCGGCACTTTCGCGCTGCTGCTCGCCTTCGGGCTGCTCGCGGGCGCGGACGGCGCCTACACGTTCGCGGCGATGCGCGCGACGGCGCCGAGCACGGGAATCGCGGCCCTGGCGCTGGCGCTGGCGTTGATTGGCGCTGGGTCCAAAGCGGGCCTCGCGCCGTTGCATGTCTGGCTGCCGCTCGCCCATCCCGCCGCGCCCAGCCATGTCTCCGCGCTGATGAGCGGCGTCATGACCAAGGTCGCGATCTACGCCTTCATCCGCATCGTCTTCGATCTCATCGGCCCGGCGGATTGGCGCTGGAGCGTGCCGATCCTGATTCTCGGCGCCGCGACCGGCCTGATCGGCGTGCTGCACGCGTTGATGGAAGTCGATCTCAAGCGCGTGCTCGCCTATTCCACCGTCGAGAACATCGGCCTCGTCTTCATCGGTCTCGGCCTCGCGCTCGCCTTCAAGGCGGACGGCATGGGCGGCGCGGCGGCGCTGGCGATGACGGCCGCGCTACTGCACGCGCTCAATCACACCCTGTTCAAGAGCCTGCTGTTCTTCGGCGCCGGCGCGGTGCTGACCGCCACGGGCGCGCGCGACATGGGGCGGCTCGGCGGCTTGCTGAACAAGATGCCGCTGACGGGGCTTTTCATGCTGATCGGCTGTTTCGCGATCTCCGCGCTGCCGCCGCTCAACGGTTTCGTTTCGGAATGGCTGATCCTGCAAGCCGTGCTGCTCGGGCCATTGTTTCCGCAATGGACGTTGAAACTGCTGGCGCCGACGATGGGCGCGGCGATCGCGCTCGTCGCGGCGCTCGCGGCGGCCTGTTTCGTGCGCGCCTATGGCGTGCCTTTTCTGGGGCGGCCGCGAGGCCCGGAGGCCGCGGAAGCCAAGGAGGTGGACCGTTTCTCGCTGACCGCGATGGGCGGCCTCGCGACCCTTTGCGCGCTCGCTGGTCTGTTCCCCGGCGTGATGATCGACGCGCTGAAGCCGGTGGTGCAACTGACGGTCGGCATGGCGATGCCGCTGCAATCCAAGGTGCCCTGGCTCTCGATCGCGCCGATCGCCGAGGCGCGCAGCTCGTACAATGGGCTGCTGGTGCTGCTGTTCATCGTGATCGCCGCGACGCTCACCTCCTTCATCATCCACCGGGTCGCCTCCAACGCGCTGCGCCGCGCGCCGGCGTGGGATTGCGGCTTTCCCGAGCCGAGCTCCGCGACGCAATATACCGCCGAGAGTTTCAGCCAGCCGATCCGCCGCGTGTTCGGCGGCTTCGTGTTCGCCGCGCGCGAGTCGGTCGATATCCCGCGGCCCGGGCAGCTACGGCCCGCGCATCTGAGGCTCGTCATGCGCGATCTCATCTGGGATTCGCTCTACGCGCCGATCGGCCTTTACGTCGGCATGATCGCGACCCGACTCAACGGCCTGCAATTTCTCACCATCAGGCAATATCTCAGCGTTGTGTTCGGCGCGCTGGTTTTGTTGCTGCTCGTGCTCGCGGCGGGGGCGTGATGTTCGATCTCTTCGTCGATCTCGTCTTTCAACTCGTGCAGATGATTCTCGTCATCGCGATCGCGCCGCTGTTGACGGGCCTCGTGCGCAAGGTCAAGGCGCGCCTGCTGCGTCGGCGCGGCGCGCCGATCTGGCAGCCCTATCTCGACCTGCACAGGCTCTCGCGCAAGGAAGCTATCGTCGCCGACAGCGCGACCTGGTTGTTCCGCGTCGCGCCTTACCTCATTTTCGCGTCGACCTGGGTGGCCGCGGCTCTGGTGCCGACATTCGCCACCGGTCTGTTGTTCAGTTGGGCGGCCGACCTCATCGCGATCGTCGCGCTGCTCGGCGCTGGGCGCTTCTTTCTCGCGCTCGCCGGCATGGATGTCGGCACGAGTTTCGGCGGTCTGGGCGCCAGTCGCGAGGCGATGTTCGCGACGCTCGCCGAGCCGGCGATGATCACCATCGTGTTCTCGCTCGCGCTGATCGCCGGCTCGACGCAGCTTTCGACGGTGGCGGCGTTCATGGCGTCCTCGGCGGTGGGGCTGCGCGTGACGCTCGGCATGTCCCTCATCGCGCTGCTCATCGTCGCCGTCGCCGAAAACGGCCGCGTTCCCGTCGACAATCCCGCCACGCATCTCGAACTGACCATGGTGCACGAGGCGATGATCCTCGAATATTCCGGCCGTCACCTCGCCCTGTTCGAACTCGCCGCGATGCTGAAGCTGGTGCTCTATGTCTCGCTGATCGCTTGCGTGTTCGCGCCCTGGGGCCTCGCGATCGAAAACGCGAGCATCGTCGCGCGCCTGATCGGGGGTTTGTTCTATCTGGTCAAGCTCGCGGTCGCGGGCGTGGCGCTGGGCGTGTTCGAGACCAGCATCGCCAAGATGCGGGTCTTCCGCGTGCCCGACTTCCTCGGCGCGGCGCTGATGCTGGGCTTTCTCGGCGCGATGCTGCTGTTCGTCTCGAGGAGCCTGAAATGACCGGCCTGTCCTTCGACGTCTCACATTTTCTGGCCGGCGCGCTGGTGCTCGTCAGCTTCATTCTGCTCTATCAGACGCGGCTGCTGGCGCTGATCAACATTTTCGCTATTCAGGCCGTCGTGCTGTCGCTGTCGGTCGCGTGGCAGGCGTTCGTGCAGGACGCGCCGCATCTCTACATCACCGCCGCGATCGCGTTCCTGTTCAAGGCGCTGATCATTCCGATCGCGCTGCATCGGATCATCGTCAGGCTCGGCATCCAGCGCGACGCCGAGAATGTCGTCGGCATCGGGCCGACGATGCTCGCCGGACTGGCGCTCGTCGCGCTGTCGATCGTGGTGATGCTGCGCATCGCCGGCGACGCCGACGCGCTCGCGCGCGAGGATCTCGCCTTCGCGCTCTCGGTGGTGCTGCTCGGTCTGTTGATGATGGTGGTGCGCCGTAACGCCGTCAGCATGGTGATCGGCTTCATGTCGCTGGAGAACGGCCTCATTCTCGCCGCCGCCGGCGCCAAGGGCATGCCGCTGGTGGTCGAAATTTCGGTCGGCTTCTCCGTTCTCGTCGCCTTCACCGTTATCGGCGTCTTCCTCTTTCGCATCAGCGAGCGCTTCGACACCGTGGACGCGCAGGCGCTCGATCGGTTTCAGGGAGACCGACAGTGAGCCTACCCGGATACGACGGCGTCACCGCGATCCTCGCGCTTCCCGCCGCGACGGCGCTGATCGTCGCGCTGATCCCGAGCTATCGCGTCTCGGCGATGGTCAATGTGATCTCGTCGCTCGCGACTTTTCTCATCGCGGTCTCGCTGTTTTCCTTCCGGCCCGCGAATGGGCCGTATTTCCTCGTCGACGATCTCAATGTCGTCTTCATCGTGCTCAACACCTTCGTCGCTTTCACGACCAGCGTGTTCAGCGCGAGCTACATCGCGCATGAGATCGAGACCGGCCGGCTGACGCCGATGCACCTGCGCTTCTATCACGCGATGTATCAGGTGCTGCTGTTCGCGATGAATCTCGCCCTGACCGCCAACAATATCGGGCTGATGTGGGTCGCGATCGAAATGGCGACGCTGACGACCGTGGCGATGGTCGGCATCTATCGCACGCAAGAGGCGATCGAGGCGGCGTGGAAATATTTCATCCTCGGCAGCGTCGGCATCGCGCTGGCGCTGTTCGGCACCATTCTGGTTTACATGGCGGCGCGGCCCGTGGTCGGCGAGGGCCTCGACGGCATGGTCTGGACGATCCTGATGCAGCGGGTCAGCGAGTTCGACCCCGCGCTGCTCGATCTCGCCTTCGTGTTCCTGATGCTCGGCTACGGCACCAAGGTGGGCCTCGCGCCGTTGCACGCGTGGTTGCCCGACGCCCATGCCGAGGGGCCGACGCCGATCTCGGCGGTGCTGTCGGGATTGCTGCTCAACGTCGCGCTCTACGCGGTGCTGCGCTTCAAGCTGCTGCTCGACGCCAACGCGCACGCGATCGCGCCGGGTCCGCTGATGGCGACGCTGGGGCTGGTGTCGCTGATCTTCGCCGCCTTCATGCTTTACCGCCGGCGCGACATCAAACGGATGTTCGCGTTCTCCTCGATCGAGCACATGGGCATCATCGTCTTCGCCTTCGGCATGGGCGGCGCGCTCGCCAATTTCGCCGGGCTTCTGCACATGACGATGCACAGCCTGACCAAATCGGCGATCTTCTTCACCGTCGGCCATATCGCGCAGGTCAAGCGCACGCAAAAGATCGCCGACATCACCGGCCTGACCGTCAGCCAGCCCTGGCTCGGCTGGAGCCTCGTGATCGGCGTGTTCGCCATCGCGGGTCTGCCGCCGCTCGGCGTGTTCATGAGCGAATTCCTGGTGGTGACCTCGACCTTCGCGCGCTCGCCGATCCTGGCGCTGCTGCTGGTGTTCGGCCTCATCGTCGCGTTCGGCGCGCTGATGCTGCGCCTGCAAGGCATGGCGTTCGGCGAGCCGACGGGCGGCGACAAGCCTTCGACGGCGTCGTCGCTGCCGATCGGCGCGCATCTCGGCCTCGTGCTGCTCGCCGGCATCTATCCGCCGCCGCCGCTGGTCGCGTGGTTCCAGCACGTCGCGGCGATGTTGCGGTGAAACGGCCATGATGACCGAACACGCCCACGCCTGGACCGAAGCGACCCGCAAGCTGGCGGCGGGGGAGGCGACGCTCGTCAGCCTCTGGGGCGACGGGCAGAGCGTCAACATGGCGCTGAGCGAACCCGGACGCCGCGACCTCGATCTGCTGCATCTGCCGTGTCCCGAGGGTACGTTTCCCTCGGTCGCCGCTCATCATCCGCCCGCGAGCCGGTTGGAGCGCACGATCGCCGATCTGCACAGCCTCGTCGCGGTCGGTTCGCCCGATCCGCGACCCTGGCTCGATCACGACGCCTGGTTGATCCGCGCGCCGCTCGGCGCCACCAAGCCGCGCGGCGAACCCAGGCCGCGTTACGCCTTCCTGACCGCCGAGGGGCCGGGCCTGCATCAGATTCCCGTCGGCCCCGTTCATGCCGGCATCATCGAGCCCGGGCATTTCCGTTTTCATTGTAGCGGCGAGACCGTCGCGCGGCTCGAGGAGCGGCTGGGCTACACCCACAAGGGCGTCGGCTGGTTGATGCGCGGCGCGACGCTCGATCGCGGCGCCGTTCTCGCGGCTCGGATCAGCGGCGACAGCACGGTCGCTTATCAGATCGCCTTCGCCCGGGCGGCCGAGGCGGCGCTCGGCGTCGAGGCGCCGGCGCGCGCGCTTTGGCTGCGCGCCGTGATGGCGGAGTTGGAGCGGCTCGCCAATCACATCGGCGACTTCGGCGCCGTCTGCAACGACGCCTCGTTCGCGCTGATGCTCGCCCATTGCGGTATCCTGCGCGAGCGCGTGCTGCGCGCCTGCGACGCCGCCTTCGGCCATCGCCTGATGATGGATATGATCACGCCCGGCGGCGTCGTGAACGATCTTTCCGACGACGGCGTCTACACGATCGGCGAATTGATAGAGACGCTGCAAGACGTGTTCCCGCGCCTCGTCAATCTCTACGACAACACCGCCTCGTTGCAGGACCGCACGGTGCGCACGGGCGTGTTGTCGAATGCGCTGGCGATGCAATACGGCTGCGGCGGCTTCGTCGGCCGCGCGTCGGGCCGCGATTTTGACGCGCGCCGCGCTTACCCCTACGCGCCCTATGATCATCTGGCCTTCGAAGTTCCTCGGCGGATCGAGGGCGACGTCAACGCGCGGCTGTGGATCCGCGCTCACGAGATCACGCAGAGCCTCGATATACTCGAACAGGCGCTGGCGGGCCTGCCGGCCGGCCTCTGCCGCATCGACATACCCGAGCGCGGCGGCGAGGGCCACGCCCTGGTTGAAGGATTCCGCGGCGACATCTTCGTCGCGTTACGCGTCAACGAGGACGGCACGATCGCCAACGCGCACGCGCGCGATCCCTCTTGGTTCCAGTGGCCGCTGCTCGAGGCGGCGATCGAGGGCAATATCGTCGCCGACTTCCCGATCATCAACAAATCGTTCAATTGCTCCTATTCCGGGCAGGATCTCTAGGAGGCTCGCATGCGCCGCACGTTGCTGGAAGGCCTGCGTTCGCCGCTCACCGAGAGCGGGCCGCCGCTCGACGATCCCGAAATGACGGAACTGGCGCGGGAAGTCGGACGCGCCTCGAACGCGTATCTCGGCCGAAGCCTGTCGATCCGCCACGTCGACGCCGGTTCGTGCAACGGCTGCGAACTCGAAATCCACGCGCTCGGCAACGCGTTCTACGATCTCGAGCGCTTCGGCCTGCGCTTCGTCGCCTCGCCCCGCCACGCCGACGTCCTGCTCGTCACCGGCCCGGTCACGCGCAACATGCGCGACGCGCTGCAACGCACCTTCGCCGCGACGCCGGCGCCCAAATGGGTGATCGCGTCCGGCGCCTGCGCGCTCGACGCGCATGTGTTCAGGGGATCGTATGCGGTCGTCGGCGGCGTGGGCTTCGTGCTGCCGGTCGACGTGCACATTCCGGGCTGTCCGCCGAACCCGAAGGAGCTGTTGCGGGGATTGCTGGCGTTGATGAATGGGAAGAAGCCGACTTGAATTTCGGGATTACGTAGCTACATTACGTAGCTACATTGGGACTACAAACAGGGCTGGAGACCCGAGATGGCGGCCGATTCCATCGTTCGCGCCCGTATCGACCAAGCCACGAAGGCCCGCGCCGCCGCCGCGTTGCAGGCGATGGGGCTGTCGATCTCCGACGCGATCCGCTTGCTGATGCTGCGGATTGCGGACGAAAAGCGGTTGCCTTTCGAGGTGGTGGCGCCCAACGCCGAAAGCATCCGCGCCATGCGCGAATTAGATCGCGGCAGGGGCAAGCGTGTCGCCGACAAGGAGGCGCTGTTCACGGAATTGGGCCTGTAAGTGCGGACACCCGTTCTTTCGACGCGATTCAGGCGCGACGTGAAACGCGCCGAGAAGAGTGGCAAAGATATGAGCAAACTGAAAGCTGTCCTATCGACGCTGATTGAAGCGAAACCCCTGCCGGCGATCTATGACGATCACCCCCTGAAAGGTGAATGGAAGGGCTTTCGCGATCTTCACATAGAGCTGGACTGGCTGTTGCTGTATCGCGTGCACGGCGATGAATTGCAGTTGGCGCGCACGGGACGCATGCGGATTTGTTTGATGAATAATGCGAGGAAAAGTGTGAACGCGCCATGCCGGACCACGCCTCGCCTCGCTCACTTCGCCGGCGCCGCCCCCGCTCGCGCCGATGAATAGGAAGCGAAGGTGAAGGCGCGGAAGCGCGTTCACTCAAAGAAATCTTCGTCGATCTTCTTGATCTGAAGCGTGTCCTCGACCCGGCACCCGACGTTGAATCGGATCATCAGTTTCGTCAGTTGACCGCCGTCGATCAAGACGATGCGTTTGCTCAGATATTGGGCCGTCTCGGTGGCGGAGGCCGAAAAGATAGAGGTGGTGACGAACAGGCCCTTGCTCGCCTTGTGACGGTCGAGACTGCCAAAGAAATCCCGGATGGCCCCGGAGCCGATATTGTTGTCGGCGGCGTAACGCTTCGCCTGGATGTACACGCGATCGAGGCCGAGCGCGTCTTGATCGATGACGCCGTCAACGCCATCGTCGCCGCTCCTCCTGAGCGCTCGCCCCGCGTCGGCAACCGAGCCGCCGAAGCCCATGCTCAGCAAGAGGTTGACGATCAATCTTTCGAAGAACTCTGGCGGCGCGCCCCGGATGCGCTCCAGCAATTCCTGCGATAGCGATTCGTCGAACTGCCGATGGGCGGCCCGCATGATTTCGTCGGGTGTCTTGGCGTGCTCTGGAGACGACGCTGCCAAGGCCGCCGGAAGAGTCTCAGGTGCGTCTTGTGAGGCGCGCCGGCGAAATATCTCAAATTCTTCAAATTGAGATAGGAATTTGATGTCGATGCGTTTCGGCCTGGCTTCGAGCACCTGTCGACCACGAGGGTGATTCGGAAATGTCCGCGCCGTGTGCTTTCAATGAGGCCAGCTTTGCCCAAATACGTCTTCGCCCAATGAACGCGGTTCGAAAAGAGCGATTGGACCCCCGAAGGGAGCAACTCGGCTCTTTCCTCGGGCGTCAGACCTAGCTTTTGGGCGATGCGCTCGACGACGTCGCCAATGC
>Ga0302157_10007615_pt1 | contig 10855 bp, 15 predicted proteins | sample I_Bog_N3_3_FD_193502 | JGI IMG/M metagenome (GOLD analysis project Ga0302157, IMG submission 193502) | Peat permafrost microbial communities from Stordalen Mire near Abisko, Sweden - I_Bog_N3_3 | ecosystem: Environmental > Terrestrial > Soil > Wetlands > Peat | place: Sweden: Abisko, Stordalen...
CCGAGGAACTCGCGGCTGCCTCGCGCGATCCCGCCATGCGGCTGGCCGGGTTCGTGTTCGGGCCGAACGATATTTCACGCGAGACCGGGATCCGGATGCAGCCCGGCCGCGCGGCGATGCTGTCCCTGATCACCCACTGCATTCTCGCCACCCGCGCCTACGGCCTCGAAATCCTCGATGGCCCCTACGGCGATTTCAGCAATTTCAACGGCTTTGGGCAGGAATGCACCCAGGGGCGCGATCTCGGCTTCGACGGCAAGACGTTGATTCATCCCGGCCAGATCGAGGCCTGCAACGCGATCTTCACGCCGCCGGCGGAGGAAGTAGCCCATGCCCGCAAGATCATCGCGGCGTTCGAACGGCCGGAAAATGCCTCACGCGGCGCGATCCAGCTCGACGGCCAGATGGTGGAGCGACTGCACGCCGATATCGCACGGCGTACGATTGCGATCGCCGATGCGATCGCGGCGCTGGGCAGCTAATTCATCCGACTACTGGAGAAAGCCGCCCGCATCGTGCAGGCGGATCAGGAATAGCGCGGCGACGGCGATGACCACGGCCAGGGAAATGTGGACCCAGGCCGAGCCCGAGATCTTCATTGCTGTTTCACTCGCGGGCCGAGAACGTCGATCGTGGGCGCGTTGGAGCAATATTCCTCATAATGTTCGGCGGCGGTTCCGGCGGCGAAGTCGCGGACGCATTCGCCCTTTTGGTGGCACAGGGCACAGACGCGCTCCATGTCGCGCAGCACCAGCGGTTGGGTCCGTGCGAGCGCCTCTTCGTCGATGCCGAGAACCCTGAGCATCTGCGGCAATTCGTCCGCCGCATGCGGACCCTGACGGACCAGCTCGCTCAAATCGCTCGGAGAAACCCGAAGCTCATCGGCAATGCGGTCGAATTCAGCTGAATTGAGCTGGCGTAACTCGTTCATCTCGCGCCGGTGTTTCAGCCACTCGCTGAACGTCGTCGCCAGCGTCTCGAACACGGGAAATGGCTTGCTTTGGGCGGTCACGGGACACCTCCGAATTTGGTGCATATCAGCACGAATGGAGGAGGTGCCTGTTGCGGTAGATCAACCAGCCCGGCGGCTCGCCGGAGCCCCGAACCGCTGCGCGGCCCAGGCATAGAGACTGCCGGCAACCGGCGGCTGGCTGCCTCGGCCCTTTGGGGAAATGTGCAGCCCGATAATGTCGGGATCGCTGATCAGCCCTGCAAAATCCGAGGGCTCGAAGAAAAGTTTTGGTTCGGCATGCACCGCGTAGAACGAATTCTTCGGTAGTGCGTAAGACAGTCTGCCGGTGCGGCTGGCGAGCGCGGTCAGCGACGCCGGCCCGTAGATCGCGATACGAAGGTCGGAGAGGCGGCGCGATCCGCCGCGCAGCCGGCGCAGCGCAAACGTCAGGCGATGCCGTAGCGCCAGCCAGTCCGGCGTCAACTCTTCCTGCTCCATCAATTTCGCGAACGCCGCCACGATCGGATCGTCCGGCGGCAGATAGAGCACCGAATTGCCGAGTTGGCGCGGCCGTTCCCAGGCGAAATAAGGCATTGCGGGATCGATCGCGACCGGCTTGAGCAGCAGTACGTCGGCGTCGAGCCACAGCCCGGCGCGCTCGGCCATCAGCCGCATCCGGAAGAAATCGCTGAACTGCAGGATGGTCCAGTCGCGCCAGCTGCCGTCCGGCTCCGGCGGGCGCAACCTTTCGGAGAAGGCGTGCGGCAGGATTGCCTCGGCCTCGGCGTTGCCGACGCCGTCGGGCAATCCCGGAAGCGGATCGAAACTGTAGACGGTGACGTTATGGCCGGCCGCCACCTGCGACCTTAGGCAGGTCAGGCGCAGCGCATCGAGCGGGCCGTGCCAGAAGGTGACGACGTCGGGCAGCATACGCGTCACCTTCGGTCAGCGGAACCGGCGCGGGATCAAGCCCAGGCGCGCGCGGTTTTGGCCTTTTCCTCATAGGCGTCGATCGAGGCCTTCTTTTCCATGGTCAGGCCGATGTCGTCGAGGCCGTTCATCAGGCAATGCTTGCGGAACGGGTCGATCTCGAATTTCACCGTGCCGCCGTCAGGGCCACGGATTTCCTGGGCGGCCAGATCGATGCTCAGCGTCGCATTGGCGCCGCGCTCGGCGTCGTCGAACAGCTTGTCGAGGTCTTCCTGGGAAACGCGGATCGGCAGCACGCCGTTCTTGAAGCAGTTGTTGTAGAAGATGTCGCCGAACGAGGTCGAGATCACGCAGCGGATGCCGAAATCCAGCAGCGCCCATGGCGCGTGCTCGCGGCTCGAGCCGCAGCCGAAATTGTCGCCGGCGACCAGGATCTTGGCGTTGCGATAGGCCGGCTTGTTGAGGATGAAATCCGGGTTCTCGCTGCCGTCGTCCTTGTAGCGCTGCTCCGAGAACAGCCCCTTGCCGAGGCCGGTGCGCTTGATGGTCTTCAGATACTGCTTGGGGATGACCATGTCGGTGTCGACATTGATGATCTTCAGCGGCGCCGCGACGCCTTCCAGCGTGGTGAACTTGTCCATCGGGGGCACTTCTTGGTTGGAATTGACGAAAAACGTTTGCAGCCTGACTTTTATCGCGAATGGCGGCGGTATCAAAGGGCAAAATCCCTAGCCGGCGCCGGCCTCGATCGCCTCCATGTCGTCGTCGGAGAGGCCGAAATGATGGCCGATTTCGTGAATCAGGACGTGGCGGACGATATCGCCCAGCGCCTCGTCGTGCTCGGCCCAGTAATCCAGGATCGGCCGCCGGTAGAGCCAGACCATGTTGGGCAGCCGCGCGATGTCGTCATGGCTGCGGAACGGCAGGCCGACGCCGACGAACAGGCCGAGCAGGTCGAATTCGCTCTCCGCCTCCATCTCGTCGAGCACCTCCTCGGTGGGGAAATCGTCGACCCGGATGATGACGCCCTCGCACAGGTCGCGAAAAGTCTTCGGCAGGCGCCTGAAGACGTCGTGCGCCATGGCCTCCATCTCGGCCAGCGAGGGTGCTTTTGCAGTTATCCACATGGCGCCGTTTTAACCCGGGTTCCGCGGTCGTGCCTACGGCTTTGAAGCCCGCAGTTGACCTTGGCACGGCAATCGGAGACGTTGCGGCCGGCAACAGGTTCATGGTGGGCGTGATGGTGCGGATCAGGACGGCGGCAATATCAGCCGCTTTTGCAATCGTTTTTGTGCTGCCCGCAGCCTCGGTGGGGGCGCAGACCGCGCCTCAGGGAGCCCGGATCGCCCAGGCGGCGCAGCCCATCGACAATGATGCGTCTGAGCAGCCTCGGGTTCGGCCGCGGACGCGGTTGCGCGTCTATCCCAGAACCGAGCCCAGCCAGGACGGCGTCTATCCCCGCTATTACCCCGGCCGCAACGCGGTGCGCGAATGCAACGCCACCTACGTGCAGGAATACCGGCCGAGCGGCACGGTGATCGTGCCGCGCATGACCTGCGTCTGGCGCCCGGGCTAGTACCGCCGCCGGCGCGCCGCGCCGACCGGTTTGAAAATGTCGGTATCCGATCTGGAACCAGTGTGCGTCTGCCGCATTCACGTCAGGGGCGGCTATTCCATTCGCATTCACCTCGCTCGCCTCGAGCCTTGATCCGCGTTGAAGCGAAGCGTCCGATGGCATCGGAGGCTTTGGCGCCGGCGCGATGAACCCCAACGGAGAATAAATATGAACATCACGAAAGTTCTGGGCCTTGCCGCTGTCGGCGCATTGCTCATCGTGGCCGCGCCAGCCCAGCGCGCCCAGGCAATGTCGCTCGCCAATCCCGGCGCCGCCGCGGCAATCCAGGACGATTCAAGGCAGAAGACCACCGAGGTCCGCTGGCATCATCACGGGGGTCACGGACACTGGCACCGTCACTGGCGCCGTTGACGATTTCTGCGCCGCAGCACGGCTGAGGTTCGGATATAACAGGCCCGCTTGCGGGCCTGTTTTTCTTCCCCAGGGCAGGCTGCTAACCTCGGCATTGAAACGTTCGAGGCCTGTGACGGAGGAGACTTCATGCCGCGATGGTTCGTCCCGGCATCGCTGGCGGTCATCTTGAGCTTCGGCGGTCCGTCCGCGACCGGCACCACGGCAGCAGGCGCCGTGCGGGCCACGGCGCGGCAACCGCAGGCGTCGCTGCCAACCGACCTGACCGCGCGGCGTCGCGATTGGCGCTACCGCCGCTACATCCATCAGCCCAATGGCCGGACTTATTATTATTCCGATCGGCCCCGCTATTACGCACCGGCGCCGTTCTTCCCGTTGTTTGGACTAGGTTACGGGCCGTGGTGACGACGGGGCGATCGCCGTCGGCGCAATACGCCGAAGGGTCGCGCCGGATAGCAAGCTGTCAGCCGACCCCTCCCGGCATGGCGCGAATGCATTCGACCTTTGGTTGAGTCTGCCATCAATTGCGGCGCGCGCATTCATGGCACGTTCACCTCGCCAACTCTAATTTGATCGCGGGAGCGATCGCAAATGAATGCGCCGAGGGCGGCGAGCGCATGGCTCGGCTTTCGTCGCCCATTCGGGGAGGTTTCACAAAATGATCACGATTCCAAATCCGGTGCGCGGATTCATCCGCCGCTTCGGAAGTTGCCTGGGCATCGCAGCCGCCGCGGTTCTGGCGCTGTCGGCCGCGTCCATCCAGCGCGCCGAAGCGCTGTCGCTGATCAACCCGGGCGCCGTGCCCGCGGCGAAAACCGTCTCCGGCGGGCTGACAACGGAAGTTCGTCATGGCGGCGGTGGTGGAGGAGGCGGCTTTCACGGGGGTGGCGGCGGAAGTTTCCACGGCGGTGGTGGCGGTGGCTTCCATGTCGGCGGCGGCGGTCCGGTGTTTCATGGCGGCGGCATGCGTTACAGCGGCGCGGTGTTTCACGGCGGCGGCTATCGCGTCGGTCCGGCCTTTCACGGCGGCGGTTATCGCTTCTCAGGTGTTCGCTACGGCGGACTTCGCTACGGCGGCCATCGGTTCGGTGGCTACGGGGTTGCCCACCGGCACCACTTCCGCCGGGGCTTCGTCTACGGGGGCTATTACCCCTATTATGACGATGACTATCCCTATTATTACTCGTACCACCGCTGCCGCGTCGTCTGGACCTATTATGGCCCCCGGCGCGTCTGCCATTGGCATCACTGGCGCCACCACCATTATTACTGGCGGCATCACCATCACCGGCATCATCACTATTGGTGAGCTGCGCGATGGCTGAAATGGATCAGGCGCCCGGTGGGCGCCTGATTCTGATCGGTGCGGCGGGTCGGTCGACCGCGCTCAATCCCAGTTCTTGAATTTCCAGGGCCTGAGCTTCCACGGCGTCAGCGTCTCCATCCGCCATTGCTGCCAGCGGTCCGGCGGCCAATGGCTGAGATGCGAGGTTTCCTTGGCCGCGGGCTCGATAGTGTGCCGTTCGACACGCCGCCGGGACTGCCGCGTCGCGTCACCGATCATATCGACGAATTCAGACTTTTCGGCCATGGCCCGCTCCTTGCGAAACGTCGCGCCTGTCTCGGTTCGATAGTCTGCCCCCAACACCTTAACGACTCGCTTCGCGGATCGCTCGAGGTTGAAGCAAGGGCCGCCCTATTTCCACTCCCTGATATCGACGAAATGCCCGGCGATCGCCGCGGCGGCCGCCATCGCCGGCGACACCAGATGGGTGCGGCCCTTGAAACCTTGCCGGCCCTCGAAATTGCGGTTCGAGGTCGAGGCGCAGCGCTCTTCGGGCTGCAGCTTGTCGGGGTTCATCGCCAGGCACATCGAGCAGCCCGGCTCGCGCCATTCGAAGCCGGCCTTGATGAAGATCTTGTCGAGGCCCTCGGCCTCGGCCTGTTCCTTGACGATGCCGGAGCCCGGCACGATCATCGCATTGACATGGCCGTTGACGGTCTTGCCCTCGGCGATCTTCGCCGCGGCGCGCAAATCCTCGATCCGGCCGTTGGTGCAGGAGCCGATGAAGACGCGGTCGAGCTTGATGTCGGTGATCTTCGTTCCCGCCGTCAGGCCCATATATTTCAGCGCGCGATGTTTCGACAGCCGCTTGGCTTCGTCGGCGATCTGGTCGGGGTCGGGCACCATGCCGGTGATCGATACGACGTCCTCGGGCGAAGTGCCCCAGGTCACGATCGGCGGCAGCTTGGCCGCGTCCAGCCGGATCTCGTGATCGAAATGCGCGCCCTCGTCGCTGCGCAGCGTTTCCCAGTAACGCATCGCGGCGTCCCAGGCCGCGCCCTTCGGCGATTTCGGCCGGCCCTTGAGGAATTCGAAAGCCTTCTCGTCCGGCGCGACCAGGCCGGCGCGGGCACCGCCTTCGATCGACATGTTGCAGACGGTCATGCGGCCTTCCATCGATAGCGCGCGGATCGCGTCGCCGGCGTATTCCAGCACGTAGCCGGTGCCGCCCGCGGTGCCGATCTCGCCGATGATCGCCAGAATGATGTCCTTGCCGGTGACGCCGTCGGGCAAGGTGCCGTCGACGACGGCGCGCATGTTTTTCGCCTTCTTCTGGATCAGTGTCTGCGTCGCCAGCACGTGCTCGACTTCAGAGGTGCCGATGCCATGCGCCAGCGCGCCGAACGCGCCGTGCGTGGAAGTGTGGCTGTCGCCGCAGACGATGGTGGTGCCGGGCAGCGTAAAGCCCTGCTCGGGGCCGATCACGTGCACGATGCCCTGGCGCTTGTCGAACTCGTTGAAATATTCGATGCCGAACTCCTTGGCGTTCTGCGCCAGGGCCCCGATCTGCTCGATGCTCTCGGGGTCCGGATTGGGCTTGGAGCGGTCGGTGGTCGGGACGTTGTGGTCGACCACGGCCAGCGCCTTCTCGGGCGCGTGCACTTTGCGCCCGGTGACGCGCAGGCCCTCGAAGGCCTGCGGCGACGTCACCTCGTGGACGAGATGGCGGTCGATATAGAGCAGGCAGGTGCCGTCGTCGGCTTCGTGAACCAGATGGTCGTTCCAGATCTTGTCGTACAGCGTGGTCGGATTGGACATGAGCGTAAGCCCTCAAGGAGATTTTGCGTGAGCAGGAAAGCGCGAATTACGCGCGCAACAATCGAGATACCGGCGCAGCGTCAGAGCGCGCGCAGAAGTTCCGATGTCGCCGAGGTCGCGAACCGTCCGAAAAAGCGGCCGGGCAGCCGGCTGCGATCGTCGATCACGATCCGTGCGACGCGCAGGCAAGCGATGGTCTGATCTGGAACCATTCGATTTTCTACCACAGCCGCGGCCATCGCGACAATCAATCGATCACCGGATAGGACCGGCGCAACAAAAAAGCGCGGGGGGTGAGCCCCGCGCGCTTTCCGTCGAATCCTTGAAGGTGGCCTGCGATTACTCGCCGACGGCGGCGGCGCGTTCTGCCTTGTCGGGCCGGTCGGTCTTCTTCTCGACGATGCGGGCCGATTTGCCGCGCAGGTTGCGCAGGTAATACAGCTTGGCGCGACGCACCTTGCCGCGGCGCACCACCTTGATCGAGTCGATCATCGGCGACATCACCGGGAACACGCGTTCCACGCCTTCGCCGTAGGAAATCTTGCGTACCGTGAAGCTCTCGTTGAGCCCGCCGCCGGAACGGCCGATGCAGACGCCTTCATAGGCCTGCACGCGCGAGCGGTCGCCTTCGACCACCTTGACGTTGACGATCACGGTATCGCCGGGTCCGAACTCCGGAATTTCCTTGCCGGCGGACAACTTGTCGAACTGCTCTTTTTCGAGCTCTTGAATGAGGTTCATCGCAAAATCTCCATCGGCGTCGCGCCCCAGCCGCCAAGGCGCGGGCTGCGCGCGTGTTCGTTTATCCTGCCATTGCGCGGATTTGGCGCTCGTATACGGCAAAGGCGAAGGCTTGTCACCCTTCCGTCGTGTTTTTTGGCCGTTTTTGGCCAGACCCCGTCCGGACTTGCCTTTCGGCCCACAGATCGGGCCGCCGCGCCCTGGTCAGGGCCTCGGCCTCGGCCTTGCGCCAGGCCGCGACCCGGGCGTGGTCGCCGGAAGTGAGGATTTCCGGGATCGGCCGGCCCTCGAACTCCTGCGGGCGGGTATATTGCGGGTATTCAAGTAAGCCTTCCGAAAAGCTCTCATCCGCCCCTGAAACCAGCTTTCCCATCACGCCGGGCAACAGCCGGACGCAGGCGTCGATCACCGCCAGGGCCGCGATTTCGCCTCCCGACAGCACGTAATCGCCGATCGAGACTTCCTCGAGCCGGCGGGCCTCGATCACCCGCTGGTCGACCCCCTCGAACCGGCCGCAGACGATCAGCGGCCCGGGTCCGGCGGCGAGCGCCTCGACCCGCGACTGGGTCAATGGCCGACCGCGCGGGCTCATCAGGAGGCGCGGGCGGTCGGGGGCGACATCGGCCGCGTCGATGGCCGCCGCCAGCACATCGGCCCGCAGCACCATCCCGGGGCCGCCGCCGGCCGGGGTGTCGTCGACGCTGCGGTGACGGTCGGTGGCCGAATCCCGGATATCGCGCGCCTCCAGCGTCCACAGTCCCGCCGCCAGCGCCCTGCCGGCGAGGCTGACGCCGAGCGGGCCGGGGAACATCTCCGGAAACAGCGTGAGCACGGTCGCGCGCCAGAGGATTGTCTCGGCAGTCATGCTCAAGATTCCGTGCTGGTGGGAGCGTCGCCCTCGATCTCCTCGGGCAATTCGATCACCACGCGTCCGGCGGCGAGATCGACCGTGGGCACCACGGCGTTGGTGAAGGGCAGCAGCAGGGTCGGCCCGTGCGGTGGCGCGATTTCGATGATGTCACCGGCGCCGAAATTATGGATCGCGATGACGCGGCCGAGCGGCGCGCCGCCGGCCGTGACCGCGGCGAGCCCGATCAGGTCGGCGTGATAATATTCGTCGTCATCGGTGGCCGGCAGTTTGTCGCGGGCCACGTAGAGTTCGATGCCGTTGAGGCGTTCGGCCTCCTCGCGGGTGGCGACGCCTTTCAGCGTCGCGACCAGGTGGCCTTTGGCTTCCCGCGCGGTGGCCACCTCGAATTGGCGGCTGCCGTCCCTGGTGATCAGCGGCCCGTACGTCTGCACCGCCAGCGGATCTTCGGTAAACGTCCACAGTTTCACCGCGCCGCGCACGCCATGCGCGGCGCCGATCCGGGCGACACAAATCGGTGCGGCCACCGTCGCGCGCCGCTGCGCTTACTTCTTGGCGGCAGCCGCGGCGGCTGTAGCGGCGGCTTCGGCGTTGGCCTTGCGCTCCTTGCGCGGCACGGCCTTTTCCGGGTTGTTGCGCGCGGCGCGCTTGACGACGCCGGCGGCATCGAGGAAGCGGCTCACACGATCCGACGGCTGCGCGCCCTTGGCGAGCCAGGCCTTGGTCTTGTCCATGTCGAGCTTCAGCCGCGCCTCGTTGTCCTTCGGCAGCAGCGGATTGAAATGGCCGAGACGCTCGATGAAGCGGCCGTCGCGCGGAAAGCGCGAGTCGGCGACGACGACGTGATAGACCGGGCGCTTCTTGGTGCCTGCGCGAGCGAGGCGGATAACGACTGACATTTGGCTTCTCCTTTGAGTGTCTGTTCGAATGTGGGTGAATTGATCGCGATTATTTCTTCTTCCCCAGTCCGGGGAAGCCGCCGAGGCCCGGCAGGTTCGGCTTGCCGCTGAGCCCGGTGAGTCCGGGCAGGTTCGGCAGGCCCGACCGAAGCCCGGCGGGAAGATCTTTCGGCAGCGCCGGCATGCCACCGGGCCCGGCGCCGCCCGGCATCTTCTCGGCCAGCGCCTTCATCTGTTCAGGCGAAGGCATGCCGCCGCCAAAGCCCATCGCCTGGGCGATGCCGGCCAGCGGCCCGCGCTTGCCGGAGCCCATGGCCTTCATCATGTCGGCCATGTTCCGGTGCATCTTCAGGAGCTTGTTGACTTCCTCGACCTTGACGCCGGCGCCTGCGGCGATCCTCTTTTTGCGGCTGGCCTTGAGGATATCGGGGCTCTTGCGTTCCTGCCGCGTCATCGAATCGATCACCGCGACCTGGCGCTTGATGATCTTGTCGTCGATCCCGGCATTGGCGATCTGGTTTTTCATCTTCGCGACGCCGGGCATCATGCCCATCAGCCCCGAGATGCCGCCCATGCTCGCCATCTGCTGCAACTGCTCGCGCATGTCGGTGAGGTCGAATTGGCCCTTGCGCATCCGCTCGGCGGTGCGCGCGGCCTTTTCCGCGTCGATATTGGCGGCGGCCTTCTCCACCAGCGACACCACGTCGCCCATGCCGAGGATGCGGCCGGCGATCCGGCTGGGGTGGAAATCCTCCAGCGCATCGGTCTTTTCGCCGGTGCCGATCAGCTTGATCGGCTTGCCCGTGACCGCGCGCATCGACAGCGCGGCGCCGCCGCGGCCGTCGCCGTCCACGCGCGTCAGCACGATGCCCGTCAGCCCGACCCGCTCGTCGAAGGATCGCGCCAGGTTGACCGCGTCCTGGCCGGTCAGCGAGTCTGCGACCAGCAGCACTTCATGCGGATTGGCGGCGGTTTTGATCTCGGCCGCCTCCGTCATCATCTCTTCGTCGAGCGTGGTGCGGCCGGCGGTGTCGAGCAGCACCACGTCGTAGCCGCCGAGCTTGGCGGCCTCCAGCGCGCGGCGCGCGATCTGCGCCGGCTTCTGGCCGGCGACGATCGGCAAAGTGGGGATGTCGAGGTCGCGGCCGAGCACCGCGAGCTGCTCCATCGCCGCCGGGCGATAGATGTCGAGCGAGGCCATCAGCACCTTGCGCTTGTCGCGCTGGGTCAGGCGGCGGGCGAGCTTGGCCGTGGTGGTGGTTTTGCCGGAGCCCTGCAGGCCGACCATCATGATCGCGACCGGCGGCACGGCGTTGAGGTCGATGGTCTGGCCGTCTGAGCCCAGCGTGGCGATCAGCTCGTCATGGACGATCTT
>Ga0302157_10007619_pt1 | contig 10851 bp, 7 predicted proteins | sample I_Bog_N3_3_FD_193502 | JGI IMG/M metagenome (GOLD analysis project Ga0302157, IMG submission 193502) | Peat permafrost microbial communities from Stordalen Mire near Abisko, Sweden - I_Bog_N3_3 | ecosystem: Environmental > Terrestrial > Soil > Wetlands > Peat | place: Sweden: Abisko, Stordalen...
AGCCGCCCGGGCAGCCATCGTCGGGTTCGAAGGTCAGCCCGGTGACGTCTTCGCCGCCGGGGATCAGCGCCAGCAGCAGCGCGGCCAGATCACCGACATGGATCAGCGAAACGCGTCCCGCCGGTGGCAACGGCACGATCCCCCTGCGCGCCAGGCGGAACAGTTCGAACATTTCGGTATCGCGCGGGCCATAGACCCCTGGTGGGCGCACGATCGTCCAGTCGAGGCTCGATGCGGAAACAATGCGTTCGCCACGGCGTTTTGATGCGCCATAGACCGACAGTTGCGGCTCGCGCGCCGACAGCGACGAGACATGGATGAACCGATTGACCCCGGCGTCGAGAGCGGCGTTGACGATATTGAGCGTGCCGCGCACATTGCCCACCTCGAACCCGGCGGGATCGGGGCTGTTGACCACCCCGGCAATGTGAAACACCGCGCTGGCGCGTGTCACCAGCCGGCGCAGCGCGCGTTCGTCGTCAAGATCGCCCTGCACCCATTCGACCCCGGCGCGGGCCTCTTGCCGGCGCCGCGTCAGCGCACGCACATCCCACCCCGCCGCTGCCGCCGCATCGAGCACCGCGTGTCCGACAAACCCGGTCGCGCCGGTAATCGCCAGCAATTCCGACTGGCGCGTTGCCGCCATCAGACGAGGACCAGCTGATCACGGTGGATCAGCGCGGAACGCGGCGCATAGCCCAGGATTTCGGCATGATCGCGGGTGTTGCGCCCGGCCAGCGCGGCGCATTCGCCGGCATTGTATTCCGACAGCCCGCGCGCCAGCACTTCGCCCGCCGGGCCGACCACGGCAATCGCGTCGCCGCGCACGAACTGACCTTCGACCCGCACCACGCCGGCGGCCAGCAGGCTGGCCCCCTGCCCCAGCGCGACGGCGGCCCCGGCATCGACATGGAGGAACCCGCGCATGCGCAGCCTGCCGCCCAGCCAGGCCTTGCGCGCGCCCTTGTGCGGCCGGGCGAGGAACAGCGTGCCACGGCCGGCACCCAGCGCGGCAGCGATCGGCGTGTCCGGGCGGCCGTCGATGATCGCCAGCGCCATGCCCGCCATCCCGGCGATCTCTGCCGCCTGCAATTTCGACGTCATGCCGCCCGAGCCGAGCCCCGACGATGACCCGCCGGTGGCCATCGCGCGGATTTCGGGCGTGACCCGCCGGACCACCGGAATACGTGCCGCGCCGGGTTCGCGCGGATCGCGATCATACAACCCGTCGATGTCGGACAACAGCAGTACCGCGCTCGCTTCGGCCGCCTGGCCCACCCGCGCCGCCAGCCGGTCGTTGTCGCCAAACCGGATTTCCTCGGTCGCGACGGTGTCGTTCTCGTTGATCACCGGCACCGCGCCGCACGCCAGCAAGGTGCCGAGCGTCGCCGTGACATTGAGCCAGCGGCGCCGTTCTTCCAGATCATCGAGCGTCAGCAGGACTTGCGCGGCGGTCGCGCCATGGCTGGCGAACAGCTCTGCCCACAGCCCGGCCAGCGCGATCTGGCCAACGGCGGCCGCCGCTTGCGCATCGGCAAGCGACCCGCGCCCGCCTTTGGCGAGGCCCAGCCGGCGCGCGCCGAGCGCAATCGCCCCCGATGACACCACGATCACCTCTTGCCCGCGCGCACGCGCCGCCGCCAGTTCGCCGACCAGCGCGGTCAGCCAGGCGCGGCGCGGGTTCCCATCGGCCCCCACCAGCAGCGACGAGCCCACCTTGACGACAAGGCGGGGCGCAAGCGCGGGGTCGGCGATATGGGCAAGCTGGGCAATGGTCATGATGGCCCGTCGCTTAAGCGAAATGGGGTTTGACGTGAAGGGTCTTGCCGAAAATCCGCAAGAAATCAGGTAATCAGGGACATTCAGTACGGGGACCAGGGCGTGCGCTCATTCTCGTCCTCGATCTCGCCCGCAGGCCGTTCGAGCGCGGTCGCCGCCGGCAGGTGATCGAGCACGGCGTCGAGCAGCGCATCCATGCCTTTGCCGGTCGCACCGGAAATCGGAAAGACCCGTTCCGCCCCGGCGGCGATCAGTTCGGCGGTAAACGCGCGCACCAGTTCACCATCGACCAGATCGATCTTGTTGAGTGCGACGAGACGCGGTTTTTCAGCGAGCCCGGCGCCATAGTTGGCCAGTTCATCGGCGACGATATGCATCGCTTCGGCCGGGTCGGTGCCGTGGATGTCGATCAGGTGGATCAGCACACGGCAGCGTTCGATATGGCCGAGGAAACGGTCGCCGATCCCGGCGCCCTCGGCGGCCCCGGCAATCAGCCCGGGGATGTCAGCCAGCACGAATTCGCGATTGCGGTGCCGCACCACGCCCAATTGGGGCCGGGTGGTGGTAAAGGCATAGGCGCCGACTTTGGCGCCGGCATTGCTGATCTGGTTGATGAAGGTCGACTTGCCGGCGTTGGGCAGGCCGACCAGACCCGCATCGGCGAGCAGTTTCAGCCGCAGCCAGACCCACAGTTCCTGTCCTGGCCAGCCCGGCCCGGACTGGCGCGGAGCGCGGTTGGTCGACGATTTGAAGCTGGCATTGCCGCGCCCGCCATCGCCGCCGCGCAACAGCACGACGCGCTGGCCCGGCTCGACCAGGTCAAGCAACACGGTCTCTTGATCGTCGTCGAGCACCTGGGTGCCGATGGGCACCTTGATCACCAGATCCTCGCCGCCAGCGCCAAAGCGGTTCTGCCCCGCGCCGCCACCGCCGCGCTGCGCCTTGAAATGCTGGGTATAGCGAAAATCGATCAGGGTGTTGAGCCCGGGCACCGCTTCGAACACGATATCGCCGCCCTTGCCGCCGTTGCCGCCGTTGGGGCCGCCGTATTCGACATATTTCTCGCGCCGAAAGCTGACCGCGCCACCGCCGCCGGTGCCCGAACTGATGAAGATCTTGGCCTGGTCGAGAAAATGCATTGCCGTTGTCCGCCAATCCGGCGCAGAGAAATTTGTGTTTCCCGCGCAAATGGCAAGAGCCCGCCTCCTGCACATGGGCTCGGCTGCGGGTCACCGCAACCGGGCATCAGGCGCAAGACGCAGGCTGGTTCATGATCCGCATGGGTCGCGAGGTTTGGTCCCGGCCATGCGACAGTTTAAACCGGAACTCTGGTGGAGCCGAGGGGGATCGAACCCCTGACCTCGTCATTGCGAACGACGCGCTCTCCCATCTGAGCTACGGCCCCGTTCCAGCGTTCCGCCGGCGGGCGCCGATGACCTGTCGGGGTCACCCGCGCCTGTCGGGAGGCGCGCCCTTAGCGCACCCGTTGCCCGCTTGCCAAGCCCCCGCCGCGAAAATATTCCGTCACGGTGTGGCCCAATGGGTCTCGTTGGTCATTGGATCGGGTACTGGCGGCGACGGCGGCTGCTGCGCCAGCGGTTCGACACGCACCCGGCCGACATGGCCATAGCGTTCTTCCCATTCGGCCAGCGCGTTGCGATATTGGTCATAGCGCTCGTAAAAATCGTCAAAGACTTTCTCGATCAACGGCAGTTTGGTCTGGGCATAAGTGCCCAGATCCTCTGGCGCGACATCGGCGCCTTCCTGCAGCGCCTGATCGACCACGTCGCAGAATTCCCGCTTGGTCGGCGGCAGCGCGTAATGGTTATAGAGCATGGTCAGGTAATCATCGCGCAGCGTTTCGCCGCCACGCCCGAACCGTTCGCGGAATTCGTGGTCCATGTGATCATAGACCGATTTCAGCACTTTGGTGTTGCGGTCGAGAAACTGGCGATAGCGCGGCAGGATCGCGGCATTGCGCGGGTTCTGGCAATCGAGCGCGGCAACGGTGTAGGCCGAGCGCAAGTTCCACACGATCTGATTGATCGAAACCTTGCGATTGACCGATTCCCGCTGGCCATCGGCCTCGACCGGCGGCGGAATGAAATTGGGCGCGGCATCATTGGGCGGTGTCGGGCGCGGCGGGATCACCACCACCGGCGGCGGGGGTGGCGGCGGGGGCGGCGGCAGCGGCTTGGGCGCGCATGACGCCAGCGCAGCCGCCAGCGCGGCGTCGGCCAGCAAGCCCCAGCGGCCGGCACGCACTCCGCCGCAAACATTACGCCGTGACAGGTCAGTTTCGGCAGGGTCCGTCGACAATCGATCGCTCACGCTCACGGGTTGGCCCACTCCTTGCAGCATTCCATTGGGCGGGGTGACAGAGCGAGGGTTGCCACCGCCCGGCACCTTTGCGTTAACACATGCCTGCGCGATCCGGAAAAAGAAACACCCGGCAGGATGCTGATCCCGCCGGGTGTGTTCCGTTTACGATAACCCGACGGATTTGCGCCGGATTCTGGCCTGATTAGCGCCGGTCGCCCATGAAGCGCAGCAGCATCAGGAACATGTTGATGAAGTCGAGGTACAACTGCAGCGCGCCGAGGATGACGACCTTGCGGGCCATCGCGGTCCCGGCGACATAGCTGTACTGTTCCTTCAGCTTCTGCGTGTCATAGGCGGTCAGCCCGGCGAAAATCAGGATGCCGAGAAAGCTGATGCCCCAGGCAAGCGGCGGCGATCTGAGGAAGACATTGACCAGCGACGCGATCAGGATGCCGATCAGACCCATGATCAGGAACGTGCCCATGCCCGACAGGCTTTTCTGCGTGGTATAGCCGAACAGGCTAAGCCCCGCGAAGGCACCGGCGGTGGCAAAGAACGTCACGGCGATCGACGGGCCGGTGTAGACGAGGAAGATCGACGAAAGCGACAGCCCCATCGCCACGCTGAACGCCCAGAACAGCGCCTGCATCGCCGCAGCCGACAGGCGGTTGGTGCCAAAGCTCATCACCATGACAAATGCCAGCGGGGAAAGCGCGATGATCCAGCGCAGCGGGGTCATCATCACCGCCTCGGCCATGCCCGAATAGGCAAAGCCCAGCGCGATAACGCCCGACAGCAGAATACCCGAGGCCATGTAGTTGTAGATCGAAAGCATGTGCCGGCGCAGTCCGGCATCGTAGACAGTGCTACGTCCCCTGGCGCCCGGAAGGCTCGAGGACGCGCCGAAGCCCGTCGACGAGGGCTGAGGGTCGTTCCAGTTTGCCATGTGCTTCAAGTCTCCGTGTGAAAGGCCTCACCTCAGGCCCACAGTCGCAATATCGCGCCGGTTGCCCTTGCTTTCAAGCGAAACCGGCGAAATTCGTCTTGGCACAAGATCCATTGCGGATCCCTGAACGAACACGTGGTCAGTTCTGCATCCGACGCGTGGCCTCTGCGGTCATTTCGGCGCTGCGATCGCGTGCCCCGCGCAACGTGTCTTCGATGACCCGGGCCAGCCGGTCATCCGCGTCGAGCACGTCGAGCCCGGCCTGGGTCGTGCCGCCGGGGCTGGCGACACGGCGCGCGAGTTCCGCCGGGCTGTATGGTGAAGCGGCGGCAAGCTGCGCCGCGCCTTCGACCATCGCCAGCGCCAGCCGGTCGGCCTGATCACGCGGCAGGCCCAGCGCCGCCGCGCCCGAAGCCAGCGCATCGATGAAGCGATAGACAAATGCCGGGCCCGAACCCGCCAGCGCGGTCATCAGGTCCATCGCGACTTCGTCGGTCAACCATTCGGCCTGGCCGAGCGGAGCCATCAGCCCATCGGTGGTCGCGCGCGCCGCGCCAGTGGCATCGCCAAACAGCGCGATCGGCGATTTGCCCAACGCAGCGGCAAGGTTGGGCATGACCCGCACGATTGCCCCCGCTGCCGGAAACGTGGCGCGCAGCGTGGCGAGGTCAACGCCGGCAAGGATCGACAGGACGAGCGTACCGGGCCCCACCAGCGGCGAGGCGGCACCTGCGGCCACCGGCAACTGCTGCGGCTTGAAACCCAACAGCACGACATCGGCCGGCGCCTCGCCCTCGGGCGCTTCGCCCAGCAGGCGCACGCCTTGCGGGGCCGCCGCGAGGTGCGGATCAATCACGGTAAAGCCATGCGGATCGAGCCCGCCAGCCAGCCACCCGGCCAGCATCGCCCCACCCATATTGCCGCAACCGAACTGGAAAATGCGCAAAAGAGGCCTCGTATGATGAACAGGACGGCAATGACGAGGCAGGACGCCTGGCGCGATCTCTCTAGGCCTCGCCCACGGCATCGACCAGCGCGCTGGCCAGCGCATCGGCGGGGCTTTTGTCACCCCACAGGATGAACTGGAACGCGGGGTAGAACCGGTCGCATTCATCGACCGCCGCCTCGATCGCCGACTGCGCCTGGCCGAGGCTGAGCAAGCCTTCGTCGCCCAGCATCAGGCCGTGGCGATAGAGCAGCACGCCGCCGTTGGACCACATGTCGAAATGGCCGACCCAGACTTGTTCGTTGATCAGCGCCATGACCTCGTGCACCGCCGACCGCTTGTCGTCGGGCACGCGGATGTCGGGCAGGCACAGCATCTGCAGCACGTGGTCTTCTTCGCGCCAGATGCAGCGGATCTGGTAATTGGCCCAGGACCCCTGAATTTCGCCGTGGATTTCATCGTCCGAAACGAATTCGAACGGCCAGCCTCGCGCTTCGAACAGCGAGGCAAGCATGTCGACGGGCGCGGCATCCTCGCGTTCACCATTATCGTGGGCAGTCCGCATCATCGGCACTCCAGTACATCGGTCCGGCCGTGGCGGGCAAGGCCTTTGGCCACGCCCATCACTGCGACCAGCCCCGATGTCGCTTGCGCCGACCCTTCGCCAAGGCGCCGGCGATCGGCAATGACAGGTATCCCACCCCCTTGCGCAAAACTCGACAAGACTGTGCAAAACCTGTGGACATGCCAGTTAAGATCGCATGCGGGCAGCTTACGGTCCATTCCCTATAGAGTTTGCGCGACGCCTTTTTGACCTGCGCGTCGGGGATCAGGGCAAAGCCAGACTGTCGACGGCTTGCCCCGCAGGGCTGGTCCATTCAAATCCGGACACCCCGTCCTTGCGCAAGTCGGCAATGAAATCCTGCGCATCGGCATCACTGTCGAACGGCCCGGTCAGCAGGCGGAAATTGCTTCGCCACGGCGTCAGATAAGGCTTGTGCTTCTTGAGCCCATGCGCCTTGCGCACCAGCGAGTGCCATTCGCCGGGCATCTTGTCGCGATCGGCGCCGGTCAGCACCTCCACCCAGATGCGGCTGGCATAGCGCGCGTGGCGCCCGCCCTTTTCGCTGCTCTTGTCGCTGCTCTTGTCGCTGCTCTTGTCGCTGTCGGCGGCCTTGTCGTGGCCTTTGCCCCTGGCTTTGCCCCTGGCGTTGCGCGAATCATCGCTTTCGCTGTCGCGCGAAACGTCGCCGGGGCCGTCGGGCCGATCACCGCGCGCGGTTGGCGCGCAAGCATCGCTGTCCCTCGCGCCCTGCTTGCCTTTGCCGCCATGCCGCGATTTTGCCTTGGCAACGGCGCCGCGCTCCTCCTTTGCGGCCTTGCCCTTGCGCCCTTTGGTGGTGGCGACAGGCTTGCACGGTGCCAGCGCGGCATCGGCCTCTTCGTCCCTGGCCGGTTTGCCATGGGCAGCTTTCGCGCGCGACGCCTTGTCCTTGCCGCTGCGCGTGTCATCGGCCGCGTCGGCCGCGTCGTCGGCCTTGTCCCTGGCCGCCTTGGTGTGGCTGTCCTTGTCCCTGGCGGGTTTCTCCTTCGCAGCCCTGTCCTTGCTGGCTTTGTCCTTGCCAGGCTTGTCCTTGGCCGGCTTGGTCGACGCGGCCTGATCGGTCACCGCTTCGGCGGGCCTGACGTGCGCGGGCCTGGGCGCGACAACTTTGTCCGGGGCCTTTTCGGGTGTCGACGGGATCGTTTCGACCACGGCATGGCTGCTTGGCGGCACGGCCGTCGCAACGGGCGTCACAACGGGCGGCACAACGGGCGGCACAACGGGCGTCACAACGGGCGGTGCCACGGTCGAGGCTGGCAGTTCAACTGCGACAATGCCGGGCGTGACTGCCGGGATCACCGCCGGCGCGGCAACCGGCGCCGGAGTCGCCGCAATCGGGGCGGCAGGCTGGATCACCACCGGGGGGGGCGCAACTGGCGCGGCCAGCGCGAGCTTTGGCGGCGGCGGACTGGCCGGTATCGGGGCGGCAGACGTGCGGCGCGGCGGCGCCGGCATGTCGAGCCGTGACAGCACCGTGGGCCGGGGCACGACCGATGCGATAGCCGGCGGCGTCTGGGTCGGGCTGCTGCCCGAAACTTGCGCAAGGTCGAACCCGGTGCGGGCCGGGGTCGTCGTTCGGCTGGCCTTCGGCGCAACCGGCGGCGCGGCGGCACTGGCCAGCGCGGCCAATGCCGGCGGTGGGGGCGGCGGCGGCAGCGTGATGTCCGGCTCGGCGGCCGCCGGGGTTGTGGCGGCGATCGTCACCGGGGCGGGTTCATGGCCATGGCGATGGCGCGACCGGGACGATTTCGCGTCGCCCGCCGAGGCCTCGCCGGCCTGCGCCAGCGCCTGGCCCGGGGCCGCAGCCAACGGCACGCGGGGATGCGCAGCGGCATAGGCCGCGACGCGCGAATCGTCGCGACCGATATCGGCGGCGCGGGGAAAGCGGCCCAGACTGGCCACGGCGGCCTGCTGCGCCGGGGTCAGCCGCACCATGAACCGCAGATATGGCGCGATCGCCTCGGCAAGAGCGGGCGGCATCGTCGCGTGCGCCACGATTACCGCATCTTCGCCGCGCCCGGCGATCGCCAGCACGAACGTATGCGCCCGCCATGCCGCGCGATCCTGCCGCTGCAACAACGGTAACAGCGCCAGATCGGCCGCACGCCGGTCGCCGCCAATGGCCAGGCTCAGCGCTTCGCGCCGCGTCGCCTCATCGCGCATCGCGCCGTCGGTGGTATGATCGAGCACTTTGCGATATTGCGCGACGGCCGCAGCGTTGTCGCCAACGAGGTCATAGGCAAGGCCCCGATCCAGCGCAAAAGCGCCCGGATCGCCCCCGGCTTTTTCCGCCTCGGCATACCAGCGCAGCGCCTCGACCGGATCATCGAGATGCAGCCGCGCGCCCGCGATCGCCGTCTTGACCTTGGCATTGGCCGGCGAAACCTGGTCGGCGCGGGTAAAAAAGCCCAGCGCCGCCTCGTTGTCGCCCAGCGTGATTGCGGCATTGCCCGCATCGAGCAGTGCATCGGCATTGCGCGGGTCCCTGGCCAGCCGCTCCAACGCGGCGTTGAGCGCCCTGCCCGCGTTCGGCGCGGTTGGCTCGACCACCGCGCGCGACACGCTGACCCGCCCTTCGTCATCGTCGGAGCCTTGCTGCGGAGACGCACCAAAAGCAGCGGAGCTTTGCTGCGGAGACGCGGCAAATGCCGGCACGCCGGCCAGCAGCACACCGGCGACAAGGCCGAGGCCGAGGGGACGGCGGAATGGAGCGATCAAAGTGGGGATGCGAATCATTGTCCGCCTCCCTAGCGCGAAAGCACGCCGGTGGCGCCATCATGCGACAGATGATGGCGCCAACCGGTTGAAACGCAAATCAACCGAAGGTTTACTGGTTGTTCTGCCGGCCAAGGAAGCGCGGGATATTGAGCGCCTTGCCGTCTTCGTCGGCGGCGCCCTCTTCGGCCGGGCGACTGCCGCGCGACAAGTTGGCCATGCGTTCGAACAAAGTCGAATTGCCCGCCGCCGGACGTGACGGGGCGGGCGGTTCGGCAGAATCCGCCGGCGCGACGCCGACCCGGCCAAACCTGGGCAAGCCCGACGCGGGCGCCGGTTCTTCGCTGAGGTCCAGCGTCAGGTCGAACGGTTCGTCTTCGGGCGCGGGCGGCGGGGCATAGCTTTCGGCCGGAGCCGGTTCCGGCTCTGCCACCGGCGCGCTGTTCGCCGGGGGCTGGGCAACCGGTTCGGCGACCGGCGGCTGCGGCGCGGCAGCCGGCGCACGCGGCGCGATGCCTGCCGGCGTGGCCAGCCCGCCACCCGGGAACGCCGGTCCGCGCGCACCGCCAATTGACGCCGGGCGCGAAGCGATTTCGGCCTGTTCGTTGGTCTGTTCGATCCCGGTGGCAACCACCGAGACGCGGATCTTGCCATCGAGATCGGGGTTGAATGCCGAACCCCAGATGATGTTGGCATTGGGATCGACCAGTTCGCGGATATGGTTGGCCGCTTCGTCGACTTCGAGCAGTTTCATGTCGTCGCCGCCGATGATCGAGATGATCACGCCCTTGGCGCCCTGCATCGACACGCCGTCGAGCAGCGGGTTGGCAATCGCGCGTTCCGCCGCTTCGAGCGCGCGGTTGGGACCTTCGCCCTCACCCGTGCCCATCATCGCCTTGCCCATTTCGCCCATCACCGAACGCACGTCGGCAAAGTCGAGATTGATCAGGCCCGGCATGACCATCAGGTCGGTGATCGAGCGCACGCCCTGCTGCAGCACTTCGTCGGCCAGGCCGAACGCCTCCTTGAAGGTCGTTTCCGCCTTGGCCACCAGGAACAGGTTCTGGTTGGGAATGACGATCAGCGTGTCGACGTGCTTTTGCAGTTCCTCGATGCCCGATTCGGCGGCACGCATGCGACGCGCGCCTTCGAACAGGAACGGCTTGGTCACCACACCCACGGTCAGCACACCTTTGCGGCGGGCGGCTTCGGCGATCACCGGCGCGGCGCCGGTGCCCGTCCCCCCGCCCATCCCGGCGGCGATGAACACCATGTGCACGCCTTCGAGCGCGCGTTCGAGATCGGGCAGCGTTTCCTCGGCTGCGGCCCGGCCCACTTCGGGGCGGGCGCCGGCGCCCAGCCCCTGGGTGATGGCGGGCCCGAGCTGGATGCGCGTATCCGCAATCGAATTGTTCAACGCCTGCGCGTCGGTGTTGACCACGACGAAGTCGACGCCTTCGATCCCCGCGCCGATCATGTTGGCGATGGCGTTGCCGCCGGCTCCACCAACCCCGATCACCGTGATGCGGGGCCGCAGTT
>Ga0302157_10007621_pt1 | contig 10847 bp, 13 predicted proteins | sample I_Bog_N3_3_FD_193502 | JGI IMG/M metagenome (GOLD analysis project Ga0302157, IMG submission 193502) | Peat permafrost microbial communities from Stordalen Mire near Abisko, Sweden - I_Bog_N3_3 | ecosystem: Environmental > Terrestrial > Soil > Wetlands > Peat | place: Sweden: Abisko, Stordalen...
GACCATCACGGGTACGACCTGATCGTGAGTGGCGACGCCAGCGTCCTGACGGTGCCGTTCAGCCTGCTCCGCGACCAGGTGGAGGCGGCTGCGCGTGGAGCCGTCGCCCGTGCAAGGGTGGCCGCGGGCCCGTTGGCCCCGGTTCCGGCGCCGGCGGCGGGCAAGCCATGACGCGCCTCAGCCTCTGGTTCATCCGCATCTACCAGGTCACCCTGGGGCCCATCTTCGGCCTGATGAGCAGCTGCCGCTACGAGCCGACCTGCTCGCGGTACACCGCCCAGGCAATAGGGCGGTTCGGCCCCCGTCGCGGCTGGTGGTTGGGCGTGCGCCGCATCTCGCGCTGCCACCCGGGCTACGCGGGCGGGGTCGACCCCGTACCTGACCAGTACGTGACCTGGCGCCAGGCCCGCGCTCTCCACCGGGCCTCCCGCACGGCCCACGGGAGCTCCGCCTGATGCCCGCGCCGTTGGTCGCCGGGATCGACCTCAACCCGATCGACTGGCTGAGCCTCCTCCGCTACCCGATCGGCTGGATGATCGAGGAGCTGAGCAAGGTCTTCAACGGCGTCGGGGTGCTCCGGGCCATCGGTCCCTTCGGGCTGGCCGTGGTGGTCACCACCCTGATCATCCGGGCCATGGTCTTCCCGATCATGGGCTGGAACCTGCGCACCCAGCGGCGCATCCAGCGCGAGCAGCGCCAGGTCGCCCCCCAGCTCAACGACATCCGGAAGCGGTACAAGGGGCAGACCCGGAAGATCTCGGAGGAGTCGCAGAAGGTCTACGCCGAGCACGGGATCAGCCCGTTCAGCTCCATGTCCGGATGTGTCCCACTCTTGGTCCAGATGCCCGTGCTGTACGGGCTCTACTGGGGCATCCGGGATGTGATCGGCATGGACACCACCGGGACGTCCCACGTCACCTTCGACATGCTGCCCAAGACGTTCTACTTCGGCTTCCTCTGGATCCACAACGTGGCCCAGACCATCGGGCAGGCATTGGGGGCCGCCAACAGTCCTTCGACAGGCTGCGCCCTGGCCAACAGCAAGGGGGTGGCCATCGTCTGCGCGACCGACTGGGGCCACCTCTTCACCCCCCCGACCAACCTCGCGCTGCTGATCTTCCCGATCCTCACCGGCCTCGCCTACTTCGTCCAGTCGAAGATGACGATGCAGCCGATGCGCCCGGACATGAGCGACATGGAGCGGCAGATGGCGTCCTCGATGAAGATGGTCGTCTACTTCATGCCCCTGATGAGCCTCTTCTTCGGCTTCATCTGGCCCCAGGGCCTGACCCTCTACTGGATGACCGCCGCCCTGGTGATGGTCGGCCAGCAGTACTCGCTGATGGGCTGGGGTGGTCTGCGGGTGCCGGGCTGGCTCCCCGGAGCAGGGCGCACCACCTCGCTCTCGTACACGAGGGCCGATCTGGACGCCGCAGCGGCGATGCGCGCCGCCGGGGCCGGTGGTGGGACCGGCTCGTCCAATGGTTCCAAGAGATCGGGTCGGGGTACGGCCCCGCCCATGAGCATGCCGCCGGCCAGCCCCGGTCGAGGTCGGGCCCCGTCGCGAGCTCAGAAGAAGGCGCGCCGCCGCCGCTGAGGCGGTGCGGGCAGGAGGGTGAACGGGTGACGGAAGCTGAGGCCATGAGCGCGGCCGAGGAATGGGCGAGCGTCGAGACGAGCGGTCAGACCGTCGAGGAGGCCATCGCCACCGCTCTCGCCGAGCTCGGGGCGGGCCCCGATGAGGTCTCCATCGAGGTGCTTTCGCGACCGGCTCGCGTGCTTCCCGGGGAGAGGGTTTCGGGAGCGGCGGAGGCCAGGGTCAAGGTCTCCAAGCTGGACGAGCACACCGCGAGGGCGAGGACGACGCTGGTGGAGCTGCTGGAGCGGATGGGGATCGACGCCCGGGTCACCACTCGCCGGGCCACGGCCACGCCGGGTGGACCCACGGCGCCACCCCTCCTGGACGTCTCCGGGGACGATCTGGGCCTCCTCATCGGCTGGCGCGGGGAGACCCTTCGGGCTCTCCAGACGGTGGTCAACCTGATGATGGGAGACACCGAGGTCGGATCGGGGCGCCGGGTCATCCTCGATGTCGAGCGATACCGCGCCCGCCGCGAGGAGCAGGTCCGCGAGCTGGCCCTCCGCCTTGCCAATCGGGTCAAGCGGACCGGCCAGCGCTACACGCTGGACCCGATGCACGCCTACGAGCGCCGGACCATCCACCTGACCCTGGCGGACGACCCGGGCGTGCGGACCGAGAGCAGCGGCGCGGAACCGGCCCGTCGGGTGGTGATCCACGCCACGGGCCCGGCGCAGCCCGACCTTCCCGAGCTCCCGGAGCGCGTCGGACGACCGCCCCAGCGGAGCGGTGGGTTCGGTGACGGGGGACGCGGCGGGGACCGCCGCCCGTCGCGCTGGCAGCGCGGCTGACGCCCGAAGCCGCGGCCGCCCGAGACCGATGACCTCCCGCGACGCCCCCTATGAGCTGCAGCGTCTACCGAGCGGCGCGCGTCTGATCGCGACCCCGATGCGCGAGCGGAGGTCGGCCGCGGTCGCATTCATGTTCGGGGTCGGGTCCCGGTACGAGGTCGGAGCGACCGCCGGGCTGAGCCACTTCATCGAGCACGTCGTGTTCAAGGGTGGTGGCCGCTTCCCGACGGCCCGCGCCGTCTCGGAGGCGATCGAGAGCGTGGGCGGGTCCGTCAACGCCGCGACCGACAAGGAGGCGACCATCTTCGACGCGAAGGTGCCGGCTGAGCACATGGGGTTGGCCTGTGAGGTGCTCGCCGGCATGGCCTTCACCCCGGTCCTCGATCCCGCCGAGGTCGCCAAGGAGAGGCAGGTGGTGATCGAGGAGCTGCGGATGAGCCTGGACAACCCCCAGGACCACATCGGCACCCTCTTTGACGAGGTGATGTACCCGGACCAGCCCCTGGGGTGGGACATCGCCGGCACCGAGGAGACCGTCCGCAGCTTCGACGTCGATGCCTGCCGGGAGCATCTGGCCCGCCATTACCGGCCCGGCCGCTTGGTGGTGAGCATGGCCGGGGCGATCGAGCCCGGGCAGGCTCGGGAGGTGGTGGAGCAGTTTGTGGGCAGGCTCGGGGAGGGGGCGGCGGAGGGGCCGGCACCCGCCCTCGAGGTGTCGGGGAGCGCGCTCCGATTCGTCAACAAGCGCACCGAGCAGGCCAACATCATCCTGGGCGGCTACGCCTGTTCGTACCTCGCCCCCGGCCGTTTTGCCCTCGATCTGCTCAATGTGGTGCTGGGGGAGGGGATGTCCAGCCGGCTCTTCCAGGAGTTGCGGGAGGAGCGCGCCCTCGCCTATGACGTCCACTCCTTCACCGCGAAGCTGCGGGACAGCGGGTGCCTCGGCATCTACATCGGATGTGAGCCCCGCCGAGCGGTCGAGGCGTTGAAGGTCGCCGTCGAGGAGCTGGCCCGCCTGGTCGACCAGCCGGTGGAGGCCGAGGAGCTGAGCCGGGCCAAGGAGTACGCGAAGGGACGCCTCCTCCTCCACCTGGAGGGGACCGGGGCGGTGAGCCAGTTCCTGGGGCAGCAGGAGCTGCTGGCCGGGGAGGTCATGCTCGCCGGCGACGTGGTCGCGGCCCTGGAGGCGGTCACCGCGGAGGAGCTGAGGGCGACGGCGGCGGAGGTCTGCCGCCGCGGGCTCCGCGCCGCGGTCATCGGCCCCTTCTCAAAGCCGGAGCGTTTCGAGAGCGCCCTCGCCAGGGCTTCGTGAGCGGACGGTGGGAGACCGCCGTCGAAGGGGATGGTCGTCGGAGTTGATCAAGGAGTGGAACGAGACCTCATGACCGTGGAACGCACACTCGTCCTGGTGAAGCCCGACGGGGTCCAGCGCGGCCTGGTCGGCGATGTCGTCGCCCGGCTCGAACGCCGTGGACTGCACCTCGTCGGCCTCAAGCTGATGCGGATCGACGAGGCCCTGGCCGCGCGCCACTACGCCGAGCACGTGGGCAAGCCCTTCTACCCGGGGCTCGTCCGCTTCATCACCTCGGCGCCGGTGGTGGCGATGGTGTGGGAAGGGCCGGGTGCGGTGGCCCTCGTCCGCTCGACGATGGGCGCGACCAACCCGGCCACGTCGGCACCCGGAACCATCCGGGGTGACCTCGCCGTGTCGATCGGGACGAATGTCGTTCACGGCAGCGATTCCCCGGAGCGGGCTGCGGTCGAGATCGGCCTCTTCTTCGGCGCGGACGAGCTGGTCGACTGGCAGAGCGCGCTCGCGGAGTGGACCGTCGGCGGCTGAACCGCCGGCCTGCGTCGCGCCCTTTGGAATGCGGGGTCAGGTCGGCGGCGGGTCGCCCCGGTTGAGGCAGGCCAGGTCGCGAGCGATGCGCCGCCGGCGCCGGAGCGGTACGGCGACGAGGACGAGCCCGGCGGCGGGGAGCGGCGTGGGCGTCGAGGTCGTCACCAGGGTGGGCCCGGCGCCCAGGCCTCCGAAGCTGCTGAGCGGCCAGATCCGGAGGATGGCCTTGGCGAGGATGCGGTTGCGCGGCACGAGGCCGAAGAATCGGGAGTCGCAGGACTCATTGCGGTTGTCCCCCATGACGAAGTAATCGCCGGAGGGGATGTGGAGCACCTGGTTGACCGCGTCGGCGGTGCCCGCGACCGCGAATTCCGGCCCCTGCAGCCAGGCGTCCGGGAGGTAGGGTTCGGCGATCCGGTCCCAGGGACCTGTGCTCCCTGGCTGCAGCAGCAGCTCGGCGGGGGTGGTGTTGGCGTCGATCTCGAGGCTGTCTCCCGGCAGGCCGACCACGCGCTTGACGTAATCGGCAGAGGTGGCGTCGCACTGGTGCGGGGGGTTCAGGATCACGATGTCGCCGCGCGCCGGGTTGCCGAAGACGTACGAGATCTTGCTGGCGATCAGGAAGTCGCCGGTCTGGAGGGTGTTCTGCATGCTGTCGCCGTCCACACGGACGGTCTCGATGCAGGTCCAGATGAGCGCGTAGAGGACGACGGCGACGAGCAGGACCTCGAGGAGATCGCGAACCCAGGCACCGCTGGAGGCGGCCGGGGGGGTGGGCCCGCCGGTGGGTGGCGCGGCCTCGTCGGCGGGCGGCGTGGGGGCTGCGGGTGGCGTGGGGACGGCGTGCTGCTCCATGGTGGGGGTGGCGGCCGATTATACGGCCGCTCCGTGCGGCCCTACCACGCTGCGACAATGGACCCGAACGGCGGCCGGCCACTCGGCCCGGCCATCACCCAGGTGGAGGACGCGGATGGCTCTCCTGACTCTCTCCCCGTACAAGGCCAAGGAGTTCCCGCTCAGCGGCCTTCAAGGGATCTCCGACCATACCTTGGAGATCCACTTCGGACTTTATGCCGGGTATGTCAAAAACACGAATCTCCTGACCGAGCAGCTGGTGGAGCTGGCTGGCAAGGCGCAGACCGCGACCCTCACCTACCACGAGCTGACCCGCCGGCTGCCCTTTGAGTACAACGGCATGGTCCTCCATGAGTGGTACTTCGACAACCTGACCCGGGACGGTGGCGGGGAGATCTCCAGCTCGTCGCCGCTCGGTCGGGCCATCGGAGAGTCGTTCGGCGACATCGAGACCTGGAAGCGCGACTTCACCGCGATCGGGGGGATGCGGGGGGTCGGCTGGGCGGTCACCTACCTCGACCCGGCGACCGGACGGCTCTCGAACCACTGGATCACCCTGCACCAGGACGGCAACATCGCCGGATTCAAGCCGGTGGTCGTGATGGACGTCTGGGAGCACGCCTTCCTCCTCGACTACAAGCCCGCCGAGCGGCCGAAGTACATCGAGGCCTTCCTTGCAAATCTCAATACCGGCACCTGCGAGGCTCGGTTGACCGGGAAGGAGCGTCCGGTCGGCTGACCGCCCGAGTGGGGCTGCCCTGGGGCGCGCTCGCCCGTGGGCAGCCCCCGCTTAGAGGGCCGGACCGTCCAGGCGCCGGTAGAGGGCGTCGAGGTCCTCGTCGCCCGCGAAGTCGATGAGCAGCCGTCCACCACGGCGCCGGCGCTCGAGGACGACGGGGAGACCGAGAGCCTGCTCAAATCCGTGCCGGAGCTGCTCGTCGTCGGGTGAGAGCCGGACTGGAGGCGTGGGTGCCGCGGCGGTCCCCGTGGCCACCCGCCGGCTGCCGGCTGCGTACTGCTGGACCAGGCGCTCCGTGTCGCGGACGGTCAAACCGTCGTCGACCGCGCGCCGGCCCAGCTCGAGCATGGCCGGCTCGTCGTGGAGGGCGAGGATCGCCCGGGCGTGCCCCGCGCTGAGGGCCCCCGAGGCGACAGCCTCCTGCAGGGGTGCGGGCAGCTGGAGCAGGCGAATGGCATTGGTCACGGCGGGGCGGCTGCGGCCGAGACGTAGCGCGATCGCCTCGTGGGAGAGGCCAAAGGCGTCGGCGAGGCGCGCGTAGGCGGCGGCCTCCTCGATGGGGTTGAGATCCTCGCGCAGGAGGTTCTCGCTGAGCGCCATCTCGAGCGCGTGGCGGCCGGACTCGGACGCGGGTCGCAGGATGGCGGGGATCAGGCCGATGCCCGCTTGGCGGGCGGCGCGGAGCCGGCGCTCGCCGGCGACCAGGCGGTAGTCGTGAGCGTCGGGCTCGACCACGATGGGATGGAGGAGGCCGTGGAGCCGGATGGACGCGGCCAGGGCGGTGAGAGCGGCGGCGTCGAACTCGCGCCGCGGCTGCTCGGGGTTGGGGCGGACGCGAAAGGGGTCGATCTCGATGAGGACGGGGCCGCCTGTGCCCATGTCCCGAGCTGGGTCGCTGCTGGCCAGGAGGGCGTCGAGGCCGCGGCCGAGGCCGTGGCGTCGCGGCGAGGATGCGGCGGGAGGGGGACTCCCGGTGCTCTCGGGGGTCATGCCAGCAGGGGGGCGGTCATCAGCTCGGCGTCGGCCTGGAGCCGGGCGTCGAGGTTGACGGCGAGCTCACGGTAGGCGTCCGCGCCTCGGGAGGCGGGGGCGTAGGAGGTGATCGGGAGGCCGTAGCTTGGCGCCTCGCTCAGCCGGACGTTGCGGGGGATCACGGGATCCAGAACCAGGTCTCCGAAGCGCTTGCGCACCTCGTCCACCACCTGGGTGGCGAGGGTCAGGCGCCCGTCATGAAGGGTGAGGACGATGCCCGCGATGCGGAGCTGGGGGTTGAGCTCGCGGCGGAGGAGGCTGATGGTGTGGGTGAGCAGGCCGAGACCCTCCAGGGCGTAGAACTCGCACTGGATGGGGACGACCAGCGCCCGGGCCGCGACCACCGCGTTGACGGTGAGGAGGCCGAGGCTCGGAGGGCAGTCGAGCAGCACGTAGTCGAGAGGGTCGTCGGCAAGGGCCTCGAGCGCATAGGAGAGTCGCATCTCGCGCCGGGCGACGCCCACCAGCTCGATCTCCGCCCCCGCCAGGGCGATGTCGGAGGGCACGAGGTCGAGGCCCGGGATGGCGGTGTGCATGCGGGCTTCGGCGATCGGCCTGCCCAGCACGATGACGTCGTAGGTGCTGGCGGGGATGTCGCGACGAGCCACGCCCAACCCGGAGGTGGCGTTGGCCTGGGGGTCGCAGTCGATGATGAGGACGCGCCGTCCGATCTCGGCGAGATGGGCCGCCACGTTGATCACCGTGGTGGTCTTTCCCACGCCGCCCTTCTGATTTGCGACGGCGAGGACAAGTGGCGGCATGGCTGCGATTATGCGGCGCCGGGGCCAGGCGGAGCCGGGGGCAGGAGGCGAGTGCCGCGTGTTTCACCGTTATGTTCCCCGTGGAACGGGCCGGCGCCGGCGTCGAACTGTTTCACCGTCATGATCCCCGTGAAACGCGCTAACCTGCCGTGCCGTGGACGCCCCCCCCGCCCAGCTCGACGGGCTTGCCGTGGGCTACCTGCTCGGCCTGCTCGCCGGCGAGGGGCACTTCGGCGGGGATGGGCGCCAGCCGCAGATCACGCTACGGATGCACGTCCGCCACGAGAAGCTCTTCCGATGGCTGACCGCCACCTTCCCCGGGGGGCGGCTCTATGGGCCCTACCACCACGGCGGACGCAACTACTACCAGTGGATGGCCCGCGGCGACTACCTCCGCCAGGTGCTGGTCCCGCTCATCGCCGCTCACCGCGGCTTGCTGGACGACCACGTCGCCGGCCGTTTCGACGCCATGTGCGAGCGCTACGCCATCTCCGAGGCCGACCCGGAGGCGCGCTCGGCGCCGGGCGGCGAACCCGCCCCTGAACGCACTGAGGCCCGGGGGCGTCACGCCACGGCCGCCGGGGAAGATGGGGCAAACAGCCGTTGGACATCCGGTGAAGGGTCCGGCGCTCGCGGGCGGCCCTTCGACCCTCACCCGTAGAATTCGGAGGATGCCGGTGGTGAGCTAGATGGAACGCTGGGTGGTGAGAGGGAAGGACCTCCAGCGCCGGATGCTGGCGGCGCGAGAGGCCCACCGGCTGCCCCTGCTGGCCAAGCAGGCCCAGCTCTGGACCTTCCTGGCCTCGGTGCCCCCTCGCGAGGTTTTCGCGGTGATGGAGCAGATGCTGGGCACCTTCCCCTTCCGATTCGAGCTGACCGGTGAGACCTCAGCGCGCATCGTCGAATTCCGGCGCAAGGGGCTCGTCGGTCAGTGGTCCCGGCACGTCGAGCTCCGCACCCGGTGGGTGACCTGCGACGCCAGGACCGAGCCGTCCGGGACGGTGGTCACGGTCGCCGCGAGCAAGGGACGTGGGCCCGTGCCCCGGGCGCTCCAGCTCGTCCACCTGCTCACCCGCGGCAGTGACGATGCGCGCACGGTGTACCGCCACCGGACCATCCCCCAAGGCCCGGTCAGCCTGGTCGCCTCGTGGGCCGGGATGCCCTACGAGCTCTTCACCGAACCGCGCTGGGACGCGCCGCGTGGCCCCCGGGTTCTGACCGCCAGTGGCGTCGAGGCCATTGCTGGCGGCAGCGGCCCCTTCACCAAGGTCCGCCTCTCCGACGGGACCGAGGGCTTCATCGAAACCGATCAGATCGTCGCCGCCCCTGAGGCGTCCACCCGCGAGGCCCAGCTGGAGGCGGCCCGCTTCGTCTGACCGATTCAGGTCTGAGCCCGGCACGCCGACCTGCCAGGCGCATGGCGGCCAAACCCCACCGACGCGAGCACGCCGCACCTACGGCTGGGAGAAAGCAGAACGGGGTGCCCCCCGCGTGGTGGACACCCCGTCTAGCGCTCGGAAACGTCACGATCGCCGTCAGCGATCGCGTCTCACAAGGTCAAGCTCCCGGCGATCAGCAGACGCCTCGGGCGCTGGTCGGCTGGGGCAACGTATGTGGGCAATGAATCATCGGCATGACCCTCCTTTTCTCGGAGTGCCGCATCGCCCCATGCCGCAAAGCGTCGTGGATTATCTTGCGCGGGGAGGCGGTGGGCCGGAGACGCTTGAGGGCAGTGTACCTGGTGTCCCCCCGGGGCGGGGCATGACCGGAGGACCCCTCAGTACTCGCTCCGCGTACTGAGGGGTCCTCCGCTCGGCGCGAAAGCCTGCGGCTCTCGCTTCTCGCTCCGTCGCCCTCAGTAGATGCCGAGCTCCAGCTTGACCTCGTCCGAGGCCATGGTGCGCGGGTCCCACGGCGGATCCCAGACCAGGTTGACGCGAACGTTCTCCACCCCGGGAAGAGGGGCACAGACCGCGTGCACCTGGCTCTGCAGGATGCTGGCCAGCGGGCAGTACGGCGAGGTCAGGGTCATATCGACCGTGAGCAGCCCGGTCTCGTCGACGGCCGTCCCGTAGACGAGACCAAGCGAAACCACGTCGATCCCGATCTCCGGGTCATAGACCTCGGAGAGGGCCTCCCGGATCATCTCGTTCGAGGCCCGGAGGCTGGTGCCGTGCCCCGGCTCGGCCGGCGCCGCGTCATCGGGCGGGCTGACGGCCACGGTCGTCGGTTCGTCGCTCATGCCGCGTCTCCTTCTTGCGCCGAGTCGAGAGCCCGGAGGATCACGCTGCAGGCGAGGGTGGCGCATTTGACCCTGACCGGGTACGCACGTACCCCCTGGAGCGCCTCCAGGTCTCCAAGCTCGTCGGCCCGCCCGTCGGCCACCAGCATCTGCCGGTAGCGCCGGGCCAGATCCACCGCATCCTTCCTGGGCAGCCCGGCCACCTGGTCGCAGAGCATGCTGGCAGCCGCCTGGCTGATGGAGCAACCCTTGCCCGTGAAGGCGATCTCAGCCAGGCGGTCGCCCTCGAGGCGCCAGGTCAGAGTGATCTCATCGCCGCAGAGGGGGTTCTCAGCCTCCAGGCTCCCGTCGGCGTGCTCGACACTCCCACGCCGGCGAGGATTGCGATAGTGGTCGAGGATGAGCTCGCGATAGAGGTCGTCGTCGACTGGGGTAATCCCTACTTGCACACTCAACATTGTACCCGGGTGGGCTGAACCCAAGCTCCACATCCACGTACAAATGTTCCGTACGAGGACCCCCTCAGCCCGGCATCGAGGCCCCTCGGAACCAGCGCCCCAGCCCACCGACCGGCCGGCAGGCCACACCCCATTCCCCCGCCCCCGCGGCGTAACCTCGGCCTGACGCCGACTGTTTCGGTCGTGGTGAGTGCTGGTGACACTGGTGTGAGCTACATCAACCGCCTGGGCATCCCCCTGGCCGCGCTGACAATCCTGACCCTCGCGGCCGGATGCGGCTCGGCGGGTGGTGTGCACACACCCTCGCCGTCAGTCGCGCGCTCCGCGTCTCCCTCCGGCGGCGGATCGGCGGTCGCGTGCGCCCCGACCTGGCAACTGAGCGCCGCCCTGGTGCCCGCCGGGGCCGCCGCCGCCAGCACCCAGCTTGCCGGGGTGGCGGCCGTCTCCTCGAGTGACGTTTGGGCCGTGGGCTCCTCGGGGCCGGCAGGCC
>Ga0302157_10007628_pt1 | contig 10840 bp, 9 predicted proteins | sample I_Bog_N3_3_FD_193502 | JGI IMG/M metagenome (GOLD analysis project Ga0302157, IMG submission 193502) | Peat permafrost microbial communities from Stordalen Mire near Abisko, Sweden - I_Bog_N3_3 | ecosystem: Environmental > Terrestrial > Soil > Wetlands > Peat | place: Sweden: Abisko, Stordalen...
ACCACGCGCGGGCTGTTCTTGCGGATGACGCGGCCCATCACGATGGAGCGCTCGTTCATGCGGGTCAGCACGGTGCGGGCCTTCTTCAGCATTGGTGCCGGCACTACCGCCACCAGCCCAATGCCCATGTTGAAGGTGCCGAGCATCTCTTCGTCCTCTACGTCGCCCAGTTTCTGTAGATGCGCGAACAGCGGTGGTGGCTCCCAGCTGGACAGATCCACCTGCGCCGCCAGCCCTCGCGGCAGCGGGCGCGCCAGGTTCTCGGTGAGGCCGCCACCGGTGATGTGCGCAAAACCGCTGACCACCTCGGCCTGGATTAACTTGCGGATGGGCGCCAGGTAGCTGCGGTGCGGCCGCATCAGCGCCGCGCCCACCTTGTCGCCGAGCTGGTTTACGTACTGGTCGGCGCGGTAGCGTGCTCCGGTAAACAGCAGCTCCTGCGCCAGGTCATAGCCGCTGGTGTGCAGGCCGTTGGAGGGCAATCCTAACAGGCAGTCGCCCTCGACGATGGTCTCGCCCGTCAGCAGGCGCGGACGGCTGACCACGCCCGTGAGGAAGCCGGCCAGCTCGTAGTCGTCGGGGCCGTAGAGCGAGGGGGTCTCAGCGGTCTCTCCGCCCAGCAGCGCGCAACCGTTGGCCTTGCAGGCGTCCACCAGCCCACCGATCACCTGCGATACCAGGTCGGGGTCCAGGTGGTCGGTGGCAAAGTAGTCCAGAAAGAACAACGGCACAGCGCCCTGCACCGCTACGTCGTTCACGCAGTGGTTCACCAGGTCCGCGCCGATGGAGGCATGCAGCCCCAGCGACGCCCCCAGTTGCAGCTTGCTGCCTACGCCGTCCGAGGTGGCCACCAGCACGGGGTCGGGAAAGCGCACGGCGTCCAGCGCGAAGAGACCGGCGCAGCCGCCAATCTCGGAGAGCACCTGCTTGTTGAAGGTGCGGCGGGCCAGGCCCTTTACGCGGTCGTGCGCCACCAGCCGGCGCTGCGCGGTGGTCTCGGCCGCGGGAGGATGCGCGCCGTCGTGTGGAGTCGCGTCTGCGTGCTCGGTGGGAAGCTTCGCCAAAGAAACATACCTGGGGTTTGGAATGGTGCGGCGTTATGCGAGTCTAACAGCGCCGCCTATACTGCACGTGATGGCGTTTTCCTTGTCGAAATCTTTCGCGAAGTCAGCGGCGCTGCAGGCCCGCGCGGAAAAGCTGCTGCCGGGCGGCGTGGACTCGCCCGTGCGGGCCTTCCGCGCCGTGGGTGGCGGGCCGCCGTTTGTGGCCAGCGCCGAGGGCGCCTGGCTCACCGATGCCGACGGCAACCGCTATGTGGACCTCTTCGGCTCCTGGGGGCCCATGCTGCTGGGCCATGCCTTCCCGCCCGTGGTGGAGGCCATCCGCGAGGCCGCCGGCCGCAGCCCGTCCTTCGGAGCAAGCACCGCTGCGGAGGCGGACCTCGCCGAGCTGGTGACGCGCTGCTTTCCGTCCATTCAGAAGCTGCGCTTTGTATCGTCCGGTACAGAAGCCTGCATGTCGGCCATCCGGCTGGCGCGGGGGTTCACAGGAAGAAGTTTCATCGTCAAGTTTGAGGGCTGTTACCACGGCCACTCCGACGCTCTGCTGGTCAAGGCGGGCAGCGGCGTGGCCACGTTCGGGATTCCCGGCTCGGCGGGCGTGCCGGCGGAGACGGTGATGCACACCCTCGCGCTGCCTTACAACGACCTCGCCGCCGTCGAGGCCGCCTTCGCCTCGCACCCTGGGCAGATCGCCTGCGTCATCCTGGAGCCGGTGGTGGGCAACGCGGGTACGATCGCGCCGCTGCCGGGATACCTCGCCGGGCTGCGCGCTCTCACCCGCAAGAACGGCGCGATGCTTATCTTCGACGAGGTGATGACCGGCTTCCGCCTGGCCGCCGGCGGAGCGCAGGAGCTCTATGGCTTTGGTTCGGGAGAGAACGCGCCGGATCTGACCACGCTGGGCAAGATCGTCGGCGGTGGGCTGCCGGTGGGCGCCTTCGGCGGCCGCGCGGAGATCTTGGACCTGCTCGCGCCGCTGGGGCCGGTCTATCAGGCGGGCACGCTGAGCGGCAATCCGCTGGCCATGGCCGCGGGCATCGCGACGCTGCGCGAGATCCTGGCGCGCGGCCCGGCGCTCTATGCGCAGCTCGAGAAGACGACCGCAGCCATCGCCGACGGCGTGGCTCTGCTGGCGGCCGAGCAGGGCATCGGCCTCACCACGAACCGCGTGGGCAGCATGTTCACCTGGTTCTTCACGCCGCAGCCGGTCACGGACTTCGCCACCGCCAGCCAGTCAGACACCTCCGCGTTTGCGCGCTTCCATCATGCGCTGATGCAGCGCGGTGTGTGGCTGCCGCCCAGCCAGTTTGAGGCAGCGTTTGTCAGCGCAGCGCACGGCGAGGCTGAGGTGGCGGCGATTCTCGCAGCGGCGGGTGAGGCGCTGCACGAGGTGGTGCGCTAGCCCAAAACTCCGGGCCGTCTCGCGCGACTCACTTCGGCAGCTCGCGTCCATCCACAAAGTGGTACGTCCCCGAACCGATCTCCACCACGCGCGGGGTCCCCGACTGGTCTTCGAGCGTGACGCTGGCCGAGGTGTTTGCCGGAATGGTCACCGTCCACGCGACGCTGCCGGAGGCCGAGCGCGTCCAGCTGCTGATCACGCGACCGTAGACCGATTCGTACTCGCCGCGCGCGGATGTAAGCCGTGGCGTGAAGTGCGGATGCAGCACCAAGTGTTGGAACCCCGGCGCGGTCAGGCTGGTGTCGATGCCCACCGTGTCGCGATAGACCCAGGCCATGACCGAACCAAACGAGTAGTGGTTGTAGGAGTTCATCGACGGGTCGCCGGTGTCACCGTTCCAGCGCTCCCACCAGGTGGTGGCGCCCTTGGAGACCATATAGCCCCAGGAGGGATAGCTCGATTGCAGCAGCAGGTCGTAGGCGGTGTCGGTGTGCCCGGTGTCGGCCAGCACGAAGAGCAGGAAGGGCGTCCCCAGGAAGCCGGTGGTCAGGTGGTCGTGGTGCGCGTGGATGTCGGCGACCAGGCGGTCGGCGATGGCGCCGCGAGCCTCCTCTGGCGCGAGACCCGCGTAGAGCGTCAGCAGCTCGTCGGTCTGGGTGGCGGGCGTAACGGACCCGTCCGCGCTGAGGTAGGCCTTCTGGTAAGCGGCGCGGATGTGGTCGTAGAGGTCAACGTAAGGCTTATCATCATGCCCGGTGGCGACGGCCATCTGCCGCATCATGCGCGCCAGAATCGCCCAGTAAGCGGTGTCGACCAGCGTGCTGGAGGAGTGCGGGTCGGGCGCGAGCCAGTCGGAGTAGTTCAGGCCGACCTTCTTCTCGCGCAGGAAGTTGGGATTGGAGGCTGCGATAAAGTCCATCCAGCGCTGCATCGCCGGCCAACTCTTCTCGATCAGGCTGCGGTCGCCGTACTGCAGCCATGCCGTATAGGGCACGATCACGCCCGCGTCGCCCCAGCCCGGCGCGCCGATGTTGTGCAGCAGGTTGGGAGCGACATCGGGAAACGCGCCCTCCGCGGTCTGCGCATCCACCAGGTCCTGCGTGAACTTGGCGCTGAAGGCCGCGATGTCAAAGTTGTAGCTGCCGGTGCGCCAGAAGACGCCGGCGTCACCGGTCCAGCCCAGCCGCTCGTCACGCTGCGGGCAGTCCGAGGGGATGCTGAGGAAGTTGCCGCGCTGGCCCCAGATGCCCAGCTGCCACATGCGGTTGAGCATCGCGTTGGAGGTGACGAGGCGCCCCGTTGGATTCGCGTCAAGGCTGTTGAGCACGTCCCCGGTGAGCGTGGCGAGCGTCGGCGTGCCCGGAAAGCCCGAGACCTGCACATAGCGGAAGCCGTGGAAGGTGAAGTGCGGGGTATAGGTCTCCGGGCCGCCACCGCGCAGGGTGTAGACGTCGGTGGCCTCCGCGTTGCGCAGGTTCTCCGTGTAGATGGAGCCGTCGGGCAGCAGGCGCTCCGCAAACCGCAGCTTCACCGTGGAGCCCGCTGGGCCGGAGACGCGCAGCGTCGTCCATCCGACCATGTTCTGGCCCATATCGAAGACCCACTCGCCATTGGCAAGCTTTTGCAGATGGACGGGCCGCACGGTGCCGGTCTGGTGGATGGGGCTGCCAATCTGCGCCGAGACCACGGCCGCAGGCGCCGGTTCCACCGCCGCGGTGATCCACGAAGTTGCATGGAAGCCGGGTGTGTCCCAGCCCGGTTGCTCCAGGCGCGCATCGTACTGCTCCCCAGCATAGATCTCCGAGGAGAGAATGGGCGACGCCGAGGTCTTCCAGTCGGACGAGGTCGCGATCGTCTGCCGCGAGCCATCGGTATAGACGACCTCCAACTGAGCCAGCAGCGCCGGCGAGCCGGGAAAGTTGCGTGTCCCCGCCCAGGTCATGGGGCTGGCGAACCAGCCCTCGCCCAGGATGCCGCCCAGAATATTCGCTCCGCGGTGCAGCAGCGCGCCCACATCATAGGTCTGGTAGGCGAAGCGCACACGGTAGTCCGTGAAGTCCGGCGTCAGGTCGGTCTCGCCCACGCGATGGCCGTCGAGGGACATGCGATAACTGCCCGCCGCCGTGACATAGAGGCGCGCCTGCCGAATGGGCTTGGCTATTTCGAAGTTTTGGCGCAGCAGCGTCGCCGGCTGTGGCGGCAGGCCGGGATCATCGCCCATGCGCTTGTCATTCAGCGCCGCCACCACCTGCGCCGGCGACCACGTAGCCTGGTAGTCCGCGGGCTCGCCCGGCTTGCCCTGCCAATCGCTGCCCGCATTGACGGTCTGAACGGTTCCATCCCTTGCGGTGAGGCTGAGTTGCGCTGCAAAGCCCGCAGTGACGGTCTCCGCAGCACCGTTTTTTAATCCGGCGAAGTTCTTGGAGGGCGGCAGCGTGGCGACCGCGATCTGCAACTCATTGCGGCCGGCGTGCAGCATCCCGGTCAGGTCGGTGCGGTCAAAGCTCGCCCAGCCCTTCTTGTGGTCCACCAGCCGGCCGTTCACGCTGACTGAGATCTCGCCGCGAGTGACGACGGAGATGGAAGCACGCACCGGAGCCTGCGTCAGATCGACGCTGCGGCGAAAGGTCGCCGTGGTATGCGGAGCCGTGTGCAGGGCGTCCGTGTTGCCGAGCCACACCCACGCGAGCCCGGCGGCAAGCTCGCGGCTGTCAGTTGGACTCCCGATCCATGCCGCCGTCCAGTCGGTCTTACGCAGCAATCCCATCTCCCACCACGCAGGATGCAGCGCGGAGGTGCTGTGCCCGTCGGCGTCCCATACGGTGACCGACCAGAAGTACCGCTGGCGGGCCTCCAGCGCCGGCCCTGCGTAAGGGATGTCCACCGAGGCGGAGGACGCCTGCCTGCCGCTGTCCCACACATCGGCCTTACCCGCCGCGGCTAGCTCGGGGCGGCTGGCGACGAAGATCTGGTAGGCCGACTGCCGCCAGTTGCGCGCGCTGCTGTCGCTCTGCCAGCTAAGGTTCGGCTGCGCACTGTCGATGCCCAGGGGGCTGCTCTGGTAGTTGCAGCGGAGCTGCACCGGCTGGGCCGCGAGCAGCGGGCCGAGCAGCAGGGCGCCGAGCGCGATAAGGGCTATGCGGCCATGAACGTCGGGATTGGTTCGGTGTTGCTGGGATTTCACGGTTCACTCCGCACGATGAGGGATGGTTTTCGGCGTCCCCCACTATAAGGCCGGGTGGTGAAGTTGGGCGAGGGTGCATCCGCGGCCGTGATGCGCGTCACAGCCAGCAAGCGCGGGGATGGCGCAAGCTGGTGGATGAATCGTGCCGGTGTTGTTGCCTCCGCTGAAACGGGGTGCGGACGCCGCTCGACAGGAGGCTCGCATGCTGAAGCAAGTATTAGGGTGTTCGCCGCTGTTGCTGCTGGGAGCATGGATGCAGCAGCCGGCGCCCAATCCGGCGCAGGGTCTGGCGCCTGCGACGGCGATTCCGGCGGATGCGGCGCAGATGGTCAATCCCGTCAAGCCGTCGGCCGAGTCCCTGGCCCACGCGAAGAAGATGTACGGCTATGACTGCGCGCTGTGCCACGGAGCTTCCGGCAAGGGCGACGGCGAGATGGTCCACGATCTGAAGCTGAGCATGAAGGACTGGAGCAACCCGGCTGCGCTGAAGGACCGCACCGACGGCGAGTTGTTCTATACCATCAGCCACGGCATGGGGCAGATGCCTGCGGAGGGCGGCCGCGCCAAGCCGGACGAGATATGGAACATGGTCGTGCTGGTGCGCTCCTTCAGCAAGCCATAATCCCAAGGGCCGAAGGCCCGACGATATACCAGCCCAGGGCAACGCCCTGGGTTATGGGTTCCAATATGAGGTAGAGCCCTGAAGGGGCGATCTAAAGTGCCACGGCCCTATCCCAGTGCCGGGTGTTCCTTCGGCTCCATCCACAGCTTGCCCGCCAGCATCAGCAGGGCCAGCATCAGCGTGCAGAGCGCAAAGACGCGGCGCACGCTGGTGTACTGCGCGAGCACGCCGCTCAGCACCAGACCGCCGATCTGCGCGGAGAAGATCGCCGACATCAGCGTTGATCCCACGCGGCCCATCAGCTCCGGCGGCGTCTCCTGCTGCACCATGGTCTGCGAGGGCACGATGATCCCCGCCGCGCTGAAGCCAATCAGAAAGCAGCCGGCGATGCCCGAGGCGACGAACGGCACGAACGCCATCAGGCCGGTACCCAGCGCGATGCCGCCCAGCCCCAGGTAGACCTGCAGGGTGTTGCGCATCTTCTTGCCCAGCGTGTTCAGCACATTCACGCCGCACAGCAGGCCCAAGCCGATCATCGCGCTGGTCACGCCGAAAGTTTTCGTAGACGCGTGCAGCGTGTCGCGCACATACACCGCGACCAGCGGCCCGAAGCATCCCATCACGAACATGCCCGCGGCCAGCGCCACGATCACGAACAAGAGTCCGGCGTGGTGCAGGATGAAGCTCGCGCCCTGCTGCATGTCGGCGAGGATGCGGGTCACGCCCTTCTTCTCCTCCGCCAGCACCTCCGCGCGCGTGGCGGAAGGCTTGAGTGGGATGCTCAGTGCCAGCGTCGCAATCAGCGTGCCGGAGGCGAGGAAGCTGGCCGAGTCCAGGTAGTAGCAGCTCTTCGCCCCGAAGGCCGAGATCAGGAACGCCGCCGCCGAGGGCCCCACGATGCGCATGATGAAAAAGGCCTGCTGCATCAGCGCGTTGGCCGAGCGCAGACCGTGCATCGGCACCGCGGAGCGGATGGCGATGCCTTGCGCCGGGCCGAAGAAGCTGGAGACGATGCTGATCGCCGCCAGCGCCGCATAGAAGCCATAGATGTTGTGTACCAGCAGCAACAGCAGGCACAGACCGGCGCGGAGGTAGTCGCTGGAGACCAGCGTCACCTTCACCGGCCAGCGGTCCACGAAGACGCCGCTCACAATCCCCAGCAGGGCGATGGGCAGCATGTAGGCGATCTGGATGCCGGTAATCTGCTGCGCGTTGGCGTGCAGCTTGAAGGTCATCACGGTGATGACCGCGAAGAGCGCGAGGAAGTCGCCGAAGACGCTGACGATCTGGGCGAACCAGAGCCGACGCAGGGTGACCACGCGCAGCACCGCGCCCATGCTCAGCGGCTCAGGTGCGTTCGGCGCAGGAACGGGCACAGCCTCGACGGTGTTGGCGTCGAGCTCGGCGTCGAGTTGGGTCAGGGCTTCTTCGCTCATAAGGATTTACGGATACACATAGTTTATGCAATTCTTACACATGGAGGCAAACATGCGGACCAACATCGAGATCGACGATGAGTTGCTGGCTGAGGTGATGAAACACTCTGGAGCGAAGACCAAGCGTGAGGCTGTGGATACCTCGCTGCGCACGGCTCTGCGGTTGCAAAGGCAGGAGGGTATCCGAAAGCTCCGCGGGATCGGCCAGTGGGAGGGCGACCTGGAACAGTCCCGGCTGTCCAGGTTTACGGAATCGGTATGACGGTCGTTGACTCCTCTGTCTGGATCGATTATCTGGCCAACCGGTCAAATCCATGGACGGCGTGGCTGGAAAGCAACATCGGAACCGAGGCACTCGGGCTCACAGATCTCATCTTCTGCGAGGTGCTACAGGGATTCGCGGACGAGCGGAAGTTTCAGGAGATTCGACTCAGGTTGTCGAGCCTGCCGATCTTTCCCAGTGGCGGGCGGGAGATCGCACTGGATGCTGCGATCAACTATCGTCTCCTGCGTGCGAAAGGATTGACCGTAAGGAAGACCATCGATTGTTTCATTGCAACCTTCTGCCTGACGGAAGGGTATTCCCTGCTGCATCAGGACCGCGACTTTGACACCTTCGAGAAGCACCTAGGGCTGCAGGTCATCCATCCTGAGCACGAACGTGCCTGAAACACGCAAAAAGCGCGTTGTAGAGCACCTCAAGACGCCAATTTGCGTGCGCAGGAAGGAGCTAAGTTGCTGATTCCAATTGTTCCACGTGGAACAATTTGGCTCTAATCGGTTTTCGCTCAGTCGGCTAACTCCACCAGAATCACCTGTTCGTCGTTGTCGATCTCTTTGAGCTTGACCTCGATGATCTCGCGGCGCGAAGTGGGCACGGTGCGGCCGATATAGCGGGCCTCGATGGGCAGTTCGCGGTGGCCACGGTCAATCAATACAAGCAGTTGCACGCTCTTGGGGCGGCCGTGGTCGAAGAGCGCATCGAGCGCGGCGCGGATGGTGCGGCCGGTGTAGAGCACGTCGTCCATGAGAATGATGTCGCGGCCGTTCACGTCGAAGCCGATCTCGCCCTTCTCGACCACCGGACGCACGTCACGGGTGGAGAGATCGTCGCGATAGAAGCTGATGTCCAGCACTCCTGTCTGGACGGGCGCTTTCTCAATGGTCTCAATGAGTTTGGCGATGCGCTGAGCCAGCGGCACGCCGCGGCGTTTGATGCCGACCAGCCCGAGGTTGCCCGCGCCGTTGGAGCGCTCGACGATCTCATGCGCCAGGCGGACGAGGGTGCGCTCGATCTCGGAGGCGGACATCAGACGGCCCTTCTCGCGTAGACGCGGGGCGGTGGCGGGGTTGGAGGCGGTGGCTTTGGTGTCGCTCATGATTGTCTGTGATGATAGCGCAGCCCGGTGAGAGGGATACGATGTCAGGACTGCGGACGGCGGTGCGAGCGCAAGTACCCCGCAAAGGCTCCGGCCAGCGAACTGTAGGCAAGATACAGGGCCAGCATCATGCCCAGTGAGGTGAGCATCAAGCCTACGCGGAACTCGGGAATGGCGAGCCAGTTCAGCACGGGCTGGGCGTCGGCAGCGCCGGACCGGGCGATCAGCGAGATGCGAAGTTGTGCGAAGACCTGGTCGAGAGGGCCGTCGATGGAGGCGGCATCATGGAAGGCGAAGCGCGCCAGCACAACAGCCACGGTGTGGACCGTAGCAGAAGCGGCCGCGATGCCCAGTCCAGAGAGCATGCCCACCCGGGCGCCAAAGCCGGTAGTGATGTGGGTGCGTGGAAAGCGCGAGGTGTAGACGCCGAGCGCAACGATGGGCGCGGCAAATCCCCAGAAGAGTCCCAGCAGCGAGACCGGCGGCAATGGAAAGGCGAGCAGTGTGAGCAAAGCGGTTACGGCCCCGGCCAGCGCGCCGCACTGGATGGCGCCGGGCCAGACCACCGCGCCGGCTTCGCTTACGCGGTCCACCGGCGGGCGCGATGTTGCGGGCACGTCAGGATCCAGGCTGGCTGCGGCCGCGGCGGCTGCCTGCTGCTCCGCCTGCTCGCGCATCTCCTCGGAGAGCCGCACCTGGGGTGCTCCGCAGTGGCTACAGTAGACGAGCGTGCCATCGCCGGCCAGTTGCAGGGCGTTGTGGCAGCGGGGGCAAAGACGTTGAGTCACCAATGTCGAGGGTAGCGGAGCGGGCCAGATGCGGCAAATGGGAGATGCAAGGAGTAAGGAGTAGACGAAGAGCACCCCTTATTCACTGTGCTACTCAATGTCGTTCTTGCCGTGACCGGAGAGATGCGAGGGCAGGTCAAGGGCAACCAGGCCGATCTTGGTGCCGCCGTCCTTGGGTTCCACGCCAACGATGTGCTGGTGCTGAGCGGAGCCCGCGCGGAGCTCGACGCTGCTTCCGTCGAGGCTACCGGTGCTGACGTGATTGCCGCGGCTGGTGTCGCAGGTAAGTCCCTGCGCGGTGTGGGTGGGCTGGCCGATGGTGCTGCTGCCCTTGCACTCGATGACGTCGCCATAGCGGCCGAGGTCCTTACGGTAGAAGGCGAGTACCTTCTCCTGCTGGTCGGGGGTCTGGAAGGCAGCGGCCTTGACGCCGAGATGGAAGCCGCCAAAGCTCATGTTGATGTCGGCGTTGCTGGAGTCTTTGTCATTCTCTTTGACAGGTACGGCGCCGGGATAGGCGGTTAGGCCGAGGGCAGCGGTGTCGGCCTTGTCATTGGTCTTGACCTGCATCGAGCCGAAGGGAGTGCCAATGTCCACATTGTCGCCGTTGCTGTTCTTATCCGTATGAACGTGGCAGCCGGTGAGCGGCAGACAGGCCACGGCGCTGAGTGCCAGGGTTGCGGCGATTGGGCCAAGCGTGCGGTTCATGTGTGCCTCCAGAAGGTCAGGCGCGGCTCTGAGGGCAGAGCTGCTGACGGCGCTGTATACCTGCACAGAATACGCCCGGAGGCGGGGAATAGTTCCTGTAGCACCTGCATCGCATCTTTTTCGGCTGCGGGGGTTTACACTTTTGGCTCAGCGCAATGCTCAAAAAGGAACGATATAAAATGTTCAATCTCAACCGCTTGAACCGCTCTGCTTGGAAGACGATGACGGCTGCCGCCGGCGCGCTCGGGATGCTCCTGTTC
>Ga0302157_10007636_pt1 | contig 10831 bp, 9 predicted proteins | sample I_Bog_N3_3_FD_193502 | JGI IMG/M metagenome (GOLD analysis project Ga0302157, IMG submission 193502) | Peat permafrost microbial communities from Stordalen Mire near Abisko, Sweden - I_Bog_N3_3 | ecosystem: Environmental > Terrestrial > Soil > Wetlands > Peat | place: Sweden: Abisko, Stordalen...
CTTGTCCAACCGGGCGAAGCAACCGAACACCGAGTCGAGCCCATCGATCCGGGCATGCGGCACGGCGATCCCGGCGCCAAATCCGGTGCTCCCCAACGCCTCGCGCGCGGCCAACGACGCGGCGACCGAGGCTTCGGACAGACCGGTTGCCGCGGCAGCCCGGCGGGAGAGGTCGGCAAGCAGGGCCGTCTTGGAGGACACACGCAGCTTGAGCACGACGTTCGGGTCACTCAGCAGGGTTGCCAGCGGGTCAGTCTGGGTCATCGTTCGTCCGGTGCGGATCAGTCGGGAACGGCAAGGCGATAGCCTACGCCGGTTTCCGTCAGGATGATGCTCGGCCGTTCCGGGTCGGCCTCGATCTTCTGGCGGATCTGCCGCACATACACCCGAAGTTGCTGTACGTCGCCCCCTGGACCCCATAGCTTCGACAGGATGCTGCGATGCGTCAGCACGCGGCCGGCATGCAATACCATCAGTTTCAGAATGTCGTATTCGCGCGGCGAAAGATGCACGTCACGCTCGCCAACGCGCACAATGCGGCGGACCAGATCGACGCTGAGCGGCCCGGTGTGGAACACCGGCGCGGCGCCTTCCTGCGCCAGGCGGTGGCGCAAGGCGGTGCGCAGCCGGGCGACAAGCTCGGCCATGCCGAACGGCTTGGTGACGTAATCGTCCGCCCCAAGGTCGAGCGCCGCGACCTTGCCGCGCTCGTCGTCACGCGCCGACAGCACGACGATCGGCACCGCGTTGCTGGCACGAACGGCGCGGATCACCTCGACGCCGTCCATGTCCGGCAGGCCAAGATCGAGCACGATCACGTCCGGTTGGGCGCTGTTGGCCAGTGCGACGGTTTGCGCGCCGGTCGATGCCTCGATCGTGCGGTAGCCGTTGGCCCCGAGGCCGGTACGCAACAGCAGGCGAATCGCCGGCTCATCATCCACGATCAGCACCAGGGCGCTCATGGCTCTATCCTTATGCAGCTTCTGAGGCAGCTTTGGCGCTGGTGGCTTGACTGTCCGCCGGCGCCGGCAAGCTCAATGTGAACACCGCTCCGCTGCGGTCGACGCGATTGCTGGCGGTGATGCGTCCGCCGATGGCTTCCACGAAGCCGCGGCAGATCGCAAGCCCCAGGCCGGTGCCGGCACGGGTGCGGTCGGCGGCGTGGACGCGAAAAAACTTCTCGAAGATTTTCTCGGTCAGCGCAGCAGGGATGCCCGGGCCCTCGTCGATCACCTCAAGCTGCACGTTGCGGCCGGCACGGTCCCACCAGGCGCGTAGCGTGATCCCGGTATGCTCGGGGGCGTATTTGGCGGCGTTGTCGAGCAGGTTGAACAGCACCTGTTCCAGCAGCACGGCATCCAGCGGCATCAGCGGCAGGTCGGCGGCGATATCCAGCTTCACATCGTGATGAATCAAGACTTTGGCGGCACGCGTTAATGTGCTGCCGATGAGTTCGCCGAGATCGGTGAGTTCAACATGCTTGGTAACGCCACCGGATTCCAGCCGCGTCATGTCCAGCAGATTGGCGACAAAACGGCCCATCCGCTCGGCTTCGTCGGCGATGCTGCCCAAAAGCTCGCGTTGTGACCCGGCATCGAGCTGATCATGGTAGTTCTGCAGCGTGCCGGCAGCACCGAGGATGGCCGAAAGCGGCGTGCGCAGATCGTGCGAAATCGAGGTGAGCAGCGCCGCGCGCAGCCGCTCGGTTTCGGCGAACAACCGGGCGCGGTCGACATCTTCGGCGAGTTGAATACGTTCGATCGACACCGCGGCCTGATCGCCGAGCGCGTCGAGCAGCCGGCGCTGATCCGGGCTCAGCAGGGCTGCCGTGGTGCGCGGGGCCAGGCCGTCAGCCGAGCGTTCCGCCTCGCTGTCGATGCCGACAACCGCCACCGGGCCGCGGCTGGTGCGCAGCGGCAGAAACAGCCGGCGGCCGCCGGGAAGGGTGTCCGAGCCGCGGCCGGTCGGGCGGTTCGATTGCCAGCTCCAACGCGCGGCGGCGAGATCGGCTTCGTCGAGCTCATCCTCCGGCGGGTAGGCGCCACGCACTGACAACTGGCTGCTGTGGGGGGCGTCCGGTAGCAGCACAACCACGCGGACCTTCAACATGGCGGCCATCTGGTAGGCGGTCGCCCATAGCAGGTCGTCAAGGTTGACGATGCCGGCGAGCTTGCGGCTGAACTGATAGAGATCCTCAGTGGTGCGCGCCCGCGTTCGCGCCGTCACCGCCTGTGCCCGCACGCCGGCGGCGAGGTTGCTGGCGATGAACGCGGTCAACAGGAAGAAGAACAGGGTTACGACGTTTTCTGGGTCCGAGATGGTGAAGGTGTAGAGCGGCTCCAGGAAGAAGAAGTTGTAGGCCAGGACCGACGCGGCGACGGCAAACAGCGACGGTCCCAGTCCGAAGGCGGCGGCTGACCCGAGCACGGCGGTGAGGAACACCATGCTGATGCTGGACACGTTGAGCACCTGGCGCAGCGCCAGTCCGACGCCGATTGCCGCGACCACAAGGGCCGCGCTGACGATGTAGGGCATGCTGCCGGCGCGCGGACGGTCGAGCACCTGCGTCATCATGTCCGGCTTGGACGAGGTGTTCGCCTCGGTGCCGATGACATGGACGGGAATGTCGCGGGCCGCCCGCATCACCGCCTGCGGGATCGAGCGGCGCAGCCAGCCAGTACCCCAGGCGCCACGCTCGGTGTTGCCGATGACAAGCTGGGTGAAGTTGCGTTCCCGTGCGAAGGCGACGATGTCGGATGCGACCGAGTTGCCTGGAATGGTGACAGCCTCCGCACCGAGCTTCTCAGCCAGCCGCATGGTCTCGGCCACACGGTCGCGATCGGTGTCGGAGAGCCGGAGGTCCTTTGCAGTCTCGACGTGTGCGACGGTCCAAGGCACTCGCAGCCGCTCGGCCATGCGCCGTCCGTAGCGCACCAACGCGGCGCCGCCGCGATGGTCGACGCACACCAGCAGCCGGTCGCCGGCCGCCCAGGGCCCTGGGATGGCGTGCGCCTGCATGTGGTCGAGCAGCTGCGCATCAACGCGCTGTGCCGTGCGGCGCAACGCCAGTTCGCGCAACGCAGTGAGGTTTCCCGGCGAGAAGTAATGCCCGAGCGCCCGCGTGGCGGTTTTCGGAACGTAGACCTTGCCCTCTTGCAGGCGCCGCATGAGGTCATCGGGGGTGAGATCGATCAGCTCGATCTCCGAGGCGGTGTCGATGACGCTGTCGGGCACCGTCTCGCGAACGCGGATGCGTGTGATCTGGGCGACAATGTCGTTCAGGCTTTCGACGTGCTGGATGTTCAGGGTGGAGTAGACGTCGATCCCCGCCGCCAGGATTTCCTCAACGTCGAAATAGCGCTTGGGGTGGCGGCTGCCGGGCGCGTTGGTGTGGGCAAGCTCGTCTACCAGCACCAAGGCGGGTTTGCGTGCGAGAATGGCGTCGAGGTCCATCTCATCGAGGGTCTGGCCGCGATACTCCACCCGGCGGCGGGGGATGACCTCGAGCCCTGCCACCAGCGCCTCGGTCTCGGCGCGGCCATGGGTTTCGACAAGGCCGATCACCACGTTGACGCCCTCGCGCTTGCGGGCGTGCGCGGTGGTCAGCATTTCATAGGTCTTGCCGACGCCTGGGGCGGCGCCGAGGAAAATCTTCAACCGGCCACGCCCCTCCCGCTGAGCGGCTTTCAGCAGGGCTTCAGGCGATGGGCGGCCGTCACGATCGTTCATGGCTACGCGGGCATGGTGGCGCGGACAATCCGGAAAACGTCAGGCAAGCTTGGCCCTTACTTCTGCGCCGCGTCCAGTGCCAGATTGAGGACGAGCACGTTCACCCGCGGCTCGCCGATCACGCCGAGCAGGCGGCCGCTGGTATTGGCGTCGACCAGCGACTGCACGGTGGCCTCCGGCAGCTTACGGGCCTTTGCCACACGCGGCACCTGGAAGGCGGCGGCGGCCGGGGAAATGTCGGGGTCGAGGCCACTGCCTGACGTCGTGACGAGATCGCCGGGGATCGGCGCGGTTGGGTTCTCGGCGTGCAAGGTGGCGATATCAGCAGTGACCCGGTCGGACAGCGCCTTGGAGGTCGGCCCGAGGTTGGAGCCCGACGAGTTCGACGCATTGTATGGCGCCGGGATGGTCTTGGTGCTGTCGGCGGGATCGGTGTCGGTGGTGGCGGACGGGCGGCCGTGGAAATACTCGGGCTTGGTGAAGTTCTGCCCGATCAGTTCGGAGCCGACCGGCTTGCCGTCACGGTCGATGACGCTGCCGCTGGCCTGGTGCGGGAAGATCGCACCGGCAATGCCGGTCATGGCGAATGGGTAGGCGATGCCGGTGATGGCGGTCATGAGCACGATCATCACGATGGCGGGGCGGATATGGGAGAGCATTGAAGGGTTCCCTAGATCATTATGATTTGGACGCTTTATCCAAAATCATAAAAATGATCGCTAAAACAGAGACCTAGAGCGCGATGATGGTTCTATCCACCATCATCGCGCTCTAGGCTAGGCCGAGATGGCTGACCAGCAGATCGATCAGTTTGATGCCGACAAACGGGGCCGCGATGCCGCCGACGCCGTAGACCAGAAGGTTTCGGGCGAGCAGGGCGGAGGCGCCGATCGGACGGTACGCCACTCCCTTCAGCGACAGCGGGATCAGCGCCACGATGATCAGCGCGTTGAAGATGATGGCTGATAGAATGGCGCTCTGCGGGCTCGCCAGTTGCATGACGTTCAGCGCTTCGAGCTGCGGATAGAACGCCAGGAACATCGCTGGGATGATGGCGAAATACTTGGCGACATCGTTGGCGATGCTGAACGTGGTCAGCGCACCGCGCGTCATCAGCAGCTGTTTGCCGATCTCGACGATCTCGATCAGCTTGGTCGGATCGCTGTCGAGGTCAACCATGTTGCCGGCCTCGCGGGCCGCCATCGTGCCGGTGTTCATGGCGACACCGACATCGGCCTGGGCGAGAGCCGGCGCGTCGTTGGTGCCGTCGCCGCACATGGCGACCAGCTTGCCCTGCGCCTGTTCGGAGCGGATCAGCGCCAACTTGTCCTCGGGTGTGGCCTGGGCGAGGAAGTCGTCCACACCGGCTTCTGCGGCGATGGCAGCGGCGGTGAGCGGGTTGTCGCCGGTGATCATCACGGTTCGGATGCCCATGCGGCGGAGTTCGCCGAAGCGCTCGCGAATGCCGCCCTTGATGATGTCCTTGAGGTGGATCACTCCCAGTAGCCGGTGGCCGTCGCACACCGCCAGCGGCGTGCCGCCGGCCTTGGCAACGCGGTCGGAGATCGCCTGCAGCTCGCGCACCGAGCTGTCGCTGGCCGGCCGCACGTCGAGTGCGGTGCCGCCGGGCGAGTGCGCCAAAGTGACGCTGCTGACGTGCTTGAGGATCGAGTCGACCGCGCCCTTGCGGATGCTGCGGCCATCGACGTCCACGCCGCTCATGCGGGTCTGCGCCGTGAACGGGATGAACTCGGCGTGCAGCGGCGCCATGTCACGCCCGCGCAGGCCGTATTTCTCCTTGGCCAGCACGACGATGGAACGGCCTTCGGGGGTTTCGTCGGACAGCGAGGACAACTGTGCGGCGTCGGCGAGTTCCGTTACGTCGACACCGGGCACCGGGATAAACTCGCTGGCCTGGCGGTTGCCGAGCGTGATGGTGCCGGTCTTGTCAAGCAACAGCGTGTCGACGTCGCCGGCGGCTTCGACCGCGCGGCCGGACATCGCCAGCACGTTGAACCGGACGAGGCGGTCCATGCCGGCGATGCCGATGGCGGACAGTAAGGCGCCGATGGTGGTGGGGATCAGCGTTACGAACAGCGCCACCAGCACCAGCACCGGAATGGCGCCGCCGGCGTAGGTGGCAAAGCTCGGCAGTGTGGCGACGGCGAGAATGAAGATCAGCGTGAGGCCGGCGAGCAGGATGTTTAGCGCGATCTCGTTGGGCGTCTTGGCCCGGCTGGCGCCTTCGACCAGGGCGATCATGCGGTCGATGAAGGTGGACCCCTGGGCCGCGGTGATGCGCACCTTGATGACGTCCGACATCACCGTGGTGCCGCCGGTCACCGCCGAGCGATCGCCGCCGCTTTCGCGAATGACCGGGGCGGATTCACCGGTGATGGCGGCCTCGTTGATCGACGCGACACCTTCGATGACGTCGCCGTCGGACGGGATGAGTTCACCGGCCTCGACGCGGACGATGTCGCCGACATGCAGTTCGGTTGCGGCGACGCTTTCGAGCGTGCCATCGGCGCGATAGCGCTGCGCCATGGCTTCGGTCTTGGTGCGGCGGAGCGTCGCCGCCTGCGCCTTGCCGCGGCCTTCGGCCACGGCTTCGGCGAAGTTGGCGAACAACACGGTGAACCACAGCCAGATATTGATCTGCACGGCAAAGCCGATATGCGGCGCACCGGTGACGACATCGCGCACCAGCAGGATGGTGGTCAGCGTCGAGACCACCTCGACGACGAACATCACCGGATTGCGCCACATGAAGCGCGGGTCGAGCTTGCGGAACGCCTGGGAGACCGCCGGCGCGAGAATGGCGGGATCCAGGATCGAGGAGGACGTGCGGGTTGCCATGGGAGGTCTCTCGATCAGTACAGGGTGTGGGCCGCGAGCGCGAAATGCTCGACGATCGGGCCCAGCGCCAAAGCCGGGAAGAAGGTCAGGCCGCCGACAATCAGGATCACGCCGATGGCGAGGCCCACGAACATCGGCCCATCCGTCGGGAAGGTGCCGGACGACGGCGGCACCGTCTTTTTCGCCGCCATCGAACCAGCGATGGCCAGTGCTGGGATGATTACGAAGAACCGGCCAATCATCATGCCGATGCCCAAAGTGGTGTTCCAGAACGGCGTGTTGGCTGACAGGCCGGCGAAGGCGCTGCCGTTGTTGCCGGCGGCGGAGACGTAGGCATAGAGCGCCTCGGAGAATCCGTGCGGTCCGGCCGCCGACAGCGCCGAGGTGCCGGCTTCCACCACCACCGCAATGGCGGTGAAGCCGAGCATCACCAGCGGCAGCGACAGAATGGCAAGCATGGTCATCTTGACCTCACGCGCCTCGATCTTCTTGCCGAGATATTCCGGTGTGCGGCCGACCATCAGGCCCGCCACGAACACCGCGATCACAGCGAACAACAGGAAGCCGTAGAGGCCGGAGCCGACGCCGCCGAAGATGATCTCGCCGAGCATGATGTTGACCATCGGCACCATACCGCCGAGCGGCAGGAAGCTTTCGATCATGCTGTTGACCGCACCGCAGGAGGCATCGGTGGTGACGGTGGAGAACAAGGCCGACTGGGCGATGCCAAACCGAACTTCTTTGCCCTCCATGTTGCCCATGCCGGGGTCCATGCCGAGCGAGGCCAGGATCGGGTTGGCGTGGCCTTCCGACCAATACAGGATAGTCACGCCCGCCAGGAACATCAGGCCCATGGCGGCAAAGATCGCCCAACCCTGGCGTTCGGAGCCGACCATGCGGCCAAACATGTTGGTGAGTGCCGCCCCCAGCGAGAAGATCGAAATGATCTGGATGAAGTCGACCAACGCAGTCGGGTTCTCGAACGGATGCGCCGAGTTGGCGTTGAAGAAGCCGCCACCGTTGGTGCCGAGCATCTTGATGGCTTCCTGCGACGCCACCGGGCCGACCGCGATCACCTGCTTGGCACCTTCTAGCGTGGTCACCTCGACGGAGCCGGAAAGCGTTTGCGGAACACCCTGCCAGACGAGGAACAGCGCGAAGACGATGCTGATCGGGATGAGCAGATAGAGGGTGACGCGGGTGAGATCGACCCAGAAGCTGCCGATCGACTTGGCCTGGCGGCGGGCGAAGCCGCGCACGAAGGCCATAGCGATGGCGATGCCAGCGGCGGCGGACATGAAGTTCTGCACCGTCAGCGCTGTCATCTGCGAGGCGTAGCTCATCGTGCTTTCGCCGCCATAGCTCTGCCAGTTGGTGTTGGTCAGAAACGACACTGCCGTGTTGTAGGCGAGGTCGGCGGTGATCGGCCCCTGGCCTGCGGGGTTCAGCGGCAGGCCGGTCTGCAGCCGCAGGATGATGTAAGCGGCGAGGAAGCAGAACACCTTGAATACGAGCATGGCGGTCGCGTATCCGACCCAGCCTTGCTCATCGGTGGCCTTTACCCCGGCCAGCCCGTAGATGCCGCGCTCGACGGGGGCGAGCACCGGGCTGAACACGTTGCGGGTGCCGGTGGCCAGCGATGTCAGGAACCCACCGAGTGGGCGTGTGATAGCGATGATGATCACGCTGAACAGCGCGATCTGGATCCAGCCGTTGAGTGTCATGGCAGCGACCTCAGAATTTCTCGGGGCGCAGCAGCGCGTAGACGAGATAGGCGAACAGGCCGACGGTCACGATGCCGCCGAGGACATAGTCGAGTGTCATGGTGCCCTCACAGCCGGTCGCAGAGCTGGACGAAGGCGAGACAGACGACAAATCCGCCGATCCCGAGGATGAGGTAAATCGCGTCGTTCATGGTCGAAATCCCGATCAGAGTACTCCGGGATATCCACCTCGACGCATAGGAATGCCACGCAGCATCACGTCTGCCGGCATAGGAATTTCATAGAGGGCGGCCGGAGCATGGCTCCGGCCGGGCTGTTCAGAGCGGTTTGAAACCACCCATGGCGCCGCCGGAATACAGCAGCGGCTGGCTGTCCGCGTCGACGCGAATGCGTTCGACGCGTCCGACGAAGATCGAGTGGGTGCCGTAAATGTGCTGCTGCTCGAGGCGGCAGAACAGGTTGGCCGGCGCATCGGTGAGGTAGCGCACGCCGTTTTCATCGGTGTCCCACGTGCCCACGCCGAAGCGCGCGGCACCGGTCAATTTGCCGCCGAACGCCTCGCAGAGCGGGCCGTGCTGTTCGCCGAGCAGGTTGATGCAGAACATCTGGCTGCGGTGCATCGGATCATGCATCGACGCTGAGCGGTTGACGCAAACCAGCACCGACGGCGGATCAGCCGACAGCGAGGTAACGGCGGTTGCCGCCATGCCGTGGTGTTCGTCGGCCTCGCGGGTGGTGACGACGGTGACGGTGGCCGCAAGCTTGCGCATGGCCGCGCGAAACAGCTGGTTGAGGTCCTGGGGAGCGGGGGCGTCCATTGTGGTCTCCAAATCTGGCGGCCTGCTTAAAGCAGTCCACCGGCGGGCGCCGGGCGGGCGCGCTGGTTGTAGAGCAGCTTGCTGCGGCGCTCGCGCTCCTCGGCAGGCAGTTTTGCCGGATCTTCGGCGAAGTCGGCGCCGACGGCCATCCCCTTTAGCACGGCGGGGCGCGCCGACATCTCCTCGAACCAGCGGCGAAAATATGGGAAGTCCGCGATATCCTGGCCTTGGCCCTGCCAATTCACCGTCCAAGGGTAGGAAATCATGTCGGCGATGCTGATCTCGTCGCCGGCGAGATATCGGCGATCAAACAGCTGGTTGTTGAGCACGCCGTAGAGCCGGTTGACCTCGTCGGTGAAGCGGCGAATGGCGTAGCTCTGGTCGCCCTTGCTGGCATCAAGCCTGCGGAAGTGGCCGCATTCCCCGGTTTTCGGGCCTTGGTTGGCCATCTGCCAGATCAGCCACTGGGTGACCTCGTATTTGCCGCGGACGTCTTGGGGCCAGAATCGCCCTGTCTTTTCGGCGAGATACATCATGATTGCACCCGACTCGAAGATAGCGATCGGCGCGCCGCCGCCGGCTGGAGCGTGATCGACCAGCACGGGCATGCGGTGGTTCGGATTGAGCTTCAGGAAGGCCTCGGTGAACTGGTCGCCGCGGCCGATATGCACAGGAATGACGGTGTAGGGGAGCCCGAGCTCCTCGAGCAGAATTGTGACTTTCTTGCCGTTCGGCGTCGGCCAGTAGTGCAGGTCGAGCATGTCGGTGCCTTGTGTGTGTGTGCGATGCGCATCGTCATGCCGCGAGTTGGGCTTCATAGCGATCCCACACCGCCGCAAGGTCAGGGTTTTCCGGGAAATCGTGCTCGGCCTTGACCAGGATTTTTTCGGCTCGCCTGAGGTCGTTCATTTCCAAGCAGGCCCGGATCTTCAGCAGCAGCGGATGCACGCTGGTCGGCACCGCATCGGCCATGGCATCCGCCAGTTTGGAAACCGCCGGCCAATCGCTGCGCGCGATGGCGAATTCGACCAGCCGGGTGAGCAATTCCACGTCGAAGGGGAACCAATAGCGCCACTTGCGCACAAGTGCCTCGGCTTCGGCTATGCGGCCCTGTTCTTGCCAGGCGGTGCTCAGCAGCATGGGGCCATGCAGCAGCTTGGGAAACCGTCGCATCACCACCTGTGCGCGGCGCTCCAACTCATCCCAGGCCGCGGCCTGCTGGGCGAAGATCGCCCAGCGGATGACGATGACCGGGTCATGCGCCTCGGCCTCGACTCGCCGGTTGATCTCCTCCTGCGTCTCGTACATCTCGCTGATCGCCTTGGTGATCTCACCGCGACGGATCCCGCGTGTCACCCGCATGTATTGCCGCCCGGCGAAATACGATGCGACTGCCCATAGCACGGCAGCGACGGCGAACATGATCCAGACGTTCATCGGCTCTCCTGCCTGTCGCCGTTGCAGTTGACACCCGGTGCGCCAGATGCACAACGAACCCCTGGCGTCTGATTGGCAACCGATGACGGCATCGGCATAACGCCGCAAGAATGACCGACCTGCAACAGAGGCGATGACGCATGACGATGAAATACGCCGACGGCAAGATGCTGGCTGAGATCGACCAAGGTGTCGGCCTGATCACCTTCAACCAGCCGGAGAAGCGCAACGCCATGTCGGTGGCGATGTGGGACGGGCTGACCG
>Ga0302157_10007639_pt1 | contig 10830 bp, 11 predicted proteins | sample I_Bog_N3_3_FD_193502 | JGI IMG/M metagenome (GOLD analysis project Ga0302157, IMG submission 193502) | Peat permafrost microbial communities from Stordalen Mire near Abisko, Sweden - I_Bog_N3_3 | ecosystem: Environmental > Terrestrial > Soil > Wetlands > Peat | place: Sweden: Abisko, Stordalen...
TACGCAGGCAAAATTGGCATTGATCCTGAATACCAGCCTTTCGACGGTGCGGCAGTGGGAGATTGGGGCGAAGCGGCCGAGCGGCCCCTCGCGGAAGCTGCTGGATTTGCTGGATCGGAAGGGGATTCAGGGGTTGATCTAACGAACCGGGCACGCCTCCTTAGGACATTTGTGGAATGGCTTATTTCGCTGATCTTTCTTTTTATCAGTACGGAGGCGGGCAGGAGGCGCTGAATATCGGCTGGCTGCAGCGAGGGTACGGATTCGACACGATGATACCCGCCGAAGATACTCTGGACTTGCTCTGGAACTTTTGCTCTTTCAAAGTCATGCAGGCCAGGGGGGGTCATTTCTGTGACTTGTGCGCAGTTCCAGAGCCAGTTTATGTAGAGAGAAATGGCGTCAGACTATTGCTGGGAACGGCAGAGATACGCGTATTTTCAGCGGAATCCAACGCCCAGAGTTTGCTGCGAACCCTCAGCGCGGTCGAGTCAGGCGGTCTGCTATTTCTCCGCAAGTCTTTCGTTCCGGTGAGCGTCTATGCGGCTCCGACGATGATTTATCACTACGTTCAAGCTCATTATTACAAGCCGCCGGATGAATTCCTCCGCGCACTTCGGGAGGGTCCCAAACCACCGAGCAGAGAGTATTTCGATCTGATAAAGAAGCTCGACCTTGAGGAATAGCATTTCAAGAGCGGCGGTGAACCGATAATGAAGCAGGTCGCAGAACTTTGCGCTTCGCCAATTCGACCAGATTCGTCACACATCCCTGATTCGCTGGCCGCGTTCGTTTCAGGGCGGCTCGCCGCACTGTCCGATCCGGCGAAGGCCGCGATCATGGCGGCTTACATGAAGACCGACCATCCCTTTCATGGTGTTCAACGGGCTGGGCAGGAGGCTGTGGTGCGGGAGGCGCTGCGGCTGTATCCGGTGCGGGATCGAGCTGGGTATGAGCGGAATGTGCTGGCGCTTTGGGAGTTGCCGCATCGCGAGGAGCGGTATGTGGCGATCCGCTATGCGCGGCAGGCGAAGTACGTTGGGCCGGAGGCGCTGGGGCTGTATGAGCGGATGATTCGCGAGGGGGCTTGGTGGGATCTGGTGGACGAGCCGGCGGCGCATCTGGTGGGAGCGGCGCTGGGCAAGGCTCGGGCCGAAGTGAAGCCGGTGCTGGACCTCTGGGTGCTGGACCCGGATATGTGGATTCGGCGGACGGCGGTGATTGCCCAGTTGCGGCTGGGACGGGCGACGGATGAGGCGCAGCTCTTCCGCTACTGCCTGCTGCTTGCGCCGGAGCGGGAGTTCTTTATTCGCAAGGCGATCGGGTGGGGGCTCCGGGAGTACAGCAAGACGGCTCCAGAGGCGGTTGTTGAGTTTCTGGAGACGCATCGCGAGAGGCTTTCGCCCTTGAGCCTGCGCGAAGGTGGGAAGCATCTTGTGCGGGTGGGGCGGCTCAAGAAGGGGTTTGAGAAGGCCGAGTCGATAGAATGAATCTGGCGGGCCCAAGAAGTTCGCGGGTCTGCAAGCATTCCCTCAGGGGCTAAAGCCCAGTTGATTCTGCTGAAGCCGCGCCCTTTTCAGAGCGCCGCATTTCCAGAGGTTCGTTAAGGCATGTCGACCACGGTACGTTCGCACGCGAAGGTGAATTTGGGGCTGGGGATTGGCGCGCCCCGGTTGGATGGGTTTCATGGGCTGGTGACGGTATACCAGACGTTGGAGGCGCACGATCTGGTGACGGTTGCGGCGCGGCGGGCGGATTCGACGCGGATTCTGATGACTTCAAACGATGCGCGGGTGCCGCTGGATGGGCGGAATACGGCTTGGAAGATGGTGGAGCTGGCGCTGGTTTCGCTGGAGTTGACGGCTGAGGTTGTGATTCATATCGAGAAGAGATTGCCGGTGCAGGGTGGTTTGGGGGCCGGGTCTGCTAACGCTGTGGCGGCGCTGGTGGGGCTGGAGGTGGAGTTGGGGATTTCCGCGCGATCCCACCCTAGCCGGAACACCAAGAACCCGGCGAGGGTGAGGCACCCACATCCCTCGGACGAAGAACAGGCGGGCAGTTGTGATCCCACCCTTGACGCAAGGGCGGCGTCAAGGATGGGGCACCCGGCCTCTCTCTTAGAACGGAAGAAGAACCAAATCGACTGTGGTTGGGGTGTGCGGCGACTGGAGTTGGCGGAGCGGGTGGGGTCGGATGTGCCGCTGTTCTTGATTGGCGGGGCGGTGCTCGGATTGGATCGCGGGCAGTCGGTTTTCCCTTTGCCGGACCTGGAGGCGACTTGGTGCGTTGTCGCTTTGCCATCGATCGGGGTCTCGACGCCGCAGGCTTTTCGCGATTGGGACGCGGCTTGCGCCGCGGACGGTTTGACCTGGGAGGCCAGTACGGCTAAACTGAATGAGTTGAGTCGCGTCTATGCAAGCTCCTTTGCGGGGGTTGAATCGTGGACAGGCTCCTCCGGTGTCTTTTCTTCGGGAGAAGACCTGGCCGGACCTCAGGTGTCCGCGCTTGTCCGCACCGGGATAGTGAACGACTTCGAACGTGTCGTCTTTCCGCAATATCCCCTTCTTAGCGAGATCAAGCGCGTACTTGCGTCCTCCGGCACCCCGGAGGCGGCCCTTCATGCTTCGTTGTCTGGATCCGGTTCAGCTCTCTTTGGCCTTTACCGAGGCCGGGGAGATGCGGAGGCGGCCTGTGCGCGTCTCGGGGAGATGGGAGTGGAAAGCTTGCTGACACGCACCCTGCCCCGGCCGGTGTACTGGCGGGAAATGATTCAGGAATCAGAGATTTAGGCGTTGACAGGCGTTGCCGCGCGGGGAAATACTCCTTTGCGGTTGCGGACGGGTCGAACTACTGGGCGATCGACTAATGGTAGGTCAAGTGCCTTTGACGCACTTTGTCTAGGTTCGAATCCTAGTCGCCCAGCCAAAGCTTTCAGGGAAATAAGAGCAACCAATGCCAACCAGCTTGGGAGGAGCTTGTGAATGAGAGTGGAAGAGACAGCGGTGATGGTGGAAGACGCGGCGGCGGATGGGGTTCCGAAGATGAAGGAGGCCAAATTGGCCTCTGAGCGGAAGCGGACCCGGGGCTTGGGCGAGGACAGAAGCTTCAAGCTGTTTTCCGGGACCGCCAACCGTCCGCTGGCCGAGGAAATTGCCGGGTTTGTCGGGGTGAAGCTGGGCGAAAGCAAGCTGCAGCGGTTTGCCGACGGCGAGGTTTATTTCCAACTGCTGGAGAATGTGCGCGGCGCCGACGTCTTTCTGGTGCAGCCGACGTGTTTTCCGGTGGATCAGCACTTGCTGGAGATGCTGATCATGATCGACGCGCTGAAGCGGGCTTCGGCGAAGCGGATTACGGCGGTGGTGCCGTATTACGGGTACGCGCGGCAGGACCGCAAGGATCGTCCCAGGGTGGCCATCAGCGCGAAGCTGATTGCCGACCTGCTGACGACGGCGGGGGCCAACCGGGCGCTGTTTGTGGATTTGCATGCGGCGCAGATTCAGGGGTTTTTCAGTATTCCGGTGGATCACATGTTTGCCAGCCCAGTGCTGGTGAGCCACTTCCGGGAGCTGAATCTGCCCAATCTGACGGTGGTTTCGCCGGATGCGGGTGGGGTGGAGCGGGCGCGGTTTTTCGCGACGAAGATGGGCGCGCCGCTGGCGATTGTGGACAAGCGCCGGACGGACATGAATGTGGCGGAAGTGATGAATGTGATCGGCGATGTGCGCGGGCGAACCTGCCTGGTGATCGACGACATTGTGGATACGGCGGGAACGCTGGTGAAGACGGTGGACGCGCTGCTGGCGAATGGCGCCAGCGCGGTTCACGCCTGCGCCAGCCACGCGGTGCTTTCGGGGCCAGCGATCGATCGCATTGCCGCGAGCCGCATGGAGCAGCTGGTGGTGACGAACACGATTCCGCTGCGCGAGGCGGCGCAGAAGTTGGCGAAGATTCGGGTACTTTCGATTGCCGGGATTTTGGGAGCGGCGATCGAGGGGATTCATATGGAGACGAGCGTGAGTTCGTTGTTTAACTGAGCCGCCAGGGATCAGGGGTCAGAGATCAGGGATCGGCGGAATTTGAACACGCCTGCTGAACCCTGACGACTGAACCCTGACCCCTGGCCGAACAAAGGGAGCGCAACCTGCGATTGCAGCGCGTGCCCGAAGCGAGAAAAGAGACGAGCGAAATGCCTGAATTAGTGGTAGCAACGCCCCGCGTGGGCAAGTTCAACAAGAATGCGGCGCGGCGTGTGCGCGTGGCCGGCAAGATTCCGGCGGTGATTTATGGCGCCGGGCACGAGTCGGTGGCAGTGGAACTGGAGCCGAAGCAGATTCTGCGGATTCTACATTCGGAGTCGGGGCACAACACGATCTTCGACGTGGACATTGCCGGCCAGGGCCTGGTGAAGACGATGATCGTCGATTGGCAGTACGAGCCGATTCGCGATTCCCTGCTGCACATCGACCTGAAGCGGATTGCGCTGGACAAGCCGATGAAGGTGAAGGTGCCGGTGAAGCTGGTGGGCATCGCGGCCGGAGTGAAGAACGAGGGCGGCATTCTGGATCAGGTGCTGCGCGAGGTGGAAATCGAGTGCCTGCCCGCAGATATTCCGCGCCATATCGATGTGGATGTCTCGGGACTGGGAATTTTTGGTTCGATTCGTGTGAGCGATCTGCCGCACCAGGGTTCGATCCGGTTCCTTTCGGCCGAGGACGCGACGATTGCGCACGTGATTTCGATTCGCGCGGAGGCTGCGCCGGCCACCGATGCACAAACCGCGGAGCCGGAAGTGGCCAAGAAGGGCAAGCCTGAAGCCGAGGCCGCCAAGAAGCCTGAAGCAAAGAAGCCCGAGGCAAAGAAGTAACCCTTGGCCGAGGAGCAGGTATCGGGTCCCAATCCCCCAGCCGGCCCGTTTGTGGTGGTGGGGTTGGGCAACCCCGGGATGGAGTACGCGATGACTCCGCATAATGCGGGGTTCATGGCGGTGGACAGGATCGCCGGGCAATACGGCGTGGTGGCGCAGAACCGGCGGTGCAAGGCGGTGACGGCCACAACGCGGATCGCCGGGCGGCAGGTGATTCTGGCCAAGCCGGAGACTTTCATGAATTTGAGCGGGCTCTCGGTGGCCGCTCTCATGAAGGAATTCGGGACTGGCGAGGGTTTGAGCAGGGCAGAGGGGAAGACTGGAAATCTGGTGGTGCTGTACGACGAGCTGGATTTGCCGCTGGGGACGATCAAGATCAAGGAACGTGGCTCGGCGGCGGGGCACAACGGGGCGCGCAGCATCATCGCAACCCTCGGAACGCAGGAGTGGCTGCGGATTCGGATTGGAGTGGGACCGGATTTGCCAGCAGAGGCGATCGCCGCTGGGGCGAAACGCAGAGGCGGCAAAGATTATCTGCTGGAGCCGATGCGCAAGGCCGATCTGGCGGTGCTGGACGAGGTGCTGGACCGGGTGGCGACGGCGGTCCGGAGGATTGTGGAAGAGGGACCGGCGGCGGCGATGAATGAGTTCAACCGAATCAGGGAATAGGGGTCAGGGGTCAGAAACAGGGCTCCAGAGACCGGAAAAAAGTGCAGGGCCGCTAAGGTTGCTGATTGGATGGACCGGCGGAAGGTGGCTGAGAACGAAAGTTTCAGCGGAAAGAAGCAAAAGATGGATCGTTTGTATGAAGTAATGTTCATTGTGCGGCCGGATGTGGTCGATGAGGAATTGGACAAGCTGGTTGCGGGATTTGAGAGCACGGTGACCACCGGTGGCGGCGCGATCAAGGCGAGCGAGAAGATGGGGCGCCGCAAGCTGGCCTATACCGTGCGCAAGTTCAACGACGGCAACTACATTCTGCTGACCATCGAGGCCAACGGGGTGGTGGTTGCTGAGCTTGAGCGCCGGTTGCGCGTGACCGAGCCGGTGATCAAGTTCATCACGGTGCGGATGGACGAGGAAGAGAAGCGGATCGCCAAGGTGAAGTCGCTGCGTGGCCACAAGCGGTCGGCGCAGGTACACGCCGCGCCGGCACAGCCAATTGCGCCCGCGCCTGTGGCGCAGCCCGTGGCGGAAGTGGAAGCGGCGCCTGTAAGCGCGTAAAGATGGTCCGTGGCCGCCCAGGCTTCGCGAGAAGCGCGGGCGGCGCGGGGTGAGAACCGGCGACCCGGGGATTCCGGGCAACGCGCAGAAGGAAAAGGAAAACAGAATGGCTGACGAAATTCAAGTGAGATCCTCGGAGGGCGGCGCACCTGCCGGCCCATCCGGCCCTGGCGCCGGCACACACGGTGGGGGGGGCGGCGGACGTCCCGCCGGCCCGCGTCCGGCCGGCGGCCCTGGCGGCCGCGGCAAGTTCTTTCGCCGCAAGAAGGTGTGCAAGTTCTGCACAGAAAAGATCGATGCGATCCCGTACCGCGACGTTCGGCTGCTGCAAGGGTTTGTCGCCGAGCGGGGCAAGATCGTTCCCCGGCGTTTGACCGGCGTTTGCACGACGCACCAGCGGCGGCTGACAAGGGCGATCAAGCAGGCTCGCAACATCGCGCTGCTGCCTTTCGCGGCGCGCCACTAGGCTGACCCGGCGGTAGCTGCCCGCACAGGAGGCGCAGAATCGACGGGCTTTTCACGCGGCCCTCGTTTTGCATCTTTTGTGGGAGGGGCAAACCACCGTCGTCGGGCACTATAATCTTTCGCGGCGTAACTTGTGGCCCGGCACTGGGTCCAATGGGAGAGAGCCGGGCAAGCACAAGGCAAATACGCCGCCCGCAACACTGGAGAGTTTGCAATGGAAGTCATTTTGAAAGAAGACGTAGCGAATCTCGGACACCGCGGAGACGTGGTAAAGGTCGCCGAGGGCTACGGCCGCAATTTCCTGCTGCCGCGCAAGCTGGCGTTGCAGGCCACCACCTCCAACAAGGCAGTCATCGAGCAGATGAAGGCCTCCGCAGTGCGCCGCACGGCGACCGAAAAGGCGCTGGCCGAGTCGCTGGCCGCTCAACTTGAGCCGCTGGTGCTGAGCTTTACCCGCAAGTCGGGCGAGAACGGGCAGCTCTTCGGCTCGGTCACCTCGGCCGACATTGCGCACGAGCTTGAAACGAAGGGCTTTGAGGTCGATCGCCGCAAGATTCAGCTGGTCGATCCGCTGAAGGCTCTGGGCGAGGTTTCCGTGGCCATCAAGCTGCACCGCGAGGTCACTGCGCACGTAAGAGTCAACGTGACCGCCGAGCAGGAAGCGGAAGCCGCGGTCGAAGTCGGGGCGTAAGCAAGTCCTCCCCATCGGTCAAGACCGTTGAAGGAAACGACGAACCACCCTGCGCTTTTGCGTGGGGTGGTTTTGTCTTGTTCGGGTTTGCAACTGCATTCTCCCCGGTCATATTTGTGGCGGCTTCTTGATGCTCAATGCATTAAGAATGGCGACATCGGGTTCCTCCAAGTCGAGGCGGCGACGCTCCTCGGAGTAGAACCGTGGCTTCTGGCCGATTACGCGCGTGTGGAACTTGCATGCTGTGCAGAAAAACCAGGTCCGGTAGACATCTTCGGCGGGATGCGTGAACCATGCCGACACGGCTGGCTGGCGGCAGCCTGGGCAAGAGAGATGGTCGAAGCGGCCATTTTCTGCAGCTCGGACCAGATCGACGTGCATGGCAACTCGTTCGTCTTGCATCGATCGCGCTCCTCCTCGTGTCAAGAGCCTGAAACCACCGCAAGCGGCTGGGTGCGGTCGGTGCGCAGGGTGGGCACGGCGGCGAGGAGGCCGCGGGTGTAGGGGTGCTGGGGGTGGATGAGGACAGCAGACGCTAGCCCCGTTTCGACGACTTCTCCGAGGCGCATGACGGCTACGCGGCTGGCCATTTGGCCGACGACGGCTAAGTCGTGGCTGGTGAAGATCATGGCCAGGTTGTGCTCGCGTTGCAGGGTTTTGAGCAGGTCGAGAATCTGCGCCTGGACTGTGACGTCGAGAGCGGTGGTGGGCTCGTCGGCGATGAGCAGTTGGGGCTTGTGGACGAGAGCCATGGCAATGAGGATGCGCTGGCGCTGTCCGCCTGAAAACTGGTGCGGGTAGTCGCCATAGCGGCGGTCGGGTTCGGGGATATGGACGGAATCGAGCGCCTCGATTGCCTCTCGCCGAGCCTGGCTGCGGCCAATTTGGGGCCGGTGGGCGAGAATCGCCTCGCGGATTTGGCGGCCTATCGACATGACCGGGTTGAGTGCGGTCATCGGCTCCTGAAAGACCATGGCGATCTCGCGGCTGCGGAGCGAGCGCATTTCGCGGCTGGGGAGAGCGACGAGCTCGCGGCCGCGCCAGCGAATGGAGCCTGTGACGCTTGCCGCGGGGGAGAGCAGACCGAGGATGGCGAGCGAGGTGACGCTTTTGCCGGAGCCGGATTCGCCGACCAGGCCGAGGACTTCGCCAGGCTGGAGGCTGAGGCCGACGCCACGGACGACCTCCGTTACGCCGAAGGCGATGTGCAGGTTGGCGATTTCGAGCAGTGGCGAGGTTTGAGCCGGGTTTTCGATTTGGCGCGGGGTAGACATCCTTGGTCCATGGTAAGGCACGGCAGTCATTCGCGATGCTGGTATCCGGGGGCGGCATTCAGGGGAATTCAACAGGGCGTAACTCCGATGCGTGGTATTCTGTGGGCGAGTTTTTGCCGGCGAAGATCCGACCTCACAATTTAAAGACGGATGGATACCCAATCATGCTTGCCAAAGGCACTTCCGCGGAGTTGACATCGTTTGCTCCTGGCCGATCCCGGCTTTTGCTCGCAGCCAGATCGGGCCGTCCCCTTCTTTCCGCGATGCAACGAGCGGGCAAATTCCTGGTCAGCGCGGCAAAGCGCATAGGCATGAAGACGATCTTGCCCGCAGTGATAGCCATTGGTATCGTGCTGGGCTCTGCGCAGCGGGCGCAATCGTCGACGGTGACAATCACGGTCACGGGAGTCGTAAACTCGGCAACGGACCGAACAGGAGTCTTTGGATTCGCGCCCGGGACTGACCTTTCGGGACAGGAATTCACCCTGACCTTCACCTTTGATGACACCAAGGGTAAGGACACTTTCTTGTCCAATTCCTCAGTGATCGTGAGCACCAATTCGTCTAACCCGGGCACTGCCGTTCTGCAGATCGGCGCGGGAGCCTATGAATTCGGCCTACTGCAAGGGCCCAGTTCGGAAGCGACTGTAAATGTCGGCATTCAGGAATACTACCTTCAGGCTGGGGATGGTTATTACGGCAATGGCGATGACATCCAGGTTCAGATCTACGCGCCCGACGGTACGACTGCATTCTCCAGCCCCAATTGGGAAACAGCAGTGAGATACTCGTCTTCCTGCCCCTCCAGCCCTGGCGACGCATATAACATTTCATTCTGGATCGGAAATCTGGAAGGTACTGTGTCAGCGGGTGGATATATGCTGTCCTGCGGTATTGTGGTGAGTGGGCCGCTGGCGACCGATCCAGTAGCCAAGTCGCTTGGCGACCCGAACAAGAAATACTGCGGCTGCGCCGGCGACCCCATCGCGCCGAGCAGTGGCAACGTATTTGAGCAGGTGACCGATTACAGTACAGCCGGCCCGAATCCTCTGCAGTTGATTCGTTATTACAACAGCATGGGTGACGTGAATGGGATGAACACATTTGCGTCTTCGCTGGGGAAGAACTGGCGGACAAACTATGACCGCTATCTCCAGCTTGGTAAAACCACAGTGGTTGCGGAACGGCCGGATGGGCAGCAGATTACATTCACGCTGAGTGGGGGCGTCTGGAAAAGCCAAACGGATATCGACGCCACGCTTACGGAGTCGGGCGCGACATGGACGCTGACCGACCACGACGATACGGTGGAGACTTACAAGACCGCGAGCGGGCAGTTGGGATTCCTGGAAATCAGTTACGGGCAGTTGGAGTCGATCCGGGCGCGGAATGGCTACACGCAGACGATCAATCATGTTTCCGGCGAAGAGAGCACAGTGACCGACAGCTACGGCCGGACGCTTACACTTGACTTTGACTCCGGCTTGCTCAAGACGGTGACCACTCCCGACTCGCTGGTGCTTACGTACACGGTCATCCAGGTGACCGGCGGGAATCGGCTGTATTCGGTTTCTTACAACACCACCCCCGTAGCCCGGCTCACCTATCTTTACGGAAACGCCGGATTTCCCTTTGCCCTGACAGGCGTTACCGACGAAAATGGGAAGCGCTTCGCCTCCTGGACCTATGACGGGAGTGGGCGCGGAGTTTCAAGTGAGCAGGGGGCGGGCGCCGGCCTGACCGCTCTGACCTACAATGCAAACGGCACGACGACGGTGACGAACGCGTTTGGGGTAGCCGAAACTTACAAGTTTGCTATCCTGCAGGGCACGCAGAAGGTGATTGAAATAGACCGGGCGGCGACGGCGACGACGAAAGCCGCCAAGCGTGTGCTTACCTATGACGGCAACGGCTATCTGAGCGGCGAGACCGACTGGAATGGCGGCAAGACGACCTTCGAGAACGACGCACATGGCGACCCGACAACGATGAATGAGGCGGTGGGAAGCGCGGTGGCGCGGACAACAACCATCGGCTACGACACGACCTGGGTGCATTTGCCGCACGAGATTGTGACGCCGGGGCTGACTTCGACGTTTGGTTACGACTCGAACGGCAACCAGCTCACCCGCACGGACCGGGACACGACCACCGGCTCCGCACCTTACGCGACAGGTGGCCAAACTCGTGTGACCGCGCGCGCCTGGTCCGCGACGGGCGAATTGCTTTCGGTGCAACTGCCCCGCACCGACGTGACGGCCAAGACTTCCTATACATATGGGGCGGATGGGGCGCTGATTCAAATCGAGGAC
>Ga0302157_10007641_pt1 | contig 10828 bp, 11 predicted proteins | sample I_Bog_N3_3_FD_193502 | JGI IMG/M metagenome (GOLD analysis project Ga0302157, IMG submission 193502) | Peat permafrost microbial communities from Stordalen Mire near Abisko, Sweden - I_Bog_N3_3 | ecosystem: Environmental > Terrestrial > Soil > Wetlands > Peat | place: Sweden: Abisko, Stordalen...
ACGCATCCCGCGAAGCCGCGGATGCGGTTCGACGGGCCCCCCCTACCCCTCCCGTTTCCCCCTGAATCCGGTCGCCAGCACGTAAAGCTCGGCGCTGTCGGCGCGGCTCGCCTTGGGCTTGAGGTGGCGGACGGCGGAGAAGTCGCGCTTAAGATTCATCAGCAATTCCCCCTCTGACCCCCCCTGCAAAACCTTGGCGATGAAAAAGCCGCCCGGCGACAGCACGCCTCGGGCGAATTCGATGGCGAGTTCGGCCAAGGCCACGATGCGCAAATGGTCGGTCTTGCGATGGCCGGTGGCGTTGGCGGCCATGTCGGACATCACGCCATCGGCCAGCCCCGCCAGCCATTCGCGCAAACGCTCCGGCGCGTCGGCATCGTGAAAGTCCATCTTGCGGAACTCGACGCCCTCGATCGCGTCGACCTCCAGCAGGTCGATGCCGATGACGCGCCCGCGCCCCTCCGCCGATTTGACCGCGCGCGCCGCCACCTGACTCCAGCCGCCCGGCGCCGCGCCGAGGTCGACGATGCGCTGGCCGGGACCGAAAAGCTTGTACTTTTCCGCGATCTCGATGAGCTTGTAGGCGGCGCGGGAGCGATAGCCGTCGCGCTTGGCCTGGGCGACGAAGGGGTCGTTGAGCTGCCGCTCCAGCCACAGCGTCGAGGCGAGCGTGCGCTTGCGCGCCGTCTTCACCCGGGTCTTCAGCGCGCGGCCGCCTTCGTGCCCCGAACTTCCGGTCATGCCCTGGCTCCTTGCCCGTGTGGGCCGACGCGGTCGGCGCGCATCAATTGCGAGAGTATGCCTTCGCGAAGACCGCGGTCGGCGATGCGGACGCGTTCGGCTGGAAAACGCCGCCGGATCGCCTCGAAGATGGCGCAGCCCGCCAGCACCAGATCGGCGCGCTCGATGCCGATGCAGCCATTGGCGGCGCGGTCGGCGTAGGTCATCGCCCTCAGACGCAGGATCGCCGCGTCGATCTGCTCGCGGCTGAGCCACAGCCCGTCGATCGCGCGGCGGTCGTAACGCGTGAGGTTGAGATGGACCCCCGCGATCGTCGTCACCGTGCCCGAAGTGCCGAGCAGATGGAACCGGCCGCACCGCCGCATGTCGGCGACGCGCTCCACGAACGGCGCCAACGCCGAATCGACGCGCGCGATCATCGCGGCGAAGATTTCGGCGCTGACGTCTTCGCCGCCGAACGTCTCGGCCAGCGAGACAACGCCGAGCCGGATCGACTCCCAGGCCTCGATGCGCCGGCCATTGTTGGCATCGCGTCCTCGCGACATCCAGACGATCTCGGAGGAACCGCCGCCGATATCGAACAACACGTTCGCCTCGGCGTCGGCATCGGCGAGGTCGCCGCATCCGGCCGCCGCCAGATAGGCCTCGGTGCGGCGGTCGACGATTTCGAGGTCGAGCCCGATCTTTTCGCGGACGCGCGCCAAAAACTCCGCGCCGTTTTCCGCCGAGCGGCAGGCCTCGGTGGCGATCAGCCGCGCCCGCGTCACCCCGCGGGCATACATCTTATCGCGACATATTCGCAACGCATCGAGGGTGCGCAGAATCGCCGGCTCCGAAAGACGCCCCGTGTGGCTCAGCCCTTCTCCGAGACGAACGATGCGCGAAAACGCATCGATCACGCGGAAACCTTCCGACGTCGGCCGGGCGACGAGCAGACGGCAGTTGTTCGTGCCCAAATCCAGCGCGGCATAAACCCGGGGGCCCGTTCCGGAACCCGGGCGAGGGTTCAGGTGGACCGCGCGCGCGGGCTCGACAGCGTCTGTTGGGCTCAATTCGTGTTGAGCCAACGACAGAATCTCCTCAGCGCCCGACATGGGCGTTTGCCCAGGCGAACGACATTTCGCAATGAACGTAGCACGACCGCGCCCGGATGCAATCGCCCCGCCGTCGTCTACCTGCGACCCCTCAAGGTTTGAAAAACGCGGCGCGCACCCGATCTCCAACCGCGAGGCCGATCTTGGCGGCCACGCCGCCGTTGATTTCCAGCACTCCGATGCACGGGCCGCCGGAGGGAACGACATCCTCCGACAGCGGCTCGGCGTTCGGGGCGATCCGAGTCACTGTGCCATTGGGCGAAATGAACACCATGTCGAGGGATATATAGGTGTTCTTCATCCAGAACGCGACGGGCGCATTGGTCTCGAATTCGAACAGCATGCCGCGATCGTCGGGCATGAAGCGACGGTACATCAGCCCTTTGGCGCGCTGATCGACGGTATTGGCGACCTCGACCTGGAACACATGTTCGCCATTGCCGGTGACGATCGTCAACGGCTCCAGCGCCTGCGCGGCGGCGGATCCGGTTCCCGCCAACACGAGCCAGATCGCCATCGCCAGCAGCGCGCCGAGGCTCCTCATCGCACTGATCAACGAGGCGCCGTTCGTCATGGTAAGGATCAATGCGCGGCAGGCGTACGACCGCCATCGAGAGGGCGCACTTCCGCGGCCATCAGTCCCTTGGGGCCGGGACCGAAGCGCGCCAGCATCGTGTCGCCCGGCTTGGGATCGATGAAGCCGTAACGGCGCAGCGTCTCCATGTGGACAAAAATGTCTTCGGTGCCTTCGCCGCGCGTCAGGAAGCCGAAACCGCGCGAGCGGTTGAACCATTTCACGATCACGATCTCGAATGAGCCGACCGTCGCCGCTTGCGACCGCGTGCGCGCGACCGGCGCCGGCGCAGGCGGCGGCGCATCGCCTGGCGTGACCGAAAGAACCCGGAACACCTGCAGCCCGCGATCGCGGCGATGCGCCTCGGCGACGACGCGGGCGCCTTCGTAGAGGCTGGTGAAACCGTCGCGGCGCAGCACCGTGACATGGATCAGTACGTCGCTCTCGCCGCTGTCGGGGATGATGAAGCCGTAGCCTTTGCCGACGTCGAACCATTTTACGCGCCCAGCGACTTCAACCAGACCGACCGGCCGCTCCAGATCAGAGCGCTCGCTCGCATGGATTTCCGCCTGTGAGCTCAACAGAGGTTTGTCATACTCGTCGCTCAAAGTTTCGGCCCCCAAATCTCCACGGCGTCGGGCGCTCCGCAACCCCGGCGCTTCACCGAATCACAGCCCACCGCCAGCTGCAACTTCGGCGACGCGAATCGCCGCACAAAAACAATTCGTGCGATCAAGATAGCAAAACGCTTGCGCGGGCCTAGCGAAATTACACTTTCGTTAACGAAGTTTGTGGATAGGCCCATGCGCGGCGATGTCATAAAGAAATCGCCCACGAAGCAAGGCTTCGTGGGCGACGCAAGACTTCCGTCGAAAGGATCGACGACAGCGTTACTCGCCTTCGTCTTCAGGCTCCGGCGGCGGCGCCATGCCTTCCAGGCCCCGCAGCAAATCTTCTTCGGTCATGCGGTCGAATTGAACCTCCGAATCGGGATCGAACGACACCCCGTTGGCGGGCGTCATCGGCGGCGCGGCCTCGGTCTCGGGTTCGTCGACTTCCACTTGCTTCTGCAGCGCGTGAATCAGATCTTCCTTCAGATCGTTCGGCGCCAACTTGGAATCGGCGATCTCGCGCAAGGCGACGACCGGGTTCTTGTCGTTGTCGCGGGCGACGTGAATCGTCGACCCCGACGAAATCGCGCGCGCGCGATGGCTCGCCATCAGAACCAATTCGAAGCGACTGTCGACCTTGTCGATGCAGTCTTCTACGGTGACGCGCGCCATGGCTGGCTCCTAAGAACGGGCGGACTTGGGGTTTGTGCGAATTGCGGCCCATACATCAGGCGGCGGTTCAGCGCAAGCTCTCCTCGCCGCCTCTTCAACAGCAAGTCAGCCCGTTGCGATAGAAATCGACCACCGCGGGCTCCAGCACGGCGAAGGCGCGCCCATAGGCGGCGCGGCTCGGCGAGCGTTCGCGATAGTTCCGACGCAGGCTTTCGTGCGTCGCGGCGATGTCGACCTGCGTGAGTTTGCCGGCCTCGACGACCGCCCGCCCGGCGACATGCAGCGCTTCGACATGCGCCGCGTGGGCGCGGGAAAACACCAGGTCGACGGGCTCCACGGAGGCCACCGCGTCGCGATCGAGCGCGTCGAGATCGAGCGTCAGCACGTCCGCCGGCGCGCCGACCTTCAGCGCGCCATCGCCCGGCGCGCCATTGCCGAAGCGGCCGTTGGCGACGATGGCCCGCAGCCAATCTTCACGGGAAATCCCGTCCTGGAAACCCCAGCCGCCATGCAGAAAATGCCCGAGTCGCATTTCCCGCAAAATGTCGTCGTCCTCGTCGAGCGCCGAGGCGTCCACGCCGATCGCGACGCGGCAGCCGCGCCGCAACGCTTCGGCGATGGGCGCGACCCCTGAGCGCAGATGCAGGTTGGAACTCGGGTTGGTCGCGATCACGGCGCCCGCGCGCGCGATCTCGTCGAGATCCTCGGTGTGGGCGTGGACGCAATGGGCGAGCGTCACGCGCTCGCTCAGGAACCCAAGCGACGCGAGCCGCTTCGTCACCCCCTCGGGATAGGCGGAATCGGCGAAGGCGCGCTGATAGAGCGTCTCCAACAGATGCATGTGAATGCGCCGGCCGCTGCGCCTCGACGCCTCGCCGATCGCGCTCAGCAATGCGTCCGAGCACCATTGCGGCCCGTTGGGGCCGAACTGCACCGAAAACGTCTCGCTCTCGACCGCCGCCGCGATCGCTTCCACGCGCGCAATCTGTTCCGCCGGGCTGGGAAATGGCGCAAAGAACGTCGCCTCGACGATGTCGCGCGTGTCGGAATCGAGCCGGGCGAGGATCGGCCGGGCGTCGCCATAGACGAGCGGATGCCGGTCGCGCATGAACACCGCGAAAGTCACGCGCACCCCGACCTTTTCCGCCGCCCGCGCGACGGCCTCGGCTTCCTCGACCGGCGGCATCGGGCCGTGGAAGCGGGTGTAATGCGCCATGACCGAACCCGCCCCGGCGCGCGCGGCGCGGGCGAACGCGGCGAGCGCGCCGAGGTAAGGGTCGATCGCCGGCATCGCGCCGAGCTTCAGTAGCCAGGTCTCCAACGGCTTGTTGGCGGCGCCGAACGAGGTCGGCGAAAGCGGCCGGCAATGGTCGTGCGCATTGGCGAGCGCCGGCAGCGCGACGAGCCTTCGCGCCGGCGGCCGGGCGGCTGGCGAAATCGAGGCTATCCGTCCGCCCTCGATGACGATGTCTTGCGGCGAGAACGGATCGGAGCCGGATAGCAGGCAGGCGGTGATCGTCTTGGTCATTTCGGGCCTCGCGCGCTGTGTTTCGAGCAAGCAAGCGGGGCGCCAAGCCGAGGGTCGCCGCCTTTTTGAACTCAAGGGTTCCCAAGTGGCGCCAACTTCCATTCGATCGGCTGGGAGCTGTGCGGTCGTCTACCCCTGACATCGGCGACAAGGCATTTGTCGGAACCGAGAGCCTCTCGGACCTCGCTCCATCCGATGCCCGACAAGGGCGTTTTGATGCGCCAACCCCAGGGATGCGCATGCTCTCCCAGACGTTTCCAGCTCAAGTAAACGAATCGGCTCGCGGGCGGTCCGTGGGCGAAGGCCCCTTTGAATATCGGCGGACCCTTCTCGGCGTCGCCGCTGACTTCGAGCGCGAGGTCGAACCGCAGAGCTCCATCGGACCTTGGCAGGCCGGGGTGAACCTCGCCGTCGGACCCCTGGAGCCCGAATCGCAAGGGCTCTGTCAAGGGAGCGCCGGGCTGCGCGCCATCGTGAATCAACCGCACATGGATCGTATGCCTTGCTGAAGTCCCAGTCCCCATGACCGCAGTTTAGCATCTTCGAAGCTCGCGCCAAATCATTTGGCGAACTTGGCTCCGCCCGCAAGAAGCGGCGTTCGCCGGAATCGCGGAGTTCAACCGCGACCCTCAGCCGTTGCGGCGCTGCGGCGCAGGACGGGGACGATTTTCTCGAACGCGGCGGCGAATTGCATCACGTCGGCCGGCCTCGACGCCCAACCCAGGCTCAGCCGGATCGCGCCGCGCGCCAGCCCCGGTTCGACGCCCATCGCCGCCAGGACGTGCGAGGCGGCGACCTTGCCGGACGAACAGGCCGAGCCCGACGAGGCCGCCACGCCTTCGAGATCGAGCCGCATCAGCAGCGTCGAAGCGGCAAGGCCCGGAATCGCGAAAGCGACGGTATTGGGCAGGCGCGGCGCGCGGGCGCCGAAAACGACGGCGTCCGGCGCCGCGTCGCGCACGGCGCGCTCCAACCCGTCGCGCAAAACGGCGAGACGCTCCGCCTCGGCGCCGATACCGTCCACCACGGCGCGCGCCGCCGCGCCGAACCCGGCAATCGCGGCAACGTTCTCCGTCCCGCCCCGCGCCCCCCGTTCCTGACCGCCGCCGCGCAGCAGCGGCGTCCCGAGAACGAGACCCTCCCGCGTCGCGATCAGCGCGCCCACCCCCTTGGGACCCCCGAATTTATGGGCGGAAACGGAAATCCAATCGGCGCCGAGTTCGGCGGCGGAAATCTTGACCCGTCCGGCCAGTTGCGCTGCGTCGCAGAACACCAGCCCGCCGCGCGCGTGAACCAGGGCCGCGGCTTCGGCGACCGGTTGGATGACGCCGGTCTCGTTGTTGGCGCCTTGCAGCGCGAGCAGAACCGGGGTCGGGCCCATTTCGAGCAGCATCCGCAACCCGTCGAGATCGAACCGCCCGTCGCGGTCGAGCGCCGCCAGGATGACCGAATCGGTGGGAAATCTGTGGCCTTGTAACGCCGCCACATGCTCGCCGGCGCTGAGAATCAGCCGTCGCATCGGCGCTTTTGCGCCAGGGCCGGAAGCGTCGGGCGTCAAGGCGGCGTTGACCGCCTCGGTGCCGCCGGAAACGAAATGCACGCCGCGCGGCGAAACGCCGACCAGCGCGGCGACGGCGCGGCGCGCCTCTTCGACCAGCGCCCGGGCGGCGCGGCCTTCCGCATGAATCGACGAGGGATTGCCGCGCGACTCCAAGGCCGCGACCAACGCCTCGCGCGCCTCGGGCCGGAGCGGCGAGGTGGCGTTGTAATCGAGGTAGACGCGCTTATCTGAGAGAGAAGACAAGGGCTGCTGACTGGTGTGTCACCACTTCGGCGCACGAGGGCGCAAATTCCGGCGCGGTTTTTCCTTGCATTCGTCTTGCGCCCGCGTGCTAAGAGGCCCGACCCGGAATCCGCTCGAACGTGCGACTTTTACGCATGAGATCGTCTACAAGCAAGCCCACCGCCGCCGTCGACCGTCCGACCCCCTCGCGTCGTCCGACGCTGGTCATGCTTACGCACGGAATTGTGCGCAAAACCCCTGACGCCAGAACGCGCGTCTAACCCGATAGTCTGGAGGCGTAATGCCCGAGGTGTTCTTCAACGGCCCGGCCGGTCGACTGGAAGGTCGTTTTCATCCCGCCAAGCAACGCGGCGCGCCGATCGCGATCGTGCTGCATTCGCACCCGCAATTCGGCGGGACGATGAACAATCCGGTCGTCTACAATCTCTACTACGCGTTCGCCGAGCGCGGCTTCAGCGTGCTGCGCTTCAATTTCCGCGGCGTCGGCCGCTCGCAGGGCGCCTTCGACCACGGCCAGGGCGAACTTTCGGACGCCGCCTCGGCGCTGGACTGGGCGCAGTCGATAAGCCCGGAGGCGCGCGCCTGCTGGATCGCCGGACTGTCGTTCGGCTCCTGGATCGGCATGCAATTGCTGATGCGCCGGCCGGAGATCGAGGGCTTCATTTCGGTCGCCCCGCCCGCCAACCGTTTCGACTTCAGCTTCCTCGCGCCCTGCCCGTCGTCCGGCCTGTTCGTCCACGGCGACAAGGACCGCGTCGCGCCGCTGAAGGAAGTGCAGGGCCTGATCGAGAAACTGAAGACGCAGAAGGGCATCGCCATCGAGCACGCGGTGATCCCCAACGCCAACCACTTCTTCGAGGACGCCACCGACGAACTCGGCGAGGTCGTCGGCGCCTATCTCGACAAGCGGCTCGGCATGCCCCGGCACGCCCCGCCCCCGGTTCGCAAGGACCGCTCCAAGGCGATCGCGGCCCCTGTCGCTCCGGTCGATAAGGAGCAGCCGTGACGCTGATCGCTACGACCGCCGAGTTGCAGGCGGCGTGTGGGCGTATGGCGCGCCACGAGTACATCACCGTCGACACCGAGTTCCATCGGGAAACGACTTTCTGGCCCATCCTCTGCGTCGTCCAGCTCGCCAGCGACGACGAGGCGCTGGCGATCGACGCGCTCAGTCCGGGGATCGATCTTTCGGCTTTGTTCGAATTGATGAGCAACCCGGGCGTGGTGAAAGTGTTCCACGCCGCGCGGCAGGACGTCGAAATCTTCTGGAAGCTTTCGGGTTGCGTGCCGATTCCGATGTTCGACACGCAGGTCGCGGCGATGGTCTGCGGCTTCGGCGAGCAGGTTTCCTACAGCGAACTCGCGCTGGGCTTGGTCAAGGCGCATATCGACAAATCCTCGCGCTTCACCGATTGGGTGCGCCGGCCGCTGTCGGAAGCGCAGATCGAATATGCGATCGGCGACGTCACCCACTTGCGCGGCATCTACCGCGCCCTGCTCGACAAGTTGAAGGCGTCGGGCCGGCTCGGCTGGCTCGAGGACGAGATGCGCGTGCTCACCTCGCCCGCGACCTACGAACAGCACCCCGACCGCGCCTGGGAGCGCTTCAAGTCGCGGGCGCGAAAACCCCGCGACATGGCCGTGCTGATGGAAGTCTGCGCCTGGCGCGAGCGCGAGGCGCAATCGCGCGACGTGCCGCGCTCGCGCGTGCTCAAGGACGACGTGCTCGTCGAAGTCTGCCTCGCCGCGCCGCGCACGACAGAGACCCTCGCCAATCTGCGGGCTTTTCCGCGCGGCATGGAGCGCTCGCGCTCGGGCGAGGAAATCCTGCTGGCGGTGGAGCGGGCGCTGGCGCGCGACCCCAAGACCCTGCCCAAGCCCGAGCGCGAGCGTCGCGGCGGCGCCAATCCGGCGACGGTCGAATTGCTCAAGGTGTTACTCAGGCAAGTCGCCGACGAGAGCGGCGTCGCCGGCAAGCTGATCGCCACCGTCGACGAACTGGAGGCCGTCGCCGCCGACGACCGCGCCGACGTTCCGGCGCTGAAAGGCTGGCGGCGCACGTTGTTCGGCGCGCGGGCGCTGGAGCTCAAGCAGGGCCGGCTGGCGCTGACCGTCGAGCGCGGCAAAGTGGTGACGCTGGAGTGGAAGGACCAGGAAGCGCCGGTGGAGTTGGGGGGAATTTTGTAGCCGGGGGTCTTCGATCTGTGGGCGCTGGTTTACGTTAGCCGCAGCATTCCAGAATAAGCCAATTAAATCAACATCATCGTCCTGAGGCGCCGCGTAGCGGTCTCGAAGGACGTAGCGTCCGGTCCATACCATCGCACGGCGGTCCGCCCTTCGAGGCCCCTTCGGGGCTTAGGCGCCAGGTTAGGCCTTACGCTCACCAGCAAATTGCTTTTTCTCCAAACTTTTCGCCAGGCTTTTTCCAAATCCGTCCTTTTTTCTCAAAGCCAATCCAAACATTTCTTTGGCGGCTTTGAGCGATTTCAAGGCCTTGCAAGTCCACCAAATCCGATTTCGTTTTCTCCAAATTTTTCGCCCCTCGGGGTCGCGGGGATCGACTTCGCCTTCCGTGTTCCGCCGCGGGGGAGAAACCGGGATCGCGCCCTCCCGGCGCCCCAAATCCAGCGCTTTTCGCGCCGATCGGCGCAACGGGCGGGAAAGTTGAGTGACGCCATGGGCGGACCCTGGTTGCCGCGCAGAAGCGGATTTTTTAGAATAACATGATTTCTCTAAATCAGAAAGCGAAAAACACAGGCGCGCCACGCCTGGGAGTTCCGTTGCACGGACCTCCCCTTCCGGGAAGGACCGATGATGCCCTCTACTACCCCGCGACCTCCAGCCCAAACAAATCCGCCACCCGCAAATCCAGCCCCGGCGGCTCCAGCCGCATCGCGCCCTCATTCAGAATCCGCCTCTCGATCCCCCCGCCCTGCCCGCGCTTGTGGTGTGTGACTTCGCGGCGGTCCGGATCGAGGATCAGATAATGCGCCAGCGAGGGCAGCGAAAAATAACCCTCCAGCTTGATCCCCTGATCGACCGCCGCCGTGGAGGGCGAGAGAACTTCGACGACGATCAGCGGGTTGTCGATGACGATGGCGTCCGCATCGGCGTCAGAAGGCGGCGGGCAGACGACGAGGGCGTCGGGGACGAACGCGCGGTCGTTCCGGATACGAATGGTGGCGCCCTCCGTCAGAGCGCCGCACGCAACACGCGCAACCCGGATTGCCTGATCCAGGGCGATGACCGCTCGCGTCTTTATGGACGTATGCCGGATTCGTTCGGGCGGCATCGCAACCGGGACGCCGTCGAACAGTTCCCACTTGCCCTCGCGCCCTTCCGCGAAGGCCAGGAAGGCGCTGATGTCGAGGCGTTTGAGGGCGGCGAAGGACATGGCTGCAGTTTAGCGCAAGATGACCTGCGCGGCGAGCCCGGGCTGCGGCGCGGCAATGTGCGGCCCGAGGTCGGGGATTGCCGCGCCCGGACGAAAGCTCTAGCATAAGGTTCTCGCCGAAGGGAGACGCGCGTGGCGGCGGAGGACATCAAAGATCGGAGGAGTTTCCGGGCTTGGCTCGAAACCCAGCCGGGCGAGGTCGGCGTCCTCATGGCCGCGCGCGCCGCACTCCGTGTTCTGCCGCTATTCGCGCATTTTGCGGAGAAGGCGGCATCGCCGCGACAATTTGCGGACTTGACCGCCAGCCTGTTTCGCGCGACCGCTTTGGCGCGGGTTGCGGGCACATATCCAACCCGCGCCAAAGAGTTAGCCGGCGCCGGCGCCGCCAACGCCGCCGCCGTCGCCGCCGC
>Ga0302157_10007642_pt1 | contig 10827 bp, 9 predicted proteins | sample I_Bog_N3_3_FD_193502 | JGI IMG/M metagenome (GOLD analysis project Ga0302157, IMG submission 193502) | Peat permafrost microbial communities from Stordalen Mire near Abisko, Sweden - I_Bog_N3_3 | ecosystem: Environmental > Terrestrial > Soil > Wetlands > Peat | place: Sweden: Abisko, Stordalen...
CGCGAAGCCGCGTTCAAGAACCTGGTGCTGCTGAAGCCGGGCGCCGAGTACCACGGTGACGACGTCACGGCCACCACGCGCGCGTTCACCGACCTGTTCGGCACCTATGGCTACGCGTTCGCGCACGTCGAGCCGCATCCGGAAATCGATCGCAAGACCGGCCAGGTCGTGGTCGTGCTCGCGGCCGATCCGGGCCGTCGCGCCTACGTTCGCCGCGTCAACCTGTCTGGCAACACCATCACGCGCGACGAAGTGATCCGGCGCGAGTTCCGCCAGTTCGAGTCGGCGTGGTACGACGGCTCCAAGATCAAGCTGTCGCGCGACCGCGTCGACCGCCTGGGCTTCTTCAGCAGCGTCGATGTCGACACCAACGACGTGCCGGGCGCGCCCGACCAGGTGGACCTGACCGTCAACGTGGTCGAGAAGCCCACCGGCAACCTCACGCTGGCCGCCGGCTATTCGCAGGCCGACAAGATCTCGCTGACCGGCTCGATCAAGAAGGAAAACGTGTTCGGTTCGGGCAACTACATCGCGCTCGACGTGAGCACGGCTCACACCAACAAGAACCTGTCGATCAGCGAGACCGATCCGTACTTCACGGACGACGGCATCTCGCGCACGTTCGACATCTACTACCGCACGTCGCGCCCGCTCAACAGCTCGGGCAGTGCCTATGCGGTGTCGACGCCGGGCGCGGACATCCGCTTCGGCCTGCCGTACTCGGAGTTCGACACGGTGTTCGTCGGCATCGGTGCCGAGCAGACCCACATCGGCTCGCTGGAAGGCGTGCCCAACAGCTACTTCGATTTCGTCGGCCAGTTCGGCGCGTGGGCCAACTCGTTCCCGATCACGGCGGGCTGGGCGCGCGACGAGCGCGACAGCGGCATCTCGCCCACCTCGGGCCGCTACGTCCGCGCCAACACCGACTTCTCGCTGTGGGGCGACGTGCAGTACGCGCGCCTGAACGGGCAGGTGACGCAGTACTTCGACCTGGGCAACCACTTCTCGCTGGGCGTCAACGCCGAAGTGGGCTACGGTACCGGCCTCAACGGCAAGGAATACCCGGTCTTCAAGAACTTCTACGGCGGCGGCCTGGGCTCGGTGCGCGTCTTCGAGCAGGGCTCGCTCGGCAAGGGCACGGTGGACGTCACCGGGGCCTTCATCGGCGGTGCCAAGAAGATGAACATCAACAACGAGCTGTACATCCCCGTGCCGGGCGCGGCCAACGACAAGAGCCTGCGCATCTTCGCGTTCCTGGACGCCGGCAACGTGTGGACGGAGCAACAGCACATGGATCTGACCACACTTCGCGCGTCGGCAGGCCTGGGCTTGAGCTGGACTTCGCCGGTGGGTCCGTTCAAGCTGAGCTATGGCCTTCCGATTCGTGCCGAGCCAAACGATAGAATTCAACGGTTCCAGTTCCAAGTCGGTACCGCGTTTTGATGAAAGCCCGCTCCATGAAATTGTTTTTCGCCCTGCTGCTGGCCTGCGCCTCGTCGTTCTCGGTCTCGGCCCAGGAATTGAAGATCGGCTACGTCAACAGCGAACGCGTGTTGCGCGAAGCCGAACCAGCCAAGCGCGCCCAGGCCAAGCTGGAAGCCGAATTCGGCAAGCGCGAGAAGGACCTGAACGACCAGAACGCCGCGCTGCGCGCCCAGGCCGAGAAGCTCGACAAGGATTCTCCGACGTTGTCGGAAGCCGAGAAGACGCGCCGCCAGCGCGAGCTGGTCGAACTCGATCGCGACCTGCAGCGCAAGCACCGCGAGTTCCAGGAAGACCTCACGCAGCGCAAGAACGAAGAGCTGTCGAGCGTTGCCGAGCGTGCCAACCGCACGATCAAGGCCATCGGCGATGCGGAGCACTACGACATCATCCTGCAGGACCAGCTGGTGATCTATTTCAGCAACCGCGTCGACCTGACCAAGAAGGTCATCGACGCGCTGAACGCCAGCAAGTAATTCTCGCGAGCACCGCAACATGAACTCAGTTCGCCTGGGTGAGATCGTTGCGGCGCTGGGGGGAGAACTGCGGGGAGATCCCGAGCACCTGATCACCCGCATCGGTCCGCTGGACACGGCAGGCGTCGATGCGATCACGTTCGTGGCCCAGGCCAAGATGCGTCCTCTGCTCGAGGCCAGCCTGGCTGGGGCGATCGTGCTTGCTCCATCGCTGGTCACCGCAGCGCCCGACGGCCGCCAACTCGTCGTCACCGACGATCCCTACCTGTACTTCGCCCGCCTGACGCAGTGGTGGGCGAAGCGGCTGCGTCCCGCGCCCGCCGCCGATATCCACCCGTCCGCCTTCGTCGATCGCCAGGCCACCGTCTCGCCGAGCGCGGTCGTGGGCCCGTTCGTGGTCATCGAACGCGGCGCGGTCATCGGCGACCGCGCGCAGCTCGGGGCGCACAGCGTCATCGGCGCCGATTCGCACGTGGGTGCCGATACCTTGCTGCATCCGCGCGTGACGATCGCGCCCGGCTGCCGCGTGGGCGAGCGCTGCGTCATCCAGAGCGGCGCCGTGATCGGTGCCGACGGGTTCGGCATCGCGCCGACGCAGGGGCGCTGGGAACGCATCGAGCAACTCGGTGGCGTGCGCATCGGCAATGACGTCGACATCGGTGCCAACACCTGCGTCGACCGCGGCGCGCTGGAGGACACCGTGCTCGAGGACGGCGTCAAGCTCGACAACCAGATCCAGATCGGGCACAACGTGCACGTGGGCGCGCACACTGTGATGGCGGCGTGCGTCGGCGTGGCCGGCAGCACGAGGATCGGCCAGCACGTGATGATCGGCGGGGCCGCGATGATCAACGGCCACATCGAGATCGCCGACGGCGTCACGGTGTCCGCCGCGACGATGGTGATGCATTCCCTGCGCAAGAAGGGCATCTACACCGCCATCTTCCCGATCGACGAGCACAACAGCTGGGAAAAGAACGCGGTCACGTTGCGCAACCTGTACGCATTGCGGGAGCGCGTGCGGACCTTGGAAAAAGCGCTGGAAAAAGCGCCCGAAATGAAAGAATGAGACTGCCATGCTGATGGACATCCACCAGATCATCAAGAAGCTGCCGCACCGCTACCCGTTCCTGCTCGTCGACCGCGTCCTCGAGCTCGAGAAGGACGTGCGCATCAAGGCGCTGAAGAACGTCACGCTCAACGAGCCGTTCTTCACCGGCCACTTCCCCAACCGCCCGGTGATGCCGGGCGTGCTGATGCTGGAGGCGCTGGCCCAGGCGTCGGCGCTGCTGTCGTTCTCGTCCGAGGGCGAAGTGTCCAACGGCGAGCGCCTGTACTACTTCGTGGGCATCGACGGCGCGCGCTTCAAGCGCGTGGTGGAGCCGGGCGACCAGCTGATCCTCGAATCGCGCATCGAGCGCAAGAAGTCGGGCATCTACAAGTACTCCGCGCGCGCCACCGTGGGCGACGAGCTCGCCGTCGAGGCGACGCTGATGTGCACGGTGCGCGACGTCGCCGCTTCCTGAGCGTTCACCGCGCAGCGCAAGCCGGCATGACGAACATCCATTCCACGGCGCTGGTCGATCCTGCGGCCGAACTCGATTCCACGGTCACGATCGGCGCGTACACGGTCATCGGGCCGCACGTGCGCATCGCTGCCGGCACCAAGGTGGGCCCGCACTGCGTCATCGAAGGCCGTACCACGATCGGCCGCGACAACACGTTCTACCAGTTCGGCTCCATCGGCGCGATGCCGCAGGACATGAGCCACAAGGGCGAGCTCACCGAGCTGCGCATCGGCGACCGCAACACCGTGCGCGAGTTCTGCACGCTCAACACGGGCACGCGCAAGGAAGAGGGCGTCACCCGGGTCGGCAGCGACAACTGGATCATGGCCTACGTGCACATCGCGCACGACGTCCGCCTGGGCGACCGCACCGTGCTGGCCAACGCCGTCACGCTGGCGGGCCATGTGCACGTGGGCGACTGGGCCGTGATCGGCGGCCTGTCGGGCGTGCACCAGTTCGTGCACGTCGGCGCGCACGCGATGGTCGGCTTCCAGGCCCACGTGGCGCAGGACGTGCCGCCGTTCATGGTGGCCGAAGGCAATCCGATGGCGCTGCGCGCGGTCAACCTCACCGGCCTGAAGCGGCGCGACTTCAGCGCGGAGCGCATCGCCACGATCCGCAACATGCACAAGTCGCTGTATCGCAAGAGCCTCACGCTGGAGGAGTCCAAGGCGGAGATCCTGGCGATGCGCGGTGACGATGCGGGCGTCAATGGCGACGTCGATACGATGCTCGATTTCATCGCCGGCGGCACGCGCGGGCTCGTCCGCTGAACGCGCCGTCCATGAGCCCCGACCCAGCCCGAACGATCCTGCCTGATCCGGACACTTTCCGCATGGGCATGGTGGCCGGCGAGACCTCCGGCGACCTGTTGGCCAGCCTGCTGCTGCAAGGCCTGAAGTCGCGCTGGCCCGCGCTCGCGGCCAGCGGCATCGGCGGCCCGCGCATGACCGCGCTCGGCTTCGACGCGTGGTGGCCGGCCGAGAAGCTGTCGCTGTTCGGCTATGTCGACGTGCTGATGAACTACCGCGAGCTGGTGGCCATCCGCACCGCCCTGGGCGATCGCCTGATCGCCGAGCGGCCGGACGTGTTCGTCGGCGTCGACGCGCCCGACTTCAACTTCGGCCTCGAGAAGCGCCTGCGCGAGGCCGGCATCAAGACCGTGCACTTCGTGTGCCCGTCGATCTGGGCCTGGCGGGGCGATCGCGTGAAGACGCTGGCGGCGGCCGCCGATCACGTGCTGTGCCTGTTCCCGTTCGAGCCCGAGCTGCTGCGCGCACACGGCATCAAGGCCACCTACGTGGGCCATCCGCTGGCGCAGGTCATTCCGCTCGAGCCCGACCGCGCGGCCGCGCGGTCGGCGCTGAAGCTGCCCGATACGGCGCAGGTCGTGGCCTTGCTGCCGGGCAGCCGGCGCAGCGAGATCAAGCTGATCGCACCGCGCATCCTCGGCGCCGCGGCGATCCTGCATCGCCAGCGTCCGGGCCTGCGTTTCGTGCTGCCGATGGCGCCGGGCATGCGCTCGTTGGTCGAGCCCTTGCTGCTGCGCCACGCGCCGGGCGTGCCGGTGGACCTGCTCGACGGCCACTCGCACGACGCACTGGCCGCGTGCGACGTCACCCTCGTGGCCAGCGGCACGGCCACGCTGGAGGCCGCCCTGTTCAAGCGCCCGATGGTCATCACCTACGTCGTCAACTGGTTCAATGCATTGCGGATGAGGCGCCTGCGCCTGCAGCCCTGGGTGGGCCTGCCCAACGTGCTGTGCCGCGACTTCATCGTGCCCGAACTTTTGCAGGAAGCGGCCACGCCCGAGGCGCTCGCGCGAGCGACAATCGAGTGGCTGGACGACGAGGCGCGCCGCGAGCGCGTGCGCATCCGATTCAATGAACTCCACCACTTGCTGCGCCGTGACACGGTGCGGGAGTCCGCCGATGCCATCGCGCAAGTTCTCAAAACCTGAGCAGATCTCGTTGCGATTCGACGGCAATGCGGGATTGGTGGCGGGCGTCGACGAAGCAGGGCGCGGGCCGCTGGCCGGCCCGGTGGTGGCTGCGGCGGTGATCCTCGACGACCTGAAGCGCATCAAGGGGCTCAACGACTCCAAGCAGCTGAGCCCGGCCAGGCGCGAACGCCTGTTCGACGAGATCCGCGCGCACGCGCTGGCGTTCTGCGTGGCCGAGGCCAGCGTCGCCGAGATCGACCAGTTGAACATCCTGCACGCCACCATGCTCGCGATGAAGCGCGCCGTCGAAGGCCTGCGGCTGCCGCCATACAAGGTGCTGGTGGACGGCAACCGCCTGCCGCACATCCGCGTCCACGCCGAGGCGATCGTCGGCGGCGACGCCAAGGTGGCGTCCATCGCCGCCGCATCCATCCTGGCCAAGGTCACGCGCGACCGCATCTGCGTCGAGCACGAACTGCACTACCCGCAGTACGGCTTCGGCACGCACAAGGGCTACGGCACCGCGGCGCACCTGGCGGCGCTCGACGAGCACGGCCCCTGCGCCTGGCACCGGCGCTCGTTCGCACCGGTGCGGCTGGCCGCGCTGCGCCGGACCTGCGTCGAGGAATGACCTGCGCATGACGATCGTCCGCCAGGTCGATGCCGAAGGTGTCCGGCATCTCCTCGGATCGCGCCGGGCCGATGGCGAACAGCCGAAACACGGTTCGCGATCCGAGGCAATGCCTGACGCCGGCTTCGCTGACGATCGGCGTCAGGCATTGCCTCGCCCGCGGACGTCGTTCCCGCCTCCGCCGGCGAACGTGCGCGGACGAGGAGATGCCAGACACCTCGGCTATCGCGCACCGCGCGGGTTGTCGGAGATCGCGCCGTGACCATCGTCCGCCAGGTCACCTCGCGCCACAACGACCTGTTCAAGGATCTGCGCAAGCTGCTCGCGGAGCCGACGGCCTACCGCAAGCTGGGCCGCGTCTGGCTGGAGGGTGACCACCTGTGTCGCGCGCTGCTCGAGCGCGGGCGCGCGCCGGTACGCGCGATCGTCACCGAATCGGGCTGGGCCGACAACACGCTCAACGCGCTCGCGCGCAGCGCGCCCGAGGTCGTGTGCATTCCCGACGCGCTGATGCGCGAACTGAGCGGCCTGGAGTCGCCGGCGCCGCTCGGCTTCCTGATCGATGCCGACGCCGGCGTGACCGCGCAGTCCGGCCTGAACACGATCGTGCTCGACCGCCTGCAGGATCCTGGCAATGTCGGCAGCATCCTGCGCACCGCGTCCGCGATGGGCTTTGTGCAAGTCATCGCGCTCAAGGGCAGCGTGGCCCTGTGGTCGCCCAAGGTGCTGCGCGCCGGCATGGGCGCGCACTTCGCGCTGACGTTGGTGGAGGGCGCGGCCATCGCCGACGTCACCGCACTGGGCCTGCCCGTGGTCGGCACCCACCTGCGCGACGCGCAGTGGCTGCACGAGACGACGCTGCCCAGCCCGCTGGCCTGGGTGTTCGGCCACGAAGGGCAGGGCATGAGCGACGCCGTCAGCGCTGCGTGCACGCTGCGCGTGCGCATCGCGCAGCCGGGTGGCGAGGAGTCGCTCAACGTGGCGGCGGCAGCGGCGATGTGCCTGTACGAATCCGCGCGCGCGGTGCTCTCGGCGGCTCAGTAGATCAGCTTGTCCGGCCGGATGTCGCGCAGGATCGTCGCCGCGATCTCCTCGATCGACTTGTGCGTGGACGACAGCCATGCGATCCCGTTGCGCTTCATCATCGCCTCGGCTTCGCGCACCTCGTAGCGGCAGTTGTCCAGCGCGGCGTATTTGCTCTGCGGCCGGCGCTCGTTGCGGATCTGCGTGAGGCGCTCCGGGTCAATCGTCAGGCCGAAGCACTTGGCCTTGTACGGCGCGAGCGTGGAGGGCAGGTGGCCGCGCTCGAAATCCTCGGGGATCAGCGGGTAGTTGGCGGCCTTGATGCCGTGCTGCATCGCCAGGTACAGCGTGGTGGGCGTCTTGCCGCAGCGGCTGACGCCTACCAGGATGACGTCGGCCGACGCCAGGTTCTTCGACGACTGGCCGTCGTCGTGCGCCAGCGAGAAGTTGATCGCCTCGATGCGCTCGTGGTATTCCTCGCTCTTGGCGGCGTCCGAGAACCGGCCCACGCGGTGGTTCGACTTCATGCCGAACTCGTGCTCCAGCGGCTCGACGAAGGTGCGGAACATGTCCATCACGACGCCGGCGCAGCCCTTGTCGGTGACGATGGCGCGCACGTCTTCGGTCGCCATCGTGATGAAGACGATGGGCTTCTTGCCCTCGGCCTTGGCGGTGTGGTTGATCTCCTCCACCACGGCCTGGGCCTTCTCTACCGTGTCGATGAACGGGCGGCGCACCTTGCGCGGCTTGCCGGAAAACTGGGCCAGGATCGAGCCGCCGAAGGTTTCGGCGGTGATTCCGGTGCCGTCCGAGACAAAGAAAACGGTTCGATTCGGCATGAATTCCCTTCAGGTTTGGCGGTCTGTCCTACCCGATGATAGGCAGATCGTCCGTAGAATCCCGCCCAACTCAGTCCTAAATCTTTCCGTACGCCCCCTTTTCATGGCCCGCTTCGAACAACAACTCCAATCAAAAAGCGTCGAAGCGCATGCTCATCACGGGGGCGAGCGGAGCGCGGTTTTTCATCATCAAGGAGCTCTCCCATGTCCAACCCCACGCTGGCCACCCGACTAGTCGTCCCGTTCGAAGAACTGAGGATGACCGACGTCGACGTCGTCGGTGGCAAGAACGCCAGCCTCGGCGAGATGATCAGCCAGCTGGCCGCCACGGGCGTTCGCGTCCCCGGCGGCTTCGCCACGACTGCGCACGCCTTCCGTGAGTTCCTGGAGTTCGGCGGCCTCACCGAGCGCATCGCCGCGCGCCTGAAGCTGCTCGACACCGACGACGTGCGCGCGCTGGCCGAAGCCGGCACCGAGATCCGCCACTGGATAGTCTCTGCGCCGTTTCCGTCGGAGCTGGAAGCCGCCGTGCGCGCCGAATTCGCCCGCCTGTCGGCCAGCGATGCCAGCGCCTCGTTCGCCGTGCGTTCGTCGGCCACCGCCGAGGACATGCCCGACGCCTCGTTCGCCGGCCAGCAGGAGACCTTCCTGAACGTGGTGGGCATCGAGGACGTGCTGCACAAGATGAAGGAAGTCTTCGCGTCGCTGTACAACGACCGCGCGATCAGCTACCGCGTCCACAAGGGCTATGCCGACACCGAGGTGGCCTTGTCCGCCGGCGTGCAGCGCATGGTGCGCTCCGACCTCGGCGCCGCCGGCGTGATGTTCACGCTCGACACCGAGAGCGGATTCACCGACGTCGTCTTCATCACCTCCAGCTACGGCCTGGGCGAGACGGTGGTGCAGGGCGCGGTCAACCCCGACGAGTTCTACGTGCACAAGCCGGCGCTGGCCGCCGGCAAGTTCCCCGTCATCCGCCGCAGCCTGGGCTCCAAGCTGATCCGCATGGAGTTCGCGACGCCGCAAGAAAAGGCGAAGGACGGCAAGCTCGTGCGCACGGTCGATACGCCGCCGGAGCAGCGCAACCGCTACTCGCTCAACGACGCCGACGTGATCGAGCTCGCGAAGTACGCGATGATCATCGAGAAGCACTACGGCCGCGCGATGGACATCGAATGGGGCAAGGACGGCGGCGACGGCCTGCTGTACATCCTCCAGGCGCGTCCTGAGACGGTCAAGAGCCAGTCCACCGGCCAGGCCGAGCACCGCTACAAGCTCAAGGGCTCGGGCACCGTGCTGGTGGAAGGCCGTGCCATCGGCCAGAAGATCGGCACCGGGCCCGTGCGCGTGTGCCGCTCCATCGCCGAGATGGACCAGGTGCAGCCGGGCGACGTGCTCGTCGCCGACATGACCGACCCGAACTGGGAGCCGGTGATGAAGCGCGCCGGCGCCATCGTCACCAACCGCGGCGGGCGCACCTGCCATGCGGCCATCATCGCGCGCGAGCTGGGCATCCCGGCCGTGGTCGGCTGCGGCGACGCCACCGACCTGCTGCACGACGGCGCGCTGGTGACCGTGGTCTGCTCCGAAGGCGACACGGGCTATGTCTACGACGGCCTGCTCGAGACCGAAGTGAGCGAGGTGCAGCGCGGCGAGATGCCGTACAGCGCCATCAAGATCATGATGAACGTCGGCAACCCGCAGCTGGCGTTCAACTTCTCGCAGTTGCCCAACTCCGGCGTCGGCCTGGCCCGCCTCGAGTTCATCATCAACAACAACATCGGCGTCCACCCGAAGGCGATCCTCGACTATCCCAACATCGATCCGGACCTGAAGAAGGCCGTCGAGTCGGTGGCGCGCGGCCACGCATCGCCGCGTGCGTTCTACGTCGACAAGCTCGCCGAAGGCGTCGCCACGATCGCCGCTGCGTTCTGGCCCAAGCCGGTCATCGTGCGACTGTCGGACTTCAAGTCCAACGAGTACAAGAAGCTGATCGGCGGCTCGCGCTACGAGCCGGACGAAGAGAACCCGATGCTGGGCTTCCGCGGCGCGTCGCGCTACATCAGCGGCGAGTTCCAGGACGCGTTCGCGATGGAGTGCGAGGCGCTCAAGCGCGTGCGCACCGACATGGGCCTGACCAACGTCGAGATCATGGTGCCGTTCGTGCGCACGGTGCGCCAGGCCGCGCGCGTGGTGGAGATGCTCGCCGAGCGCGGCCTGAAGCGCGGCACGTCCGGTGGAAATGATGGCCTGCGCGTGATCATGATGTGCGAAGTGCCCAGCAACGCCATCCTGGCCGACCAGTTCCTGGAGCACTTCGACGGCATGTCCATCGGCTCCAACGACCTGACCCAGCTGACGCTGGGCCTGGACCGCGACTCCGGCCTGGCCCAGTTGGCCGACGATTTCGACGAGCGCGATCCCGCCGTCAAGGCGTTGATCTCGCGTGCCATCAACGCCTGCCGCAGCGTCGGCAAGTACGTCGGCATCTGCGGCCAGGGCCCCAGCGACCACCCGGACTTCGCGGCCTGGCTGGCCGACGAGGGCATCGTGTCGATCTCGCTGAATCCGGATTCGGTGGTCGAGACCTGGACGGCGCTGGCGGCGCGAAAGTAGCCGGCACAGCAGGGCTGTTGGAGGCAGTCCTGCACCGTTTCTGACGGGCAACGGCCACGTGGGGCCGTTGTGCTATGATCGCAGGCTTTCCTTGCCGCACCCGTGGGTGAATTTTGGGTCACGATCCAGATTTCACCGTAGTTGACGCTTTCGGGGCGGCTTCATCCGACCTTGGTCGGAAATCCACAAGGAGTGTCCATGCGTCACTATGAAATCGTTCTGCTGATCCATCCGGATCAAAGCGAACAGG
>Ga0302157_10007645_pt1 | contig 10823 bp, 10 predicted proteins | sample I_Bog_N3_3_FD_193502 | JGI IMG/M metagenome (GOLD analysis project Ga0302157, IMG submission 193502) | Peat permafrost microbial communities from Stordalen Mire near Abisko, Sweden - I_Bog_N3_3 | ecosystem: Environmental > Terrestrial > Soil > Wetlands > Peat | place: Sweden: Abisko, Stordalen...
GGCAGGTCGGCCAGCTGCGGGCGTGGGCGGCGCACGGCGAACTTCAGCGCCGTGTTGAAGACGTAGGACCCAGCGACCGTGGCGGTCGCGATCCGCCACGCGCGCCGCTCCGCCGGCGCGGCGAAGACGGAGGCGCCGGCGCCGAACGCCAGCCAGATCGCAGCGTGCTGGCCGAGCGCGGAGAACGCCGCGACGGCCCGGTCGCGCGCCGGTGTGTGGGCCATCGTGCGCGCGGCGCGCAGCAGGGCGAGGTCGGCGGCGTGCACGCGCGCGAGCCGCAGCCGCGGTTAGGCGCCGAAGCCGACGCGCGGCTCGTCGGAATCGACGCGCACATAGGCGACCTGCGCGAGATCGATCCGCACCGAGCCGTCCTCGAGCTCGAGCTCGACCCAGCGGCGGTCGCCGTCGAGTGAGTCGGTCAGGCCCTTCAGCGCGGCCGGGGCCACCCGCACCGCGAGGACCTGCCCGCCGGCGAAGCCGACCGACACCTTCTGGTGGCGCTCCGGGCTCATCCGCGGGCAGCCTCGACGAGCTCGGTCAGCACGCCACCGGTCGCCCGCGGGTGCACGAAGGCGACGCGCGAGTCGCGCAGCCCGGGGCGCGCCGCGGCGTCGATCAGCTCGACGTGGCGCTGCGCGAGCGTCGCGAGCGTGGCGTCGATGTCGGCGACCCGGTAGGCCACGTGGTGCACGCCGGGGCCGCGCCGCGCGAGAAAGCGCCCCACAGGCGTGTCCGGCGCGAGCGGCGCGAGCAGCTCGATGCGATCATCGCCCGCCCCCATCAGCGCCGCCTCGACGCCCTGCGCGGGCAGGACCTCGCGGTGCAGAAGGTCCATGTCGAAGCTGTCGCGGTAGCGCTCGACGGCGTCGTCGAGCTCATCGACGGCGATCCCGAGGTGGTCAACGCGCTCGAACATCAGCCACTGATTCTACGGGGCGCGGCGGGCGCACCCGTGGCGGGCCGCCCTCAGGCGCTGGGAGGCTCGCGCCGGGCCGCCGCGGCAAGGCGCGGGCGCGGCGGTGCGGCGTGCGCGACGATGCGCTCGATCGCGGCGCGCTCGAGCACCTCCTGGGTCTGCAGCTCGGCCGCGAGCGCGTTCAGTGTCGCGCGGTTGCTCGAGAGCAGCGCCGTCGCCGAGGCGCGGGCGGAGTGCAGGAGCTCCTCGCGCTCCTCGTCGCGCAGCCGCAGCGTCTGCTCGGACACGCGCTCGTCCATCGGCGAGCCGCGGCCGGTGACCGCGACCGTCGTACCCATCGCGTAGTCGGTGATCATCGCGCCGGCGACCTCTGAGGCCCGCCGCAGGTCGTCGGCAGCGCCCGTCGAGACCGCGCCGAACACGATCTGCTCGGCGGCGCGGCCGCCCAGGAGCATCGTCATGTAGTCGATCAGCTCCTCGCGCGTCTTGAGGTAGCGGTCCTCGTCGGGAAGGTTGAGCGTGTAGCCGAGCGCACGGCCGCGGGGCACGATCGAGACGCGATGCACGCGGTCGACGGCGGGGAGCATCTCGGCGACGAGGGCGTGGCCGGCCTCGTGATAGGCGACCACCTCCTTCTCGTGGTCGTTGAGCACGCGGCGCGACTGCGTGCCCGCGATGACGCGTTCGAGTGCGTGGTCGAAGTCCTCGTTGAGGATCTCGGCGCCGCCGCGACGGGCGGCGAAGATCGCCGCCTCGTTGCAGATGTTGGCGAGGTCGGCGCCGGTCAGGCCCGCGGTCTGGCGCGCCACCATCTCCAGGTCGACCTCGCCGACCGGCTTGTTGCGCACGTGCACCCGCAGGATGTCCTCGCGCGCATGAACGTCGGGCGGCGAGACGTAGATCTGGCGGTCGAAGCGGCCCGGGCGAAGCAGCGCCATGTCGAGCTTCTCGAGCAGGTTCGAGGCGGCGATCACGACCAGGCGGTCCTGCGACTTGAAGCCGTCCATCTCGATCAGCAGCTGGTTGAGCGTCTGGTCCTTCTCGCCGCTCAGGCCGAAGCCGCGCTGGCCGCCGACCGCGTCGAGCTCGTCGATGAAGATGATCGACGGCTGGTTCTTGCGGGCGATGCGAAACAGGCGCCGCACGCGCGCCGCCCCGAGCCCGGCGAACATCTCGACGAATCCGGCCGCCGACTGCGCGTAAAAGCGGGCACCCGACTCGTGGGCGACGGCCTTCGCCAGCAGCGTCTTGCCGGTACCGGGCGGCCCGTGCAGGAGCACGCCGCGCGGCACGCGGGCGCCGACCCGGGCGAAGCGCTCCGGCGCCGAGAGGAACTCGACGACCTCCTGCAGCTCCGCGCGCGCGTCCTCGACGCCGGCGATGTCGTCCCAGCCGATCGCGCTGTCGGAGTCGGGCTTGATCTCCTGCGGTTTGGTGCGCGGCATCTGGCGCAGCAGGAGCACCAGGATCGTGACGATCGCGAAGACGAAGAAGATCTCGAAGACCGGCGCGGCGTTGTACGCCCACGCCTCGAAGTTGGCCCACCAGCTTGCGATCAGCACCGATCAACCTTATCGGCGCCCGGGGGCCCCCACTGGAGTGACGAAATAACTGCTGGGTGGTGAGAGCACCGCGGCGGCGGTGGTGGTGAATCTCCGGCCGCCAGCTGCGAGCGCAGCTCAGCCGGCGGAGCCGAGCATGCCGAGCGCGAGGTCACCGAAGAAGGCGGTCGCGAACTCGAGGTCGCGCACGTCGATGCGCTCGTCGGCGCCGTGGATCAGGTGATCGGTCTCGAACTTCGTCGTGAAGCGGTGCGGGAAGAAGCCGTAGGCGGCGCACTCCGGGAAGGCGTCGCGGAAGGTGCGCGAGTCCGTGAACCCTGGCAGCACGGTCGGCACGCAGATCGCCGCCGGATCCTGCTTGGCGATCCAGCCGCGGATGAACTCGGTGACGGGCGAGTCGATCGGCGAGCGGTTGCCCATCACCCGCTCGGTCCACTCCAGCCGGTAGGGCCCGGGCGGCCCGACGATCTCCTCGATCGCTGCGAGCGCCGCGTCCTCGCCGAGTCCCGGCGGCACGCGGCAGTCGACAGCGAGGCGGGCGTGCGAGGGGATCACGTTGATCTTCTCCGAAGCGAAGATCCGGGTCGGCGACAGCGACACGCCGAGCCAGGGCTCGATCAGCGCCACCAGGCGCGGCTCGACCGCCTCGACCCGCGCCAGCGCGCCCGCCGCATCGTCGCCTTCGAGCACGCCGATCGCCTCGAGGAAGGCCCGCGGCTCGACCGTCAGGCGATAGCTTGGCTGGGGGCCGGCGAAGCGCTCCAGGATCGGCGCGAGCTTGAGCAGCGCGTTGTCGCCAAGGCGCGGCATCGAGGCGTGCCCGGCCGCGCCGTCGGTGTGCAGCACGAAGCGGAAGATGCCCTTCTCGGCGCAGCCGAGGCAGTAGAGCCGCCGGCCGGCGTAGTCGATGATGCCGCCGCCGCCCTCGTTGACGAGGTAGTCGCAGCGCACCTTGTCGGGATGGGTCTGGGTCAGCCACTGTGCGCCCTCCGAGCCCCCGGTCTCCTCGTCGACGAGCACCACGACGAGCAGCGAGCCGCTCGCCGGGCGCCAGCCACCGCGCGCGAGCGCGCACGCCGCGGCGACCTCGGCGGCAGTCTGCGACTTCATGTCAAGCGCTCCTCGCCCCCAGACGAAGCCGTCCTCGAGGTCGCCCGACCAGGGGTCGCGCGACCATTCCGACGCTGTCGCGAGCACCGTGTCCACATGCGAGAGCAGGCACAGCACCGGACCCGGCTGCGCGCCGTCCAGGCGGGCGACGAGGTTCGGGCGCTCCGGCGTGCGCCCAAGCAGCTCGCACGCGAAGCCGGCGTCGGTGAGGACGCTCGCGAGGTACTCCTGTGCCGCGCGCTCGTTGCCGGGCGGGTTGACGGTGTCGTAGCGGATCAGCCGCTGCAGCAGCTCCACGGACTCGCTGTGCGTCTGCGTGCTCACGGCTGCATCCTACGGGTGATACTGAAGTGCGTGGAACGCCTGTTCGAGGAGCCGCGGCAGCCAGGCCCGCCCGCCCCGCTGGCGGTGCGGATGCGGCCAGGCACACTGGCGGAGGTGGTCGGCCAGCCGGCCCTGCTGGCGGCGGGGGCGCCGCTGCGGCGCGCGCTCGAGCTGGGGCGCCTTCACTCGATGATCCTGCACGGACCGCCCGGCTCGGGCAAGACAACGCTGGCGCGGATCATCGCGAGCCAGACCGGTGCGCAGTTCGAGGAGCACAGCGCCGTCGACACCGGCCGCGCCGAGGTGCGCGCGGTGATCGAACGGGCCCGCCACCGCGGCAGCGCGACGGTCTTCTTCCTCGACGAGATCCACCGCTTCAACAAGGCCCAGCAGGACGCGCTGCTGCCCGCCGTCGAGGAGGGCCTGGTGACACTGATCGGCGCGACAACCGAGAACCCGCGCTTCGAGGTCAACAGCGCCCTGCTCTCGCGAGTCACCGTCTATGAGCTCGAGCCGCTCAGCACGCAGGACGTCGCGACGCTGCTGCGCCGCGCGGCTGACCGCGGCGAACTCGGCGCCGGGCTGGAGCTGGACGCCGACGCCGTCGAGCTGCTGGCCGCGCGCTCAGGCGGCGACGCCCGCATCGCGCTCAGCGCACTCGAACGCGCCGCGGCGACCAACCGCCGCATCGACCTCGCGGCCGCGCGAGACGCGCTCGCCGGCGGCCTGCTCCGCTACGACCGTGCCGGCGACCAGCACTACGACACGATCTCGGCCTGGATCAAGGCGACCCGCGGCAGCGACCCCGACGCCTCTCTGTACTACCTCGCGACGATGCTCGAAGGCGGCGAGGACCCACGCTTCATCGTCCGCCGGATGGTGATCCTCGCCTCTGAGGACATCGGCAACGCCGACCCGCAGGCGCTGAGCGTGGCGGTCGCCGCGGCGGCCGCGGTCGAGCACGTCGGCCTGCCCGAATGCACCTACGCGCTCGCCCAGGCCGCGATCTACCTCTCGCTCGCGCCGAAGTCCAACGCTGCCGGCTCGGCGCTGGGCGCGGCGCGCGAGCTGATCCGAAGCGACGGCGCCCGGCGCGCGCCGCCGGCGCTGCGTGGCGCCGGCGACTACGACTACCCCCACTCCCATCCCGGCCACACGAGCCCGCAGGAGCTGATGCCCGCGGGGCTGGAGGGAACGCGCTTCTACGACCCAGGCGAGGCGGAGGAGGCACTGGCGGGAGCCCTCGCACGCGTGCGAGCGGCCCGCGGGCGGGGCGGCGAGCGAGGGCCGGGCGTTTGAGCGCCGGCGGATCGCTCGCCGACGAGCTCGCCGCCGTCACGCGGCTGTGGGCGCAGCTGCGTATAGCCGACCGCGCCCACTACCTCGAGCGCGCCGCCCAGGCGGTGGTGGACGAATTCGACGATCTCTGCCTGGCGCTCGCCGGCGAGGCGCAGCGCCCGCGAGCAGAGATCGCGGCCTTCGAGCTGCTCGCCGTGATCGACTCCCTGCGCTGGCTGGCCGCGAACGCGCGCGGCCTGCTCGGCGCCCACCGCTTCGCGCTGCCGCGAACGCTGCACCCACTGACGCGCGCCAGCAGCGGGCTCGCACCGGTCGGCGTGGTCGCGATCCGCGGCGCCGCGAGCGCGCCGTTCGCGCTGCCGCTGACCACCGTCGGCGCCGCCCTGCTCGCCGGCAACGGCGTGATCATCGCGCCGGCGCCCGGGACCGGGCGCGCCGCGGAGCGCATCGCCGGCGTGCTCGCGCGCGCCGGCCTGCCGGAGGGCCTTGTGCGGGTCGCCTTCGAGGACTCGCTCGCTGGATCGGCGCGCCTGCTCGACCTCGGCGGCGGACCGGGCGGGCCCGACGCGATGATCGTGCTCGCCGACGCGAAGCTGGCGCACGCCGTCGACGGGGCGCTGTGGGCAGCGTGCGCCGGCGCCGGACAGCTGGCCGGCTCACTCAAGCGCGTCTACGTCGCACGCGAACGCCATGAGGAGTTCCTCGCTGCCCTGTGCGCCGCCGCGGCGGGGCTCGAACTCGGCGACCCGCTGGCGCCGCACACCCAGCTCGGGCCGCTCGCGAACGAGGCCGTGGCGGCCGCGCTCGAGGAGGCGATCGGCGAGGCCCTCGGGCTTGGTGGCGTGATCGTCGGCGGCGGCCGGACCACGCTCGCATCGGCGCGCGGCGCGTTCTTCGCACCGACGCTGTTGAGCGGGGTGCCGCCGCAGGCGCGCCTGGCCCGCGAGCGCGTGGCCGGGCCAGTGCTCTGCGTCAGTGCTGTCGAGGACTCGGTGGCGGCAGTCGAGCTGGCCAACGGCGGCGAGCGCAGCCTCGGGGCCTCGATCTGGAGCTCGGACCGCCGTCGCTGCGTGCGGATCGCCCGCGAGCTGCGAGCACGGATCGTCTGGGGCAACGACCACGTGCCGGTGGCGCCGCTGCGCCAGGCCGCTGCCGAAGCGCTCGAGCAGTGTGGCCGCGCGCAGCTGATCACCTGGGAGCCGGCGGCTCGCCGGCCGCCGTGGCGCTACCGCTACGACGCAGCCACGCAGCGCGCCGCCCGCACGCTCGCCGTCCTGCATTCCACACGCGAGGGTGAGCGCGAACAGGCGCTGCGCGACGGTGCGCCCGCGATCATCCGGCTGGCCGGGCGCACGCTGCGCCGCTGAGCGGGCAACGGCGAACCGCGGCGGCCACCTCCGCCCACCGCTGCGGCCACCGCCGCACGCACGGCCGCCGGGCGGAGCCCCTCCCCAGCCCGAGCTTCGCCGCACGGCCGCGCGGCGCCCACCGCGGCTGAGAGCCCGGCGCAGGCGCGAATCCGCCGGCCGGCGCAGAAGCGCCGCCACGGGATTGGACGCCCGCCACCGTAAGCTTTGGACATGCCAGCCCAGGCCTACGCCGGCAAGGAGTGCGTGTGCCAGTACCGGCGCGGGATCTGCGATCAGACCTGCGTGCGCGACATGCTGGAGGTGCCTTTCTACATCGCCTGCCTGCGCCTCGACGGCCGGCGCTGTCTGGTCGTCGGCGGCGGCGAGGTGGCGCTCGAGAAGGTCGAGGGCCTGCTCAGCTGCGGGGCGGCGGTCACGCTCGTCGCCCCAGCGGCACAGGACGCCCTCGCCGAGCTGGCAGCGGAAGGCTCGATCGCGTGGGAGCGCCGCAGCTATCAATCAGGCGACCTCGAGGGCTCGTTCCTGGTGATCGCGGCGACCGACGACACCGAGGTCAACATCGAGGTCCACGCGCACGCCGAGGCGCGAGCGATGCTGGTCAACGTCGTCGATGTGCCGCCGCTTTGCAACTTCATCCTTCCGGCGATCGTGCGCAGCGGTCCGCTGGCGATCGCGATCTCCACCGCCGGTGCCTCGCCGGCACTGGCCAAGCGGATGAAGCGCGAGATCGCGGCGCAGTTCGGCGAGGACTACGCGCGCCTCGCCGTGATCCTCAATGACGCGCGCGGCTGGGCCAAGGCGACGCTGCCGACCTTCCAGGAGCGCAGATCCTTCTTCGACTCGATCGTCGGTGGCCGGCCCGACCCGATCGCGCTGCTACGCGACGGCGACGAGGGCGCGGTGCTCCAACTGATCGAGGACGCCAAGCGCGCAGCCGTCGCCGCCTGAGCACGCGCGCGGGACGGGTGATGAGGGGCCCGATGCCGTGCGGGCTGCCCGACTGGCGCTCGGCGCAGCGCACCGCTCGGCGCAGCGCACGTATAACGCGCTAGTTGCGGGCAATCAGCTCGCCGCGACGGGTTTGTGGCCCTGACGGCGGGCTATCCTGACCCGCGATGGGGCCGCGCTCGGAGCACCGCGCGGCGCGGTCAGGAATCGCCCACTCAGATGTCCGCCTAGTCTCGCGCGGTCTGGTTGGCGAACCCGGGCGCGCCGCCGATGGGAAGACCATGAGGCGATTCCTACAGCGCTTGCTGGGCCCGGTGCTGGCGCTCCTGCTGGTTGGCGGCGCGCTCGCGTCGGCCGCACCCGCGAGCGCCACCGAGGTCGGCGTCAACGTCACCTCCAACGCCGGTATGGCTTCCGGCAAGGTCACTGCCGCGATCCGCGCCAGCCGCCCCGCCTGGGTGCGCGTGTTCCTGCAATGGAGCGACATCGAGCCCACGCAGGGCGACTACGACGCCGGCTGGATTCAGGTCTACCAGCACTTCTTCGCGTCGATCCCGGCAACCACCAAGGTCGACGTCGATGTCGTCGGCGCCCCCGCCTGGGCCAACGGCGGATCGACTTCGATCGCCGCGCCGCCGCTCAACGACACCTATTTCGCCGGCTTTATGAACTACATCGTCAACACCTTCCACGGCCGCGTCGCGGCCTGGGAGATCTGGAACGAGGAGGCCTCGCCGTCCTGGTGGACCGGCACGCCCGTGCAGTTCGCCGCGCTGCTGAAGGCCGCCTATCCGGCCGTCAAATCCGCCGACCCGAAGGCGATCGTGATCGTCGGCGCCAACGACCCGACCTTCCTCAGCCAGCTCTACACCGCCGGCGCGCAGGGATCGTTTGACGCGGTCGCCGTCCACACCGACACCGCCTGCAACATCACCTCGCCCTATGTGTATGAGTACAACCAGAACACCACGACCGTCAACCAGTACTTCTTCCTCGGCTTCACCGGGATCCATACGCTGATGGCCGCCAACGGCGACGCCGCCAAGCCGATCTACATGACCGAGATCGGCTGGTCCTCGACGAGCGCCGAGTGCGAGACCGGCGCCTCGGCCGGCCAGAAGCTCGGCGGGGTCAGCGAGGCCCAACAGGCCACCTACCTTCAGCAGGCCTACAACTGCCTCGATCAGCCGCAGTACTCCTACGTCAAGGCGGCGATGTGGTTCGAGATGTACAACGGTGCGAGCTCAACCGCCCCGATCGACAACTACGGCCTGCTGAACACGGACTATTCGCCGAAGCCGGCGTTCGCCGCATTCGAGCAGGAGTCGCTGCACGGCAACCAGCTGACGGCGGCCTGCGGCGACTTCAACGGCCCCGCGATCACGATCCTCAAACCGACCCAGGGAGAGCGCTACAGCGGCGCCCTGCGGATCTCCGTCTCTGCGATCAGCCCCTCAAACGGCGTGCGCGAGATCACCCTCCAGCTCAGCAAGAACAGCCGCGTGCACTTCGTCAGCAAGCACTTCCCGGCACACTTCTCCGGCTCGATGGCCTGGCACGCGGCAGCGAAGCTGGCGCTCGGGCCGCACACGATCAAGGTGACCGTCACCGACAAGCTCGGTAACACCAGCACCGCCACGATCCATGTCGTGCACATGAAGGCACCGCAGCACACGCGCCGCAGGCGCTGAGCGCCCGCCGAAGCACGCCCGAGCCCGCAAACCGCGCGCCGGGCGCCGGGCGTTTACCGTGCAACGCGTGCGCGCCTCCACCTCACCCCTGAAGTGCAGCCCTGCGCAGCCGGGCGGGCCGCTGGCGCGCCGCGTCCGCCAAACGCCTTGGTGGGGTGGCGGTCCTGGCGGCGCTTGAGCTGCGCGGGCTGACGCGCCGCTACGGCGAGCGCCTCGCACTCGCTGACGTGACGCTCAGCGTCGCGGCCGGCCAGACGCTCGCGGTCCTCGGACCCAACGGCGCCGGCAAGACGACGCTGCTTCGGCTGCTGGCGACGTTGCTTCGGCCGCACGGCGGTGAGGTCCGGGTCCTGGGGCACGCGCTGCCGGGCGAAGGCTGGGCGGTGCGCGGGCGGATCGGACTGCTCGGCCACGAGCCACTGCTCTACCGCGAGCTGACCGCGCGGGAGAACCTCCGCTTCTACGCGGCGCTGCACGGAGTGCGCGGCGACGAGCGCGCGCAGGAACTGCTCGCCGCGGTGGCGATGGAGCGGCGCGCCGATGAGCCGCTGCGCACGCTCTCGCGCGGCATGGTGCAGCGCGTGGCGGTCTGCCGGGCGCTGCTGCACGACCCCGAACTGCTGCTGCTGGATGAGCCGCGGGCCAACCTCGATCCGGCGGCGGGCGAGCTGGTCGAGCCGCTGATCGGCCGCGAGTCCGGCCGCACTCGGGTGATCGTCAGCCACGACCCCGCGGGCGTGCTGGCCGAGGCCGACCTCGTGCTCGGCCTGGTGCGCGGGCGCGTGGCGGTGCTGGCGGCCGCGAGCGAGCTCGACCCGGCGGCACTCGCGGAGCTTTACCGGTGAGTGCGGCGACGCCCACGCTGGCCGCCCCGCGGACGCGCGTCGTGCTCGCGGCGCTGCTGCGCAAGGAGCTGCGCGTCGAGCTGCGCAGCTTCGCGGCGGTGCCGGCGATGTCGCTGTTCAGCGTGACGACCTTCGTGCTGTTCCATTTCGCCCTGCAGCGCAACGCGCTGAGCGGCGATCTGGCGAGCGGTGTGCTGTGGGTGACGCTGCTGTTCGCGGCGATCCTGGGGATCAACCGGCTGTTCGTCGCCGACGCCGAGCAGGGTGGCTTCGACGGCTTCCTGCTCTCGCCGGCCGACCGCAGCGTGCTTTTGTATTCCAAGGCGCTGACGCTGCTCGCATACCTGCTCGTGCTCGAGCTCGTCGCGGTGCCCGCGTTTGCGCTGCTGTTGCTCCAGCCCGCGATCTGGCCGGCGCTGCCGGGCCTTCTGGTCGTGCTCGCGCTCGGCGATCTGGGCATCGTCGTGATCGGGACGCTGGTCGGCGCGCTCGCCGTTCGCACGAGCGTGCGCGATCTGCTCGGCCCGATGATCTCGCTGCCGCTGCTGGTCCCGGTACTGCTCTGCGCGGCTCGCGCTGCCTCGCCGGTGCTCGGCGCGACTGCGGCCGGGACGCTGCCGCTGCGCTGGCTTTTGACCCTGGCGCTCTATGATCTCGTCTTCGGGTTGATCACCTTCGCGGTCTTCGACTTCCTGCTGGAGGACTGAACCGATGTACGGCAAGCGACTGCGGCCACTCGCGCTGACCACGTTCGCAGC
>Ga0302157_10007646_pt1 | contig 10822 bp, 7 predicted proteins | sample I_Bog_N3_3_FD_193502 | JGI IMG/M metagenome (GOLD analysis project Ga0302157, IMG submission 193502) | Peat permafrost microbial communities from Stordalen Mire near Abisko, Sweden - I_Bog_N3_3 | ecosystem: Environmental > Terrestrial > Soil > Wetlands > Peat | place: Sweden: Abisko, Stordalen...
GGGCTTCCAGCAGCTTCAACTCAGTCAGCCCCTCCAGCATCTGGCGCAGCTTCTGCGGTTGGGCCGGATAGAAGTCACGCTCGGCGATGCCCCAGTGTCCGTCCTGCCGCACCAGCTTGACCTCCTTGTCGGACCCGCTGATGTCGATCTCGGCGGCATCAGCCAGCTTCGCGGCAATGCCCGGAAATACCAGCTCACCCTCATGCGCTGACCCGGTGTCGCCATGTGGCAGCAGCAACATCGAACCCGCGATGGCCGCCGCGCCAAGAACCACGCATACAATGGCGGTTGCCGGTTTCATGCGTGCGTCCTCCGCCGGCGGATCTGTCGCGCCAGCCCCATCACCACCGCCAGGATCAGCAGCAGGCCCGGCACCAAGGCGATGTTGAACAGTTGCAACTCGGTCTGCAGTGCTGCGATGTCGCGCCGAAGCTCCAACTGCACCCCGCGCAGCTTGCCGCGCGTCGCGATCAGATCCGCCTTCAGCCCCTCGACGGCCTTCTGCTGTGCTGCGGTCAGCGCCGCGTTGCTGGTGCCATCCTGGCCGCCGCGCAACGCATCAAGCTGCTTCGAGGTCGCCTGCAAATGATCGTTCAGCGCGGTTTCGGTCTGCCGATACCGTGCCTCCGCCGTCCGCTGCATCTGATTGACCACCTCGAACGGCCGATCGACGGTGCCCCGGCTGCGCAGTCCGATCAGGGCGTCGCCACCGGCCAGCGTGCCCACCAGGTTGGTGACAAAAGCCCCATTATCGGCAAACGGCGTCGACTGCGGCGTGCCAAAGAAATCCTGCGTCCGCGTCCAGAACCGGTCCGACAGCATGTCGGTATCGGCAATCACCACCATGTCCGTCGGCGCCTTGGTTTCCGCCAGGAATGGCTGCGTCACCCCCTCCGGCGCCTTGTCGAACGCCGAATGCAATGTCCCGCGAATGCGCGCCGCGATCACCCGCCGCTGTCCATCCGGCTTGAACGACGCCAAAATCTTGGTCGGATCCGGATTGTCATGAAACTCCGAGGCCGGCAGCGCCTCCGACTCATCCGAACTCGTCAACAGCGGCGTGAAATCGAGCGGGCTGCCCGGTTTCAGGCTGATAAACCCAGGCTCCGCCAGGGTGATCTCCCGCAGGTCGGCGGTCGCCGGGTCGTCATGGTTGATGCCATCGCGCAGGCTGTAATAGCCCACGTAGTCAACCGCCTGCACCTCGTCGTCGCTCGACGCGCGAACCTTCCACGCGCCGTTGAGATCACCGACCACCTTGTTCGGGTCGTATTCGATGCCCCAGGCCTTGAACAGCTTCGGCAGATCGCTCGCCATATCCGCCGGCGGAGCCCCGGTCTGCGGATCCGGACCGATGGTCTCGTTGCCCGGCCCCACCATCGCCATCAGATGCCCACCGCGCATGACGAACTGGTCAATCGCATACTGCGTCGCGTCCGACAGCTTCTGCGGATGCACCAGCAGCAGCACCTTGATGTCCGGGTCGATGCTGGCAGCATTGGTCGCCACCGTTCGCACCGTGAAATTCTCGCGCAACCCCAGCATCGCGGTCCACGGCTGGCCACCCGGTTGGCGCGACATCATCATCTGCGGATCGCCATCCATCTTCAGCGCCGTCATCACCCCCACCACCGGGCGCGCCGGGCTGGACAGCTCATAGACCAGCTTGGTCAGGTCATATTCCAGGAACCGCTCACGATCCGGCTGGAAGAACGGAATCGTCCGCTCATCATCCAGCAGGTTGTTGCCTTCCAGCCCGAAAAACACCTTCTCGCCGCCCTGATCCAGCGGGACGCCCTGCAGCCCATACCCGGTTGCCCGATCCTCGGCATCGCTGAACGGCTCAGGGTCGTCGAACTCAACGCGCACCTTGCCATGGCTGAGATCGGCATACTGCAGCAGCATTTCCCGCACGCGATCGGCATGCAGCCCGTACTGCGGAATATGGCTGCCAAGTGCTGCCGAATAATACAGCCGCAGCGTGATCGGCTCCTTCAGCCCGGCCAGCACGGCCTTTGTGCCCTGCGACAGCGTAAACAGATGCTGCTCGGTCAAATCCAGCTGATCGCCCGCCAGCAACCGCTCAGCCGCGATGTTGATGCCAACAAGGATAGCCCCGACGCCCACGACGCCGATCAGCGAAGACAGAAAACGTTTCATAGCCTCAATCCGCCCGCTTGTGGTCGACGACCACGGTATTGAGGAACAGGAAGAATCCGATGAACGACGCGAAGTAAATCAGGTCGCGCGCCTCGATCACCCCACGGGTGAAGTTCTGAAACCGGCTCGCCACCGAAATCCGCAACGCAATGGCGGCCACCTCCGGCAGGCTGTGGCTGAGGAAGCTGGTCACCAGCGGCGTGCTCGCCACCATCGCCAGGAAGCACAACGCCACCGCCAGTACGAACGCCACCACTTGGTTCTTGGTCGCGGCCGAGATGGCGCCCCCAAGCGCCAGGAAACAGCCCGCCATCAACAACCCACCAAGATAGCCGCAGGCAATCACCCCGTTATCGGGATGGCCGAGGTAATTCACCGTCACGACAAACGGAAACGTCAGCACCAACGCAATCGCGGTAAACGCCCACGCCGCCAGGAACTTGCCGATCACCGCCTGCGCCTGGGTGATCGGCAACGTCAGCAGCAACTCGATGGTGCCCTGCCGGCGCTCCTCCGCCCACAGCCGCATCGTCAGCGCCGGCACCAGCAACAGCAGCACCCACGGCAGGAAGTTGAAGAACGGCGACAGGTCGGCCTGGTTGCGATCGAAGAAGTTGCCGAGGTTGAAGGTGAGTGCTCCCTGCAGCGCCAGGAAGATCACGATGAACACAACCGCCACCGGCGTTGCGAAATAGCTGCCCAGCTCGCGGCGGGCGATGGTCCAGATAGCATGCATGTCAGGCGGCATCCGTTAGGGCTTCGGCCAGCGTCAACTGGCGGAACACATCATCCAACCGCCCCGACGGGTGCAGTGCCGCCAATTCCAGCGGCGTGGCATCCGCCACCACACGGCCATTGGCGATCACGATGGCCCGCGTGCACACGGCATCCACCTCCTCCAGAATATGTGTGCTGATAATGATTGCCTTCTGCGCCGCCATACTTTGGATCAGCGCGCGCACCTCATGCTTCTGGTTCGGATCCAGCCCGTCGGTCGGCTCGTCCAGCACCAGTACGTCGGGGTCATGCAGCAACGCCTGCGCCAGCCCAACCCGGCGCTTGAACCCCTTCGACAGCGTCTCAATCGGCAGCCGGCGCACGTCCTCCAGCGTGGTCAGGTGAATCGCCTGGGCAATCCGATCCTGCAGGTCGCCACCGCTGAACCCCCGGATCCGCCCGGTGAACGCCAGGAAATCCTCAACCGCCATATCCGGATACGTCGGCGCCCCCTCCGGCAGATACCCCAGCCGCCGCCGCGCCTTCACTCCATCGCTGGTCACGTCATGCCCGCAGATCCGCGCGGAGCCAGACGACGGCGTGATGAACCCCGCCAACATCCGCATCGTCGTGGACTTCCCGGCGCCATTCGGCCCCAGAAACCCCAGCACTTCGCCGCGCTGAACGTCGAACGACACATGATCAACCGCGGTGAAACCACCGAAGCGCTTGGTGAGACCCTCGATCTCGATCAGGGCGGACATCACACACTCTCCCAAACCGAATTTGCCACGCTTGGATGGCCCGTGTTTACCCGGAGTGCAAGGTCCGGAAGGCATCGTCGCGGTCGAACAGGCGTAGCAGAAGGCGGACTGCCTGACCTCGCGGCGACGTTAATTCGGGGTCATTTTGCAACAGCGCCTCTGCATCGCGCCCAGCCATATGCAGCAGCCCCTCATCGGTCTCGGGGTTGGCAATGCGCCAGCCGGGCAACCCAGACTGCCGCGTGCCCAGCAGGTCACCGCCACCGCGCAATCGGAAATCCTCGTCGGCGATGCGAAACCCATCCTCGGTCTCCCGCAGCAGCTTCAGCCGCTTGCGGGCGGTCTCGCTGGCCTCGTTGCCATACAGCAGCAGGCAATAGCTCGTCGTATCGCCGCGCCCGACCCGCCCGCGCAACTGGTGCAACTGCGCCAGCCCAAACCGCTCAGCCTGCTCGATCACAATGACACTGGCTTCCGGCACATCGACGCCGACCTCGATCACCGTCGTTGCAATCAGCAGCTTGGTCCGCCCCGCCGCGAACTCCGCCAACGCCTGCTCGCGCACCGCGGTATCCTGCCGGCCATGCGCCAGGCCCAGCACGCCCTGAAACCGCTCGGCCAACGACGCATAGCGCGCCTCCACCGCCGCAAGATCGGTGGCCTCGCTCTCCGCCACCATCGGGCAAACCCAATACACCCGCGCCCCGCCGCGAATTGCCCGCTCCACCGCATCGCAAACGTCGCCCAGTGTCTCCAACGGATGCGTCGTCGTGCGGATCGGCTTGCGACCCGCCGGCTTGCCATCCAGCCGGCTGACCTGCATCTCGCCCCATTGCGTCAGCAGCATCGTCCGCGGGATCGGCGTCGCTGTCATCACCAGCACGTCGGACTGCTCGCCCTTCGCCCCCAGCAGCAGCCGCTGGTTGACGCCAAACCGGTGCTGCTCATCGATCACCGCCAGCGCGAGATCGCGAAACTCCACCCCGTCCTGCACCAGCGCGTGCGTGCCAACGGCAATCGAGATCGACCCGTCCGCCAACCCCTCCAGCACCCTGGCGCGCTCTTTCCCGGTCACCGACCCCGTCAGCAGCGCAAACGGCACCGGTGAAATCCGCGCCAACGTCCGCGCATGCTGCCGCGCCAGAATCTCCGTCGGCGCCATGATCGCCGCCTGCGCCCCGGCCTCGACGGCTCGCAACATCGCCAGCACAGCTACCAGCGTCTTGCCGGACCCGACATCGCCCTGCAGCAGCCGCAGCATCCGCCGAGGTGCGGCCAGATCCGCATCGATCTCGCCCAATACATGTCGTTGCGGCTCAGTCAGCTTATGCCCAAACGCCGCCAGCGCCTGCGCGCGCAGATGCCCGTTGCCCACCAAACTCCGACCCGGCCGCGCCCGCACCCGCCGCTTCACCAGCCCGATGGCAACCTGCCCCGCCAACAACTCGTCATACGCGAGTCGCCGTCGCGGCTCAGGCGAGGGCAGGGTGGCCGGCCGTTGCAGCGCCGTCAGCGCCTCGGCAAACCCCATCCAGCCCTCGCGTCTCATCAACGCCTCGCCGTGCCATTCCGGCATGGCCGGGATGCGCGTCAGCGCCTCCGCCACCGGCTTGCGCAGATGCCAGGCGAACAACCCCGCGGTCAGTGGCCAAACCTGCTCCACCCCGGGAAACTGCTCCGGCCGCTCCGCCGGAGCGATATGATCGGGATGCACCATCTGCCGCCGGTCATCCAACTTGCCGGCCAGCAACACCTTGGCGCCCACCCGCAGCTTCGCCTGCGGAAAAGCCCGGAAAAATACCAGATCCAGGAACCCTGAGCCATCCGACACCGTCACCTTGGTCGGCTGCCGCGGCGTCTCCGGTGGCGCAATCCGGATCACCTCGACCTCAAGCGTCACCGTCTGAAACGGCAACGCCTCGCGAATCAGCGTCCGCTGGCGGCGGTCGATGTAGCTCTCCGGCAGATGAAACAGCAGGTCGACCACCCGGCTGCCGCCGATCGCCTTGGCCATCAGCTTGCCCAAAGCGTCGCCCACGCCACGCAAAGCGGTCAGTTCAGCGAATAAAGGGTCGAGATGATAGGTTTCCACGGGCTGACAGTGGTAAACGGCGCCGCTATAGGATGCCAGACCATGACAGAGAATACCTTCTCGCCGCAGGACATCCGCAGGCGCCGGCTGCTGTTTCGCGCCACCCACCGTGGCTCCCATGAAACCGACCTGCTGATCGGCGGCTTCGTGACCCCTCGCATCGCCGGCATGACGGACCAGGACATGGACGCGCTGGAAGAGGTGATGGAGCTGCAGGACGCCGACCTCGCCGACTGGCTCACCGGACGCTTTCCCATCCCACCGGAGTTCGACAGCCCGATGCTGCGCGCCATCAAGCAGGCCGGCGGCAAATGAGCGGCTCCACGTCAGGTATCGTCTACGGCGCCCCCGAGGGCTGGGATGCCATGCTGCTGGACCGCCGGTCCCGCGAACACCCAGGCCCACTGCTGCACGTCGCCCGCGACGACGCCCGCATGGCCAGCATGGCCGAAGCCCTCGCATTCTTCGCCCCCAACACCGAAATCCTGCGCTTCCCAGCCTGGGACTGCCTGCCCTACGACCGCGTCTCGCCCAACCCCGCCATCGTCTCCGAACGCATCGCAACCCTCGCCCAGCTGCTGGAACCGCCGAAAGGCCGCCGCGTCGTCCTCACCACCGTCAACGCGCTGGTGCAGAAAGTGCCACCGCGCCACGTCTTCCACGGCTCCAGCCTCAACCTCGTCACCAACGGCACCGTCAAATCCGACGAGCTCGCCCGCTTCCTCGACGGCCGCGGCTACGTCCGCGCCGGCACCGTGATGGAACCCGGCGAATACGCCATCCGCGGCGGCATCATCGACGTCTTCCCCTCCGGCTTCGCCGAGCCCGTCCGCATCGATACCTTCGGCGACACCATCGAAAGCCTGCGCAGCTTCGACCCCTCGACCCAGCGCAGCGGCGCCACCCTCAAGGAATTCCGCCTCCGCCCGGTCTCCGAGGTGTTCCTCGACAAGCCCAGCGTCTCCCGCTTCCGCACCGGCTGGCGCGACCTGTTCGGCCCCGGCGCCGCCGCCGACCCGCTCTATCTGTCGATCTCCGACGGCCGGCGCCATCCCGGCATGGAACACTGGGTGCCGCTGTTCCATGACGCCATGGAAACTCTGCTGGACTATATGCCCGGCACGTCAATCAGCCTCGACCACCAAAGCGAGGAAGTCCTCGTGGCACGGCTGGAGATGGTCGCCGACCACTTCGCCGCCCGCAAATCGGTGCCACGCGACGGCGAAGTCCCGTACCGCCCGCTGCCACCAGGCCTGCTCTACCTCGACGAGCCAGCCTGGCGGAAAATGATGTCGGGCCTCACCAGCTTCAGCTTCAGCCCCTTCGCCAAGCCCGACGACGCCCCCGGCATCGACGGTGGCGGCAGGCCGGCGCCGATCTTCGCCCAGCGCGGCACCAGCACCGGCGTCAACGTCTTCGACCAGCTCCGCACCCAGGCCGAACGCTGGCTGAAGGACGGCAAACGCATCGTCGTCGCCGCCTGGTCACGCGGCTCGCGCGAACGTATCGGCCACCTCCTCGGCGAACACGGCTTCACCACCACCACCGCCGACAACTGGGAACAAGTTCGCGACGCGCCCTTGTCGGCTGCCTGCCTCGTCACAATCGGCCTCGAACGCGGCTTCATCGCCGACAAGCTGGCGCTGATCAGCGAGCAGGACCTGCTCGGCGAGCGCATCGCCCGCCCGCCGCGCAAGCGCAAGCGCGCCGACCAGTTCATCGCCGAAGCCACCGAACTCGCCGAGGGCGACCTCGTCGTCCATCAGGACCACGGCATCGGCCGCTACGACGGCCTCGTCACCCTCGACGTCAGCAACGCCCCGCATGACTGCCTGCGCATCCTCTACGAGGGCGAGCAGAAGCTGTTCCTGCCGGTCGAAAACATCGAGATGCTCAGCCGCTTCGGCTCGGAAACCGCCGGCGTCTCGCTCGACAAGCTGGGTGGCGCCAGCTGGCAGAACCGCAAGTCCAAGATGAAACAACGCATCCAGGACATCGCCGGCGCCCTCATCCGCACCGCCGCCGAACGTAGGCTGCGCGAAGCTGAAACCATGGCGCCGGCAGAAGGCGCGTGGGACGAATTCTGCGCCCGCTTCCCGTTCGTCGAAACCGACGATCAGGCCCGCGCCATCGCCGATGTGCTGGAGGATCTCGCCGCCGGCCGCCCGATGGACCGCCTGATCTGCGGCGACGTCGGCTTCGGCAAAACCGAGGTGGCCCTGCGCGCCGCCTTCGTCGCCGCCATGGCCGGTGCCCAGGTCGCCGTCGTCGTCCCCACCACGCTGCTGGCCCGCCAGCATTTCCGCGGCTTCACCAAGCGCTTCGAGGGCCTGCCGGTGAAGGTCGGCCAGCTCAGCCGCATGGTCACCGCCAAGGAAGCCACCCAGGTCCGCGAGCAGGTCGCCACCGGCGAAATCAACATCGTCATCGGCACCCACGCCCTGTTGGCGAACAGCGTCAAATTCGACAACCTCGGCCTGGTCATCGTCGACGAGGAACAGCACTTCGGCGTCTCCCACAAAGAGAAACTCAAATCCCTCAAGGCCGACGTCCACGTCCTCACGTTGACCGCCACCCCGATCCCGCGCACCCTGCAACTCGCCCTCACCGGCGTGCGCGAGATGAGCATTATCGCGACGCCGCCGGTCGACCGCCTCGCCGTCCGCACGTTCATCATGCCGTTTGACGCCGTGGTCATCCGCGAAGCCATCCAGCGCGAACGCTTCCGCGGCGGTCAGGTGTTCTGCGTCGTCCCCCGCGTCGAAGATCTCGCCCGCATGGCCACCCGCCTGTCTGAAATCGTCCCCGAAGCCCGCTGCGTCATGGCCCACGGTGGCCTCGCGCCCACCGAGCTCGAACGCGTCATGACCGAGTTCGGCGACGGCAAGTACGACATCCTGTTATCCACCAACATCGTCGAATCCGGGCTCGACATGCCCGCCGTCAACACGATGATCATCCACCGCGCCGAGATGTTCGGCCTCGGCCAGCTCTACCAGCTTCGCGGCCGGGTTGGTCGCGGCAAGCAGCGCGGCTACGCCTACCTCACCTGGCCGCCCACCAACGCCCTCTCGGTCGCCGCCGAAAAGCGCCTGACCGTCATGCAAACCCTCGACAATCTCGGCGCCGGCTTCACCCTGGCCTCGCATGACCTCGACATCCGCGGCGCCGGCAACCTGCTCGGCGACGAACAAAGTGGCCACATCCGCGAAGTCGGCATCGAGCTCTACCAGCAGATGCTCGAAGATGCCGTCGCCGAAATGCGCGCCGAAAAAGGCCGCAAGAAAGCCGCCGCCCGCGACTGGACGCCCAACATCGGCCTCGGCCTGCCCGTGCTGATCCCCGAGACCTACGTCAAGGACCTGCCCGTCCGCCTCGGCCTCTACCGCCGCATCGGCGGCCTGGAATCCGACGCCGAGAGCGAAGCCATGGCCGCCGAACTCGTCGACCGCTTCGGCCCGCTGCCGGAGGAGGTTGAAAACCTGCTGCAGGTCGTCTCGCTCAAGCGCCTCTGCCGCGAAACCGGCGTGGAAAAGCTCGACGCCGGCCCGAAAGGCATGGTCCTCAGCTTCCGTGGCAATAAGTTCCGCAACCCCGCCGGCCTTGTCACCTGGCTGGGCCAGAAAGGCGGCCTGGTCCGTCTACGGCCAGACCACAAGCTGGCGATCTCCCGAGACCTCACGGTCCGCGAGCGCGTCAAGCTGGCGCGCGACGTACTCGCCAGCCTCAACAGCCTCGTGCAGCAGGCTAAGGCTGCCTGACCGGCGTTCCAGATTTGGCCCCGGAGTTCGCCCCGGAGTTCGCACCGGAGTTCGCCCCGGAGTTCGCCCCGGAGTTCGCGTAATAGAACATCGGTGAGATCGCCTTCACCATTGGCGCGATCGTCGCCTTGCCATCGTCGTTGAGAATATCAGGATCGTTGGTCGCACCTGACGTCTGCGCCCACGCCCAATACGCCCCGCTGATGCCCTGGCCGCCCGCCGGCTTGCCGCCGGGATCGTTCATGTAGCCGGTAAACGCCGACAGCCACGCCAGGTCATGCGGCGTGCTGTTGGCGCCGAACTCGCCGACGAACAGCGGTGCGATATTCTGCTGGTAGATAAAGCCAAACAGCCGCGTCCACGTCGCCGCCTTCTCGCTGGCGGTCCCGGCGGCATAGCCGTTGATGCTGTAGGGATAGTTGTGCGGCGAATACACCACGTGACCGGGGACGCTGAGCTGCACGCGATGTTTGGCAACCCCCGTCATGTTCTGCGCATATTCGTCGAACTCGCGGCCTTCGTGATAAAGCCCCTCGACAATGATCAGCCAATGGGGATTGACCGCCAGGATCGCATTCCCCGCGATCGTCGCCGCGATGATCCAATCCGTGGCGCTGCCATCCCCCCAGGTCGCCTTGAACGGCTCATTGGCGAGATCGGCCCCAATCACCGTGGCATTGCCGGCATAACGCTGCGCCATGCTGACCCAGCCATCGACCCAATCCCGTGTGGTCTGGCCGTGGCCATGCACGATGTAGCCGGGATCGTTCCACAACCCCCCAGGATTGCCGGACCCGCCGCGCGAACTGCGATGATGGTCCAGGATCACTTTGAGCCCGATCGTCCCGGCATAGTCGATAACGGCATCGACAATCTGCTGCCCGGTCTTGCCCGACAGTGTCGGATTGGCCGGCAGCGGCGGCGCCACATCGCTCAGCGCCTGCTCTGAATACGCCAGCCGAATTGTGTTGAACCCCGTCGCCTTCATGTCGTCGAGCGTGGCCGTATAGGGCACCGAGGCAAACAGGTCGGGATAGCCATGCACCTCCACCCCGATCAGGTTGACGGCTGCTATCCGAACCTGTTGGCCTGTCGCCTCAGAGATGATCTGGTTGCCACGCGTGCTCAAAAAACCCGGCGGCAACAGCGCCGGCCGCTCCATTGCCGATATCCCCTGCGCCGATATCCCCTGCGCCGGAATTCCCTGCGCCGATATCCCCTGCGCCGGAATTCCCGGCGCCGGTATCCCAGGCGGCGCTGCGGATGCTGCAAAGCCTCCCCAAAACAGCCCGAACCCGACCCCCAAAGGCAACCGCCACCATGTCATG
>Ga0302157_10007649_pt1 | contig 10819 bp, 6 predicted proteins | sample I_Bog_N3_3_FD_193502 | JGI IMG/M metagenome (GOLD analysis project Ga0302157, IMG submission 193502) | Peat permafrost microbial communities from Stordalen Mire near Abisko, Sweden - I_Bog_N3_3 | ecosystem: Environmental > Terrestrial > Soil > Wetlands > Peat | place: Sweden: Abisko, Stordalen...
GCGCCGCCAGCCGTTCCTGATCGGCACGCAGCGCACAGGCCAGCCGCCCGCGGTGGAGACCCAGCACATCCCCGTTATCGAGCAAGTGGCGCGCGTGGGCATTCAGCCAATGCGTGCGCAGGCCACGATCGCAGGCGACCAGCGCGGTCATCATGCCCTCACCCGCCTGTTCGACCAGACGCGTGTGCGCCTCGGCGGCGGCCAGCCGTTCCCACAGCCGCACCACCTGGCCAAAATGCGGCGCCATCGCCTGCAACAGGGTATGTTCGGCGGCCTCCATGTCGCGCGCATCGCCAGGCGCGCGGTGAAAGATCAGGGTGAAATGCCGTTCGGGATCGATCTGCTGGCTGATCCAGAACGCCGGGCCCAGCCCGCACCGCGCCAACCCGTCGAACAGGGCACGGCGATCCTGCGGCGAATAGTCCATGCTGCGGTGGTCGCTGTCGATCTCCATGTCGCGGGCGGGCCCGATCGGGCGGCGGAAGCGCGGATTGGCAAGGCTGTTGGCCCAGGAATCATGCAGCGCCGCGCGGCTTTGCGACACGCTGTCGCGGCTGCACCACAGCGGCATCAGATCATTGTGCGTCGCCACCAGATATTGCGCCGCCACGCTTTCGACCCCGAACCGCTGACGCAGCATGTTCATCAGGTCTACCCAGCGCTGATCGCAATCGACCGCACCGTAGAGCATTGCGATCAACTGGTCATCGAGCGTGGCCATGATCCCCCGATCCAGCGCACCGGGCGGCGCGCTGGAGGGGACCATACCGCTTTGTCAAATCCGGGCAAATCCTTTGCCGGATACAGGATCAGATCTGTAACGGGCCGTGCGCGATGTGCGGCAGGACATGGCGCGCGAACAGATCGGCCTCCTGCGCGTGGGGATAACCCGACAGAATGAACGCCTCGATCCCTTCGGCCTGATAGGCGCGCAATTTGGCCAGCACCTGATCGGGGGTGCCGACGATCGCCGCGCCACAGCCCGACCGCGCCCGGCCGATACCGGTCCACAGGTTTTCCTCGACAAACCCGTCGCCACCGGCGGCGCCGCGCAATTCGGCCTGCCGTTGCACGCCATAGTTCTTGGCATCGAGCGACTGTTCGCGGATGGCGCGCCCCGTCGCATCGTCGAGTTTCGACAGCAGGCGGTCGGCATAGGCACGCGCCTCGTCCTCGGTTTCGCGCACCACCACATGCACGCGATAGCCGAATTTGAGCGTGCGCCCATGGCGCGCCGCACGCGTGGTCATGTCGGCGATGATCGCGCGCACATTGGGCATCGTGTCGGGCCACATCAGATAGACATCGGCGCCCTGTGCCGCGCATTCGCGCGCATCCTCGCTCAATCCGCCGAAATAGAACGCCGGACAGCGGCCCGAAATCGTCGTCACGCGCGGCGGATCGAGCTTCAGCCGATAGAATTCGCCCTGATGATCGAGCGGTTCGCCGTTGAGCAGCGTGCGCACGATCTGCATCACTTCGGTGGCACGGGCATAGCGTGCGGCCGAAGTGATCACTTCGCCCGGCATGTCCGACGAGATCACGTTGACATTCAGCCGCCCGGCCTTGCCCGACGCATCGGGCCCCAGAATGCGGTCGAGCGTGGCGATGCGCCGCGCCAGTTGCGGCGGCCAGTCCTCGCCGATGCGGGTCGCCCACAACAGCTTCATCCGTCGCACTTGCGTGGCCACGGCGGCGGCAAAGGCGGTGGTATCGAGTCCCAGACTATAGCCCGAGGGCAGCAGGATATTGTCGAACCCGCCCTCTTCGGCGCGCAGCACGATATTGCGACAGTGCTCCCAGCTCGATTTCAGGTGCGGATCATGCACGCCGAGAAATTCGTAATCATCGTCGCACAATGCCGAAAACCAGGCAATTTCGCATGTCATGGCAGCTTCTCCCCACGTGCGGCGACCAGCACCGCATACCAGTCCTGACGCGACCACTGCACGGTCAACGCGATCGCACCTTCGGCAATGCGCGCCGGATTTTGCGACCCGATGATCGGGATGATCCCTGCCGGATGCGCCATCAGCCAGCTATAGGCCGCAATGCTGCGGCCAATTCCGCGTGGCGCGGCAAAGGCATCGAGCGCAGCGGCAACTGCGATGTCGCGCGCGGTTTCGGGCGCGGCCAGCCGCCCGCCGCCAAGCGGCGACCAGGCGAGCGGTGTCAGCCCCAGCATCATCGCCTGATCCATCTCGCCATTTTCAAGGCAGGCAATGCGCAACGGGCTGATTTCGGGCTGGGTGGTGGCCAGCTTGTGCCCCAGGAAATGGTTGAGCGCGGCGACCTGCGGCATCGTGAAATTCGACACACCCAGCGCGCGGATCTTGCCCGCCGCCACCGCATCGTCGAGCGCGCGCGCCACTTCGTGCGGATGCGCCAGGATATCGGGGCGATGGATCTGCCACAGATCGATGCAATCGACCCCCAGCCGCCGCAAAGAGGCATCGATCGCGTGCGCCAGATAGGCCGCGCTCTGGTCATAGGGCAGTGGCGGCGCAATGCCGCCCTTGGTGGCCAGCACCATGCGATCGCGCAAGGCCGGTTGCGCGCGCAGGACTTCGCCCAGCAATGCCTCGGCATCGCCGAAACCGGACGAACCGTCAAAGCCATAGATATCGGCAGTGTCGAACAGCGTGATTCCGGCATCGAGCGCGGCATGGACCAGCGCCGCCGCCTCGCGCGCGCTGCGCCCGTGTTCGGCAAAGCGCCACATGCCCCAGGCAATCGGCGATACGGTCAGTGATGATCCGCCCAGCGGACGGGTAACAGGCGGAAGCGGCAACTCACTCATGGGTTCATCCTGGCGGGAGGGGCAACAGAAGCGCGTTCGATCAGCCGGTGCGGCAATCGGCGATGGGTGATATCGCCACCGGCGATCAGGATTTCGGTGGCGGTGCGCGCCAGATCGGCCATCGGCTGATGGATCGTGGTCAGCGCGGGCCAGACCGTGCGGGCCAGCGTGGTGTCGTCAAATCCCGCAACCGACAATTGATCGGGCAGCGACAGACCCCGGTCGTGCGCCACCGCCAGCACGCCGGCGGCCATGTCGTCGTTGGCGGCGAACACCGCGGTGGGCGGATGGCGCATATCGAGCAAGGCCGCGCCGGCCGCCATGCCGCTTTCGAAATCGAACGCGCCGGGCATCACCAGTTGCGGTTCGAACGCAATGCCGGCGCGATCGAGCGCGCGGCGATAGCCGAACTGGCGGTCGTCGCTGCCCGGATGGTTGGGATGGCCCTTGATAAAACCGATGCGGCGATGGCCCAGATTGATCAGGTGCGTGGTCATATCGTCGGCGGCCTGCGCATCGTCGATGAATACCGAGGATGTCATCGCATGATTGGTGCCCGGCGATATCCGCACGAAGGGAATATCGAGCGCATCGAGCGCGCGCAGCACGGCGGGACAATCGGTAACGGGCGAGGACAGCACGATGCCATCGACATGGGTTTCGCCCACCAGCCCGCGCACCTGATCACCGACATCGGGATCGGTCACATCGACCGGTTGCGCCAGCAGGCGAATGCCATGCGCCTTGCAGCAATCCCAGCAACCCGACTGGATCTGAAACATGTAATAAGGGCTGTGGTTGTCATAGATCAGCGCGATCTGGTTCGATTTCGATCCCGACAGGATGCGCGCGGCCACGCTGGGGCGGAAATCGAGTTCCTGCATCGCGCGTTCGACTTTTTCACGCATCGGCGCGCTGACATAGGGATGGCCGTTGAGCACGCGGCTGACTGTCTTGACCGCAACGCCCGCGCGCGCGGCCACGTCGCGAATATTCGCTCTTTCGCTCATGGTGCCATGATCTCCCGCAATCCCGCAAACAGCGCCGCATAGACGCTGTCGGGGCGATAGAAAACCGGGGGCTGGCCGATCGGCGCGGCAATGGTCACAGTGCCCGGCGCATGGTCCTGCCCGGTCCAGACATGGCGCCAGGGCCGGTCACCCGGCAGCACCACGCGCCGCGTGGTGCTGCCCGCTTCGATCACCGGCGCGACCAGCAGATCGGCGCCATAGAGATACTGGTCCTGGATCGCGTAAAGTTCGCGATCGGCAGGATAGTGCACAAACAGCGGGCGTTGCACGGGCAACCCGGTCGCCACCGCATCGTCGCACAGATGCCGTACATAGGGCGCCAGATGCGCATGAACCCGGCTCCATGCCGCAAAGCAGGCCAGCAGTTCGGGCGTGCTGTCATATTGCAAGTTGTCATCGGGCCGGTTGCCTTCGTGGCTGCGCATGACCGGGGCAAACGCGGCCAGTTCGCACCAGCGCTGCATCAGTTCCACGCTGCGCACATTGCCGTGCAGCGAGGTATAGCCGCCGCAATCGGAATGGCTGTAGGCATTGCCCACCAGCCCCGCCGAAAGCGCCGCCGTAATCACCGTGCCGATGCCGTCGTGGCGCGTGAAATCAACCGACTGGTCGCCCGCCCACAGCAGCGGGCAGTGGCGCGACACCCCGGAAAATCCGGCCCGCATGAAAAACAGCGCATCGCCGGTGCGCCCGCGCGCGGCCAGCGCGGCCGCATTGACCTGTGCCCACAGCACCGGCCACAGATTGTGCGCCGCCATCGCATCGATCCCGCTCGCCAGCCGCACATCGGTGGGCAGATATTCGCCGAAATCGGCCATCCAGCCATCGATGCCGATATCGAGCATTTCACGCCCGAGCACGCGTTCGGCAAACCAGTCGCACGTTTCGGCCCGCGTGAAATCAAGCACGCCGCAATCGAATTCGCCGAAATCGACCAGATAGACCGCATCGCTGTCCTGCCGCAGGCACAAGTGCCCACCCGCCTGGGCTTCCCGGTACAAGGCCCCGTCGACGGCCAGATAGGGGTTGGCATAAGCCATGAAGCGGATGCCCCGCGCATGCAGAGCATCAATCCGTGCGGGCAAATCGGGATAGCGCGCCGCGCTGTAGCGCCAGTCCCAGAACAGGCGGCGACCAAAGCTGGTTTCACGCACCCCGGCCCAGTCTTCACACCACAGCGCCGCGACCGACGTGCCTGCATCAACGAAGCGCTCAAGCCGGTCAAAGCTGGCAAAGCCGGCTTTCAGCCCGACAATCGCCCCCCCGATGGCCCAGTCTGGCAAAGCCGGTGGCCGACCGAAATACGATGCCAGCCGGGCAATCAGATGGTGCGGATCATCCTGCGCAAACAGCACAAACCGCGCGCTGCTGGCCCAGATTTCGACACCGTGATGCGCCGGATCGGTGAAATCGAGCACGCTGTAGCAGGTGGTGTCGCAATGCACCGCCAGCCAGCGAGAGGTCATAAAGGTCGGCTGCGGGTAATTGGTGTTCCAGTAATCGCCACCGGCCATGCCGGTCTGGTCCATCACTTGCGTCAGCGCGGTCGATTTGTCGCGCCCCACCCCCGGCTCGCTGGTCCACATCGGAAACCGCCGTCCGTTGAGCGCGAAATAGCTCATCTGCTCGCCGCCACCCCACACGTATTCGTGCGGATCGGCGTAAAGCCGGACGTGGATGCGATCATTGGCGGGGTCGCACGCCGTGACCGTCAGGTCGGCATCGGTCCAGGCGATCCGCACCACCGGCACCGTATCGTCGCACAGAACGACAGCATCGCCATCGCGGTGCCAGTCGCGCGGCGTTGTCTGGCCCTGGGGCGCATCCTCGATTCGGAAATTGCCGCGCAGCATCGTCACCGTGGGGTGCCCGCGCGCCACTGTCACCGATGGACAATCGGCGCTGTGACGCAGCACCGTACGTCCCGCCAGGACCAGCGAAAATCCCGTTTGATCGTTTTCGAGGCGCAATTTCATGGCTATCCCACACCCGGCCCATCCATATCCAGGCCGCCGTCGCGGCGCACCTGGAAAAATGCCAAGCCCTTATGACACCGATTGACATATCGAGCACAGATCGGCAAATCAACCGGGAATAGCAGGCCGGAACACGATTCCGCGACATTGCAAACAGTCACGATCGACCGGCGCACCGGTCGGCGGGCAGAGAGGACGAATGGCATGAAATCAGCATCTTTGCGGAATTCGGTCGTGTTTTTGCGCGGCGTGCGTTGGCGTGCGTCGCGCTGAAATCTACGCCCTGCAACAATCTCTACAAATGTAATTGACATAACATCGGCGTCGTCTACCAGCCACCGCCACAGCGGTGACCTGCACGAACACACCAGTACAGGCGCCACACGCGCCGTGCCTTTCAGGGGAGAATGACATGAGACCGACATATTGTGCCTTGGCCGCGTTGCCACTGGTCGCGCTGATCGCATCGCCGGCGCTGGCCGCCGACGCGCAGCCCACCGCCACGCCCGGCGCCACGACCGACGCCCCGCCCGCCGAAATCATCGTCACCGCACAAAAACGTGCCGAACCGCTGCAAAAAGTGCCCGTCGCGATCACCGTCGTGTCGGGCGATGCGATGACGCGGCTGTCGACCAACAATATCGAGGATACCCAGCGACTGGTCCCCGCGCTGACTTTCGTCAAGGGCGACACCAGCCTCAATTCGGCGCTGTTCCTGCGCGGTCTGGGCACGGTCAGCTTTTCGATCGCGGCCGAACCCAGCGTGACCAGCGTGCTCGACGGCGTGGTGCTGGCACGTGCTGGCGAAAGCTTTGGCGATCTTTACGACATCGACCGCGTCGAAGTGCTGCGCGGCCCGCAAGGCACGCTGTTCGGCAAGAATGCCTCGGCCGGGGTGATCAACATCGTCACCAAGGAACCCGGCAAGGAACTCGGCGGCTATATGGACGTCGGCGTGTTCGAGGGCGGCGAGTACAAGCTCAAGGCCAATCTGAGTGGCCCGATTGGTGACAACTGGCGCGCCGGAGTCACCGGATTTTATAGCGATTACAAAGGCAACATCTGGGACGAAACGACCCACAGCAAGATCAACGGCTATCAGCACTATGGTGTGCGCGGCCAGTTGATCGGCGATGTTACGCCCAACCTGCATGTCAAGCTGATTGCCGATTACCGTAAGGCCGACGACCAGTGCTGCGCCTTTGTGATCGGCGCGCTCAATCCCACGCCCTCGGCGAGCCAGGCGGCCTTGCAAAGCATCCTGCCCCCGGCCTTGGGCGGCGATACGCGCCAAAGCATCCAGAGCATGCCCAACCGCACCGAGGAAGAAACCTATGGCGCGTCGTTGCAGGCCGATCTGGCGCTGGGCACGCACACGCTGACCTCGATCACCGCATGGCGCAAATGGAACAACGAGGAAGTGCGCGATGGCGACTGGGTCGACCAGCTCTATCTCGGCAACCCGCTGATCCATGATATCGGCCCCGAACGGTCACACACATTTACCCAGGAACTGCGCCTGACATCGCCGACCGGCGGCTTTGTCGATTACGTCGTCGGCGCGTTCTATTATCAGGCGGTGGCCGAACGGACTTATACCCGCAACGATACCTATTGCCTGGCCACGACCGCAGCCAGGCAGGCCAATGGCCTGACCCCCTGCCCCGCCGACCTTTCGACGATCGTCAACGCGGTCGGGGTGGGCGTGTTCGGATCGACCTTCGACAACGTGGCCGCCTATGGCCAGGCGACCTGGCACTTTGCGCCGACGTTCCGGTTGGTGACCGGCCTGCGCTATACCCACGACAAAGTCACCGCCTATGACACGCGCACCGATGCCTTGAACGGCGTGAGCGGCCCGGCCGGGATTGCGGGCAATTTCGACGCCAATGTGGCGGCGGGCGGCACCTTCAACGGCACGCCGTGGACGGGTGAAACCAGCGCCAACAACGTTTCAGGCAAGGCCGCGCTGGAATATGATCTGGCGCCGCACCACATGTTCTATGCCAGCTATTCGCGCGGGTACAAAGGCCCGGCGTTCAACGTGTTCTTCAACATGACCGCTGCCAACACCGCCCCGATTTCGGCGGAAACCTCCAACGCGTTCGAAGCCGGGTTGAAGAACAGCTTTGCCAATGGCCGGTTGATCTTCAACATCGACGGGTTCTACACCAAGGTCTACAACTATCAGGCCAATTACCCCACCACCGTCAACGGCACGGTGACCACCACGATCATCAATGCGGGCAATGTTTCGACCCGCGGCGGCGAGCTTGAACTGCTGTTCCGTCCCAACCGTCACCTGACGATCAACGGCGGTTACAGCTATACCGACGCGCGCGTGGACCAGTTCCTCGAACCGCCGGCCGCACAGGCGATCAACTATATCGCGTCGGGCACCCCGCTGGCCTTTGCGCCCAAGAACAAGGGCAATCTGGGCGCGACATATACGCAGGAACCCACGGGCCTGCCCTTTGCGCTCGAATTCAACGCTTTGGCCGCCTATACCGACAAGCAGGTGTCGACACTGGCCCCGACCAACACGGCGGCGCAGGAACTGGCGTTCCAGGAACAGATCCTCAAGGCCTATACCCAGGTCGATATCAGCCTGGCCGCCGTCGACCTTGCCAAGCACTATCGCCTGGCAGTCGTGGTCAAGAACCTGTTCAACGACCACTATGCCTCGACCATCGGCACCGGCGGCCCAGGTGGTTCGTATCTCTATCAGATCCCCCGCGATTCCGACCGTTATTGGGGGGTCACGCTGCACTACAATTTCTGATCGCGCGCGAGCGGGGTCACGACGGCGGGGCCGGTGCACAGCACCGGCCCCGTTTTGTTATTGGGCGGGTGTCAGACGCGGCATGGCCAGACTGATCCATCCCAGCGCAATCAGATAGGCCACCCCGCAAAAGGCAAACATCGGCGCATAGCCAAACCCGTGCCCCAGCGACCAACCGGCCAGTTCGATCACCGCCATGCCCGCCAGATTGCCCGCCACCGCGCCCAGCGCGATCACGCTGGCCATATGCTGGGTCGGCACGATATCGGCGGCCATGCCGAAAATGCTGGTCGAAAATCCCTGGTGCGCAAACAGCCCCAGCCCGATCAGCAACGCCGCCAGCCAAACGCTGTGCACCAGCAGCGCCATCGGCATTGCCAGAACCACCAGCGCGAACAGCAGCATCGACCGCTTGCGCGCACGATCGGCATCCATGCCGCGCCTGATCAGCCAGGGGTAAAGCGATCCCGCCGTCAGCGCCCCGGTCGCCGCCAGCGCAAAAGTCAGTGCGATCGGTCGGCCCAGCTCGGCCTGGTTCATCGCGAACACCCGATGGAAATAGTCGGGCATCCAGAACAGCACGAACCACCACACCCCGTCGGTCCAGAATTTCGCCCCGATCACCGCCCAGGTGCTGTGTTCGCGCAACATCGCGCGCCATTCGACCGGCGCGCGTTCGGCCAGCGCACCCACCGGTTCCAGCCCACGCGTGCCCCACCACCACGCCGCCAGCCACACCAGCCCCAACCCGCCCGTCACCACAAATGCCGCCTGCCAGCCGAACGCCACGGCAAACGGCGGGATGATCAGCGGGGTGATGATCGCACCGATATTGGGCGCGGTGTTGATCACGCCCAGTGCCTGGTTACGCTGTTTCGGCGTCAGATAGAGTGTCGCCGCCTTGACCCCGGCGGGTGTGCTGACCGTCTCGCCAATCCCCAGCACGATCCGCGCGGCGACGAATTGCTGCACATTGGCGGCGACCGCATGGGCCATGCCCGCCAGGCTCCACACCAAGACCGCCAGGCCATAGCCCAGCCGTACGCCCAGCCGATCGATGAACCAGCCCACGAAAACCAGCGCGCTGGCCGCGGCAAACTGGAACGCCGCGCCAAGATGCGCAAAGTCGCCGTCGGACCAGTGGAACGTGGCCTGCAAGGTCGGTTTCAGCAACGCGACGACCTGCCGGTCGACATAGTTGAGCGCATTGCCCGCAAACAGCAGCGCGATCAGCGCCATGGCCAATTTGGGCGAGACAGGTGTCCTGGCTCTGGTCACGATATCGCGTCTCCCGGCATGATTTGCGATGCATCCTAGCGAATGTACGGCACAAGCAAAGCAACTTGTGACACCGTGAGCCATACGCCGCTGTCGGCGGCACTGCGCAGCGTTCCCTAGTCCATGGGTGAACCCGGATTAACCATCCGCGGGCTAGACCTTCCACAGCGCGAAACCATGCCACGGGGGCCACACGTGAAACAGACCGATCGAACCCGATCCCGGCGACAGGCGCCGCGATGAGCGCGCCGGTTCCCGCAGGCACATTTGTCACCGGCGCCGACGACAGTTGCCTGCCGCACGAATTGCCGTTCGTGCTCGATCGCTACGCCGGGCTCAAGATTCTCAGCCTCGACTGTTTTGACACGCTGCTGTGGCGCGATTGCCATCTGCCGCAGGATCTGTTTGCCGCCCTGCCCGGTGTCACCGCCTGGCAACGCGCCACCGGCGAAGGGCGCGCGCGCGCGATTGCCCACGCGACGCGCGGCGCAAAAGACGTACCGATCGAGGCGATCTATGCCGAAGTGATGCCGCGTGCCGACCGCCGTACGCGCTTGGCCGCGATCGACGCCGAACTGGCCACCGAGGCGCGCCATTGCCATGCCTTTGCCCCCACCGTGGCGCTGATGCACGAGGCGCGGCGGCGCGGGTTGAAAGTGATCATCGTCTCCGACACTTACCTCGATCAGCGGCAATTGCTGCACCTGATCGCCCAGGCGGCGGGTGATGACGTGGCCGCGCTGATCGACCAGGTGTTCTGTTCGTCGCGCTTTGCCAGGCCAAAGGGCGACGGGCTCTACGGCGAAGTGCTGGCGCGGGTAAAGGTCCACGCCGACCAGATCCTGCACATCGGCGACAACCACCATGCCGATGTGCTGGGGGTGCGCCCGTTCGGGGTGCACACGCTCCATCTCAAACAGTTCACGCCCGAGGCGGCTGAGCAATTGCGGCT
>Ga0302157_10007650_pt1 | contig 10819 bp, 11 predicted proteins | sample I_Bog_N3_3_FD_193502 | JGI IMG/M metagenome (GOLD analysis project Ga0302157, IMG submission 193502) | Peat permafrost microbial communities from Stordalen Mire near Abisko, Sweden - I_Bog_N3_3 | ecosystem: Environmental > Terrestrial > Soil > Wetlands > Peat | place: Sweden: Abisko, Stordalen...
ACGGACGGACAGGACGATGAGGAAGATGATGACAATGTCGCCAAAGGGGTAAGCGAGAGCGACGATGCCCCCGGCGGTTGTGAGGTCTGTATGACGCCACAGCGACCCGAGCACGAAGGTCCAGCTCAGTAACAACAGAGCGGTACCGATCGCGAGACCGTCGAGGGTCGCTCGCGTCTTGTCACTCCCCGTGTCGTGCATGCCAGGGTGGCACAACAGCGCCGTTGCCGCGAGCGGGATCGCACCGAGATAGCCGACATTGGCCCACGACGGCACAGGCACCGCCACTCGAAGGACGAGGTCGTACACTCCCCAGATCACTTCGGCGAACGTCCAAGCCCCCAGAGCCAAGCCGAGCAGGACCCAGAAGTGCCGCTCCGAGCCGCTTTGGCGTCTTCCCGCTAAAAGACACGCCACACAGGCGCTCAGTGCCGCGAGTGCCGTGACAATGTCGTCCATATAGCGAACCCCGCTGCTGCCGCCGACGTGCAGAATCAGCCAGAAGAAGAGCACCAAGACAAGCGACAACGCGCTGACCGTCACCGCGGGCTCCACGCGGCGCCGACCTACTGCTCTCACCTCGCATTTATCGTCAAACTCACCCAGCTTCTTGAGCACATCGGGTCATTCGACCCTCGCGATTCTCGGTAAAGCGCAAGAATGGGGCCACTCACCGGTCAGTGCGAGGATGGAGGACACGCCGAACAAGGCGGACGGCCTCGGTAGATGGGCGCCCACGTTCGCCCAGGTAGCGTCGTAAGCGCCGGGTGGGAAATCCCCCTAATCAGGACGCCGGGGCGCACACGGGCGAACATAGCGCGGACTCTTACGCCGTGGTGGAGCGGGCCGCGGTCAGAACTGTTCTACCGGGTATAGGAAAGCTCCGGGACGACAGGGACCGCCAGTGGCAGCGGTCCTCCGCCCGATGTGCGGGCACCCGACTGGCCAGGTACTCCGACACGTCGCAGGTGGGACTCGCGGCAACCAAGGTTCAGCGCCTACCGGTGCAAGGTCCACTCTCCACCCGGGCAGGCCTGCCGCCTGGCTGATCCCGACTGTCGCTCAAGCCGCCTTGCTCCTCCGGATCGCCTGCTCCGAAGCGGCCAGCAGTTGCGCACAACCGGTACATTTCGTGCCAGTAGTGGTGCCTGTTCGCGGCCATCGGCACCGAGACGTCCGGCAACACTGCGATCGCATCGTTAGGTCGCGGTTGCCAGGACGCTGCGGCGCTCGTTCAATACGCGACCACTGACGAGCCCGAGCCCGGCCCACCAAAGGGGGGACCCAGCTGTAGTGGAACTGGGGGTTCCCTCAAGCGGCGGAGTCGTTGCCGAGCCAACCTCGGCGCTTGAAGAGGATGAACAACAGCACGAGCGCGACCAGCTCAGTCCCGATGCCGAGGAAGAGAAAGTAGCCACCGCTTGATTGCAGATGTCCGGTCAACCAGGCGAAGTTCTGTCCGAAGAAGCCGGTGAGATATCCAAGTGGCATGAATATGGTGGCGATGATTGCCAGTTGCTTCATGACGACGTTCAGCCGGTTGGAGACCATGGAAAGGTGCGTGTCCATCGCGCTGCCGATCAGGTCCCTGTAACCGTCCACCATGTCGCTGATGCGAATGAGGTGGTCATAGAGGTTGCGGAAGTAGGCAGAGCCCTGATCGGTCATCCCGGGAATCGTGACCATCCCGGCATTGAGGCTTGAGATCATGTCGCGCTGGGGCGTTATGACCTTGCGTATGGCCATGATCTGTCGCTTCATGTCGAACAACGTCCCCAGTTGCTCTTCGGTCGGCCGCTTCAAGATGGCGCCCTCGAGATCGTCGATGGAATCGTCGAAGTTGGCCAGCACCGGGAAGAACGAGTCGATCAGACTGTCCATGATCAGGTAGAAGACGGCAACCTGTGGCGCCGCCGCGTCCGAAGAGTGGTGGCTGCCGAGGCGGTCTCGCACGGAGGTAAGCGCCGGGCAGTCACCCTGATGGAGGCTGATTATCAGCTTCTCGGTGATAAAGCAGTGCACTTCGACCATGTGCTTGCCATCGGCGGCCATGCCGAATGTGACGATGTGGACGAAGTCGTCGTAGTCGTCGATGCGGGCCCGCTGGCCGAACTGGTCCGCCGCCTCAACGGCCACCGGGTGGAAATGGAAGGTGTTGGTCAACATCCCGGAGACGTCGTCGTCCGGCCCTGGGTCGTGCAGGTCGAGATCGAGCCAGAAGAAAGCGCCTCCTGCCGCTGCTTGTTCAATCCCCGCCTGGGTGGCGTCGGTGGTCTTGCCGTCTTGAGTGAGGGTGCCCTTCATGGAGACGATGTTCTCACTCTCAGCTCGTGGATGTCCCCTGGTCGGGGTCGATCGGTCCGCTCACCCCAGCCTCTAGGTCCGCGACGGCATCAATGGCTGCCACCTCTGAGGGGGTGGCGCCGAGCCGCCGCTCGACATCGGCGAGCCGATCGCTGATGACCGCCAATTGCTGGCCCAGATCGGCGTGGCCCTTCTTGAAGGTTTCCTTGTTCGCGTCGGTGTGCTCTCTTATGAACACCGACGCGACCGTGGCGGTGAGCACTCCGATCAGTCCGATGCCCACCAACATGAGGACCGCGGCCACCACCCTGCCGCCTGGCGAAACCGGGTACCGGTCCCCGTAGCCGACGGTGGTCACTGTGACGATGGCCCACCAGAGAGCCTCGGGATAGCTGTGGATGTTGCTCGTCTTTGCGTTCTCCTCGAAGAGCAGCACCAGCCAGGCCCCGGTGAGCAGCGTGACGCAGGCGGCTATGAGCACCCGGAACAGGCTGTGGTGCTTGAGGATGGCCTCCAGCCGCAGCTCGCCCTCGTGCAGGAGGAGGCTCATCTTCTCGATCCCGATGAGGTGCCAGCCCTGGAGCACGGGAAGGACCACGGTCGCGGGCTCGGCCCACCGGCGCTTGAGATAGCCGCGACTGTCCGGCGAGATCACGAGACGCACAAGGTACTCAATCAGCATGATGACCCAGAGCACAAAGAGAGCGCCGACCAGAGAAATCGAGGCAGAGCCCTTTACGTCGGTCGTGAGGACGATGATGGCGACGATCAGCCATGCGATCCCCAGGAGGGCCATCGGGTACTTCGTCATCTCTTCGATCTGATCTACGACATCGTGACGCCCACCTGACGGCTTGGCCCCGGCGACAGTCAGCCGCCGCCGTTCCTCTTTATGGGCCTTGTCTTCCAGGCGCTCCCGTTCCAGCCTCTCCAGCCGCTGGATGCGCTCGATGGAAGACGGCTTCTTCTCTGGCGCGGCGTCCGACCCGGCAGTTCTCACATCGGTGGAGTCCTGCATTCTGAGAAGAAGATAGTGGGCGGCCTCCGCGAACGCCCGTTCGGCTCCGTTCTTCGGCCGCTCTCGTCAGGCCACTCGCTCGCCTAGGCCTGGGCGAGGACCGTGTCCATCGTCTCCATGATCGAGATGCTTTCGTCGAGCGGCATCAGTGGGCTTTCCAGGAGTCCTGCCCTGAGACAGCGCGCGACCTCATCGGCTTCATAGTGCAGGCCCTTGCCAGTGGCCGGCGGCTCGAAGCGAGTGGCTTCTCCGTCCCGACGGATCAGGGTGAAGCAGGAGGGTGCGTAGAAGAGGCTGTCGATCTCTATGCGTGCCTCGGTACCGACGATCGCCGCACGAACCGGGGTTACGGCTGAAGACGTGCAGGTCAGGACCGCTTGAGCGCCGCTTGAGTACCCGAAGAGCATCGAGGTCTGGCCGTCGACACCCGTGAACGCCGGAGTCACAAGCCCCAGGATCTGGTCCGGCTTGCCTAGGACCATCGACGCGAAGGACACCGGGTAGACGCCGCAGTCGAGGAGCACGCCGCCGCCGAGCTCGTGGGCGAAGAGACGGAATGAAGGATCCTTCGGGAACCATTGGCCGTGATCGGCCATGACGGTCACGATGTCACCGAGCGCGCCATCGGCGATCAGTCGATTGACTTCAATTGTGTGCGGCAGGAACCGCGTCCACATCGCCTCCATCGCGAACAGCTTCTTCGCCCGCGCACTGGCGACGAGCTCGCGGGCTTCAGCGGCATTCATGGTGAGCGCCTTCTCCACCAGTACCGGCTTGCCGGCGTCGAGGGCCAGCAGCGCGTTGGCGAGGTGCATCGGGTGTGGCGTCGCCACGTAGACGACATCCACTTCCGGGTCGGATACCAGCGCCTCATAGGAGGCGTGACGGTTGGGGATGCCGAACTTGTCGGCAAACCTGTCCGCCGACTCCTGGCTACGGGAACCGATCGCGACAGCGCGGCCAGAGTCTGTTACGGACAAGTCGGCGGCGAAAGCGGTGGCGATCAGACCTGAACCGATCAACCCCCAGCGCAAAGGTTCTGCCGTCAGCTCTCGCCCGCCTGCTCCTGTAGAAGACACGTGAGGTCCCTCCTTGTCGTCTGATTGCACTTGCCGCACCCTTCGTGGGGCACTGCGCCGGAGGACGTGGGTCCCAGACCATCCGACCGCGCAGGTCAGATGATTCCAAGTCTCGTTGAGTCCGGCCAATAGCACCCGAGGTCGTCCATTCTTGTCGCGAAAAAGGGGTGTCCTGTCCAACCGCAGGTGTTGACCCCCGAGTCACATTCGACTTGGTGGTCAAAGCCCGTGAGGATGGCATCGATACCGGCAGTTGGACGTGTTCAATGGTTGCCCGTCCCGATTCCACGAGATTTTAAGGCAGCGGGCATAACGTCTTCTCATGCCCAAGAACCCACAGAGCGGTCCGATCAAGTCTCGTCACCACCTAGCGCGCGTCGTGAGCCTCAGGGGCATGGCCGGTGATGTAAAGGCGGTTGAGGGCTTCAATGCCAAGCTGGCCGTCATCCTCACGCGATGCGTCGGCTCGATGGCATGCGCCTATCTGTTCTGTCTCGTCGCCCTGGTGAGCCTGCCGGCCATCCTGATCGAGGCTGGCGCCATCAGCCGGACATCGGTGCCGAACTTCCTCACCAAGCCGGGCCTCATCCTCATCGTCGCCTGGGTAGCGCAGACATTCCTGCAACTCGTGCTGTTGAGCGTCATCATGGTCGGCCAGTCGGTGCAGAGCGCGACCTCCGATGCCCGCGCGGAGAAGGAGTTCTCCGACACCGAGTTCATCATGGACCAGGTGAACGAACACACCGACGGGGGCCTGAAGGTCATCATCGAGCATCTCGCCGCGATTGAGGCCAGGTTGCCGCCAGTAACGCCATGAAGTGGCGCGGTCCGAAGGGCTGAACTCTCGACATCCGGGTGCACCTCGGAGCGAGAGATGGCTTTGTCGTTGAGCTTTGTGCCGTCCCCGGCTACGCGCTGTCCTGCCCGGAGCCTGCACAGCCTGCCAGTCGTTGACCAGCTGACTCGAGCCTCCAAACCTGAGAGAAGTCGGTGGCTACGGGACTGCCTCGATCAGACTGCCGAGAGCCGGCGGAGCGGTCACAACAAGGCCGGTGTCCATCGACTTGCACGGGAAGACGTACACGATGTCCGAGTGATCGGCCGAACTGGCAGGCGGTCAGATCGGGACTGCGCCTGGACATGGCACCGGGCGGCGCGCGCGAACCAGCAGCTTGACGCTCAGATCGGCTTCGCGTAGTGGGCCATCACGGCGAAGTCGAGTACGACACAGGGCTCGTCACCAATGCTTCAAGCTCGGTGCCGTCGTCCATCAGATCAGAATCGAATCGGGATCAGTTTCGAGACGACCTCCGGCATGACGTCAAAGGCGATCGACGAAGCGCGCGAGTCTTTCTAGCGCCGGCTGGTCGAGATGCTCAGTTGCCCGGCGGCGAGTACTTCACCGCCTTGCGAGTCGCCGAGTCGATCTGGTCAGGGGTGAGGAGCACGACCGTACGAACAGTCGCTCCACCACCGGCTGTGACGGCCAGTGCCAGGGCCGCGGCCGCCTCGTTGTCAGGCAGGTCGGCGATCGTAACCACGTCGGTTCCACCGAACGCGAAGTAGAACAGGTCCAACGTGCCGCCAGCGCTCTCCGCCGCGGCCTGAGCCGCATCCTTGCGAGCATTACCGCCTTTGGCGACTACTCCCCGCACACCCTCAAGTGTGTAGCTGACATCAAGAAGGTACTTCGGCATGGTCTTGGCTCCCCCATCGATCTGGACATGAATTTCTTGGACGCTCCTGTTCGGGTAGTTGTGCGCCATCGGGCGGCCCATAACCCGGCTGTGTTCATACGCTGCTCGATGACGACCCGCGTTTCGAACACGGCCGACCGAGAGGTCGTCATCTCGCTTACCCGGTCGAACGCCATCGCGACTTCCCCCCGGGTAGCCGCTGTCATGTGGCGTGTCAGCACATGGAGCTCTTGCACACGATAGTGGCCATCGCATGCCATTTCAATGCCTCGCTCAGTTCACCACGCACCCGGACGCGACGCTCCCTTGTTGCCGCGCGGCTCCTCCCATAGCAGTTCTGATCACGCGCACGACGGAACCGCGGGCCACTTGACCATGCGCGCGGTGGAATCCACTCTTCGTCGGTCGCCTTCTTCAGTGCCGTAACTCGACCGCGATCTCAGTCGTTGCTGACCAGTGGCGCGCCCAGGCTCTTCAGGACCTCTCTTTCAAACGTTGAGCCCTCGCCCCAATCGATCAATTGCAAGGCGCCGAGGCGGGGCGTGACGACCAGCCGGACATGAATACCATCAGCCTTCGGGTCGACCGATACCTCAATGTCCTCGCCCGCGCTCTTCAAACTGAGACCCGATTGGGCGTGGACCCTCGTCCGATCTTCCGATGTCAGCGTCCATCCCCTGTCAGCCGAGAGCTGCCGGAACCTGTCGAGGATCTCTTCGGGGCTCAAAGACGAAACGAATGAAGTGGTGTGGGTGTGCACGTTCCTCTTTCCCAGATTGGCGAGTTGGTCGGCGTCGGAGACGAGGCGCTCGTGGTCATGACGCGTGGGTGCCGCGTCGGCCTCTTGAGTCAGCGTGACGATATCTCGAATCCGAAAATGTTAGGCCACACGGTTCGCACGCGATCGCTCCGTGGTCGGGTTTCGAACTCAGCAGTTTGGTGCTTGGATAGTCGCGGGCAGAAATAGGCAGCGGAACTGTCATAACGTCAGCACGTCTGGTTTCTAGGTCGGCGGCTCTGCACTCCTGGGGGAAGGCCTACCTAGCCGAGCGACTGCGGTCGGGTCGAGCGGTTGTCATGTCGAGGAGGCGCGCCCGACCAAACTTGACATGACCCAGAACACGCCACACATTGCGAGGCCAAGGACAAGCAGCGACGGGGCGAGGACCTTCGCATTCCAGGCTCCGATGGCCAGGCCCATGCCGGCAGGCAGAGCTGCGCCGCCGATGGTGGCCGCGGCGACCTGGAAGCTGACTGTTCGTGTGGTCTTCATAACGTTGGCGGCCCCGCTGCGTTGTGCGGTGGTGAGGGTGAGCAGCGGGAAGATAGGTGCGGCGGCTACGCCGACAGTCATCATCCCGATGACAGCCAACACGCCAGGCCCAGGCACGGTCATGATCGCAGCCCCGAGGGCCACGCCCGCCACCGCGCCAGCAAGCACCCGGGCGGCTCCGACATGCTCGGCTACTGGCCCCAGCACGGCACGACCCAGGAACATCATCGCCCAGTAGGCCGAGACGGCCACGCCCGCAAGCGTGTGTGGCAACCCGCGTCCGGCAGTAAGGAACAGGTAGCCCCAGATGCCCGCACCTGACTCAATGCCTGCCTCGACGGCGCTGAAGGTGAGGGCACCCAGAACGACCAGTGCCGACGGCTTCCGAGGTCGTAGCTGTGCAGGGCCTTCAGGCGGCTCTTCTTTGGGATCAGGCCGGGAGGTCACCGCAGCTGCTGTCGGAGCCCCCCAGTTTCGGCGCGTCAAAACGAACACGCAGGCGAGCGCTCCCTGGACCACAGCCATAGCCCCTTCGGCCCAGCGCCAGCTGAGGCCGTCAGCCAGGATTGCCGTTACCAGCAGAGGGCCGATCGTGGCGCCCAGGCCGAAACTGGCATGCATCCAGTTGATGTCGCGCGGCCCGAAATGGGTGGCGGCGTGGGCATTGAGGGCAGAGTCCAAGGCCCCAAAGCCGAGGCTGAACACAACTGCCCCGCAGATGAGCACCAGAAAAGACGGCGCTGCACCTTCCACCGTTAACGCCAGGGCCACCAGCGTGATGCCGAGAGCGGTGAGGGACCCTACGCTCATCCTGGACAAAATGGGCCCGGTGGCAGCGCTGGCAATGACCGAGGCGGCAACACCGAACGCCAGGAATATCCCCAAGGCGCCTACCGGCTCATGGAAGCTGAGCTGCATTGAAGGCCACAACAGGCCGAGGGTGGAACCAGGCAAGGCGACGCTCAGGTACGCCAAGCAAGCAAGACGAAAAGGCCGCACAGTGAAACTCCTTTGAGCTGAGGGAGGCGATTGTCACTGGGCTTGGCGCGCGCCAGAACGAGCGCTGGGCGAACCCAGGGATGGTTGGCCGTGCCGCTATCGGAGCAGCACGCGATGACATGCAGGAACGTGTCCTATTGCGTCAGCGCGTGCTTGGTTGCCCGGGCACCTCAGCTCCTCGAAGTCTTCAGTTGCGTGCCCCTCACCCTATCTGCGCGGACGGCACCCGGTGTAAGGGGGAATGGCACGGACAGCCCGCGGCGACCGGCCGCGTCGTCGGGTGCTGAATCAGCCATTGGCCGATGCCCGCTCGATTGTCCGTGCTGCTAGAGCCGTGTATTCGGCGTACTTGGACCGTCAACGACGCTGAGTCGATGATCGTCGCCCTCGACGCCGCCTCGCTCCAGCCGGTCCGAACCTTCCATCACGTCGCAGTCCCGGAGGCCATTTTCGCACAGGTCGAAAAGCCTGCATCTCTGCTTGCGGGACTCGAGAGCCCGACGGAAGATGGCCTCAGCGAGCCACCTACATTGCCGGTGGGCGCAAGCAGCGGGTCGCCCGGGACGGCGGATGAACAGGATGGACGCTGATGCGCCGACCACTATTTGCCGGTGCGCTCGCGGTGCCTGCACCCCGGCCAGCAGCAGGGCCGACGCTGGCCTTCCTCCAGTTCCTCCTGGGTCCGGCGAATGCGCCGTTCTCGGGTCATCTCCTGCTTGGCATCCTCGACCCAGCAGATGAACTCGTTGCGGGCCAGAGGCGTGATGTCCTTCCAAGCATCCAGTGCGGTGGGGTTGGCGACCAGCGCATTGAGCAGGTCCGCGGGAAGCTTGTGCACCACGCCACCGGGCACTCGGTGGCTGTTCACAGGGGCAGGGTAGCGGTCCGGGGGCGAGCGTGTTGTCGCGGGACGCTCGGTGGATCGACGATCCGGCGTGGTTCACGCGGACGCTGGTGGTCTTTCTTGGCTGATCGCTTCGAGCAGCAACGTCGCGGCCACGACCGCCCCGTCGGTGCGGATCGTGCCGGCCACGGCGGCCGCTTGTTCGCGGGTCTCGGAGGTCAGGGCCGTCGTCAGCGCATCCGACAAGGACTCGGCAGTCGGAGTCGGGCCATCGTGTGCCGCGCCGACGCCCAGTTCGGCCACCCGGCCGGCCCAGTATGGCTGGTCCGCCATCTGGGGTATCACGACCTGAGGCGCCCCCGCTCTGGCGGCCGTCGTCGTCGTCCCCGCGCCGCCATGGTGCACGACGGCGGCCACGCGGGCGAACAGTGCCTGCTGGTTGACCTCGCCGACAGCGAAACAGTCGTCCCGGTTGTCGATCAAGGCCAGGTCGGCCCAACCGCGGGCAACTATCGCGCGTCGCTCTTGCGCGCGGATCGCCTCAATGGCCACCCGGGCGATGTCTGTCGGCGCCCGCATGCTGCCGAAGCCCACGAACACCGGTGGTGTGCCAGCGTTGAGGAACGCCACCAACTCAGCCGGAAGTGCGCGCTCATCCGGCAGGATCCAGGCCCCCGTTTGCATGACGTCGAGATCCGCCGGCTCCTGCCAGGGGCCCAGGGTCGGGTCCGCCGCCAACCAGGGGCGGTCGGTGAACCCGAAGTCGTAGACGTTGTCCACCGGCGGCAGGCCGATCGACGCCCGGCGAATGTTGAGCGCTTCGCCGAACAGATCGTTCGCGATCTGGGCTTGCAGGTCCCATAGCACCCGGTTGTCGGTCACTTCCGGTGGGAAAGGCCGGCCGGGAAACGGCGTCGGAGCGTGGTGCGGCGACGGCAGGAAGATCGGACAGTAGGCCGCGTAGACGTAGCGGATGCCGAGCTTCTCGGTCACCGAACGCGCGCTCGCCGCGGCCGGCAGCAGGCCGGACGCCACCAGCGCATCGCATCCCTCTGCTGCTGCGGCGAGGGTGTGGAACTGCACGGCCATGATCTCGGCCGCGAGCCGGGACAGGTCGGGCGGCGACGACGGCGTCGTCGCGTGCACCAGCGGGCGCACCGGGGGGCCGGACGGCGTCACGGGCACGCCGACCTCGGCCAGCCGCTCCGCGCACCGGCCCAAGCCGGAGAAGTCCGGCGGCGCGCAAATCCGCACCTCCGCGCCAAGTTCGCGCAACCTCACCGCGAGTCCCACCAGCGGTTCGACGTCGCCGCGCCCCCCATAGGTCGACAACAACACACGCACTTCGCGACTCCTGTCTCCGTAGGTTCTGGCCCGACCGTAGATTGTGCAGCACCACCCGGATCTTGCCGCGAGCGACCGGTGCGCTAAAGCTGAAGTTGGCAGGGAGTAGGTCCATTCGCCGACTGCGGTCGTGCACTACCGTTCCTAAACACTGAGCAGAACTGATTCCTGCCCGGCGGGCGACCACGAACGGTCCTCAGTCGCCTCGTCGCCGGAGGGTGCCCGTTCGCCAGGAAGGGTCCTCTGCCGCGATCGCGGCTG
>Ga0302157_10007653_pt1 | contig 10816 bp, 14 predicted proteins | sample I_Bog_N3_3_FD_193502 | JGI IMG/M metagenome (GOLD analysis project Ga0302157, IMG submission 193502) | Peat permafrost microbial communities from Stordalen Mire near Abisko, Sweden - I_Bog_N3_3 | ecosystem: Environmental > Terrestrial > Soil > Wetlands > Peat | place: Sweden: Abisko, Stordalen...
CGCCGCGCTGCGACACCGGTCGTAACGGTGCAAGAGGCCGGCGTGTCGTAGTAAACGTCTGCCGCCCCCGCCCGAGAAAAGAGCGACGATGCACCTGCTCGAACAGCCCGCCTCCCTCGCCGATGCCGATCCGGACGTCTATGCGGCGATCGCCGACGAGGAGCGCCGGCAGCGTGAGAACCTCGAACTGATCGCGTCGGAGAATTACGCGAGCCGCGCCGTGCGCGAAGCGTCGGGTTCCGTGCTCACGAACAAGTACGCCGAAGGCTATCCCGGCCGGCGTTACTACGGCGGCTGCGAGTACGTCGACGTCGCGGAGCAACTCGCGATCGACCGCGCGAAGGCGATCTTCGGCGCGGAGCATGCCAACGTGCAAGCGCACGCCGGCGCGCAGGCCAACATGGCCGTGTTCATGGCGGTGCTGCAGCCGGGCGACACGGTGCTCGGCATGAAGATCGATCACGGCGGTCACCTCACGCACGGCACGAAGGTCAGCTTCAGCGGCAAGCTCTACAACGCGATCGGCTACGGCGTCCGCAAGGATACCGAACTGATCGATTACGACGAGGTGCGCGCGCTCGCACGCGAACACAAACCGAAGCTGATCATCGCCGGCGCGAGCGCGTATCCGCGCACGATGGACTACGCACCGTTCGCCGAGATCGCGCGCGAAGTCGGCGCGATCTTCCTCGTCGACATGGCGCACATCGCGGGCCTGGTCGCCGTCGGCCTCCATCCGTCGCCCGTTCCGTTTGCGGACTTCGTCACGACGACGACGCACAAGACGCTGCGCGGCCCGCGCGGCGGGCTCGTGCTCACGTCGGCGCAGCACGCCGCCGCGCTCGACAAGTCGATTTTCCCGGGCATCCAGGGCGGCCCGATGATGCAGACGATCGCGGCCAAGGCCGTGGCCTTCGGCGAAGCCTTGCAGCCGAGCTTCAAGACCTATCAGGAGCGCGTGCTCGCGAACGCGCGCGCGCTCGGCGAGGAGTTGCTGCGCTCGGGCGTGCGGCTCGTCGCGGGCGGTACGGACACGCATCTGCTGCTCGTCGATCTGACGCCGAAGAACCTGACGGGGAAAGCGGTCGAGGGCTATCTCGACGAGATCAAGATCACGGTCAACAAGAACGGCATCCCGTTCGACCCGCAGAAGGCGATGATCACGAGCGGAATCCGCCTCGGCACGCCCGCGATCACGACGCGCGGCATGGGCACGGACGAAGCGCGCGAGATCGGCAAGATCATCGGTGAAGCGCTCGACGACGTGGGCTCGCGCGTGAAGTCGGAGCGTCTCGCGGCGCGCGTTGCGGAACTGACCTCGCGCTACGACGTGCCGTAGGAAGCCGCGGCGCGCCGCACCGCGCGGTGCACGACCTGCGGCGCCGGCACGTCGAGCGTCAGGTTCTCGCAGCGCACCGTCACGCGCGGCCGCTCGAGCCCGAGGGCGCCGAATTCGCCGCCCGGTGCGAGCTTTACCGATGCGCGCGCAAACGAGAGGCGCGACGCGAAGCGACCGGTGAAGAACAGAAACGCGTCGTCGCGCACGCCGAGTGACGGAAGCGGCAGCGGCACGCGCAGACCGCGCTGCGGCACCGTGCAGCGCAGCGTGCAAATCGGGTCCGCGCCCTGGCGCACGTCGACCGTGGTCACGCCGATGTCGTGCGAGATGTCGAACGCCGCCAGTTCTTTCGGCACGCCCCAAATCTCGCGGCCGCCCGCGAGCGACGCCGCGCTATCGACGTAGAGGCGCGGCAGGAGAAAGGCGAAGCGCGCGCCCACGCGCACGAGCCCGGCGACGACGTTGAGTTCGCGATAGGTCAGCGTGCCGCGATCGTACGAGAGAAAGAAGAGTCCGCCGAGCGTCTTGCCCGGCGCGACGCTGACGAGTCGCGCGCCTTCGGGAACGAAGGGCGCGGCGGCCGCGCTCTCCACGAGTCCGATCGTTGCGATGCCCCATCCGCCGAGGTTCCACGGCGGCGGCGGATAGGCGCTCACCGGCGCGCGTGGGAGGCGAGCATGGAATCTCCTTTCCGGGCGTGAACCCGCTTCGCCGCATGTCATCCGAACACAACGTCGACCGCGTGACGATCGTCGAGCACCCGGCCGTTGCCGACCGCCTCGCACGCGCCCGCGACCGCGCCACGCCGACGCCCGCGTTCCGGCGTGCCGTCGAAGAACTCGGAGTCTTTCTCGCGTACGAAGCGACGCGGAACCTTCCGCTCGAAGACGTCGCGATCGAAACGCCGGTGGCGTCGGCGGATGCCCGGCGCATCGCGACCCGTCCGGTCGTCGCGCCGATCCTACGCGCGGGCCTCGGGCTCTTGCCCGGGTTCCTCAGCGTGATCGACGATGCGGTGGTCGCGCACCTCGGCTTCTTTCGCGATCCCGAGACGTTGGCCGCCGTTCCGTATTACGCCAACCTTCCGGCGGACCTCAGCGGTCGCGCCGTGTTTGCCCTCGATCCGATGCTCGCGACCGGTCATTCCGGCGCGGCGGCGCTCGACGTGCTCTCGGCCCGCGGCGCGCGCGACGTGAGCCTGCTCTGCGTGCTCGCCGCTCCCGAAGGCATCGCGTATCTGCACGGCAAGCATCCCTCGGCGCAGATCGTCACCTGCGCGGTCGACGAGCGTCTCAACGATCACGGCTACATCGTGCCGGGCTTGGGCGACGCCGGGGATCGCATGTTCGGAAGCGCGTCGTCGGTGCCCGTGGGCTATCGCGCGGGTCAGCCGCGCGGCGCCTAGAGCGGCGCGCCTATTCGGGGAGCGAACGTTCGAGTTCGCTCACCGCGCCTGCGGAATAGGGCGTGCGGGCGACCGACGCGAGGCTACCGTCGGGGCGGAAGACGTAGATGACCGGGTCGTCCGCGTTCCCGGCCGGAGCGCCGGCGCGCAGGGCGCGGCCGTCGAAGGTCGTCACGAAGCTGCCGTGGCCCGGCTGCGGCGGGCCGACGTCCTTGTCGATCGCGTGTTTCACGAACGTACGGAACAGCCCGGGGACCTTGTCGAGCACGGCGACCGCGACCACGGCGACGCGCTGTCCGAGCCCGGCGTCGAGCGCCTCGCTCCACTGCGTCGTGGCCTTCGCGGAATTCTGGGTGAAGCCCACGACGAGCACGAGGATCCGCCCGCGGGCTTCGTCCGGGACCTCGAGGGATTTTCCGTCCGTCGTCTCCCCGGTGAACCGTATGGGCGGCGGGGAAGGCGACGTTGCAGAGGCGGGCGCCGTCGCAGCGAGCGCCGCCGCGAACGCGAGTAAGGAAAGCACGCGACTTTGACGAGGCAGGCCGCTCTTTAGAGCCGGCCCACCTCGGTCGGGGAGTCGAGCATGATCCGGAGTTCGGCCGGCGCCGCCGCATGCAACACGAAGTGACGCGCGACCACGCGGAGCAGCCGGGGTTCGTTCCCCGCACCGTCCCACGCGACGTCGTCACCGATGTTCGGGATCGCGTCGCCGCTGCCGGACGCGAATTCGGCGAGCGCTTCGGCCGTTCGGGCGTCGATGTACGAGATCGTCAGGGTGTCGCTCCCTTTCAGGTGGCGCGGTCGTCGGCGAGGCTCGGCCTCAACTCCCCCGCCAGGGCACGATACCCAAAACCGGCCACGAGCGCACCCGCGATCGGCGCGATCCAGAACAACCAGAGCTGCGCGAGGGCCCAACCGCCGACGAAGAGCGCGGGGCCGGTCGAGCGCGCCGGGTTCACCGACGTGTTCGTGACCGGGATGCTGACGAGGTGGATCAGGGTAAGGGCGAGCCCGATCGCGATCGGTGCGAAGCCTTTGGGCGCGCGGTCGTCCGTCGAGCCGAGGATCACGATGAGAAAGCCCGCCGTCAGGACGAACTCGGTGATGAACCCCGCGACGGCTCCGTAGCCGCCGGGAGAATGGTCGCCGTAGCCGTTCGCCGCGAGGCCGTTGGGCTGGAGCGCGAACCCGGCGTGGCTCGAAACGATCGCGAGGAGGACGCCGGACGCCACGATCGCGCCGACGAGTTGCGCGAGCACGTACGGAACGATGTCTTTCGCCGGGAAGCGTTTCCCCGCCCAGAGCCCGAGCGTAACCGCCGGATTGAAGTGACCGCCGGAAATGTGGCCGAGCGCGAAGGCCATCGTGAGAACGGTGAGGCCGAACGCGAGGGCCACGCCGGCGAATCCGATTCCGACCGGCACGTGCGCGTCGGTCAGGAAGACCGCGGCGAACACGGCGCTGCCCGTACCGCCGAAGACGAGCCAGAACGTTCCGAGAAACTCCGCCGCCGCGCGTCGACCGATCGAGTCCATACGAACCGCCCCCTGCCGGTCGTCCCGGCGACGTAGCGTGCGAAAGCTCACGCAGCGGGCCGTGTTGGCCATCCCTGCTTGCTCGGCCTGGCGCGTCATAATCCCGGTCCGGCGAACGCTTCGGCCTTTGGGGCGCGCCGCGCGGCGACGAAAATAAACGGGTCGCCGGGGCGGTGCGCGGAACGGACGATACGATGCGGCCTGGCTGGGACGAATATTTCATGGAAGTCGCGCGGACCGTGGCGACGCGCGCGACCTGTCCGCGCGCGTCCGTCGGTGCGGTGCTCGTGCGCGAGCACCGGATCCTCACGACGGGCTACAACGGCGCGCCGCGCCACGTGGCGCACTGCACGGAGGCGGGCTGCGAGATGGCCGGCGGCCACTGCGTGCGCTCGACCCACGCCGAGGCGAACGCCGTCGTGCAGGGCGCGTTGCACGGGGTCGGCCTCGCCGGCGCGACGGCTTACTGCACGCACCAGCCGTGCGTCAACTGCGCGAAGCTCTTGATCAGCGCCGGCATCGAGAAGATCGTCTACGCAAACGCCTACGCCGATCCGTTCGCGCAGCAACTGCTGGCCGAAGCGGGCGTCGCGCTCGTGCACTTCGCGACGCTCGAGCGCGCGAGCGCCGGCAGCAACGCGTGATCTGCTCGTGAAGCTGCAGCCGCTCTATTTTCTCGCGCTCGGCACCGCGTTCGTCACGGCGCTGCTCGCGACGCCGCAGGTGCGGCGCCTCGCGCTCAAGGTCGGGGTGCTCGACGCGGTGGGCGACCGGCGCATGCACGCGGAGCCGAAGCCGCGCATCGGCGGCATCGCCGTGTACCTGGGGCTCGTGTTCGCGCTCTTCGTATCGATCGGTTTCGCGTTGCACACGACGCTCTTCCATAGCGCGAACGACACGCAGGATTTCTTCGGGCTGCTCTTCGGCGGCACGCTGATCATGCTCGTCGGCGTGTGGGACGACATCATGGGGATGCGCCCGCGCAACAAATTCATCGCGCAGATCGTGGTCGCAATCGTCTCGATGATCTACGGCTTCCACATCCCGGGCTTTGAGATTCCCGGCTCCGGCAAGTACGTGAACCTGCCGCCGTACATCGACTATCCGATCACGCTCGTCTGGTATCTCGGGATGATGAATGCGATCAACTTCCTCGACGGTCTCGACGGCCTGCTGGCCGGCGTCACGGCGATCTCCGGTATCTTCTTGTTTGCGATCGCCACGGCGCACGGCCACGTGGGCGCCGCGCTCGTGCTCTGCGCGCTCGTCGGCGGAGCGCTCGGATTTCTCCCGTACAACTTCAACCCCGCGAAGATCTTTCTCGGCGACACGGGTTCGCTCTTGATCGGCTACGTGTTCGCCACCGTCTCGCTGCTGATCACCGCAAAGATCGCGGTGACGGTCAGTCTGCTCGTTCCGCTCGTGGCGCTCGCGCTGCCCGTCGTCGACACAGCAGCCGCGATCTTCCGAAGATTTCGCGCGGGCAAGGCGATCACGGAAGCGGACCGCGGCCACTTCCACCACATCTTGGTGTTCCGTTTCGGACTCAACGTAAAGCAAGCCGTCCTGTTGATTTACGCGGTCTCGTTCTTGCTCGGCATGGCCGCGTATCTGCTCTCCGGCTCGTCGGGCTCGCACGCGCATCTCGCGGGTGTTCTTTGAGCGCAACCGCGACGCGGCCGCTGCGCGTGATGACCGTCTTCGGCACGCGGCCCGATACGATCAAGATGGCGCCGGTCGTCCGGGCGCTCGCCGCGGCGGGGCCGGCGATCGTGCCGCTCGTGTGCGTGACGGCGCAGCACCGGCAGATGCTCGACGACCTGCTCGCGCTCTTCGCGATCGTGCCCGACTACGATCTCGACGTGATGCGCCACGACCAGACGATCACGCAGATCACGACGCGCGTGCTCGAAGGCATGGAGCCCGTGCTCGCCGCGGCACGGCCCGACGTCGTGCTCGTGCACGGCGACACGTCGACGAGCACGGCGGCCGCCCTCGCGGCTTTCTACGCGCGGATCCCGGTCGGTCACGTGGAGGCGGGGCTGCGCACGTCGACGATCTGGGAGCCGTTTCCCGAGGAGATGAACCGGCGCCTGACGGGCCGGCTCGCGTCCTACCATTTCTCGCCGACGGGTCGCGCGCGCGAGAACCTCGAGCGCGAGAACGTGGATCCCGCCGACATCATCGTCACGGGCAACACGGTGATCGACGCGTTTCTCGACGTCGCGTCGCGCGAGCCCGACGCGCCGCCCGCGGCCTGGGCGGGCCTCGACCCCGCGAAGCCCTGGATCTTCGTGACCGCGCATCGGCGCGAGAATCACGAACGCATGCAAGCGATCTGCGGCGCTTTGGCGGAGATCGCCGCGTTCCCCGAGCGGCCCCAGATCCTGCTGCCCGTGCATCCGTCGCCGCGCGTCGCGCCGGTCGTGCACCGCCTCCTCGACGGCGTCCCGGGAATCCACCTGGTGGCACCGCTGCCGTACGACGAGACCGTCCATACGATCAAGCGCTCGACGCTGGTGCTGACCGACAGCGGCGGCATTCAAGAGGAAGCCCCGTGCCTCGGGAAGCCGGTACTCGTGATGCGCGACGAAACGGAGCGGCCGGAAGGCATCGAGGCGGGCACGCTCGAGCTCGTAGGTTCGGACCCGCAGGCGATCGTCGCGGCGACGCGGCGGCTCCTCTCCGACGAGGCCGCGTACGCACGCATGTCGCGCGCGAACAATCCGTACGGCGACGGGCGCGCGGCACAGCGGATCGTGCGTTGGCTGCTCGCGCGGCTGCGCGAAGGCGCGTATCCGGAACCCTTTGCGCTCGGTTCGGCCGCCTGACGGTTCGGACGGCGGGGGCGGGATAAGAGGGTTCGCGCGACGGCCTCCCAAAACCCGAAGTCGCCGTGTCAGAGGTCGAATTGCGTGCATATCATGATCGCAAGCGGCCTATGGCGGTATGGTCGGTCGTTTTTGCCATCCTCGCAGGGCTCGCCATCGCGACGAGATCCCCGATCGGGGCGGTGGCCTTGGTTTTCGGAACGAGCTGTGGACTCGCCAATGCGTTCCTGACCATGCGCGGAAACGAGCGGCTGCTCGATCACCGCAGCGTCGCGACCTTCGTCATAAGCAGTACCCTCCGGATCGCCGTATTCGGTATCGTACCGGTGGAGTTTGCGCTACACGGTCCGCCGTGGACCATGGCGGCCTACTTCGTCGGATTTTTCACGCCACTCGCGCTCTACGCAACCATCGCCTACGGGAGCGCGCGAACCCCGAACGAGATAACGTGACAGAGGAAATCGGTCAGCACTCCTCGTGGCAGCTCCCCGTGCTCGGGGCCGTCCACGCCGACACGATTTTGACGACCTGGCTCGCCATGGGCGTCGCCCTCGCGTTTCTCGCCTACGTCGGCTCGAGCTACCGGTCGCCGCGCGCGGGGCGCACGCAAACCGTGTTCGAAGGCATCGTCGACTACATCGCGGACATGGTTTCGGGATCGCTCGGAAAGCGCGGCGAGCCCTTCGTGCCGTTCTTCATCTCGCTGTTCCTATTGATCTTCTTGCTCAACCAGTTCGGCGTGTTTCCGTTCAAAGCGCTCGGCCTGCCGTTCGGCGGGTCGCCGACCGCCGATCTCAACACGACGGTCGCGTTCGCGCTCATCGTGTTCTTCCTCATCCAGATCACGGCGATCCGCGGCCGCGGCCTGCGCGCGTACGCGCACATCTTCCAGCCCTGGTTCCTCTCGCCGATCAACCTGCTCGAGGAGTTGGTGCGCCCGGTCACACTCGCGGCGCGCCTGTTCTTCAACATCTTCGTCGGCGAACTGCTCTTCATCATCATCGCTTCGATCGTAACGGCGAAGGTGTCGATCGGCGCGTTCAACCTCTCGCTCGCGGTCAGCGTCCTTCCATTTTTCATTCAGTTCTTCAACTTTTTCGTGGGCACGGTCCAGGCGTTCGTGTTCACGTTGCTCGGCATCGTCTACCTCTCCCTCGCGACGGCCGAAGACCACTAGTTCCCGGCCCGCGCAACGCGAGCCAATTCGAGAAAGGCTACCACCCGTGACTTCAGAGAGCTTAATTGCCGCCGCGACCATCCTCGCATTCGGATTGATCGTGCTCGGCGTCGCGCTCGGCTCGGCCGTCGGCGACGGCATCGTGGCATCGAAGGCCGTCGAGGCCATCGCGCGTCAGCCCGAAGCGCGTCCGAACATCTTCACGTTCCTCTTCCTCGGCGTCGGCGTGCTTGAAGCGTTCCCGATCATCGCGCTCGGGCTCGCCTTCTACCTGTTGCTCGTCGTGGCGAACGTACCGCAACTGATCGCGCACCTGCCGGCCGGACACTAACCGCCACCGATGTTTCTCTCGCTCGATTACGGGACGTTCTTGATCCAGTTGGTCAACTTCGCGATCTTCTTCGCGATCTTGAACGTCGTGTTCTTGCGCCCCGTCGGCGCTGCGCTCAAGAAGCGGCGGGAGTACATCGAGGGCGTGCAGAGCGATTACGAGCGCTACGCCCATCAGGTCGGCGTGCTCCGCGCCGACGCGGACGGTCGGCGGGCCGCCGCGCGTCGCGCCGCCGAGGAGACGATTGCGAAGACACGGTCCGCCGCCGAGCGCGACGCCCAAGCGATCGTCGACGCGCAGACGGAGCACGCGCAGGCCACGATCGAGCAAGCCCGCGCGACGGTCGCGCTCGAAGTGAACGCCGCGAAGGCGCGCGAGCCCGAACTCTCGCGCGAGCTCGCGAAGACCTTGCTCGACCGCGCGCTCGGGGGCACGCGGTGAGCGACCAGACGTACGAGGCGGTCGCCGTCTACAGCCAAGTCGTCGCCTCGGTGCTCTTCATCATCGCGCTCGCGTACATCTGGGTGCGGTTCGTCGCGCCGGCCGTCGTTGCGTCGCAGGCGCGCAAAAACGGGGAACTGCTCGAGTCGGAGGCGCGCCGCGACCGCGCGCGCGCCGAGGTGGAGGAGGCGCAGGCGGAACTCGATTCGGCCGATGCCGACGTGCGGGCGATCGGCCAACGCGCGGAGTCCGACGCGAAGCGCCTCCAAGAAAAAATGCTTGCCGACGCGACGGCCGAGGGCGAGCGCGTCGTCCGCGCCGCCGACGGCGAACTCGAACGGGCGCGTGCCGCGGCGCGCGACGCTCTGCGCGCGGAACTGCTCGAGCGCGCGATGCAAATCGCCCGCGACGCGGCGCGCGACGTCGATGAGAGCACGAACCGGCGGCTCGTCGGCGACGCCGTGCAGTCGGCGGAACGCGGCGGGAAGACCTGATGCAGAACGAAACGCTCGCGCGCCGCTACGCGACCGCCGTCTTCAACCTCGCGAAGGCCGCGGGAACGATCGCCGCGGTCGGCCGCGACCTCGGCGCGGCCGCCGATGCGATCTACGGTTCGGACGACGTCCGGCGCTTCTACCTCTCGCCCGTGTTCGGCCGCAAGAACAAAGAGGACGTGCTGCTGCGCGTCCTCGGCGACAAGCTCTCGACGATCGCGCTGCACACGCTGCTGTTGCTCGTGCGTAAGCGGCGCGAGGCGTTGTTGCGCGCGATCGTCTCGGAATACGCGAAGCTCGCGCTCGCGGACGCGGGCAAGGAACCGCTCGAGATCGTGAGCGCACGGGACCTCGCACCGAACGAGCTGAACGCGATCGTCGTGCGCCTCTCCCGCAGTTCCGGGAAGACCTTCGAGGTCACCCAGCGCACCGATCCCGCGCTGCTCGGCGGCGTGCGGATCACGATGGGCGACCGGCGGATCGACGGCTCGCTCGCGGGCCGCATCGACGAACTCGCGCGCGAACTCTTCGCGCACACGTAACCACTGATATCATCGAACAGGAACGCTACATATGATCAACGCTGACGAAATTGCCGGAATCCTCCAAGCCCAGATCGCGAACTTCACGAGCGAGGTTCACGAGGATCAGGTCGGCACCGTCATCGAGGTCGGCTCGAGCATCGCGCGCGTCTACGGCCTCGAAGCCGTGCAGCAGTCGGAGCTCGTGGAATTCCCGAACGGCCTGCAAGGCATCGCGCTCAACCTCGAAGAGGACAACGTCGGCGTCATCATCCTCGGCCCCGACGTCGAGATCAAAGAAGGTATGCAGGTCCGGCGCACGGGCCGCATCGCGTCGGTTCCGGTCGGTGACGCGCTGCTCGGCCGCGTGGTCGATCCGCTCGGCAATCCCGTCGATGGTAAAGGTCCGATCGCGACGAGCAAGTACCGCACGATCGAGAACACGGCGCCGACCGTCGTGGAGCGCCAGCCCGTCAAGCAGCCGATGCAGACCGGCATCCGCGCGATCGACGCGCTGATTCCGATCGGCAAGGGCCAGCGCGAGCTGATCATCGGCGACCGTCAAGTCGGCAAGACCGCGATCGCGATGGATACGATCATCAATCAGAAGGGTAAAGACGTCTTCTGCATCTACGTCGCGATCGGCCAGAAGGATTCGACGGTCTCGGCGCTCGCGTCGCGCCTCGAGGCCGAGGGCGCGATGGCGTACACGACGATCGTCACCACGTCGCCCGCCGCGTCG
>Ga0302157_10007660_pt1 | contig 10811 bp, 12 predicted proteins | sample I_Bog_N3_3_FD_193502 | JGI IMG/M metagenome (GOLD analysis project Ga0302157, IMG submission 193502) | Peat permafrost microbial communities from Stordalen Mire near Abisko, Sweden - I_Bog_N3_3 | ecosystem: Environmental > Terrestrial > Soil > Wetlands > Peat | place: Sweden: Abisko, Stordalen...
GAAGAAAGTCCGCGAACTCGCCGGCGAAATCCTCAACGATTGGGACGCGGTCGTCGCCTTCGTCTTCGATCCCGCCCTGCCGCCGACCAACAACGACGCCGAGCGCGCTTTGCGCCACGCCGTGATCTCCCGGCGCATCAGCTTCGGAACCCGCACGGAAGAAGGCAGCCGCTTCTACGCCGCCGCCCTCAGCGTCATCGACACCTGCCGCAAGCGGGGCGCCGACACATGGGACTACGTCTGCCGCCTGATCGCCGCCGCCAGAGCGAACCTGCCGACCCCAGAAATCCCAACCAGAGCCGTCGCCTGAACGACGGCTCGTCCCGTCGTTTCAGGCGAGCCTCCCAAGACATCCAACCAACGATTGGTCTCGCCAAAGCCGACGAAGCTCTTCGCCGCGCACGGCACGCGACTTAGTCCTCACACCGCAACGGCGAACGCAAAAGCGCGCGAAAACTCAGCGCCACGCGGGGGGATGTGAACGGTTACGCCGCCAAACCAATTCTTTGCCGGTTCCGCCGCCATTGAAGGGCGAGCCGGTCCGCGCTCGGCGACTGTGATCCGGATTTAACTGAAACCGCTCTAATTCAACTTCTCGCGCTGAGGTTGTCACGGCAAGCGACAATCGAATAGACTTTCGTAGCAGCGCGCCGCTCCGGACTTTCTGGGTAATCTGCGAGGACGCTGGCTTCAAAGTGAAGGACACTACGGGCGTTCAGAGCAGAGTCGGCGTACAGCCAACGCCTCACGGTGATCAGAAGTTAATCACGGAAAGCGAAATGATGGACTGGGTGAGAGCGCAGTTAAACTCGACGACGGCCTAATTCGCTGGAGAACACGAGGTGTCGAAAGCTGAGATCGTGCAATCGGCACCAAGACAACGGGACTTCGATATACTTTCCCCAAGCTCATAGTTGCCGCCGCCACGGTTTATCAAGGAAACAACATAGTGTCTTCCGTCCAGTTCATGCACTGGGTTAGAAGCCAACTCCCAAGTTCCATTAGGACGAAAAACAAGTAAATATTCGTAAGGTGGAACAATTAGCCGCTCACCATCGCTGTACGTCTGTGCAATTTCTATGGTAATTTTGTCAAAATTCTTGGCTCTTATAGCGAAATTTGTTGAGATCGGATACACTTCCGACCGTGGTCGCGGTTTGGGGAGGCGAGGTTGGAATTGGGGGAATTCGAGATCTGGCTTTCGGGTGTGTCGCGCTTGAATTTGGCGCAACGCAGACGTGCGTTATCGGCGCTGTCCGAGGTTGAAAGCGAAGCTGCTCGCGCGGTCGAGGTCGCGTCGACCGAAGCCAAGGGGAGCCACCACTCAGGGAGTTCCCAGAGTGTGCCGGTTGAAGCGCGGACGGCGGAGGCGTCGGACCCTTCCGAGGTTGAGACGGTCGCGGCGATCGTTCATCGCAAGGTCGAGATCAAAGGCTGTCCGCATTGCGCGTCGGGTAAAATCGCCGCTTGGGGACACGCCAGCGGGCTGCCGCGCTATCGCTGCAAGGCCTGCGGCAAGACGTTCAACGCCCTGACCAAGACGCCGATGGCGGGATTGCACAAGAAACAGGAATGGCTGGAACATGCCGGCGCGATGATCGACGGCGTGAGCGTCGCCAAGGCCGCGGATCGCTGCAACGTCCATTACACCACGGCTTTTCGCTGGAGACATCGGTTCTTGACTTCGTTGTCTGGCGATAAACCGAAAGCGTTGACGGGAATCGTCGAAGGCGATGAGACATTCATTCTGGAATCCTTCAAAGGAAAACGCTCCGACCTGCCTCGCCCGCCCCGCGAACGCGGCGGCAAGGCGGCCAAGCGTGGGCTTTCGGCGGAACAGATTCCCGTTGTCGTGGTTCGCGATCGCCAGGGCGCCACCTTCGACGCCGTGCTTCCCAAACTGAACAAAGCCTCGATGAGCGCCGCGCTCGGCGACGTCCTCGTCAACGCCGATACATTCTGTTGCGACGGAGGCAAGTCCATCGTCGCCTGCGCCCGTGCGGCGGGTCTGCCCGTTCACGTCCTGCCCGCGCCCGGTGGTCCGCGTCCCGATGCACCCCAATTCCACATTCAGAACGTCAATGGGTATCACGGACGGTTCAAGGAATGGATGCGCCGTTTCCACGGCGTCGCCACGAAGAACCTGCCGAACTATCTGGGATGGCGACGCGCCCTCGAAGCCCTCGGCGAAGGCGCCGACCCCAAACAATGGATCCTCGGAACCGTGGGTCTGGGGCCATATCAACAAAAATCGCCATAAGAGCCAATGGTTTTCAAGGAGGTCGTGGAGCAGACCTTCAAGGACCTCGATTTCGTTGACGGCTCCGCGGCGCAATGGCGTCCTCACGGAGGCAAGGCGTCCATCGTGATCGATCCCAACAGATCTTTCGGCAAGCCTCTCGCCGCCAATTACGGCGTGCCGACAGCCGCACTCGCGAATGCCGTCCGCGTCCAAGGTTCGCCGAAGCGCGCCGCTGGGCTGTTCGAGGTTTCCGTGGCCGTTGTCAACGATGCGGTCGCGTTCGAACGTTCGCTGATGGCGGCGTGAAAATCGTCCTCGACGAAAACCTTTCTCCCGCCTTGGCTAAGGCTTTGAATGCGCTGTTTGCGGGCGAGCACGAGGTTCGTCACTTGCGCGAAATGTATGGGCCGAGCGTGAAAGACGAGGAATGGATCGCCAAATTGTCCGCCGAAGGCCGTTGGGTTGTGATTTCCGGGGACAGTATGATCGCGAAGCGTAAATACGAACAGATGGCATTCCGTCATTCGAAGTTAGTCGGTTTCTTCTTTGCTCCGGCGCTGAATGCAGAGAAGATCTCGAGACAGATGCAGCGTCTCCGTTTCTCTGGGACGATATTTCCGCCATTTCTGACCACGTCGCCGGAGGGTCGATGCATGAATTGCCGATAAAGGGCAAAATTCGTCAATTGAGAGCCTGATCTCCCCTACCTCTCGAACTCCCGCACCCGCACCGCCTCCAGCGCCCCCAACAATTTGCCCATCCGCGCCGCGGCAAGCGCCCGCACTTTCACCGCCGCGTCGGGAAACTCGCCGAGCACGCGGCGGAACGTCGCCCTGGGAATCTTCAGAACGCTGGCGTCGCCGGCGACCTTCGCCGTCGCTCGCCGCGAAACCTCTGCTATCAGCGCGGTCTCGCCGATCAGCGCGCCCGGTCCGGCGCGGCGCTCTCCGTCCTTGGTCGTCAGCACGATTTCGCCTTCGAGCACGAGCCAGGCGCCGTCGGCTTCGTCGCCTTCGCTGAACAACGTTTGTCCGGTCTTGCAGCCCCGCTTCTCGCAGGAGAAAGCCAGCAATTGCAGCGCCTCTCGCGGCAGCAAATGGAAGGGCGGCGTGCCCGCCATGCGCTTGACGTCGGATTCCAGACTCATTTCCGACCGCCTCAGGGCAAAAGCTTGTAGCCGCCGCCGTCGGTCACCAGCAGTTGGGCGTCGGCGGGATTTTCTTCGATCTTCTGGCGCAGGCGGTAGATATGCGTTTCCAGCGTATGCGTCGTCACATTGGCGTTATAGCCCCAGACGTCGCGCAGCAGGGTTTCGCGCGGCACGGACTGGCGTTCGGCGCGATGCAGGAAACGCAGGATCGCCGCCTCCTTCTCGGTCAGCCGCAGCTTGGCGCCCTTGGGGTCGATGAGCAGCTTCATCGCCGGCCTGAACACATAGGGTCCAATCTGGAACTCGGCCTCCTCGCTCGCCTCGTGCTGGCGCATCTGGACGCGGATCCGCGCCAACAGCACCGAGAACCGGAACGGCTTTACGATGTAGTCGTTGGCGCCCGAATCGAGCCCCAGAATGGTGTCGGCGTCCGAATCGCGGCCGGTGAGCATGATGATCGGCCGTCTGAAGCCCTCTCCACGCAGCCGGGCCACGGCCTCGCGACCATCGAGATCGGGCAGGCCGACGTCCATGATCACCAGATCGGGCGAGGACGCCTCGATCGAGTCGAGCGCGCTCGCGGCGTTCGAGGCTTGAACGACCTCGAACTCCGGGTGGAGCGCCAACTGCTCCGACAGGGCTTCTCGCAAGTCTTTGTCGTCGTCGACGACGAGTATCCGTCGAGTCTGGCTCATGGGCTCCTGAGGGAACGTCGGTGCTTCGAAGACTCAATACATCAATTCCGTCCTGGCGAGAAACCAAACAGGACGCGGCGTCACGTCGAATTGCGCGGTGGGCGCATTTCCGCCGCTTTCCATTCACGACCGGGTCAGGAAACCTCGGCATATTGGCGTACGGAACAGAGGACGTCGTTTCATGGCATCGACCAGCCCCTCATGGGCCTTCGCGCTTGCTCGTTTCGGTCTCGGCGCCCGGCCGGGAGACGGCGCGCGCGCCGGCGATCCGCGCGACGTTTTGCGCGTCGAGCTTGAAAACAAGGACGCGGCGCGTCTCGAAGATCCTGCGTTGCGCGCCTCGCGAGACGTGCTTGCCGAGTTGTTCGAGCAGCAAAAACGCGAAAATGAGCTGCGCAAAGCCAATCCCGTCGCGTCGCCGTCGCCCGCGCCGCCGCCGATCACGACCGTCGAACCGAGCAAGTCGGCCGGGCCGCGGATCCTTGCGGTTGAGCCGGGAATGATGGCCGGCGTCGGCGTCGCGCCGGGCCCAGGCGCGGCCAAGGCGATGAAACCCGAGCCGAAGCTCCCGGACATCGCGTTCCGTCTCGACGCCGGGGCTCGTTTCCAGCGCGCCGTCAATGCGCAAACCGGCTTCGTCGAGCGTCTCGTCGCCTTCTGGTCCAACCATTTCTGCGTCTCCATCGCCAAAGGCGAGGAAGACCACGCGGTCGCCGGCGCCTTCGAGCGCGAAGCGATTCGGCCGCACGTGCTCGGGCGCTTCCCGGATATGTTGCGCGCCGTGGAACAGCATCCGGCGATGCTCGCCTTTCTCGACAATCAGCAGTCCGCCGGACCGAACTCGGTCCTCGGCCACAATCGCAAGCAAGGCCTCAATGAGAATCTGGCGCGCGAGATTCTCGAGTTGCACACGATGGGCGTCGGCTCTGGCTACACACAGGCCGACGTCACTCAACTCGCCTGCGTCATCACCGGCTGGTCGATCGGCGGGCGCTTCGGGCGTAACGGCGACCCTGGCGCCTTCAGCTTCGACGAGCGCGCGCACGAGCCGCTCGCGGCGGTCGTGCGCGGCCGGACCTACCTTCAGGAGGGCGTCGCACAAGGCGAGGCCGCGCTCGACGATCTCGCCCGCGAGCCGGCCACCGCCGACCATATCGCGTTGAAATTCGGGCGACATTTCGTCGCCGACGATCCCCCGCCGGCGCTGATTCGCCGCCTCGCCAAGACTTTCCGCGACACGGACGGCGATCTGGCCGCGCTCGCCCGGACGCTCATCGATTCCGAAGAGGCGTGGAGCGCGCCGCGCGAGAAAATGCGCAATCCCTGGGAATTGAGCGCCGCCGCCTACCGCGCCTTCGGGCGCGAAGCCGCCGATATCGGCCCCGTGCTCAACGGACTGAATCTTCTGGGGCAACCGCTCTGGCGGCCGGCGGGGCCGAATGGTTTCAGCGACGTCTCGGCCGCCTGGATTTCGCCCGAAGGCATGAAAGTGCGCGTCGAACTTGCGGCCCAATTCGTCCGCGGCGTCAAAAACGGCCCGAAACCGCTCGAATGGGTTCATGACATTCTCGGCCCCGACGCCTCGGCCGAGACGCGCGAGGCCGTCCAGCACGCCGAGAGCGTCGAGCAAGCCTATGCGCTGCTAGTGCTTTCGCCCGAATTTCAGAGGAGATGACGATGGCGTTCCGTTCGCCGATGATCAGCCGCCGCTCGCTTCTGGGCGCCGCCGGAGCGACCTTCGCCTTCGCGTCGATTCCGAGAGGGGCGAGCGCCGCGCCGTCGCGAGATCCGCGGCTGGTCGTCGTCATCCTGCGCGGCGCGCTGGACGGGCTTAGCGCGGCCGCCCCGATCGGCGATCCCGATTACGCCGATCTTCACGGCCAACTGGCGCTGCGCTGGGACGGTTCCAGTCCGGCGAGCCGCCTCGACGACTTCTTCGGCCTGCATCCGTCGATGAAGCAATTCGCCCGGCTCTACGACGCGAAACAGGCGCTCGTCGTCCACGCGGCGGCGACGAACTATCGTGACCGCTCGCATTTCGACGGTCAGGACGTGCTCGAAAGCGGCAGGAGCGGTCCCGGTCAAACCGAAAGCGGCTGGCTCAATCGCGCCGTCGCCGTTCTGCCCAAGGGGGAGAGCGTGGTGGCGGAGAAGGCGCTTGCGGTTGGCTATACCGCGCCGCTGGTGATCCGGGGTCCGGCGCCCATTCTCGGCTGGGCGCCATCGACGCTCGCCGTCCCGACGGCGGACCTCACCGATCGTTTGCTGAGCCTCTATGCGCACGCCGATCCTGTACTCGCCAAGGCGCTGAAGGAAGGGCTCGACGCCGATCAAATGGCGAGCCAGCAAGGCATGGGCGACGTCAAGCCGGGCGGAGACATCGCCAATCAAATGAAGACCGCGGCTCTCGGAGCGGCGCGACTGATGGCGAATGACGGTGGCCCGCGAATCGCGGCTCTGGCGACGGACGGCTGGGACACCCACGCCGGCGAGGGCGGCGCGACCGGAAGGCTGGCACAATTGCTCGCCGGCCTCGACACAGTGTTCGCCACATTCGAGAGCGAACTCGGCCCACGCTGGAAGGAGACGATCGTCCTCGCGATCACCGAATTCGGCCGCACCGCGCGCATAAATGGCACCGTCGGCACCGACCACGGCACCGGAACCGTCGCTTTCCTCGCCGGGGGAGCGCTGGCGGGCGGCAGGGTCGTCGCGGACTGGCCGGGCCTCAAGGCCGCCGATCTCTACGAGGGCCGCGACCTGAAGCCGACGACCGATCTGCGCGCCGTGATCAAAGGCGTGCTCGCCGATCATCTCGGTCTTTCGCGCGAGGTTCTGGCGCGCAATGTGTTCCCGGATACGATCGGCGTCGCGCCGATGAAGGGCCTGATCGCGGCGTGAGCGCAATTGTCTTCGAGGTGAGAAAAGGTTACCTTAGTCAGCATTAGTCTAGGGTGCGCGCATGATTGTCGTGAACATGCTGGAAGCGAAGACGCACCTTTCACGCCTCGTCGAGGCCATCGAGAGCGGCGCGGAGAAAGAGATCGTCATTGCCCGCAACGGCAAGCCGGCGGCGCGGCTGACGCCGATAGGCGCCGGCCCGCCCAAGGGCAAGCGATTGGGGCTGTTGGAGGGACAATATCCCTCCAGCACCCAGGAAGAGTTTGATGCGGCGAACGCCGAGATCGCCCGATTGTTTCGAGGCGAGGAGTGAGGCTGTTATTGGACACCCAGGTCGCCATTTGCGCGCTGAACGACGCCAAGAAACTGAGCGCGCCTTCGCAATCGCTGATCGCCGACGAAACCAATGATATTTTTGTCTCGGTTGTCAGCATTTGGGAAATCGCCATCAAGTTTCCGATGGCCAAGCGGTTCGGCCACCCTCCGTTTTCGAGCGCGGTGGCAATGCAGGCGTTTTACGACGCAGGTTTCGGAACGATCGATGTGAACGCCCGGCACGTCGTGCGTGTTGAAAGCCTGCCGCCGATCCACGGCGACCCGTTCGACCGCCTGCTCGTTGCGCAAGCCATTGACGAGCCGCTTTGGTTCCTCACCGCCGACGCGATCCTCGCCAATTATAGCGAACTCGTGATCCTGAACTGAGCCCCCGCCCTCACTTCCCCAGACTGACGATATAGGCCGCCAGATCCGAGGACTCGTAGGTGGAAAGCTGCATGTCGGGCATTTTCGGATGCGGGTCGCGCAGGAAACGGGCGATCTTCTCCGAGTTGAAGCCGGGCATCTTGGCGATCGCCTGGAAAGTCGGCACATTGTCGGCGCCATGCGTCTGGTCGTCGGTCACGACGTGGCAGGCCGCGCACCAGCGCCGCGCCAATTGCTCGCCATGGCTGGCGTCGGCGGCGAAAGCCGGAACTCCGCCGAACAGAACCAGCGCCAGACCCGAAAGGCCGATGAAAGCCCCTTTGCCTTGAAGGGCCGAAGCCTTGGACATCCGATGACCCTCCTTGCGATTCGAGGTGGGAACGATGCATCGTCCGTCCATGCGCGTCATTGATTTAGGACAGAAGCGGGTCGACCCAGCGCTTTGCAAGCGGTGCGCGAATGCGGCAAGCTGGGCCGGCCGCATGGCAAAACGTCGAGTGGGCGAGGAGTTTGGGAAGCGATGAAGAAACGCCTGACGATCGCGCTGGCCTTGGCGCTGCTGACCCCAATGCCGGGGCGCGCGGAAAATCGGACGCTGACCATCTCGGTCTACGGCTTCGCTCAGGACGCCTATAAAAAGCTGGTCTACGACCCGTTCGAGGCCCAATGCGGCTGCAAGCTGGTCGTCGAAACCGGCAACAGCGTTGAGCGCCTCGCCAAGATGGAGGCCAACAAGGGGAGCCCGGTCATCGACATGGCGGTGGTCTCGATGGCCGACGGGCTCCAGGCGGCGAGGCAAGGGCTCACCGACAAGATCGACGTCGCCAGGCTTGGCAACTTTGCAAAACTCTACGATATCGCCAAGGACCCCAACGGCGACGGCATGAGCGTCGGCTACACGTTTTACGCCACATCGATCGTCTATCGCTCCGACAAGGTCCGCATCGATTCCTGGGCCGATCTCCTGTCACCCAAGCTCGCCGGCCATGTCGCGATCGCCGACATCGGCACCAATCAGGGACCGCCGACGCTCTTTATGCTTGGCAAGGCGCTCGACAAGGATACGCCCGACCTTGCGGCCCCGATCGACGCCATCGGCGCGCACAAGGCCGACATCGTCACCTTCTACGTCCGCGCCTCGCAGATCGTGCAACTGATGCAGCAAGAAGAGATCTGGGCCGCGCCCATCGGCCGTTTCGCTTGGGAAGGGTTCAAGAAAATGAACCTGCCCGTCGCCTGGGCGAATCCGAAGGAGGGCCAGACCGGCGGCATGAACGTGATGGTGCTGACCCATGGCGGCAAGAACCAGGATCTTGCCCTGCAATTCATGGATTTCTGGCTCTCCACGGAAATCCAGACCGCACTGGCCGAGAAACTGGTCGACAGCCCCGCCAATCGCGAGGTCAAGGTCGCGCCGGAAGTCGCCGAAAACCTGACCTATGGCGAGGACACCGTGAAAGCCCTTGAGCTGATCCCCTCCGCGGTGGCGCTCGCCAATCGCGAGGCCTGGCTCAGCCGCTGGAACGAAAAGGTTGGCCAATAGGGCGCGCAGGATGTTCGAGAAGCGCGCCGAAGCGTTCGTGTTGATCGCGCCCGCCGCGCTGTTTTCGTTGGCTGTGTTCGTGGCGCCGGTGCTGGCGCTGCTCTCCGAGGGCTTTCACTTCGAGGGGCATTGGTCGCTGCAGCCGCTCAGCGCTTTCTTCGCCTCGTCGCTCAATCAAGCCGTGTTCTGGCGGACGTTGAAGATCGCCGCGCTCGTCACCGCCGCGGCGGCCGGGCTCGGCTATCTCGCCGCGCAGGCGATCGTCGACATCAAAGGCGGGGGCAAGGGGCGGATGGTGGCGATGGTGGTGTTGCCGCTGATGGTTTCCCCCGTCGCGCGCACCTATGCCTGGATCGTGATTCTCGGGCGCACCGGCATCGTCAACCGTGCGCTGATATTCGTGGGTCTCACAGACGAGCCGTTGCGCATCCTGTTCTCGGAGACCGCGATCTTCATCGGCCTGTTACAATTGCTGCTGCCGCTGATGATCCTGTCGCTGATCGGCGCGCTGGAGAACCTGCCGCGCGACGCGGTCGCCGCCGCTCGCGTCCTGGGAGCCAACGATCTTCAGATCTTCGTCAAGATCATCCTGCCTCTGACTCGCGAGGGTTTCGCGGTCGGCGGCACGCTGGTGTTCGCGGGATCGATGACCGCCTACATTACGCCCGCGGTGCTCGGCGGCGCGAAGGTGCTGATGCTGGAGACGCTGCTCTATCAGCGCGTCAGCATCGCCAACGATCTCGTCTCGGCGGGCGTCATCGCTTCGCTGCTGATCGTGATGAGCTTCGCCGCCAATCTCGTCATGCGGCGCATCGCCAAGGCGAGAACCGCGTGATGAGGGTGGCGCTCGGGCTCGTGCTGCTGTTCCTGATCGGCCCGTTCGCCGTGATCGTCGCGGCGTCGCTGTCGGCGGGCGAGACGCTGGCTTTTCCCCCGCAAGGCCTGTCGCTGCGCTGGGTCGAAAAGGTGTTCGAGGTCGAGAGTTTTCGCGCGAGCTTCGTGCTGTCTCTGACGCTGGCGATCGGCGCCACCTCGGCGGCGCTGGCGCTCGGCGTGCCCGCCGCCTACGCGCTGGCGCGCTACAAGGTCCCGTTCGCGGAGATTTTACGCCTGATCGTCGCCTCGCCGCTGCTGGTCCCCGGCATCGTCGTCGGTCTGGCGCTGCTGCGCTATCTCGTCGTGCCGCTGCGCTTCCCAATCGTCCTGGCGCTGTTTCTCGCCCATACCGCGCTGATCCTGCCCTATGCGCTGCGCGTCGTCTCGGCCAGCCTCGCCAACTTGCGGCCGGAAATCGAGGAGGCGGCCGTTCTCCTTGGCGCTTCTCGCGCGGGCGCCTTTTTCCGCGTCGTCGCGCCCAACATTCGCGACGGCGTATTGGCAGCAATGGTGCTGGGGTTCGTCACCAGCTTCAACCAAGTGCCGGTGTCGCTGTTTCTTTCCGGTCCTGGAGTCGAGACGCTGCCGATCGACATGCTCGGCTATCTCGAAATCACCTACGACCCCTCGGTGGCCGCGCTCTCGACCCTGCTCGCGGCGCTGTCGCTGGCGATCGTGCTGTTGGCCGAGCGATTCCTCGGG
>Ga0302157_10007662_pt1 | contig 10809 bp, 8 predicted proteins | sample I_Bog_N3_3_FD_193502 | JGI IMG/M metagenome (GOLD analysis project Ga0302157, IMG submission 193502) | Peat permafrost microbial communities from Stordalen Mire near Abisko, Sweden - I_Bog_N3_3 | ecosystem: Environmental > Terrestrial > Soil > Wetlands > Peat | place: Sweden: Abisko, Stordalen...
GGGGCGGTGCCTGAGCACCCGCTCCCAGCGGGCATACAGCGACGGCAGCAGCGGCAGGAAAATATCGCGCATGTACGCCAGCGCCGCCTCGACTTCGTCGGTGACGTACAGGCGCTCGCGCCGCAGAGCCCGCGTCTGCCACAGCAACGCGATCTGGCGTGCGATCGCGTGTTCGATCAGCTCGCCCTCCGGCGTCTCGGTGAGTCCGGCGTCGCGCATGCGCATCATCAGCGCGATGCGGTTACGATGATCGAGCATGCTCTTGCGCATCACTTCGGTCGGATGCGCGGTCAGCACCGGCACGATCAGCGCGCGATTGAGCAGCGCCACCGACTGGTGTACGTCGATTCCCAGGCCCGCGAGCCGTTGCAGCGCCGCGGCGAGGTCGCCGCCCTGCTCGGCATGACTGCCATGCAGGTCCTCGGCAAGATTGGCCAGCATCGAGAACAGCATGAAGCTGCGCACGAAGGCGATGGTTTCATCGAGGCTGAGCGCATCGAGCCCCGGCTCCGTGCCGCGCACCTCGGTGACGCCGCGATAGCGGTCCACGGATGTGGCACGGATATATTCGATGCGGCGAAACAGCGCCTCACCGCCATATTCGCGAATCACGTCGCCGAGCAGCTTGCCTAGAAAACGGACGTCCGCATTTTGCGTGATGACCAGCGTCGACGCGCTCATCGGTACGGAACTGAGGCTGTATGACAGGACGGCCGCCCCAGTATACCGCGGCAATATACCGGGGCCTCAGAACAGGACCGCGGCTTTCTGGATTGCAATGTACACACCGATCAGGAACGGGATGCCGATCGCGGCCCAGGCCAGCACGCCGGCGAACCCGAAGCTGCCGCGAGCGGCCGACTCGGCGTTGGCGGCGCTGCGGTCCTCGTGCTGCAGGACTTTCTCGCGCGCCAGTTGCTCCGCGCTCATGTAGTGTTTGGGGTTCACCGGACGCACCAGCAGGTTGCACACCAGCCCGACGAACAGCAACCCCGCCAGGATGTACAGCGTGCGGTCGTATACCAGGTTGTGGGCGATGCCCGCATCGATCTGTGCCTGGCGTAGCGCGGCGATCAGGAACGGGCCGGCCACACCGGCCACTGACCAGGCGGTCAGCAACCGTCCGTGGATGGCACCGACCATCTGGGTGCCGAAAATGTCCGCGAGGTACGCCGGCACGGTCGCAAAACCGCCACCGTACATCGTCAGGATCAGGCACACGGTGGCGACGAACAGCCCGGCGAGCCCCAGGTGACCGAATGTCGGCAGGCTGGTGTACAAGGCCATGCCCAGGATGAAGAACACCGCGTACGTGCCTTTACGCCCGATGAAGTCGGATGCCGATGCCCAGAAGATGCGCCCCAGGCTGTTGAACAGGCTGATCAGCCCCACCAGCCCCGCGGCCGAGGCGGCGACCGCCGCCTTCTGCACCGGCGTCAGGTCGGAGATGGTGTCGAGTCCGATCAGGTGGCCGCCGAACACGTCCTGGAACATCGGACTGGCCATCGAGATGACACCGATGCCCGCGGTGACGTTCAGGCACAGCACCGCCCAGATCAGCCAGAACTGCGGTGTCTTCCACGCCACATTCAGGTGCACATGATGCTGCGTGATCAGCGATTTGGCGCCGCCGCCGGCCGGCGGCGTCCAGCCCGCGGGCTTCCAGCCGCTCGGCGTAATGCGCATGCCGAAGGCGCCGGCCGACATCACCACCACGTACAGGATACCCATGGTGATCAGCGTCGCGGAGACACCCTGGGCCGGCACGCCATTGCCGTAGTATTTCATCAGCGCGACCGCGATCGGTGCGCCAATCAGCGCGCCACCGCCGTAACCCATGATGGCAAAGCCGGTCGCCATGCCGCGCCGGTCGGGAAACCACTTGATGAGGGTAGAGACCGGCGTGATGTAGCCGAGTCCCTGGCCGACGCCGCCGAGGACGCCGGCGCCCAGCCACAGCAGCCACAGCTGGTGCATCGATACGCCAACGCCGCCCAGCACCAGGCCGCCGCCCCAGCACAGCGCGGCGATGAAGCCGGCCTTGCGCGGGCCGGCGTGCTCGAGCCAGCCGCCCCACAGCGCCGCGGACAGCCCCAGCACCACGATGAATATCTCGAAGGTGTGCGTGACCAGCGGCACCGTCCAGTTGCAGCTGGTGGAGGTGATCGCCGCCAGCAGGCCCTGCGTCTTGCAACTGGCATCGTCGGCGGCGCCCAGCAACTTGCTCATCGGCAGCCAGAACACGGAAAACCCGTAGGCCATGCCGATGCACAGGTGAATGGCCAGCGCCGCCGGCGGCACCAGCCAGCGATTGAAATTTGGCCCGGCCACCGAGCGGTCACGGTCCAGCAGTCCCCCCGCCGGCATGGTAGTAGTCAGAGCTTCAGCCATGGTTTCGCCTCACATTCAGTTTTTATTGATCGTCGCGTCGTCGGCGGGATCATAATTTACGCGGTAGCCTGCAATCGAGTGTACGTCGTCTGCTGGCCGATTATGCGGGTTTTCAAGCCCGGCAGCCGAGTGCGTCCAGCGCTTTAACAGAATCGGTGCGCGGCACCAGCCGCGCCCGCAGGCGGGTTTGCGCTGCGGCTGCGGCTGCGGCTGCGGCGCCTATCCGCCGAATCCTACAGAGCCTGGCGGCAAGCGACTAATCCCGCAGCGCTGGCGACACCGGCACACTCCTGGCCATGAACAACAGTAGTACACCCAGGAGCGGTAATTCGCACGCAACCACCGCGGCATGGCGACCCGTCAGCGACATTCCGGAGCAGCTGCGCTCGGACGACGGCAGGCACGCATCGCCGCAGGGCGCAACGTCACCGGTCGACCTGGCACCGGGGGCAGCGGCACCGATCGCGACCCCTACAGGCGCGGACCGGGCGAAGTTTGACCCGTCGTCCTCGCGTGAGGCACTGATTGCGACCGCGGCCTACTATCGCGCCGAGAAGCGCGCTTTCGCACCCGGTCATGAAACCGAGGACTGGCTGGCCGCGGAACGCGAAGTGGATGCCTTCGGCACCGACCTCGCCCTGTAGTCGATCCGCGCCGCTTACCGATCAGCCGCCGGCGCCCTGCCTGCGCGCCGGTGCGCCCTCTGACACCATCGCGTCCTGGGCGCGACGAGGTGATTCGGCAAACAGCTTGACCAGCTCGCGGTTGAATGCCGGCAGGTCATCCGGCTTGCGGCTGGTCACCAGGTTGCCGTCCACCACTACCTCGGCGTCGACCCAGTGCGCCTGGGCATTCTCCAGGTCGGTCTTGAGCGACGGCCAGGAGGTCATGCGCCGGCCGCGCGCCGCGCCTGCCTCGATGATGGTCCAGGGACCGTGGCATATCGCCCCCACCGGTTTGCCGGCATCGAAGAAAGCCCTGACGAAGGCTACGGCCGGGGCTTGCGTGCGCAGCGTATCCGGATTCATCACGCCGCCTGGCAGCACCAGTGCATCGAAGTCATCCGGATCGGCGTCATCGAGCGCCAGGTCAACCGTGACGCCGTCCTTGGCCCAATCCTCGTGCTTCCAGGCGCGCAGCGTACCGCGCTTGGGTGACACAATACTGGTGCTTGCTCCGGCGGCGATCAGCGCATCGCGCGGTTGTGTCAGTTCGGACTGCTCGAAGCCGTCGGTCGCCAGGATCGCGATCTTAAGTCCTGTAAGAAGGGGTTGTGTCATTGATGTCTCCTGCGGTATCGGCCTACGCGGCCGTAGTGCGCTACATCGTCACTGCAATCCCGTATGCACGGCATCGGAGCGCGCAGCATCATGCGATCGGATCGCGCTGACGACGAGCGTGGGCGACGCGGTCGTGGCCGACACGGCTGCGGCTGGCGCGCTCGTGCGCAGCGATTGCCAATGAAAAACACGACGGCGCTCATCGCCTGCTCGGCCTGGCTGTGGTGCTGCTCGCCTGCCAGCGGCGAGACGCCGGCCGTGCCCGCTCCAGGGCCAGTGCCCGTGGCCGCGCCGGGTCCCGCCACCGGACTGGCCGACTCGGCGGCGCTACGCGCAACCGTGTATGGCACGCCACCGCGCGACATCGCGCCGCTGCCTGCCAGCGTGCCGCTACAGCAGATCGATATCGCGCTGCCCTGGGCGCGGCCAGTGCCGGCGGTGTTCTGGTTCGATCGCAGGCTGCGGGTGTGGTTCTCGGCGCAGCACAAACCCGCGCCGCTGGCGGTCGTGATCTCAGGCACCGGCAGCGACGGCAATACCGCGAACCTCGCGCTGCTGCGCGCAGTCCTGTACCGCGACGGCTACCACGTACTGACGATGCCGTCGCCGACGTTTCCGGATTTTATCGTGGCCGCCTCCAGCACCGGGGTCGCGGGCGACCTGCTGCAGGACAGCCGTGACCTGTATTCGGCGCTGCGGCAGATCGTCGCGCACCTGCCGCATCGTGTCCGGATCACCGACATCGATATCCTCGGCTACAGCCTCGGCGGCGCCAATGCCGCGGTCGTCAAATCGATCGCCGCGGCCGACGGTGCGCTGCGCATTCATCGCGCGGTGATGATCAATCCGCCGGTCAGCCTGTTCGCCTCCATGGAGCGCCTCGACCAGCTGTTTGCCCAGAGCATTGGCTCCGGCGACGCCGGCGTCGAGCGGCTGTACGCAAAGCTGTACGCGCGCCTGGCCAATGTCTACCGAACACCCGACCAGATCGCTGTCGGTGACAGCGAGGTGCTGGCCGCCGCCACCACGGTGCTGCGCAGCGACCAGGAATTCGCGGCTGCGATCGCGCTGAATTTCCGCATCGCGCTCATGAACGTGTTTTTTGCAGGCGACCTGTACGCCGGCACCGGCGTGGTAATCGACCCGCGCCATCCGCCGCGCGTCGGAGATTCGCTCGAGGAGATCACGCGCGAGCTGCGCTCAAAGCCATTCTCGGAGTATTTCTCCCGCGTTTTCGCGCCTTACTATCTGGCGCACCGGCCAGGTTCCACGCTGCAATCGCTGCAGGCCGATAACCGCCTCGACATCATCGGCGCACAGCTGGCACGCGACCCCGACTACTACGTCCAGACCAACAGCGATGACCTGATATTGAACCCGCCCGAGCTGGCATGGCTGCGATCGACCCTCGGTAGCCGCATCGCGATGTACGACCACGGCGGGCACCTCGGTAACCTCGGCGATCGGCAGCAGGTCTCGGACATGCTCGCGATGCTGGCCGGACGCTGGAATCAGGCACCGTGAGCGCACCGCGGCGCCCCGCCAGCGCTCTTGCCGCCAGCGCTGTTGCCGCCAACGCTGTTGCCGCCACCGTCGTGCTCATCGCCATCGCCACACTCTCAGGCTGCGCGCTCGAGAATCCGTCGATCCGCCGGCTGCCGCCCGACACCCCTGCCGCGGACAACCAGGCGGCGATCCAACGCGCCGATGAGCGCGCCGCGACCGCCAGGCAGGCTGCTGAACGCGAGGCGGCGCAGGCCGCGCAGGCCAGGCAGGCCGCGCAGGCTGGCAGCGAGTCGCCCGACGCGGTGATCCCGCTGACGGCTGCCGACGCACCGTCGATGTACAGCTACGATCCCTGGGCGCGCCTGAACCGCTCGATCTATCGCTTCAACGCGCGTTTCGATGCGGCGATTTTCCTGCCGGTCGCCGACACCTATGACCGACTGCCGCCACCGCTGCGCCACGGGGTCAGGAACTTCTTTTCAAATCTGTACGAACCCAACAGCGCGCTGAACTACCTGCTGCAGTGGCGGCCGGCGACCGGCCTGCGCAGCGTCGGCCGCTTCGTGGTCAACACGACGCTCGGCATTGGCGGGCTGTTCGACGTCGCCGCGCACCTCAGACTTGCCAACCCGCTGACCGGCTTCAGCGTGACGCTGGCGCGCTGGGGCCTGCACCCGGGACCGTACCTGGTCATCCCATTGCTCGGACCCTCGACTCTACGCGATGGCGTCGGACAGCTGGCCGACTATGGCGTCTCCTACGGCATCAACCTGGCTGACCTGTACCGCGGGTACCAATCGTGGGCGCTCGGCACGCTCAACGCGGTCAACCAGCGCGCTGGCAACAATTTCCGCTACTACAGCAGCGGTTCGCCGTTTGAGTACGAAACCATCCGCTTCCTGTACGTGCATCGGGAGTTGATCGAGGACGCGGCGCTGCACGCAAGGTCACCGCCCCGGCCGCCAGATCCGGGCAAGGCCGCCGGCGAGTAGCGCCCGACGCTAGGCGCATCCACCCGCATCTTAGCCACCCAGCAGCTCGCCGGTGGCGATACCCGCCTCCAGGCAGACCTGCGCGGCGGGCAGCTTCTTGCCGGCATCAACGCGGGCCCGGATGATCTCGATCTGCCCGCCCTGCGCGGCGACGAACACACTCTGGTTCTCGATCGCGGTGATCGCGCCGATCTTGCCCTTGACCTGCGAGAAGCTGCGCGCCGGGTGCTTGCGCGCGTCGAACAGGTACAGCTTCTTCTCCCCGTGCGTGGTCCATGCGCCGGGCGCCGGATTGCAGCCGCGGATCTGGTTGTAGACCAGGTCGATGTGGTTGTGCCAGTTGATCCGCGCCTCGGGCTCCCTGCACCAGCCGAGATAACTCGCCTGGGCCTCGTCCTGCACGATTTCGTGTGCGTGACCGCCCACCACCAGGTCGGCAGCCTCCTTCAGCGCCTCGATCCCCATCGGGAACAGGCGGTCGAAATACACGCTGCCGAGCGTATCGTCAGGCCCGATCGGCGTGTGTTTCTGCAGGATCACCGGACCTTCATCCAGGCCGTCGGTCGGCCGGAAGATTGTCAAACCGGTAAGCTCCTCGCCACGGATGATCGGCCAGTTGATCGAGCTTGGCCCGCGGTAGCGCGGCAACAGCGACGGGTGGTACTGGATCATGCCGTGCCGGGGTACGCTCGCCAGTGACTGCGGCACGAACTGCAGCACGTAGGCCATCACGCCGAGCTCGACGTCGAGTTCGCGCAATGCCTGGAGCGCCGCGTCGTCCTTGAGCGAAGGCAGCTGCAGCACACGCACCTGTCGCTCGCGTGCCGCACTCAGCAATGGATCAGGCCTGGCGCCAGGTTTCTCCGGGGCGCAAAACACACCCGCCACCGTGTCGCCACGCGCCAGCATCGCTTCCAGTACGGCCTTGCCGAAGTCCTGCTGCCCGATGATCGCTATGCGCACCTGAGGGTCTCCCGGTCACCGCGGCAAATGCCCTGCCGCCGCCCAATGTTGGGTAAAATAATGGCGGGTAAAATATCAGGTTGGCAGCCCCAAGCGCTGGAGAATTAGAATGACGCCGCAACGCTCCGAGCGCACCCGCATGCGCGTGATCGCATGCGCGTAGTCAACAGCATCGCCGACCTGCGCGCGCTGGCGCGCGCTCGCGTGCCGCGCGCCATTTTCGAATATGCCGATCGCGGCTCCTACGATGAGCTCACCATCGCTCGCAACCACAGCGACCTGCAGGCGATTGAGTTCCGCCAGCGCGTGCTGCGCGACCTGTCCACGCTGTCGGTGGCCAGCAGCATGGTCGGGCAGCCGGTGACGATGCCGCTGGCGATCGCTCCCACCGGACTGACCGGGCTGTTCTATGGCGACGGCGAGATCCACGGCGCCCGCGCCGCGCAGGCTTTCGGTATCCCTTTCTGCCTGAGCACGATGTCGATCTGCTCGATCGAGGACGTGCACCAGGCCGTGCCTGAGCCATTCTGGTTCCAGGTCTACCTGATGCGCGATCGCGGCTTCAATCAGGAACTCATCGAGCGCGCGCGTGCGGCGAACTGCTCGGCGCTGGTACTCACAGTTGACCTGCAGGTCCAGGGACTGCGCCGGCGCGATCCCAAGAACGGCCTGAGCATCCCGCCGCGCCTGACGCTGCGTAACGCGCTCGACATCGCCAGCAAGCCGGCCTGGGCGCTGCGCGTGCTGTTCGGCAAGCGGCGTACCTTCGGCAATCTCACCGCCAGGCTGGGCCAGTCCGACGGCCTGTCAACGCTGTCGCAGTGGATCGCCTCGCAGTTCGATCCGGCGGTGACCTGGGAATACATCGACTGGATCAGGAGCCTGTGGCCGGGCAAGCTGATCATCAAGGGCATCCTCGACCCGGAAGACGCGAAAATCGCCGCGACCCAGGGAGTGGACGCGCTGGTGGTATCCAACCATGGCGGGCGCCAGCTCGATGGCGCGCCGTCGTCGATCTCGATGCTGCCGGAGGTCGTGGATGCGGTGGCGGGTCGTTGCGAGGTGTGGTTCGACGGCGGCGTGCAATCGGGCCAGGACATGTTGCGGGCGCTGGCGCTCGGCGCGCGCGGCTGCCTGATCGGCAAGAGCTTTCTCTACGCGCTCGCGGCCATGGGTGGCCCCGGCGTCACGCTGGCCTTGAATCTGCTGCGCAGGGAACTGGAAGTCACGCTCGCGCTCACCGGCTGCACCGACGTACGACTGGTCGATGCCAGCATCCTGCGGTGCCTGCCAGCGCAGCGATAGCGCGCGTGCCTTCGGGACCGCGGCGTGCGCTAAGGGACCGGGTCGGCTAGCCGATCCAGTGCGCCGGGCAGCGGCGGCGGAAGTGTCGATACATCCGGGTTGGGGAGTTGCTGCACCGATTTCTCCCAGCCACCGCCCAATGCCCGGTACAGCGACACGATGTCGTTGACCAGCTGGACGTTCGCCTGCACCAGAGACTGTCGATCTGCCAGTACTGTCGACTCCGCACTCAACACGTTGATGAAGCTTGCGAGGCCGTGATCGTACTGGTTGCGCGCCAGGTCCCAGGTGAGCTGCGCCGAATCCAGCGTATCCTGCAGCAGATCGCGTGACGCGCGGTCTACCCGGTAAGTGACCAGCGCGTCTTCGACCTCGCGCAGCGCGTTCAGCACCGTGGCGCGATAGTTCAGGGCGGCTTCCTGCTGTTCGGCACGTGCGAGTGTCAGGCCCGCGGTCAGTCGTCCACCCGAGAAAATAGGCAGCGAGACGGCAGGTCCCGCGGTGTAGAAATGGCTGGCCCAGTTGGTCAGATAGGAAGCATCCACCGCGCGCATGCCGATATTGCCGGTCAGCGAGATATCAGGATAAAAGCTGGCCACGGCCACGCCCACATTAGCGGTAGCGGCATGCAGTGTCGCCTCGGCCTGGCGGATGTCCGGGCGTCGCCGTGCCAGTGCCGATGGCACCCCGACGTCCACGACCCCAGGGATCGGCGGTACCGGCTTGCTATCGCGCAACTGCTCGTCCACCGCGCCGGGTACATCGCCGATCAATACGCTCAGCGCATTCATGGCCTGCTGCACCTGGCCGTCATAGGCGGGCAATTGTCGGCGTGTGTCGTCGAGCTGCGTGCGCGCCTGGTCTACGTCGAGCTCAGTGGTCAACCCATTCTGCAGCCGACGTTGCGTCAGGCTCAGGTTCTGCTCCGCGGCTTTGACATTCTCCTCCTGGCTGGCTTTAAGGGCCTGCGCACCGCGCAGTTGCACGTACGACTGCACGATCTCGCTTTCCAGGACGATGAGCGCATCGTTGAGCGCTTCGGACTGTGCCTGGGATTGCGCCCGCGCCTGCTCCACCGAACGGCGCACCCGCCCAAACAGATCGAGCTCCCAGGAGGCGTCAAGCCCGTACTGAAAAAGGTTTGTCGGTCCCGCGAGCTGATTCAGGGTCTGAGTGCCGCCATTCATGATGTCGGTGCTCAGGCCCGGCACCGTCGCATCCAAGGGTTTCAGTCGGTTGGCGAGAGTATTGAGATCCTGGTATGCACCCTTGGATTCGAGGATGCCCTGGACGCCCAGCTGCTCGCGGTTGTAGCTGGCATTGCCGCTGAGAGTAGGCAAACCCGCCGCGCGCGCCGTGGCAATCGACTGACGAGCCTCCAGTACCCGGAGGACCGCCTGCTGTACGTCCAGGTTATTCCTGATCCCCTTCTCAATGAGTCCGGTAAGAATGGGGTCATTGAATGCAAGCCACCAGCTCGGATCGGGATCGCTCTTCTGATCGGCCAGGGCGTGATCGGCCAAGTTGCCTTGGGCCGACTGGTCTTTCCACTGTGGAACGGCCGGAGGATCCGGCGGTCGATAGTTGGGCCCCACCGTGCAGCCCAGCAGGCACAGCGTTATACCGGCAGGAACAAGCCATGTCCGGAAAGATTGCGGTGGCGTGGTGGTCATTCGCCGCTCTTCGCTTTGGCCTTGCCACCGGACATGAACAGGCCGAGCGGCACCAGCAGCAATGCCAGAATGCCGGTAATGATGAAGGTGTCGTTGTAAGCAAGTACTGCGCTCTGGGTCTGCAGTATCTGGAACACGTCGCCGGGCGCCATCTGCCTCGCCACCTGCGCCGCGTGCCCGAGGCTCGCTGCCGCACCCTGCAACTGCTGCAACAGGACATTATAGGGCTGATTCGTAGGGTCCAGATGTTCGCCCAGGTACTGCTGGCGAATCTGTTCGTGGTTCGTGATCAAGGCAGTCGACACCGAGATGCCAATGCCACCCACCACATTGCGCGACATGGTAAACAGCGCGGCGCCATCGCCGTGCTGATCTTCCGGCAAGGTGATGTAGGCGGCGGTGCTGATGGGCACGAACAGCAGCGCCAGTGCTGCCGTCTGGAAGGAACGGAACACCCACAGGTGGAAAAAGTCCAGATTCGGAACCAGATTATCGGAGCAAAAAAGTGCCGCCGACAGCGCCAGGCCGCCGGCAGCTATGACGTACTTGACCGGGACGAACTTCATGATCCGCCCTACCAGCGGGATGCATGCAATCAGCACCAGGGCTCCCGGCGCCAGCGCCAACCCCGCCCAGGTCGCCGTGTAGGACAGCTGCGTCTGGGCGAACTGCGGAATGATGACAGCGCTCGCGTACAGC
>Ga0302157_10007668_pt1 | contig 10807 bp, 8 predicted proteins | sample I_Bog_N3_3_FD_193502 | JGI IMG/M metagenome (GOLD analysis project Ga0302157, IMG submission 193502) | Peat permafrost microbial communities from Stordalen Mire near Abisko, Sweden - I_Bog_N3_3 | ecosystem: Environmental > Terrestrial > Soil > Wetlands > Peat | place: Sweden: Abisko, Stordalen...
GCCGCCTACGAGGAACAGGTCGAAGCCATCGAGAGGCGCGGCGGCCGCATCATCCTGATGGCCAGCCGCGCATTGGCCGCAGTTGCCCGCTCGCCCGACGACTACCTCAGCGTCTACAGCCGTATCCTGAGCGGCGCACGCGAACCCATCATCTTGCACTGGCTCGGCGACATGTTCGACCCGGCACTGGCGGGATACTGGGGCACGACCGGGCTGGACACTGCGATGGACATTTGCCTCGCGGTCATCGAGGCCAATGTAGCCAAGGTCGACGGCATCAAGATCTCCCTGCTCGACGCCAAGCGCGAGATCGCCATGCGCCGCCGCCTGCCACCCGGCGTGCGCATGTATACCGGTGACGACTTCAACTACCCCGACCTCATCGCCGGCGACGCCGAGGGTCATTCCGACGCGCTGCTGGGAATCTTCGATGCCATTGCACCCGCCGCCGCAGCAGCCCTCGGTGCCCTCACCGAGGGTGATACCGCCGGCTATTTCGCCATGCTGGAACCCACCGTGACGCTGTCGCGCCACATCTTCCAGGCGCCGACACGGTATTACAAAACCGGTGTGGTGTTCCTCGCCTACCTCAACGGTCACCAATCGCATTTCCGCATGGTCGGCGGCCAGGAGAGTGCGAGATCCCTGCCGCATCTCGCCGAAATCTTCCGCCTCGGCGACCAGTCCGGCCTGCTGCTTGACCCCGAGTTGGCAGCCGCCCGCATGGCGGACGTGCTGCGCGTCGGCGGGCTATCCTGAGGCACCCCACACCCCAGCCACACCGAGGAAACGCATGAAGTTCGGCGAATTCCCCAAGATCCAGTCGCTGCATTCCACAGCCGGGCTGCGCGCGCACCTCGAAACGCTTGGGCTGGACATGCCGTGCGACGACATTGTCGCCAGCGGGTCCGACTCGCCGCTGGCGCAACCGATCGAATGCGACGGCCTCACCATCGGCAACCGCCTCGGCATCCATCCGATGGAAGGCTGGGACGGCCAGACCGACGGCACCCCCACCGAACACACCATCCGCCGTTGGCGCCGTTTCGGCGAAAGCGGTGGCAAGCTGATCTGGGGCGGCGAGGCGGTCGCCGTGCGCGCCGATGGCCGCGCCAACCCACGCCAGCTCTACATGGCCGGCCACACCCAGTTCGCCATCGCCGGTCTGCGCGAAACCCTCGTCGAAGCCCACAAGGCCGCCATGGGCACTGACGACGGCCTCGTCATCGGCCTGCAGCTCACCCATTCCGGGCGGTTCTGCAAACCCAACGACAACCGCAAATTCGAACCCGCCATTGCCTTCCGCCACCCCATCCTCGACCGCAAGTTCGGCATCACCGACGACCGTGCGATCCTGTCGGATGGCGATCTCAGGCGCCTCGTCGACGACTACGTCCGCAGCGCCAAGCAGGCGCAGGACTGCGGCTACGATTTCGTCGACATCAAGCACTGCCATGGCTACCTGCTGCACGAGATCCTCAGCGCCCACACTCGGCCCGGCCCTTACGGCGGCTCACTGGAAAACCGCACCCGTATGCTGCGGGAAATCGTCGAAGGCATCCGCACCGAAGCGCCCGGCTTGCGCATCGGCGTGCGCCTGAGTGCCATCGACCTCATCGCCTACCACCCCGACCCCAGCCGTTCCACGCCAGGACAACCCGGCCCGGGCGTGCCGGACGGGTTCGACGGCACCTTCCGCTACGGTTTCGGCGTCGACCAGGACGATCCCACCCAATACGACCTGTCGGAGCCCAAGGCGTTCCTGGCGATCCTGCGCGACCTCGGCATCCGCCTGGTCAACATCACCGCCGGCAGCCCTTACTACAATCCGCACGTCAGCCGCCCCGCCTCCTACCCACCATCGGACGGCTACCAGCCGCCGGAGGATCCCCTGGCCGGCGTGATGCGCCAGATCGAGGTGGTGCGTCATCTCAAGCATGCATTCCCGGACCTGCTGCTCATGTCGACGGGTTTGTCTTACCTGCAGGAATTCCTGCCCAATGTCGCCCAGGCGGTGGTGCGCCAGGGCTGGGCCGATGTCGTCGGCCTCGGCCGCATGGTGCTGTCGTATCCGGACCTGCCGCGCGACATCATCGAAGGCCGCGGCATCCAGAAAAAGCGCCTGTGCCGAACCTTCAGCGACTGCACGACAGCGCCGCGCAACGGCCTGGTGTCCGGCTGCTATCCGCTCGACCCGCTCTACAAGCAGTCGCCAGAGTTCAAGACCCTCGCTGCCATCAAGAAGCCCGCCAAAATCGCATGACCCGCCGCGATTGATCCGCTTTGGGTGAAGTGGTAGCGCTTAACATCATCCGGCACAGAACCGGCCGGCAAAGAACCGGAATGTCCAAGGAAGTTCGATGATGCATCTCTCCCGTCGCGCCGTCCTGATCGCCCTCGGCACGCTGCTCGCCGCATCCACCGCCCACGCGCAATGGGTGCCGCAGCATCCCATCAACCTCATCGTGCCCTGGGCCGCCGGCGGCTCGACCGACCAGGCGACGCGGGTGGCCGCGGCTGAGTTAGAGGACATGCTGCACACCAAGATCGTCATCGTGAACCAGCCCGGCGCCTCCGGCTCCATCGGCACGCGAAGCGCCATGGATGCGGCCAAGGACGGCACCACCTGGACCGCCGGTGCGGCGCAGGATCTCGGCACCTACCAGACGCTGGGCATGCTCAACACCAGCATCAAGGATTGGCACCTCTATTTGACCGTCGCCAACGTCGAGGTGCTCTCGGTCGGCGCCGACAGTCCTTACAAAACGGCGAAGGAGCTGATCGCGGCGATGAAGGCCAACCCCGGCAAGATCTCGGTGGCCACCGCCGGCGTGCAGTCCTCCGGGCATTCTGCCATGGAGCGCATCGCCGCTGCCGCGGGGATCACCTATAAGAACGTCACCTACGATGGCGGCGCGCCCTCGGTGGTGGCAACGGTGTCCGGCGAGACCCAGGCCACCACGCAACTCGCGGTCGAGCAGGCGGACATGATCGTCGGCAAGCGCCTGCGCCCACTCGCGGTAATCGGCAGCAAGCCGGTGACGATCGACGGCTACGGCACCATCCCGCCGCTGACCGATGATCTGCCGAACCTGAAAACACCGATCAACTACTTCGGCATCTTCCTGCCGCCGGGCACGCCCGACGAGGTCGTCAAAACCCTCGATGCACTCTGGGCAACCAAGATCCCCGGTGATGCCGCCTTGAAACAATACGCCGCCAAGCGTGGCGCGCTGTTCGCCCCGTCCTCCGGCGCCGCCGCCCAGGCCGCCGTGATGCCTGCCGTGCAGGCCAACGCCTGGCAACAATTCGACAGCGGCAAGGCCAAGGTTTCGCCGGAGACTCTCGGCATCCCAAAGCCCTGACATGACGCCGGACGAGCCCACTGCGCATCCGGAGCCAGGCTCCGACCCACGATCGGACATGGTCGGCGGCCTCGCCTGGATGGCGCTCGGCATCGTCATCCTGGTGATGTCGTGGCAGATGGACCGGTTGGAGTCGCAGGACATCAATCCCTACACCATCCCAGGCCTGGTGCCCGGCCTTCTCGGCTGCGGCATGATCCTGCTGTCCGGCCTTATGCTGGTGCGCGGCGCGCGGCGCGGCGGCTTCAGTGCGCACGCCATCGCCAGCCCACGGCTGGACTGGCGCCGGCTCGGCCTGGTGCTGACGCTGTGCCTCGGCTTCGCCGGCGTGCTGCTCGGGCGCGTGCCGTTCTGGCTGGCGGCATGGCTGTTCGTCACCGGCAGCATTTTGGTACTTCGCTGGCGCGATATGGCGGACAGCCGACTGCGTGGCATCGTCACCGCCATCGCGATCGGGCTGTGCACCGGTGCCGCGGTGTCGGTGCTGTTCGAGCGGCTGTTCCTCGTGCGTCTGCCCTGAGGGAAGGAACCGCGTCGTGCAGGGTCTCGAAATGCTCGGCCACGCCTATCTGGGTTTTCTCACCCCGTGGTCGTTGCTCTATGCCTTGTCTGGATCTTTCGTCGGCATCCTCGTCGGCTGCCTGCCAGGACTGTCCGCCACGCTGTGCATCGCCCTGCTCACCACACTGACGCTGAAGCTGCCGGCGAACGACGCGATCCTGATCCTGATCTCGTCGTATGTTGGCACGCTCTACGGTGGTTCTCGCTCTGCCATCCTGCTGAACATTCCAGGCACCGCCGCCAACGCCGCCTCCTGTGCTGACGGCCACGCTCTGGCCATGCGTGGCGAAGCCGGCCGCGCCATCGGCATCGCCACCTCCGGCGCGTTCTGCGGCACGCTGTTCGGCGTGTTCTGCCTCGCCGCCTTCACCCCCGTCCTCGCCAATGTCGCACTGTCCTTCGGCGCGTTCGAGTTCTTCTGGCTGGCGATGTTCGGCATCGTCATCTCGGGCAGTCTCGTCGGTGACGACCCACTGAAAGGCTGGATGATCGGCTTGCTCGGCCTGTTTGTGGCGCAGATTGGCCAGGAAGGGCTTTACGCCTTCAACCGCTTCACCTTCGGCTGGGACGAACTGTCCGGCGGCATCTCGCTCATCCCCGCCTTGATCGGCGCGTTCGGCTTTGCCGAGGTGCTGACAAATCTCGCCAACCCCGTCGAAAAGCAGTTGGTGCAACTGAAGGATTCCACGCTGCCCCGGTTTCGCGAGGTCGCGCAATATTGGCGGACCGTGCTGCGCTCCGGCGCCATTGGCGTGCTGACCGGGCTGCTGCCCGGCGTCGGCGAGGATTCCGGCGCCTGGATGTCATACGCCGCCGCCAAAGCCGTCAGCAGCGACCGCCGCAATTTCGGCAAAGGCTCAATCGACGGGCTGATGGCGGCCGAAACCGGCGACATGTCGTCCATCCCCGGCCACATCATCCCCTCGCTCGCCCTCGGCGTGCCCGGCTCAGCACCCTCAGCCGTGCTGATGGCGGCAATGATCATCCACGGCATCCAGCCCGGACCGATGCTGATGATTGAACATCCACAGTTCATCTACGACGTTGTCGCGATGACCTCACTGGCAACGATGAGCATCCTGTTCTTCGGCCTGTTCATGGTGCGCCCCTTGCTGCTGGTGCTGCGGATCAAGCGCACCGTGCTGATGCCGATCATCTTCGTGCTGGCAACCGTCGGCGCCTACGCCAGCGCCTCGCGGCTGTTTGACGTCTACGTGATGCTCGCCGTCGGCATCGGCGCCTTCTTCCTGCGCCGCCGCGGCTACCACATGGCGCCGTTCGTGCTCGGCCTGGTGCTCGGCCAGTTGCTGGACAAAAGCCTGCGCCGCGGCCTCGTGCTGTCGGACGGCAGCATCGCGCCGTTCTTCACACGGCCGATCTGCACCGGCTTTGCCGTCGTCACCTTCGCGACCATGCTGATGTACGTGCCCGCCTGCAACGCACTGGTGCGACGCGGCCTCGCCTGTGCCAAGTCGTTTGTCGGCGTGCGCCAGGTTTGATGAGGATCAACAAGATGAGCGCTGCACAATGAAAACAGTCACCGTCGGCATCGTTGGCTGCGGCTTCATCGCAGAACTGCACATGCACAGCTACCGCCGCGTCTATGGCGTCGATGTCGTGGTCCGCACAGTCTGCTCGCGCGGCGACGGTGCTGTGGCGTTCGCCGCCAAGCACGCCATCCCCAACGTCGAACACGACTGGCGCACCTTGCTCGCCGACCCCGCCATCGACGTGATCGACCTCTGCACGCCGCCCGCATCGCACGCCGAGATGGTCATCGCCTGCATGCAGGCGGGCAAGCACGTCATCTGCGAAAAGCCGTTCACCGGCTATTTCGGCCACCCGGGCGACCCCACCCCGATCGGCGAACACGTGCCCAAGCGCCTGATGTTCGAGCGCGTGATGGCCGAGATGGAGCGCATGTGCTCCGCCATCCGCGCCAGCGGCCGGCTGTTCCTCTACGCCGAAGACTGGGTCTACGCCCCCGCCGTCAGCAAGACCGCCGAAATCATCCGCGCCACCGGCGACAAGATCCTGTTCATGAAGGCCGAGGAAAGCCACAGCGGCTCACACGCCGCCCACGCCGCACGATGGGACATGACCGGCGGCGGCGCCTTGATCCGCCAAGGCTGCCACCCACTCTCGGCCTGCCTTTACCTCAAGCAAGTCGAAGCCAAAGCCCGCGGGGAAACTATCACCGTGCGCTCTGTCACCTGCGACGTCGGCAACCTCACCGGCAACATCCCCAAGGACGAACGCCGCTTCATCCTGGCCGCCCCCGTCGATGTCGAGGACTGGGGCGTGCTGACGGTGACATTCTCCGACGGCACCAAGGCCACGGTGTTCGCCGGCGACATGATCCTCGGCGGTGTGCGCAACCTCGTCGAGACCTATACCACCGGCGGCGTGCTGCACGCCAACATCGCGCCGAACAACCACATGGTCAGCTACGCAACCGATGAGAGCCGTCTGCAGGACGTCTATTTTACCGAAAAGGTCGATCGCAAGACCGGCTGGCAGTTCCTTTGCCTGCAGGAGGAATGGACCCGCGGCTACCTGCAGGAAATCCAGGACTTCATGGAATGCGCCGCCCACGGTCGCGAACCGGTGTCAGGCCTCGACCTCGCCTTCGAAGCGATCCGCGTGCACTACGCAGCGTATTGGGCCGCCGAAGAGGGCCGGCGGATCGACCTGCCCTGAGGTCAAGGTGCTGGATTTATCAGGCAAGTCGGTAATTCTATCGCGCAAGACGTTACCACTGCGCCGGAGCGCACCAAGCCAATAGCTTGCTGCAGGTCGGGGTGAAAATAGCGATCGTCGTCGAGGTGCGGCACGACGGCGCGGACCGTCTGGCGCAGACACTCGAGCACCGAACTCGACGCCAGTGGCGCGTGAAAATCGCAGCCCTGGGCGGCAGCCAACAACTCGATGGCAATAACCGACTGCGCATTCTCCGCCATCGCCAACAACCGGCGCGCACCATGCGCCGCCATCGAGACGTGGTCCTCTTGGTTGGCGGAGGTCGGAATGGAATCGACGCTGGCGGGATAAGCCCGTTGCTTGTTTTCCGACACCAAAGCGGCTGCCGTCACCTGGGCGATCATGAAGCCGGAATTCAGTCCCGGCCGCGGCGTCAGGAACGCCGGAATGCCCGACAACGCTGGATCGACCAGCATCGCCACCCGGCGCTCCGACATCGAGCCGATCTCACAGATCGCCATGGCGATCATATCGGCGGCAAACGCCACCGGCTCAGCGTGGAAATTGCCGCCGGACAGTGCCTCCCCGGTGTCGGCAAAGATTAGCGGATTGTCTGACACGCCATTGGCCTCGGTGCCCAGCGTACTCGCGGCGTCGCGCAGCAGGTCGAGCACAGCACCCATCACCTGCGGCTGGCAGCGCAGGCAATACGGATCCTGCACGCGGGGATCATCGACCAGATGCGACGCGCGGATGGCCGATCCCAGCAGCAGGTTTCGCAACGCCGCCGCCGTCTCGATCTGGCCGCGATGCCGGCGCAGCAGATGGATGCGTGGATCGAACGGCGCGTCCGAGCCCCGTGCCGCATCGGTGGAAAGTGCGCCCACCACCACCGCGGCACGCCACAGATCGTCAGCGGCAAACAGACCGGCAAGAGCATAAGCGGTGGAGAACTGCGTGCCGTTCAGCAGCGCCAGTCCCTCCTTCGGCCCCAACTCCAGCGGCACCAGCCCGGCGCGCGCCAAAGCTGTGCCGGCCGGCAGGCATTTGTCATCCAGCATGATCTCGCCCACACCGATCATCGCGGCTGTCATGTGGGCCAGCGGTGCGAGATCGCCGGACGCCCCGACTGAGCCCTGGCACGGCACCACCGGCGTCAGGCCCTTGGCCAGCAGCGCCTCCAGCGTGGCCACGGTCGCAGGCGCCACGCCGGACGCCCCCTGTCCGAGACTGGCAAGTTTCAAAGCCATCATCAGCCGTGTGACCGGGATCGGCATCGCCTCGCCGACGCCCGCCGCATGCGACAGCACGATATTGCGCTGCAATTGGGCGAGATCGGCCGCCGCGATACCGACGCTGGCGAGTTTCCCAAACCCGGTGTTGATGCCATAGACCGGTTCGCCACGCGCGACGATATCGGCCACCACGGCGTGACTGCGCGCCACGGCGTCAGCGCAGGACGGATGCAGCCGCGCGCTGTCGCCCCGAAAGATGCTGCGCCACTGTTGGAACGTCACGCCACCCGGCTGCAACACGATCATGCGAAGTCCCCACGGCAGGTCCGGTGATGGCGGTTTCCCGCGCTAAAGGCTGATGATGTTGGATAGAACCGTCATCAGCCTTTAGCTCTTTGTTTTGGCGATCATTTCTATGCGTTTGGATGAAGAATCAAAACGCATAATGATCTAACCCTGCCCGATCAGGATACCGGTGGCGAACACCAACGCACCGCCGAAACCCACCTGGACGGCAGCCGAAAACGGCGGGGTGTCCATGAACTTCCAGCGGATCCAGCTGATCACCGCGAGTTCCAGGATCACCACACAGATCGCCACGGCAACCGCGGTGTGGAAGTTCGGAATCAGGAATGGCAGCGTATGACCAACGCCGCCCAGCGTGGTGGCAAGGCCGCAGATGATGCCACGTATCAGCGGCGCGCCGCGACCGGTGAGCGAGCCGTTGTCGGACAGCGCCTCGGCGAACCCCATCGAAATCCCGGCGCCGATCGAGGCGGCCATGCCGACCAGAAACGCGTCCCAGCTCAGCCCGGTCGCGAACACCGCGGCGAACACCGGGGCCAGGGTGGAAACCGAGCCGTCCATCAACCCGGCGAGGGCTGGCTGGATGATGCGCAGCACGAACATCCGGCGCTGCTCTTCGTCCTCATTGGCCTTGACACCTGCTGGGACATTTTCCTCCATCAGGCGGTCGGCGGTGTGCTCATGGCTTTCCTCGGCTTCGGCGAGATCGCCGAGCAGCTTGCGGATGGCGGCATCGGTGGTGCGGCTGGCGGCCTGGCGGTAGAAGTTGGCGGTTTCCGCCTCCATCGCCTGCGCCTGCTTGCGGGTGGTTTCCACACCCAGCGCCGCACTCTGCCAAACCGGCTTGCGGGTGATGAAGCCGCGCACGTCCTGCCGGCGCACCAGCACGATGTGCTCACCGAACTTCTCGACGTAGATGTCAATCAGCCGGCGGCGATGCTCGCCTTCCTCGGCGGCCATTTCGGTGAACACCGCGGCACTGGCGGGATAGTCGGTGCGCAGGCGGTCGGCGAAGTCGGCGTAGATGCGGCCGTCCTCCTCCTCACTGCTGATGGCGAGTGCGAGAACCTCACGTTCGGAGAGTTCGTCAAAATTGCGCATGGGAACTCCGGTAGATGCTGTGGATGGTATAAGGCGACGCCATCACAGAGATCAAGACGCTAGCGCAATAATGAGAATGCCTCGCAAGTGCAGATTGATTGTAATTACGGAAATAAAACCAAGTATCAACAGGCGTAATCAGCCGCCTCCACGGCAGGCTTACGGCCGGCGACCAGATCCGCAAGCAGGGCAGCACTGCCGCACGACAAGGTGAATCCCAGCTTGCCCTGGCCGATGTTGAAAAACAGGTTTTCGATCCGGGTTGGGCCGATCATCGGTACGCAGGTTGGGGTCAGCGGCCGCTGGCCGATCCAGGGTTGCAGGTCGGTGGTGGCGCAGGCGCCGGGGAAGATCGCCTGCAACTCCGTCGACAGCGTGGCGATACGGGCATCGACGTGCCTCTCGTCGGGACCGCCGATTTCGGCAAAACCCGCGGTGCGCATCCGGTCGCCGAGCGGGGCATAGACGGTTTTGCGGGCGCTGTCGGTGATGCTGCGCACCGGCGCGCGGTTGCTGGCGAGCACCGGGGCCGAGATCGAGTAGCCACGCACCGGCAGCACCGGCGCCGGCTGCCGCACCTGGCGGGCGAGCCCCCGGCTGCCGGTGCCGGCAGCGACAACATAGAGATCGCCGGTCACCCGTCCCTGCGCGGTGTCCACACCGGCAACGCGACCGTTTTCCATCGCGAGCTCGGCGGCTGTGCCGAGCAGGAACTGCGTGCCACCGGCGGCAAGCATATCGTGCATGCCCTCGCACAGCTTGCGGCAGTCGCCGACTTCCTCGCTGGGGGTATGGATGCCGCCGACAAGACGGTGCTTGACCGACTCAAGCCCGGGCTCAAGCGCGATGCATTCCGCCGCCGTCAGCGCATACTGCTCGCAGCCCATGCTTGCCTGCAGTCGCATCTGCGCCTCGGCGGCCTGCTGGCTTTCGACGCTGGACTGGATCACCAGCTTGCCGTTGCGGGCGTAGTCAAAGTCGATCTCGGTCTCGTCGATCAACGCGTGCAGCGTGTTGCGGCTCAATCGGGCCAGCGCCAGCAGCTTGGCGGTGCTGGCAGCCGAGGTGCCGGCGTTGCAGGCCGAGAGGAATTTCAGCAGCCAGCTCCATTGCGCCGGATCCGCCTCGGGCACGAACTTCATCGGGCTGTCGGCGCTGAACAGATATTTCGGCAGCGACCGCAGCACGTCCGGTGCGGCCAAGGGGGCGACGTAGCTGTAGGACAGCTGCGCCCCGTTGGCGTGGCTGGCGCCATCGCCCACTCGGGCGTTGCGATCGATGACGGTGAGGTTATGGCCGTCGCGGGCGAGCTGCCAGGCGGAGGTGAGGCCCACGATCCCCGCGCCGATGATGACGATGTGCATAGGCTGATTTCCGCACGTGCGAACCGGTTGGGCAAGATGCGACGTTTCAGGGTTGGGTCGCGCAACATGCACGCTTCAGGCTTTTTTGTCCCAACCCTTGGCGCCCTGCTGCCAGTAGGCCAGAACATGCCCAGCGGCCTTTGCCACACGCCAGCGCTCGCGCGCTGCTGCCACG
>Ga0302157_10007669_pt1 | contig 10806 bp, 8 predicted proteins | sample I_Bog_N3_3_FD_193502 | JGI IMG/M metagenome (GOLD analysis project Ga0302157, IMG submission 193502) | Peat permafrost microbial communities from Stordalen Mire near Abisko, Sweden - I_Bog_N3_3 | ecosystem: Environmental > Terrestrial > Soil > Wetlands > Peat | place: Sweden: Abisko, Stordalen...
CCTGTCCGGATCAGGACACGCGCAAGAATCCACGTCCGGCGGCTTTATCCGCCCTCGAGGGAAACTGCAGCCCTGGCCTCAGGCCGACTTGCCGGCAGGCACATGCAGACTGGCCGAAAACGGATCGGCTGGATGGGTCAGACCAAGATTCTCCCGCAGAGTCCGGCCTTGGTAGCTCGGTGGCCGTACGCCACGCCGGCGCAACTCCGGCACAATGAGTTCCACGAAGTCCCGCAGGCTGCGCGGCTCAACCGGCATCGACAACACGAAGCCGTCGCAGGCTTCGCTGCAATACCAGTCCTCCAACTCGTCGGCCACCTGGCTTGGTGTGCCCTTGACCATGTTGCCGCTCATCGAGGGCAGGATGCGCTCATAGGATTGCCGAACCGTCAGCCCCTCCCGCGCCGCCATGTCCAGCACCGAGCGGCCGATTGCCGTGCCGCCGAGCGCTTGTCCCTGCGATCCGGTCGGCAGCGGACCATCCAGCGGCGCCTGCGTCACATCCATGCCAATGATCTTCGACAGATACGTGACGGCGAGGGCCGGAGGGATCAGCGCCTGCAACTCATCGAACAGTGCATCAGCCTCAGCGGCGGTGCGGCCGACATACACGGCGAGGCCGGGCAGGATCCGCAGCGAGGCGGGGTCACGACCGTATTTCGCCATGCGGCCCTTGATGTCGGCATATTCGCGCCGGGCCTCCTCCTTGCCGCTGGCGGCGCCGAACAACGCGTCGGCGCCATAGGCTGCCAGTTCCTTGCCGGCCTCGCTTTGCCCGGCCATGAACACCACCGGCTGGCCCTGCGGCGAGCGACCGACGTTAAGAGGGCCCTTTACGGCGAAATGCGTGCCGCGATGGCTTGTGAGCCGCACACGGCTGGGGTCGAGATACTGCCCAGTGGACTTGTCCTGCACGAAGGCGTCCGCGGCCCAGCTGTCCCACAGCGAGCGCACGACATCGAGGCTTTCGCGAGCGCGCTCGTAGCGTTCCTCTCGGCCGAAATGCTGCTCGCGGCCGAAGTTCTTGCTGTCCTCGACATACTGCGTTGTCACCAGGTTCCACGCTGCGCGGCCGCCACTCAGATGGTCGAGCGAGGCAAACTTGCGCGCGATGGCAAACGGCTCCTCGTAGGAGGTCGTGGCCGTGGCGACGAAGCCGAGGTGGCGCGTGTGCTGCGAGAGTGCTGCGAACAACGTCACCGGCTCGAACACCGCCGGACGGTCCGACGGGCTGTTGGCGGCAAACAACGCCGGCTTGTCCATCTGGCGCACGGCGTTGCCATCGGCCAGGAACATCGCGTCCAGCCCGCCTTGTTCAGCCAGGGTGGCGATCTCGACCATGCAGTCGAGTTGCATGGCGGTGCTTGAGAAGGAGTCCGGGTGGCGCCAGCCGGCGAGATGTCCGCCGATCGCGCCACCGCTCACCAAAAGATTCATCATGCCGCACCTCGCTGTGCCGGCGCGGGCTGTGTCCATTGGCTGGGGGGCTCAGCCAGCCCAAGATGCCCGCGCAGCGTGGTGGTTTCATAGGCTTTGCGGAACAGGCCGCGTCGCCGCAGTTCCGGCACGACGAGATCGACGAAATCGCGGAGGCCGCGAGGTTGGATCGGCGCCATGATCGTGAATCCGTCAGCAGCCTTGCTGGTGTACCAATCCTCCATCTCGTCGGCCACCTGCGAAGCCGTGCCCTTGAACACCGGGCCACCGATGGCTGGCAGCACACGCTCATAGGTTTGCCGGATGGTGAGGTTGTCGCGCCTGGCCATGTCGATGATGTAGCGGCGCAGACTGCTGCCGCCGACTGTCTCGGACGCGAGATCGGCGGGCAGCGGTCCGTCGAGGTCCAGGTCCTCGAGATCACGCTCGACCTGCTTGGACAGATAATGCACGCCGAGCGCCGGCGAGATCAGCCCCTGCAAAGTTTCGTAGAGACGTTCGGCATCTTCGGCGGTCTGGCCAACATAGACGCTGACGCCGGGGAGGATCTTCATCTGGTCCGGCGTGCGGCCGTATTTCGCCATGCGCCCCTTGATGTCGGCGTAGGCGGCGATGCAATCGGCCTTGGTGCTGCCGGCGCCGAACATCGCATCGGCGTAGCGCGCCGCGAGTTCCATGCCGGGAATCGATTGCCCCGCCATGAACACGACCGGGCGTCCCTGCGGCGTTGGCGGCAGGCTGAGCGGTCCCTTGACCTGGAAATGTTCGCCCTGGTGATCAATCGGGCCGACTCGTGTCGGATCAAGATAGCGGCCGCTGGCCTTGTCCTGCACGAAGGCGTCGGGCGCCCAGCTATCCCAGAGCTTGACGACGACTTCGTAGAATTCCTGGGCGCGCGCATAGCGCTGTTCGCGGCCGACCGGTTCGCCGTGATTGAAATTCAGCGCGTCATCGGCGTTCGACGCGGTGACCAGGTTCCAGCCGGCGCGGCCGCCGCTGATGTGGTCCATGGACGCGAAGCGCCGGGCTACCATCCAGGGCTCGTCGAAGGTGCTGGTTGCGGTTGCCACCAGGCCGATCCGCTGCGTCACCATGGCAACCGCTGAAAGCAGCGTGGTCGGTTCGAACATCGCGGGGCGGGCCGACGGGAAGTTGGCGGCGAACAGCGCCGGGCGGTCCATGTCGCGCACGCCGTTGCCGTCCGCCAGAAACACCGCGTCGAGCGTGCCGCGTTCGGCGATCTGCACCATCTCGACAAAGGCCTGAAGGTTCATCACCGAGTTCTCGAACGCCTCGGGATGCCGCCAGCCACCGAGATGGGCGCCGACCATGTTGGGAATGCAGGCGAGGTTCATCATCGGGTTGGACCATCCTCTGATCGGGCGAGCCAGTGTGGCACGGCGGCCAAGTCCGCCACCGGAATGTGGCACAGGATGCCATGGCCGGCCTCTGCCAGTTGCCACGGCGGCGGGGTGGTGTCGCAGATCGGGCCAAGGTGACGCGGGCAGCGTGCCGCGAACTTGCAGCCACCGGGCTCCGCCGGTGGCCGTGTCACAGGCGCCGGAATTGCGATATGCGGTTTGCCGACCAGCGGCACCGATGACAGCAGCAGCTCAGTGTAGGGATGGTAGGGCGGATGCAGCACCGAGGCAGTGCGGCCCTGCTCCATCACCCTGCCGTGGAACATCACGATGACGCGGTCGGCGATGTGGGCGATCACGCCGATGTCGTGGCTGATGAAGAGGAAGGCCACGCCGAGTTTGTCGCGCAGGTCTCGCAACAGGTTCAGCACCGCCGCTTGCACCGAGACGTCCAGCGCCGACACCGCCTCGTCGCACACCAGGAAGTCGGGCTTTGATGCCAAAGCGCGGGCGATGCCGACGCGTTGCTTTTCGCCGCCGGAGAGCTGATGCGGGAAGCGCCCGGCGTAGCGGCGGGGCAGTTGCACGAGGTCCAGCAGCCGATCAATTTCGGCGGGGATGGCGTGCGGTTCGACCATTTCGAACCAGCGCACGGCGCGGCCGAGGATGGTGGCGACGGTCTGGCGCGGGTTGAGCGAGGTGTCGGGGTTCTGGAACACGATCTGCGCCCGGCGGCGAAAACCGAGGTTGGGTCGAGAGCCCACGGTCCTGCCGGCAAAACGTAGCGTGCCGGCCTCCGCTGGGATCAACCGCAGCAACAGCCGGCCTAGCGTGCTCTTGCCGCAGCCGCTTTCGCCAACCAAGCCGACGACCTCACCGGGGTAGACCTGCAGCGACACACCGTCCACCGCCTGCACGCTGCGGCCCCGGCCGAGGGTGCGGGCCAGCCAGCCGCCCGAGCGGAAGGACACGCTCAGCCCCTCAGCCTCGACCACTGGCCCGGCGACGCTGGGTGCGGACGGTGAAGCAACCGGCGTCGTGTCGACCGGCCAGGGTTGCCCGGCGATGGCCTCCGCGCGATGGCATGCCACGCGATGTGCGCTGCCGGCCAGCGATTGCGGTTGCTCGCAGCCCGGTTCGGCGAAGGGGCAGCGCGGCCGAAAGTTGCAGCCGGGATCAGGTAGGGTCAGGTCCGGCAGGCCGCCCGGGATGGGGGCGAGACGCCCGACATGCGACCGATCCGGTCGCGGCAGTGCCGCTAACAGGCCACGTGTGTATGGGTGTTCCGATCGTCGCAGCACCGCCCCGGCCGGACCGGTTTCGGCGACCCTCCCAGCATAGAGAACCGAGACCCGGTCGCAGAGCCGGTCGACAATGCCGAGGTTGTGGCTGACCAGCAGCATGGACAGGCCGCGGCTGGCACGGAGCTGATCCAGCAGCGCCAGGATCTGCGCCTCGATGGTCACGTCCAGTGCCGTGGTTGGCTCGTCCAGCAGCAGCAGGTCGGGCTCGGCGGCCAGTGCGATGGCGATACCGACGCGTTGCTTCATGCCGCCGGAGAGCTGGTGCGGGTAGCCCCACATCACCTCCTGCGGCCGTGGCAAGCCGGTTTCCGCCAGCAGTTCGACGCCCCGCGCCCAGGCCTGGCGTGGCAGCAGGCCGGTGTGCACGCGCATGGGTTCCGCGAGTTGAGCACCCACCGTAAGCGCCGGGTTCAGGGCGGCAGCGGTGTCCTGGAATACCATGCCGAGCCTGCGGCCGCGCTGGGAAGCGGCGTCGCGGAGCAGGTCGTGGCCACCCCAGGCGAGACGCTCCGCCCCCAGCCGAGCGGATTCCGGAAGCAGGCCCAGCAGCGCCAGCAACACGGTGGATTTGCCTGAGCCGGACTCGCCGACCAGTCCAAGCACCCCGCCGGGCGGGATCTCCAGCGACACAGCGTCCAGCGCCTGCAGCCAGCCGGCGCGCGACGGAAATGCCACCGACAGCGTCTCGACAACCAGGCCCTGGCGCGCCGTGGTGGCATTGGTGAGGCCGGAATCAAGCATGCCCACCGCGCCCGGAACTGTGCGGGTCAAGCCGCTCGCGCAGGCCTTCGCCGACGAGGTTGACCGAGACCAGCAGCATGCACAGGCACAGGCCGGGCGCCAGGCAGAGCCAGGGCGCCTGGGCGAGGAAGCCACGGCCGTCGGCGATCATCAGCCCCCACTCACTGGCCGGTGGCTGCGGACCCAGGCCGAGGAAGGACAACGCAGAGCCCAACAGAATGGCGAAGGTGATGCGCAACCCGCATTCCACGATGATCGGCGGCCAGGCATTGGGCAGGATCTCGTACCATAGGATCGGCACTGCACCTTCGCCGCGCGCCCGTGCGGCCTGCACGAACTCCTCCTCGAGCAAGCCCAGCGCGACTGCGCGCGTCAGCCGCACCAGGATCGGCACGTAGACCAGCCCGACCGCTGCAATCGTCTTCAGCAGGCCCGGCGGCGTCACCGCCAGGATCAGCAGCCCAAGCAAGATTGGCGGCAGCGAGATCATCAGGTCGACCCCGCGCATGATCGCCTCCTGCACCACGCCCTTATGGAAGGCGGCGAGCAGGCCGAGCGGCACGCCCAAAGCCAGGCTGATCACCATGGCGCCGAACCCGGTGGCGAGCGACAGATAGCCGCCGGCGAGCACGCGGGAGAACACGTCGCGCCCGAATTCGTCGGTGCCGAACAGATGCAACGCCGAGGGCGGCTGCAGCCGGGCCCGGACGGCGAAGGCGGTGGGATCGTAAGGCGTCACCACGGTGCCCACCAGGCAGGCGGCGACCACCACCGCCAGCACGATGCCGCCCAGCAGCAGCGGCGATGGTGTGCGCAGCCGGGGCAACGCTATCGCGGTCATGCCGGTGCCAGCCGAATGCGTGGGTTCAAGGCGGCATAGAGCAGTTCGGCGGCCAAGTTGGCGAGGGCGTAGATTGCCGTTACCACCATCATGCCGGCCTGCAGCAGTGGCAAATCGTGGTGCTCGATGGCGAACACCAGCATCCTGCCCAGGCCGGGAAAGGCAAACACGGTTTCCGTCACCACGATTCCGCCGATCAGCAGCCCGGCATCGATCGCCAGCACGGTGATGGCCGGCAGCAGGGCGTTCGGCACCGCGTGCCGCCATAGCACACGGCGTTCCGGCAAACCGCGGGCGCGCGCCGCCAGTACGAAGCGGCTGCCCAGCACCTCCAGCATTGACGAGCGGGTAAGTCGCGACACGTGGGCCAGCAGCCCGAACGACAGCACCAGCACCGGCATCACCAGATGCGCTGCCCAACTCAGAAATCCGGCCTCGGCCAGCGGGGCATAGCCGGTGGCCGGCAGCCAGTGCAGCCAGGCCGCGAACACCAGCACGGCGACGATGCCCCAGAAGAACTCCGGGATAGCGATCAGAACGAACTGCGCCAGCGTCATCACCCGGTCCGACAACCGGCCGCGATGGGTGGCGGCATGCAGGCCCAATGCGATGCCACCGGTGGCGACAAGGACGAAGGACAGGACCGCCAGCAACGCCGAGCGGCCCAAGGCGTCGGCGATCAGGCCGGCGGCAGGACGCGACATCACCAGCGAGTCACCGAAGTTGCCGTGCAGCATGCCATCCAGCCAGTGCCAGTATTGCAGCAGCAGCGGATCATGCAGCCCGAGCTTTTCCTCGAGCTGCGCCACCGCCTCCTTGGTCGCGAACTCGCCGAGGATGGTGTAGGCGACATTGCCGGGCAGGATGTGCACGATCGCGAAGATCAACACCGACATGCCCCAGAGCACGCCGACGACGCCCAGCAGCCGGCGCAGTATGAACCCTGCCACCGGCCGGCGGCCTCAAGCCAACGTGGCATGGCGCAGGTCGAACCAGCGCATCGGATGGGTCTTCACGCCTTGAACGTTGCTGCGATAGGCGCAGGCGAAGTTCATTGCGTAGGCAAAGAACGACGCCGGGTCGCTCGTCAGTGCCGCCTGGAATTCCAGGTAATTCTTCTTCTGGACGTCCTTGTCACCACTCAGCCGCGCCGCTTCGAGCGTGCGATCGACATCGGCGTCGGTGTAGTGCCAGAGCTCTTCGTTCCAGCTCGCCTTGCTGTGCAGGAATGGGTAGACGCTGGTGTCCACCGTCGGGCGGGCGAAGAAGCCGTCGATGTAGAGCGGCGCTTTGCCGGAGACCTCGGCGCTGAACTGGGAATACGGCATGCGCTGCACCTGCAGGTCGAAGCCGCCCGGCTTGGCTAGTTGCTGCAAGGTGACTCCCAGTCGCTCGCGCACGGGCCGGCCAACCGGCACGATGATCGTCACCTTAACGCCGTCGGGGTAGCCGGCCTGCGCCAACAGCTTGCGCGCGGCGGCCGGGTCGGTTTTCGGGATAGCCAAATCCTTTGCGTAGAACGGATGCGTGGGTGGGATCGGGCTTATTGTGGGCAGGCCCTGGCCGAACAGCACCAGTTCCACCAGATCTGCCTTGTCGACCGCCAAATGGAACGCCTGGCGCACGCGCTTGTCATTGAAGGGCGGGATGAGGTTGTTCATGACCGCGCCGTCCCACGAGGCCGTGGCGATGCTTTCGGCACGGACGCCGTTTTTGCCGTCAAGTTCTTTGACCTGGTCGAGCGGCAGGTCCCACACGATATCGAGGTCACCGGCCTGCAGCGCCGCCACTTTGACGCTCATTTCTGGGATGATGCGCAACTCGACCCCCTCGAGCTTCGGCAGACCGGGCTCGAAATAGTCAGCGAAGCGGGCCAGCACCAGGCGGTCGCCGGGTGTGTAGCTGACGAAGCGGAATGGGCCGGTACCGATCGGGTGCGCTGCCAGACTGGCGGCCTTGGCGCGCGGGGTGATCTTGACCTGGCGGTCGGTCAGGATGTCGGCGAAACCGCCATATGGGATCTTCAGGTTGAAGGTCACAGTAAGCGGGTCAGGGGCGGTGACCTTTTCGATCATTTCGTATTGGCTGCGTGCCGGGATGGTGATCGCCGGGTCGAACAGACGCTCGAAGAACGCGACCACGTCGTCGGCGGTGAGTTCGGTGCCGTCGTGGAATTTCACGCCGGGCCGCAGCTTGAAGGTCCAGGTTTTGCTATCGCTGGTGAACGACCAGCTGGCAGCCAGATCGGGTTGTGTGGTGAGGTCCTCGCTCATGCGGGTGAGGCCGTTGAACACGAGATTGTCGTAGATGTACTCGTCACCGATCGTGGTGCGCATCGGGTCAAGCGTGTTCAGCGACGTGCCGATGCCGACCCGCATGACGTTGCCGGCAGCGGCGCGCGCGGTGGCCGTGACCGACGCAGCGGCAACCGCCACCGTGGATCCGAGAAGTGCCCTACGGGAAAGCGGCATGATATGTATTCCGATGCTGTTCGGATGCGGGAGAATCAGCGTGAGCCACGAGTTTTCTCAGTCTTGGCAAGCAACGGGCGTGCCACCAGGGCTAACCGGGGTTGGCCAGGTTCTCCCGCAGCGTCCGCCCGGCATACTCGCGCCGCAGCAGGCCACGGCGCTGCAACTCGGGCGTTACCATGCGGCCAAACTCCTCGAAGGTAGCGGGGAACACCGTGGGCGGCATCACAAAGCCATCGCAGGCGCCGGAGTTGAACCAATCCTCCATCACGTCGGCGATCATCGCGGGGGTTCCGGCCACCAACCCGCGCGGTTTGCGCACGGCGGCGCCGAAGCTGATGCCCTGGGCACGCGACAGCTGGGCCATGCGGTCGCGCGAGCCGGCAATGCCCTGGTTACCCGCCGCTACCTCAGCCTGCTCGGCGGTCTCGATCTGGCTGAGGTCGACGCCGAGCAGAGTGGACGACGACGCCAGCACCAGTTCGGGATCCACCCGGCTGTCGAGGAACTCAGCTTTTTCCGTCGCGATCGACTGCGTCTCGCCGATCACCACGGAGAGCGTGGGCAGGATCTTGACCGTCGCTGGGTCGCGGCCTTCCGCACGCAGCCGTGCGTGCATGTCAGCACGGAAGGCAATGCTATCCTCCCTGGTGGCGGGCGTGCAGAAGATCACGTCCGCCCACCGTGTGGCGCATTCCCGCCCGCGCGGCGAAGAGCCGGCCTGCAGGATCACCGGGCGGCCCTGCGGCGAGCGCGGGATCGACATCGGGCCACGAACCTTGACGAACGGGCCTTCATGGTTGGCGTAGTGGATCTTGCTGGGGTCAGCGAACACCCCTGCCTCACGATCGAGCACCAGCGCATCCGGCTCCCAGCAATCCCAGAGCTTGAAGCAGGCTTCCAGCACGTCATCGGCGCGGTCGTAACGGTCACCCTTCGGCGGCACCCCATCCATGCCGACGTTGCGTGCCTCGAAGTCAGTGGAGGAGGTGACCACGTTCCACGCTGCCCGGCCTTTGCTCAGCAGGTCGAGCGAGCCCAGCGAGCGGGCGATGTGGTAGGGCTGGTTGAACGTGGTGGAAACGGTGTTGCCGAGACCGAGATGTTTGGTGACCCGTGCCATCAGCGGCAGCACGATCATCGGGTCGATCAGGCTGACCTGGCCGCCGCGGCCGATATAATCGGCGAAACTGCCCTTGTAGAGGTCAGGCAGCCCCAGCCCGTCGGCGAAGAAGGCAGCGTCGAAGCGAGCCACCTCCAAGCAACGGGCAATGTGCTCGTAGCGCTCTGCGTCCCATATATCGTGCAACGGCGCCGACGGGTGGCGCCATCCGCCGGCGTAGCTCGCGGTCGGGCTGGTCTTGAGATAAGCGACCAGATGCATTTTGCGGGAGGGGGTCATGGCCGAACTCATGCAATCGGCATGCCCGGTTCATGCCCGGGTATCGCAACTCAGACCGCTCGTCTCCATGGACCGGTCGAGGGTGTCAGAATTCAGACTGCGGGAACCACACCCAGCGGGTCGAGGCGGTAGCCGCCGGCCTCGGTAATCAGCAGCGACAGTTTGGCCGGATCGGGCTCAATCTTCTGGCGCAGGCGATAAATGTGGGTTTCCAGCGTGTGCGTGGTGACGGACGCGTTGTAGCCCCACACTTCGTTGAGCAGCACCTGACGGGCAACCGGGGTGGTTCCGCTGCGGTAGAGGAACTTAAGGATCGCCGCTTCTTTTTCGGTCAGACGTATGCGCTTATGACGCACGGTGTCCTGCAGCAGTTTGGTCGACGGGCGGAACTGATACGGCCCGATCGTGAAGACCGCGTCTTCACTGTTCTCGAAGATCCGCATCTGCGCCCGCAACCGGGCCAGCAACTCGGCAAGACGGAACGGCTTGGCGACATAGTCGTTGGCGCCGGCGTCGAGCCCGCGAACCACGTCATTCTCGTCATCGGCACCGGTGAGCATGATGATCGGCAGCTTGAGGCCGCGGCGGCGCAGCTGGGCACAAAGATCGCGGCCGTCGCCGTCGGGAAGGGTCACATCCAGAATGAGCGCGTCGAAGCGGTTATCTGCGGCAGCCAGTGCGGCTTCCGCTTCGGCCAACGTGCCCGCTTCAACAGCACTGAATTCGCCATCCACCGCCAACTGTTCGACCAGCATGGCCCGCAGGCTGGCGTCGTCGTCGACCAAGAGGATGGGGCGCTCACCAGACATTCATATTATCCTTCACGCACAGCTTATTTTTCAACGGATTGACAGACCCTGGTGAAACGTTTGGCCGATGCCCTTGCGCTCCCTGCAGTGCTGACATGCCTTTCAGGCAACCAACGGACACATCTTGATTTCGTTCAGCAAACTGTGACGTCGCAACCTTCCCACGTATAAAGCCCTGTCAACGCTCTTGCTTTGGGCGCACTCAAACACAGTTTCTCGGTGCGCACGTTGTTCCATAGCATCAAGCATCTAACCGATTTATCCAATGCGACGGAACACATTTATTTCCAGCCCGGTTTCAGAGTAGACCAAGAGATGACCACACTGAGTATCCCATGAACCACCTGCCGCGGCGTGATCGGTCCGCCCGTTCGAGGCCGACAATGTCGACGACCAAACTGCCGCTTCCCGAAACGTCCGTGTTGCCGGATGAGGCGATT
>Ga0302157_10007672_pt1 | contig 10803 bp, 8 predicted proteins | sample I_Bog_N3_3_FD_193502 | JGI IMG/M metagenome (GOLD analysis project Ga0302157, IMG submission 193502) | Peat permafrost microbial communities from Stordalen Mire near Abisko, Sweden - I_Bog_N3_3 | ecosystem: Environmental > Terrestrial > Soil > Wetlands > Peat | place: Sweden: Abisko, Stordalen...
AGGCGTGTCCGCGATGCCTTCGAAACCGTAGGCGCCCTTGAGCGCGGCCCAGCCTTCCTCGGCGGTTTCCACGAACTTGAACAGGTGCACGTCGTCGGGCGCGATCATGCCGGTCTCGATCAGCAGGTCGAAGTCGATCAGGCGCTTCCAGAACGCAGCGCCGAACAGCAGGATCGGGCGCGGGCGCGACTTGCCCGTCTGGATCAGCGTCATCACCTCGAACAGCTCGTCGAGCGTGCCGAAGCCGCCCGGGAAGCACGCCAGCGCGACGGCGCGCATCAGGAAGTGCATCTTGCGCAGCGCGAAGTAGTGGAACTGGAAGCACAGCTCCGGCGTGATGTACGGGTTGGGCTGCTGTTCGTGCGGGAGCACGATGTTCAGGCCGATGCTCTTGCCGCCCGACTCGAACGCGCCGCGGTTGCCAGCCTCCATGATGCCCGGGCCGCCGCCGGTGACCACATGGATCGGCGTGGCCAGGTGGCGCGTGCCGGTGGTGACCATCGCCGCGAAGCGGCGCGCTTCCACGTAGTGGTGGCTCATCGTGACGGCGCTTTCCGCGCGTTTGATGGCCAGGGCGTCGGTGCCGCGGCGCGCGGCGTCGAGCGCGGCCAGCGCCACTTCGGGCGGCTTGATGCGCGCGCTGCCGAACAGCACGATGGTGGACTCGATGCCGTGCTTGGCCTGCACCATCTCCGGCTTCATCAGCTCGAGCTGCACGCGCACCGGGCGCAGTTCGTCCTGCAGCAGGAAATCGAGGTCGGTGAACGCGAGGTGGTATGCGCTGCCGGGGCCGTCGTAGAGGGAGGGCGGCTTGGCCTTGGCGGCGTCTTCGCCGGCGCTGCGGAAATTGCGGGATTTCAGGGGGCGATGCTTCATCCGTCGAGCTTACCGCAGCCTCGGCGCGCGGCGCGCGAGGGCGGGCTCAGGCGCGTGACGCATGCCCGCGCATTCCGCACACGGCGCACGCAGGATCGCGCGGCACGCGGATCTGCGTCCAGCTCATGTCGCGCGCATCCAGCATCTGCAGCTTGCCGGCCAGCGAGGTGCCGATGCCGGCCACCAGCTTCAGCGCCTCGGCAGCTTGCATCGCGCCGATGACGCCCACCAGCGGCGCGAACACGCCCATCGTGGCGCAGCGCGCTTCCGGCGGCGCGCTGGCGGCCGGGAACACGCAGGCGTAGCAGGGCGCGTCGACGTTTCGCGTGTCCCAGGTGGACAGCTGGCCGTCGAACGAGATCGCCGCGCCGGAAACCAGTGGCACGCCGCCGGCGACGCAGGCGGCGTTGACGGCCTGGCGGGTGGCGAAGTTGTCGCTGCAATCGAGCACGACGTCAGCGTCGGCGACCAGTGCAAGCAGCGATTGCGCATCGACACGCGTCGGCAGCGCGACGACATCCAGCGCCGGTGCGATCGCCAGCACGGCCGCGCGGGCGGAGTCGACCTTGGCTTGCCCGATACGGTCATGGGTATGAGCGATCTGGCGCTGCAGGTTGGTCAGGGCTACCACGTCGTCGTCGACCAGCGTCAGCCGCCCGATGCCGGCGCTGCCCAGGTACAGCGCCACCGGCGAGCCGAGGCCGCCGGCACCGATCACCAGCGCACGGGCCGCGCGAATGCGTTGCTGGCCTTCGATGCCCAGCTCGTCGAGCAGGATGTGGCGCGAGTAGCGCAGGAGCTCGTCGTCGGTCACGTGGATTCCAGAAACGACAACGCCGGCGAGGTGCGCGCGGACGCGCCCCTTGGCCGGCGTCGACGGACGATCACTGGGTGGTGGTGTCTTCGGCCTTGCGTTCCGTCGCCGTCTTGCTGACCATCACCGGCTGACCCCGCAGGCGGTTCAATGCCTGGTTCAGCTGGAAGTCTTCCGGCGAGCCGAACTCGGGCAACGGCTTCAGCGGCTTGTTGTTGTTCTTGGACAGCTCTTCCTCGAGCTTGGTGCGCGCTTCGTCGCGTTCCTTCTCGCGTGCGGCGTCCTTCTTCTCGTCGCCGTTGACCAGGTGCTTGTCCAGGTCGGCCTCGCGCGTGCGCAGCGCGGCGTAGACGTTGCCTTCGGCGGTCTCGTCGAGCCACACCTCGGGCACGATGCCCTTGGCCTGGATCGAGCGGCCGCTGGGCGTGTAGTAGCGCGCCGTGGTGATCTTGACGGCGGTGTCGCCCGGCAGCGGCATCACGGTCTGGACCGAGCCCTTGCCGAACGATTGCGCGCCCATCAGCGTGCCGCGATGGTAGTCCTGCAGTGCGCCGGCGACGATCTCGCTGGCCGATGCCGAGCCTTCGTTGATCAGCACCACCAGCGGCACCGTCTTCATGGCCGCCGGCAGGAGCCTGAGCGGATCGCTGCCGCCTCGGCGCAGGTAGTCGTCGGGCGAGGCCTTGAAGGTCTGCTTCGATTCATTGATCTGGCCGTTGGTCTTCACGATCACCGAGTCGGCGGGCAGGAACGCGGACGCGATGCCCACGGCGCCTTCGAGCAGGCCGCCCGGGTCGTTGCGCAGGTCGAGCACGAAGCCCTTGATCTTCGGATCCTTCTTGTACAGATCCTCGACCTTGGCGGCGAAATCCTCGACGGTGCGATCCTGGAACTGGTTGACCCGCACCCAGGCGTAGCCGTCGATGTCCTTGGCCTTGACGCTCTGCACGTGGATCTCTTCGCGCGTGATCGTCACCGGGAACGTGCGGCCGTCGTCCTTGCGGAAGATGGTGAGCAGCACCTTCGAGCCCGGGTCGCCGCGCATCTTCTTGACCGCCTGGTCCATCGTCAGGCCCTTGACCTGCGTGTCGTCGATGCGGGTGATCAGGTCGTTGGGCTTCAAGCCGGCGCGGAACGCGGGCGAACCTTCGATCGGCGAGACGATCTTGACCAGGCCGTCCTCCATGCCGATCTCGATGCCCACGCCGACGAAGCGGCCGGACGTGCCTTCGCGGAATTCCTTGTACGACTTCTTGTCGAAGTACTGGGAATGCGGATCCAGGCCGGCCACCATGCCGGTGATCGCGTCGGAGATCAGCTTCTTCTCGTCCACCGGCTCGACGTAGTCGGCCTTGATGCGCTCGAAGACGTCAGTCAGGCGCTGGATGTCTTCCAGGGGCAGCGAGGCCAGCGAGTTGCGCGCGCTGGCCTGCAGTTGCATCGTGGTCAATGCGCCGGCGACTGCGCCGAGGGCCAGCAGCCCTGCAACCTTGAATTTCGAACCCATGTCTGTCTGCGCCCCGATTCAGTAAGAACGGCGTACCGGCATCGCCACCATGGCGATGTTCGTACTGCTGAGAGTATAGGACGGCCGCTCCTGTAGAGCGTGGCCTCGCATGCCTGAGCTTTGTGCAATTGGCAGTCTTGCGGCAAGCCAGGGACCTCTCGATCCCTGGCCGGCCGCGTGCCTGCGCCCTTGATACACTGGCCTGCTGCGCGGCTGTAGCTCAGTGGATAGAGCATCTCCCTCCTAAGGAGAGGGTCGCAGGTTCGATTCCTGCCAGCCGCACCAGCTTGCCTGTCTGTCGGTATCCTCCTGTTCCGACTCCGTCAGTCGGTTACAAGTTCCCCCGGGTGGTTCAAGAAATGACCTGACAGCCGAGTGGGCTGACGGGTCTTTTCATCTGGCAGGAACCTTGTGCGCCTGACGAACAAGTCAGCTGGCATGAGGGTCGCCAGGTCGATTGGTCGATAAGTGTGCATGCGCCCACTTCTTCAACAATTGTCCCCGGCCAAGGGCGCCGAAACGGTACAATTGACGCTGAAATCGCTGGGTTGGCGCGGTGTTCCCGCTGACTTCTGCAAGCCTCCAACTTGTCCACAATCGATGCACCTCATGTTGTGCATAACTTGTGGATGAATTTTCATGTTGGAGACGTGCAACGCCACAAAAACCCAGCAAAGACGCGGTTTCCACCGAGGTGCTTTTGGCTACAATGAAGGCCCAACAAGCAGTTGCCATACGATTTTGTTGGAAGGCGCGTCTCTCTTTGGACGTGCCTTTTTTTTAGTCTCGACGCCGGGCAAATCTCCAGCTCCAACGCCCACATGCATCGTCACTCGATGCCTCGCGCCGAAGCGGCAAGCGCGTCACCCACGACCAGGCGCCTGCCGTTCGAACGACCCTCATGGATCACATCAGAAATTTCTCGATCATTGCCCACATCGACCACGGCAAGAGCACGCTGGCCGACCGGATCATCCAACGTTGCGGCGGACTGTCCGACCGCGAGATGGATGCCCAGGTCCTCGATTCGATGGACATCGAACGCGAACGCGGCATCACGATCAAGGCCCAGACCGCGGCGCTCGAATACACCGCACAGGACGGCAAGGTCTACAACCTCAACCTGATCGACACGCCGGGCCACGTCGACTTCTCGTACGAAGTCAGCCGCTCGTTGTCGGCCTGTGAAGGGGCGTTGCTGGTCGTCGATGCGAGCCAGGGCGTCGAAGCGCAGACGGTGGCCAATTGCTACACCGCGCTGGAGCTCGGCGTTGAGGTGGTGCCCGTCCTGAACAAGATGGACCTGCCCAACGCCGATCCGGAGAACGCCAAGCGCGAGATCGAGGACGTGATCGGCATCGACGCGACCGACGCCATCCCGTGCTCGGCCAAGACGGGCATGGGCATCGACGAGATCCTCGAGGCCGTGATCGCCCGCATGCCGCCGCCCAGGGGCAACCCGGACGGCCCGCCGCGCGCGATGATCATCGACAGCTGGTTCGACAACTACGTCGGCGTCGTGATGCTGGTGCGCGTGGTCGATGGCGTGCTGCGCAAGAACGAGCGCATGCGCATGATCGCGAGCAACGCGGTCTACCCGATCGAGCAGATGGGCGTGTTCACGCCCAAGTCGGTGCCGCGCGACCATTTGAAGGCCGGCGAAGTGGGCTTCATCATCGGCGGCATCAAGGAGTTGCAGGCCGCCAAGGTCGGCGACACCATCACGCTCGAGAAGAAGCTGCCCAACAACGCCGGCCCGTCCACCGATCCGCTGCCCGGCTTCAAGGAAATCCAGCCGCAGGTGTTCGCCGGCCTGTACCCGACGGAGGCGAGCGAGTACGACCAGCTGCGCGATGCGCTCGAGAAGCTCAAGTTGAACGACAGCTCGCTGCACTACGAGCCCGAAGTGAGCCAGGCGCTCGGCTTCGGCTTCCGTTGCGGCTTCCTGGGCCTGCTGCACATGGAGATCGTGCAGGAACGCCTGGAGCGCGAGTTCGACCAGGACCTGATCACCACCGCGCCCAGCGTCGTCTATGAAGTCGAATTGAACGACGGCACCGTGCTGCTGGTGGAGAACCCGTCGAAGATGCCCGATCCGGGCCGCACCAAGGAAATTCGCGAGCCCATCGTCACGGTGCACCTGTACATGCCGCAGGACTACGTCGGCCCGGTGATGACGCTGGCCAACTCCAAGCGCGGCGTGCAGCTGAACATGGCGTACCACGGCCGCCAGGTGATGCTCACGTACGAGATCCCGCTGGCCGAGATCGTGCTGGATTTCTTCGACAAGCTCAAGAGCATCTCGCGCGGCTACGCGTCGATGGACTACGAGTTCAAGGAATACCGGGCGTCGGACGTGGTCAAGGTGGACCTGCTGATCAACGGCGACCGCATCGACGCGCTGTCCATCATCGTCCACCGCGCGCAGAGCCAGTACCGCGGCCGGGCCGTTGCGGCGAAGATGCGCGAACAGATTCCGCGCCAGATGTACGACGTGGCGATCCAGGCCGCGATCGGTGCCAACATCATCTCGCGCGAGAACATCAAGGCCCTGCGCAAGAACGTGCTGGCAAAATGCTATGGCGGGGACGTTTCCCGCAAGAAGAAGCTGCTCGAAAAACAAAAGGCAGGCAAGAAGCGAATGAAGCAGATCGGCTCCGTCGAAGTGCCTCAGGAAGCTTTCCTCGCCATCCTCCAAGTGGACGATTGAACCGATGAGTGCATTGACCGGCGCGCTTTATGCAGCCTTGGTGATCTATCTGGGTGGCTGGATGATGGACAAGTGGGTCGGCAACTTCGCGTTGCTGCTGCTGCTCCTGACACTGTTCACCTTCGCGTACTGGCTCGCCGAGCGCCTGTACTTCGCGCCCAGGCGCCAGAAGGCGGCGGCCTTGTACGAGTCGCAGGACGCCGCTCGCCGCGCCGAACTGGCGCGCCAGGGCATCGCCAAGGTCGACGGCGACGTGGAGGACGTCAAGGGCCGCCTGCTGCAGCAGCCATGGTGGCTGGACTGGACCGCGGGCCTGTTCCCGGTCATCGCGGTCGTCTTCGTCCTGCGCAGCTTCCTGTTCGAGCCGTTCAAGATCCCGTCCGGGTCGATGATCCCGACGCTGCAGATCGGCGACCTGATCCTGGTCAACAAGTTCCACTACGGCATTCGCCTGCCGGTGATCAACAAGAAGATCATCCAGAACCACGATCCCGCGCGCGGCGACGTGATGGTGTTCCATTACCCGATGGACCCCAGCATCGACTACATCAAGCGCGTGGTGGGCCTGCCCGGCGACGAGGTGTCGTACCTGAACAAGCAGTTGCGCATCAACGGCCAGCTGATTCCCGAGAAGCCCGAGCCCGACTACTATGTGGACGAGCGCCGTGCCTATGAACAGGCTTTCGAGGAAGACCTGATGGGTGTGAAGCACCAGATCCTGACCAAGTCCGATTCGCCGGCCGGCGTGACGCCGTTCAACGGCTTTCCGTTCAAGGACAACTGTCAGTACAGTGTCGAGGGCGTGGTCTGCAAGGTTCCGCCGCACAGCTACTTCATGATGGGCGACCATCGCGACGACTCGCAGGATTCCCGCTACTGGGGCTTCGTGCCGGATGAGAACATCGTCGGACGTGCGTTCTTCGTCTGGATGAATTTCAACGACCTGAGCCGCATCGGCTCGTTCCATTGAACCGCGGCCAATCATCGGCGCGATGAAACAAGGGCACCCTACCTGATCCCGTCTCGTCGTCTCTCCCGCCAGCGCGGCGCGTCGCTGTTCAGCATGCTGATCCTGGCGATCATCGTCGCGTTCGTCATGCTGATGGGCGCGCGGGTGTTTCCGTCGGTCAACGAGTACCTGACGATCCGCAAGGCCGTCAACCAGATCATGAAGTCGGGCCCCGCCAGCCCGTCCGACATCCGCACCGCGTTCGAGAAGACGAGCGAGGTCGAGTATTCGATCAAGACGATCACCGCCAAGGATCTGACGATCGTGCCGTTGGGCGACTCCGGCGCGCTCCGCACCTCGTTCGCGTACAACGTCGAGATCCCCATCGTCGAACCGGTGTTCCTGCTCGTCAAGTACGAAGGCAGCGCGACGTCCGGTGGGGCCAAGGGTCCGTAAGTGGGCAACGCGCCGTCTGTGCCCGTCCGCGGGGCGGCGCTGGTCGAGCAACGGCTCGGCTACCGGTTCGTCGAGCGGGCGCTGTTCGAGCGCGCCCTCACGCATCGCAGCTTCGGCGCCGACCACAACGAGCGTCTCGAGTTCCTGGGCGACGCCGTGCTGAACCTGGCCGTTTCCCGGCTGCTGTTCGACCGCTTCTCGGGCTCGGACGAAGGCGACCTCACGCGCGTGCGCGCCCACCTCGTGCGCGAGGACAGCCTGCACCGCGTCGCGCTGGCGCTGCGGCTCCCCGAGGCGCTGAAGCTGTCCGAAGGCGAGGCCCGCGGCGGCGGCGCCGCACGGCCGTCCATCCTGGCCGACGCGGTGGAGGCGCTGATCGGCGCGGTCAGCATCGACGGCGGCTTCGACGCCGCCCAGGCGCTGGTCAAGCGGCTTTTTGGCGAGACCATCGCGTCCACCACCACGGACAACTGGGGCAAGGACGCCAAGACGGAGTTGCAGGAGTGGCTGCAGGCCCGGCACGTGCCGGTACCGGCGTATCGCATCGCCGCCACGCACGGACAGGCACACGCCCAGACCTTCGAGGTGGAGTGCGACGTGCCCGCGCTGCAATGGCGCGCCACCGGCGTCGGCCGCTCGCGCCGCCAGGCCGAGCAGGCCTCCGCGCAGCAATTGCTCGATCGAATCAAGGCCGGCGAACTCGACGTGCCGACCCGCAAAGGAAATACCAGTGCCTGAAGCCAATACCCCCCACGACTCGTCCGACGAGCTTCCGGACGAATCCACGGAGGGCGGCGAGATCGACGACGACGATCTGCCGCCGGAAGGCTTCGCCGAGGACGGCGACGACGAGATGTCGCACGAGTTGAGCGAAGCGGCCATGGCCGCGCTGCTGACGGCCTCGGTGGACGAGAACGGCGAGAAGAAGCGCTGCGGCCTGGTGGCCATCGTCGGCCGCCCCAACGTGGGCAAGTCCACGCTGCTGAACGCGCTGGTGGGCCAGAAGATCAGCATCACGTCCAACAAGGCGCAGACCACGCGCCACCGCATCACGGGCGTGCGCAGCGATGGCCCCGCGCAGTTCGTGTTCGTCGACACGCCCGGCTACCAGACCAAGCATTCCGCGGCGCTCAACAAGTCGCTGAACAAGACCGTCGTGTCCGTGCTGTCGGACGTCGACATCGTGCTGTTCATGGTGGAGGCCGGCAAGTTCGGCGCCGATGACGCCAAGGCGCTGGCGCTGATGCCCAAGCACAAGCCGGTGATCCTGATCCCGAACAAGCTCGACTCCGTCCAGCGCCGCAGCGACATCCTGCCGTGGCTCAAGAGCATGCAGGAGAAGCATCCGTTCGCCGAGTTCTTCCCGATGTCCGCGTACTCCACCAGCGACATCGCGCGCCTGGTCGGCGTGCTCAAGCCCTACCTGCCCGAGCAGCCCTGGTTCTACGACGCCGACACCCTCACCGACCGCAGCGAGCGCTTCCTGGTCAGCGAGGTGATCCGCGAGAAGCTGTTCCGCCTCACCGGCGACGAACTGCCGTACAACGTGACGGTGGTGATCGACAGCTTCGCCGAGGAGGGCACGATGCGCCGCATCGCCGCCACGATCATCGTCGAGCGCGACGCGCACAAGGGCATGGTCATCGGCGCCAAGGGCCTGCAGCTCAAGCGCATCGCCTCGGAGTCGCGCCAGGAACTCGAACGCCTGCTCGAGGCCAAGGTGTTCCTCGAGGTGTGGGTGAAGGTGCGCTCCGGCTGGGCCGATTCCGAAGAACATCTGCGTTCCTACGGCTACGAATAACGAAATGACTGCCCCCACGCTCCCTGCGGTCGCTGCCCCCCGAGGGGGCGCTCGCCGCCTTGGGGCGGCCCGGCGGCGGCTCAGGTCTTCTTCGATAGACGCCCGAGTCGATGGCCACCGCCCGTCGCGTCACCACCCCGCTCGACGCCTACGTGCTCCATCGCTACGACTGGAGCGAGACGAGCCTGATCCTGGACCTGTTCACGCGCAGCAAGGGCCGGGTCACCGTGGCCGCGAAGGGCGCCAAGCGCCCGTATTCGCAGCTGCGCAGCGTGCTGCTGCCGTTCCAGCGCATCGCCGCCACGATCGGCCGCCAGGCCGACGATGCGCAGGCCGACGTCGTCACGCTGCGCAGCGCGGAGTGGGCCGGCCTGGACGCCACGCCGGTGCTGCCGCCGGCGCGCCTGTTCGCCGGGTTCTATCTCAACGAGCTGCTGATGAAGCTGCTCGCGCGCGGCGACGCGCACCCGATGCTGTTCGACGCCTACGCCGCCACGCTGCGCAGCCTGGCCACGTCGGACGAATTCGGAGAACAGATCGGCCTGCGTGCCTTCGAACTGGTGTTGCTGAAGGCCATCGGCCTGCTGCCCGAGCTCGACCGCGTCACCGCCACGCAGCAGCCGCTGCAGCCCGACGCGCCGTACCAGTTGCACGGCGACCGCGGCGTCGTCGATGCCGACCCGGCGCTGCCGGCCGCCCGTTTGCCCGGTGCCGACCTGCTGGAGATCGATGCCGCGCTGCGCGACAACGCGCTGGGCGCGCTGCACGTGGCCTGCGCCACGCGGCTCGATCGCCTCAAGCCGGTATTGCGCGCGCTGGTTCACTATCATCTCGGTTCGCCTACTTTGCGCACCCGCGACGTGATGCGTGACGCGCGGCATTTGATCGGCACGCGCTGAAACCGGAAAGACTCCCGCCATGAACCCGCTCGTCGCTCCCGAACAGATCACCCGCCCGCATCGCTGCGCGCTGTCGGTCAACGTCAACAAGGTGGCCCACCTGCGCAACACGCGCCACCTGGGCATCCCGAGCGTCACGCGCGCGGCCACGCTGTGCCTGCAGGCGGGCGCGCAAGGCATCACCGTGCATCCGCGGCCCGACGAGCGCCATATCCGCGCCGGCGACGTGTCCGACCTGCATGCGCTGCTGGCGCAATGGCCCGAGGCGGAGTTCAACATCGAGGGCAATCCGTTCCACAACATGATGGCCTTCATCCGCGAGTTCCGTCCGCACCAGGCCACGTTCGTGCCGGACAGCGAAGGGCAGTTCACGTCCGATCACGGCTGGGACATGGACCAGGACGCCGGGCGCCTGCAGCCGCTCATGGCCGAGTGCCACGCGCTGGGCGTGCGCGTGAGCCTGTTCATGGATCCGGTTCCCGAGGCGATGGCCAAGGCGCGCGCGCTGGGCGTCGACCGCGTCGAGCTGTACACCGAGACCTACGCGAGCGCGCATGGCACGCCGCGCCAGGCGCAGGTGCTTGCGCAATTCACGCGCACGGCCGAAGCCGCGCTGGCGGTGGGCCTGGGCATCAACGCCGGCCATGACCTGAGCCTGGCCAACCTCACCGACTTCATCCGCGCGGTGCCCGGCGTGGCCGAGGTGTCGATCGGCCACGCGCTGGTGGCCGACGCGCTCGAATTCGGCCTGCCCGACACCGTGCGCCGCTACCTGCGGGCGATCGTCGATG
>Ga0302157_10007674_pt1 | contig 10800 bp, 8 predicted proteins | sample I_Bog_N3_3_FD_193502 | JGI IMG/M metagenome (GOLD analysis project Ga0302157, IMG submission 193502) | Peat permafrost microbial communities from Stordalen Mire near Abisko, Sweden - I_Bog_N3_3 | ecosystem: Environmental > Terrestrial > Soil > Wetlands > Peat | place: Sweden: Abisko, Stordalen...
GTGGGATCCGCGCGGTGGCCGAGGGCAACGTCAAGACCCTGAACATCAAGACCCCCGGCATCGGCCAGAAGGTGCAGTTCCTCAGCGGCGGCAACCAGCAGAAGGTGGTCATCGCCAAGTGGCTCAACCGCGACTGCGATGTGCTGATCTTCGACGAACCGACCCGGGGCATCGACATCGGCGCCAAGCAGGAGATCTACAAGCTGCTCAATGATCTGGCCCAGGAGGGCAAGGCCATCATCATGATCTCCTCGGAGTTGCCGGAGATCCTCCGCATGAGCCACCGGATCCTGGTGATGTGCGAGGGCCGGATCACCGGCGAACTGGACGGGGCCCATGCCACCCAGGAAAAAATCATGACCTACGCCACCCTGCGCGAAACCATGGTTGCCGGCCACGGCGACCAGAACCAGTAGAGGAAAGGGACCATCATGGCCGCAACGTCCATTCAATCCAGGGGCAGCCTGCTCGCCGCCACCCTCGTGTCCCAGGACACCCGCCGGAAGTTCCTGGCCTTCGCCAGCCTCATCCTGATCGTGGTCATCTTCTCGCTTGCCTCGCCCAATTTCTTCCAGAGCGCCAACCTGATGTCGATCCTGCTGGCCACCGCGGTCAACGGCGTCCTGGCCATCGCCAGCACCTTCATCATCATCACCGGCGGGATCGACCTTTCGGTGGGCACCCTGATGACCTTCTGCGCGGTCATCGCCGGGGTGTTCATCACCTTCCTGGGCCTGCCGCTCTGGCTGGGCATCGTCATGGCTCCGGTCACCGGCCTGGTCTGCGGCCTCACCACCGGCACCTTCGTCGCCAAGCTCAAGATCCCGCCCTTCATCGCCACCCTCGGCATGATGATGGTGACCAAGGGCCTGTCGATGGTGATCTCGGGCACCAAGCCGATCTATTTCACCAACACGCCGGCGTTCTCGGACATTTCCATGGGCTCGGCCATCGGCGCCATCTGCCCGCGGCTGCCGGTGCCCAACGCGGTCCTGATCCTGCTGGTGCTGGCGGTGCTGGCCTCGCTGGTCCTGAACAAGACCCTGCTGGGCCGCTATGCCTTCGCCCTGGGCAGCAACGAGGAGGCGGTGCGCCTGTCCGGAGTCAACGTCGACCGCTGGAAGATCGCCATCTACGCCCTGGGCGGCGCCATCTGCGGCCTGGCGGGCCTGATCATCGCCAGCCGGCTCAACTCGGCCCAGCCGGCCCTGGGCCAGGGCTACGAGCTGGACGCCATCGCCGCGGTGGTGATCGGCGGCACCTCCCTTTCCGGAGGCGAGGGCACCATCCTCGGCACCATCATCGGCGCCTTCATCATCAGCACCCTCACCAACGGCTTGCGCATCCTGTCGGTGCCCCAGGAATGGCAGACCGTGGTCACCGGCATCATCATCATCGTCGCGGTCTACCTGGACATCCTGCGCCGCAGGAAACCCGCCACCGCCGCAGGTCCGGCCAAGACTGTAGCCACGGTCTGAGTCTTCGTTTCAAGCAACTGTCCCGCCCACCCGCCGACGGTCCTGTCGGCGCCCACCCCAAAAGGAGTGTTTCCCATGAAGATTTCCGTCGTCTCCGGGTTGATCGCCGCCCTGATCGGTCTGACCCCGGTCGCTGCCTCCGCCCAGTCCTCCATCTACATCCCCCTGATCTCCAAGGGGTTCCAGCACCAGTTCTGGCAGGCGGTGAAGGTCGGCGCGGTCCAGGCCTCCAAGGACTACAAGGTCACCATCACCTTCGAAGGCCCCGAAAGCGAAACCATGGTCGACAAGCAGATCGACATGCTGTCCGCGGTGCTGGCCAAGAAGCCCCAGGCCCTGGGCTTCGCCGCCCTGGACAGCGAGGCCGCCGCGCCCCTGCTGAAGAAGGCCCAGGCTGAACACATCCCCGTGATCGGCTTCGATTCCGGGGTCAAGAGCGACATCCCCGTGACCACCTGCGCCACCGACAACCTGGCCGCCGCCGCCCTGGCCGCGGACAAGATGGCCGAGCTGATCGGCAAGTCCGGCGAAGTGGCGGTCATCGCCGCCGACCAGACCGGCAAGAGCAACATCGACCGGCGCGATGGGTTCGTCAACGAAATGAAGAATAAGTATCCCAACGTCAAGGTGGTGGACGTTCAGTACGGCGGCGACCTGCTGCAGGCTTCCGAAGCCACCAAGTCCATCATTCTGGCCCACCCCAACCTCAAGGGAATCTTCGGCGCCAACGAAGGCTGCGCCAATGGCGTGGCCAACGGCATCCGCGAACTGGGCAAGGCCAAGAAGCTGGTGGCCATCGGCTTCGACTCCGGCAAGGCCCAGATCGACAACGTCAAGAGCGGCCTGCTGGCCGGTTCCATCACCCAGAACCCGGTGGGCATGGGCTACAAGACCGTGGAGGCCGCCGTCAAGGCGCTCAAGGGCGAGAAGCTGCCCAAGATCATCGACACCGGCTTCTTCTGGTATGACGCCAAGAACTACACCAAGCCCGAAATCGCCGCGGTGCTCTACCAGTAGCAGCCCGGGCGGACGGTTGGATGACGCGCGGCCCGCCCCTCCCCGGGCCGCGCTTATTGATGAATGACCACGGATCGTGGTGGATGGAGCAGTCATGTTGATTGGCATACCCTCTTGCATCGGACCGGACCTGCTGTCCCTGCTGTACCGCATGGGCCACGGGGATGAACTGGTGCTGGCGGACGCTTTCTTTTGCGGCGAAACCTTCGGCAAGCGGGTGGTCCGGGCGGATGGCATCCGGATTCCGGAACTGCTGGACGGCGTCCTGGGCCTGATCAACCTGGACGACATGACCAAGGACCCCTTGGTCATGATGCAGCCGGCGGCCGGAGAGCAGCTCGACCCCGACGTCGAGCACAGCTTCCGGGCGGCCGTGGACCGGCACTGGCCGGAGGCGCCAGCCATCGCCCGGATGGAACGCTTCGCCTTTTATGAACGAGCCAAAAACGCTTTCGCGGTCGTCATGACCGGAGAAACCGTGAAGTATGGCAATATCATCCTAAAAAAGGGCGTCATTCCCTTGACCGGGGCCGGCCGCCATGAGGGAGACATCCGATGACTCATTCAGAACCTCCCACGGATTTTCTGACCATCGGCGAACTGCTGGTGGATTTCAGCCAGACCACCCCCGGGCCCCAGGGCTACCCCCAGTATGAAGCCCTGCCCGGCGGCGCGGTGGCCAATGTGGCGGTGGCCATGGCCAAGTGGGGCCGGCGCTCCGGGTTCATCGGCAACGTCGGCCAGGACGCCCTGGGCGCCATGCTGGCCGAGACCCTTAAAGGGGCCGGGGTGGATTGCACCCGGCTGCTGCCCTCCCGGCAACCCACCTCCCTGGCCATGGTCAGCCTGGCCGAGGACGGCGACCGATCCTTCGCCTTCTACTGGAAGGACACGTCCTGTTCCAGCCTGGATCCGGCCCTGGCCGAACCCGCCACCTGCTGCGGTTCGCGGATCTTCCACTTCGGCTCGGTCAGCCTCAGCGCCCCCCAGTCCCGGGAGACGACCCTGAGGGCGGTGCGCGCCGCCAGGGCCGCGGGCGCCGTCATCAGTTTCGACGCCAACCTGCGCCCCGGACTGTGGGACTGGGAGCCTGAGCGCGCCCGGGAACCGATCCTCGAAGCCATGAAGCTGGCCCACATCGTCAAGCTGTCCGAGGAGGAGCTGTATTTCCTTGGCGGCATCCAGACGGCCGCCTTGGCCATCCACCGGGACGCGCCCGAGACCGGCCGGCTGATGGCCGAGCTGGTCGCCGCCACCGGGGTCCCGCTCCTGTTCGTGACCTTCGGCGCCGCCGGCAGCCGCTGGCTGGGCCGGGCTGGGGCCGGCCGGCTGGATTCGCTCCAGGTCAAGCCGGTGGACACCACCGGCGCCGGGGATTGTTTCATGGCAGGGGTTCTGCACCAGTTCCTCACCCTGGACCGGCGACTGCAGGAACTCGGCAGCGCCGACTACCTGGCCATGGCCCGCCAGGGCGTGACCAGCGGGGCCCTCTCCACTGAAAAGCGCGGCGCCATTCCCTCCATCCCCACCCTGGACGAGATCAGGGCCCGCCTGCCGAAGTGATGGGAATTCTTTTCGAACGGGAAGAAAATGCCATTGACACTCATTAATGTAATCGTTTACTGTCATTACCATCCCTGACCCACATTCTCATTCATATTCACAACCCCATCCTCAATGGAGATACGAGCGATGAAAGAAAAGATCCAGCAACTCGGCGGGTTCCTGGCCGGAATGGTCATCCCCAATATCGGCGCGTTCATCGCGTGGGGCCTCATCACGGCCCTGTTCATCCCCACCGGCTGGTTGCCCAACGCGACCTTCGTCAAGCTGGTCGGCCCCATGATCACCTACCTGCTGCCCCTGCTCATCGGCTACACCGGCGGCCGGATGGTGCATGGCGTGCGCGGCGGCGTGGTCGGCGCGGCCGCCACCATGGGCGTGATCGTCGGTGCGAGCATCCCCATGTTCCTCGGCGGCATGATCATGGGCCCTCTGGGCGGCTGGTGCATGAAGAAGGTCGACGGCTGGCTGGATGAAAAGATCCCGGTCGGCTTCGAAATGCTCATCAACAACTTCTCCGCCGGCTTCCTCATCGTCGCCCTGGTCCTCATCGCCCAGGTCGGCATCAGCCCGGTCGTCTCCAGCGTCAGCAACGGCGCCGGCGCCGTGGTCGACATCCTGGTCCGCCACCGCCTGCTGCCCCTGGCCGCCATCATCATCGAGCCCGCCAAGATCCTGTTCCTCAACAACGCCCTCAACCACGGCGTGCTCGCACCCCTGGGCGTGGTCGCGGCCAAGGAAACCGGCCACGCCATCCACTTCCTGCTCGAGACCAACCCCGGTCCCGGCCTGGGCCTGCTCTGCGCCTTCTTCTTCGCCAGCAAGGGCATGCTCAAGCAGTCCGCGCCCGGCGCCATGGTCATCCACTTCCTGGGCGGCATCCACGAGATCTATTTCCCCTACGTCCTGGCCCACCCCATCATGATCCTCTCCATGATCGCCGGCGGCTTCTGCGCCGACCTCTGGTTCGTCATCAGCGGCGCCGGCCTGGTCGCGACCCCTTCCCCCGGCTCCATCTTCGCCTACCTGGCAGTGATCCCTCCCGGTCAGCACTTCCAGGTCCTCACCGGCGTCCTCATCGGCGCAGTGGTCTCCTTCCTGGTCGGCGCCTTCATCCTGAAGCTCAGCCCGGTCCGGGAAGAGGAAGCTGAATAACGGCCTTCTCTCTGGCCGTGATGCAATGAGCTTTAAATCAGCAGATGGGACGATTCTATTGGGCGTAAAATAGCTACTGAACGTCTCATCTGCTGTTGCTTTTTCCTGGAGGTTTCCATGCCACTTTCCATTCCCGCCACCGACATCAAGACCATCATCTTCGCCTGCGAAGCGGGGATGGGCTCCAGTCTCATGAGCGTCAATATGCTCAAGAAGAAGCTGAAGGCCGCACAAGTCACTGATATCACCGTCGTCCACCTGCCGGCCCGGGAGATCCCCGTCACCGCCCAGCTGGTCGTGGTCCACAAGAGCCTGGCCGACGTCGTCCGGACCAAGGCCCCCAACGCCGTGGTGATGACCTTCAAGACCTTCCTCAACGATCCCGTCTTCGACACCCTGGTCAAGAGCCTGGTCGAGCACACCGACATCGTCGCCACGGTCTGATTCAAAGGGAGCCTGCCCATGGCCATTATCGCTGAAAACCTCATCGCCCTCGGCGTGACCGTCGCCGACAAGGAGGAAGCCGTACGGCTGGCGGGCAAGCTGCTTGTCCAGGCCGGGCGGGTCGGCCAGGCCTACGTGGACAGCATGCTGGAAAAGGAACGGTCAGAAAGTGTCACTTACTGCGGCAGCGGCGTGGCGATCCCCCATGGCATGGATGCGGGCAGGGTCCACATCCTCCAGAACGGGATCTCCATGCTCCAGCTGGCCCAGGGGGTGGAGTGGTACGAGGGCGAGCTGGCCCATCTGGTGTTCGGCATCGCCGGCAAGGACGGCAACGAACACCTGCAGGTGATGGCCGACCTGACCGAAGTGGTCTCGGACGACGACAAGCTGGCCCAGCTGCTGGCCACGGACGATCCCCAGGTGGTCATGGCCATCCTCAATTCCCCGGCTGCTCCCGAGGAGAGCGGAGCACCCGTAATCCAGGTCCAGTCCGAGCCGGCCAAGGAAGCCAGCGGCCCGGCCATGAAGCGGCTCGAACTGGTCATCCAGAACGAGACCGGCCTGCACGCGCGTCCGGCGAAGACGCTGGTGGGCCTGGCCAAACAGTTCAAATCGGATATCCGCCTGACCTGCAACCAGAAGCGGGCCAACGCCAAGAGCATGGTATCGGTGCTGACCCTGGGCGCCTCCTTCGGGGCGGCCATCACCCTGGAAGTCCGGGGCGAGGATGAGGACCAGGCCCTGGCCACCTTGGCCCAGGCCATCCGCGGCGGCCTGGGCGAGGCGCCCGGTTCCGGGCACGGAGCGCCGGCCAGGGTGGCGGCAGCCGAGGCTCCCCGCCCGGTGGCCGTGGTCGCGCCCCTGCCGTCGGGCTCCAGCGGAACCATCAAGGGCATCGGCGCCGCCCCGGGCATCGCCGTGGGTCCGATCTTCCATTACCGCACTGTCGACGTGCTCACCTACGACAACCTGGACGGCGGCGGCCAGCTGGGCTTCCAGGAAGCCCTGGACCAGGCCATCGCCCAGCTGCGCAACCTGCACCGGCAGATGTGCGACCGCAAGCTGAACGCCGAGGCGGAGATCTTCGAGGCCCACGCGGAGTTCCTGGAGGACGAGGACCTGGTGGAGAGCGTCCAGGCGGGCATGGCCACCGGTCAGACGGCCGCCCGGGCTTGGAAGACCACCGTGGAGGCCAAGGCCGCCGAACTCGCCAGCCTGGACGATGCCCTGCTGGCCGCCCGGGCCGACGATCTGCGCGACGTGGGCCGGCGCGTGCTGCGGCTGCTGCTGGGCATGTCGGAAAAGAGCATCGTTCTGCCGGAGCAGCCGGTGGTGATCCTGGCCCGGGAACTGTCCCCGTCGGATACCGCCGGCTTCGATCCCGAGCGGGTGCGCGGCTTCGTCATCGTCGAAGGCGGACCCACCTCCCATATCGCCATCCTGGCCCGGGCCCTGGGCCTGCCGGCCATCGTCGGCGCCGGCGAATCGATCCTGGCCCTGGAGGAGGGGACCCCGGTCATCCTGGACGGCAACGACGGCACCCTCACCGTCAACCCCGCCCCCGAGGTGTTCAAGCGTTCCGCCGAGGCCCAGGCGGCCTGGCTGGAGCGGCGCCGGGCGGACCAGTTGCAGGCGGGCCTGCCCGCCATCACCACCGACGGCCACCGGGTGGACGTGACCGGCAACGCCGGCAAGCATGCCGACGCCCTGGAAGCCATGAAGCTGAGCGCGGAAGGCATCGGCCTGCTGCGCTCCGAGTTCCTGTTCCTGGAGCGCGCCACCGCCCCCGGCGAGGACGAGCAGTACGCCGTCTACCGGGCCATCGCCGAGACCATGAAAGGGCTGCCGGTCATCGTCCGCACCCTGGACATCGGCGGGGACAAACCCGTGCCATACCTGAGGATGAAAACCGAGGAAAACCCGTTCCTGGGCGTGCGCGGGGTGCGGCTTTGCCTCGCCCAGCCGGACCTGTTCCGCAAGCAGCTGCGCGCCATCCTGCGTGCTTCGCGCTACGGCAACCTGCAGATCATGTTCCCGATGATCGCCGAGCTGAGCGAACTGCGCCAGGCCAAGGCCATCCTGGAGCAGGAGCGGGAGGCGCTGAATCTGGCCCCGGTCCGGACCGGGATCATGATCGAAGTGCCCTCCGCCGCGCTGCTGGCCGACAAGCTGGCTCCCGAAGTGGACTTCTTCTCCATCGGCACCAACGACCTGACCCAGTACACCCTGGCCATGGACCGCGGCAACTCCGCCTTTGGCGACCGCCAGGACGGGCTGCATCCGGCCGTCCTGCGGCTGATCGACCACACCGTCAGGGCTGCGCACAAGCACGGCAAGCGGGTCGACCTCTGCGGCGAACTGGGCAGCGACGCCACCGCCATCCCGATCCTGATCGGCCTGGGCGTGGATGAACTGAGCGTCAGCATCAAGGCCATTCCCACCGTCAAGGCCCAGGTGCGCAGCTACACCCTGGCCACCCTCCAAGGTCTCGCCCACCAGGCGCTGGAATGCTCCAGCGCGGCGGAAGTGCGGGACCTGGTCAAGCACTTCACCGCAATCTGAAAGGGCTCCATCATGGGCAAGAACTATCAATCCTACCGCTCCCTGGATTACCCGGTACCCGCCACCAGCCTGGCCTGGAATCTCTACGGAGTCGGCCTCGAGAACATGGGCAAGGACGGCAAGCCCGAAGCCTTCGCGGTTCCCGAGCCCGGCGACGACCAGCTGCTGGTCCGGATCGACAGTGTCGGCATGTGCTTCTCCGACATCAAGGTGCTCAAGCAGGGCAGCAGCCACGCCAAGCTCTACAACCGGGACCTCACCGTCGAGCCCACCCGCCTGGGCCACGAGGTTTCCCTGACCGTAGTCAAGGCCGGCAAGAACCTGCAGGCCACCTACCACGCCGGCCAGCGCCTGGCGGTCCAGCCGGACATCTACCAGGACGGCCGCTGCATGGCCTACGGCTATGCCACCCCCGGCGGGCTGGTGCAGTACCACCTGATCGGCAAGGAGGTCCTGGATACCGACGCCGGCGCCTGCCTGCTGCCGGTGGCCGAAGGCATGGGCTACGCCGAATCCTCCCTGCTCGAACCCTGGGGCTGCGTCATGGGCGCCTACACCCAGCGCCGCCGCCTCACCCCCAAGGCGGGCGGAACCCTCTGGATCGCCGGCCAGCCCGGGGATGCCACGGTCTACACCTGCAGTCTGGCGCTCAAACCTGCGGTCATCGTCCTGACCGACGTGCCCGCTTCGATCAAGGCCCTGGCCGCCGCCACCGGCGCCCGGATCGTGGAACGCAACGGCGTCGACCCGACCGGCTATGCCGCGCTTAGCCAGGAGTTCACCAACGGCGTGGGCTTCGACGACATGGTCCTGCTGAGCCCCAGGTCCGCCAGCGCCGTGGGCGAAGCGGCCCGTTTCATCGCCCGGTGGGGCACCTGCAACCTGATCGGCACCAAGCCCCTGGACGGCATGGTCAAGGTCGACCTGGGCCGGCTCCACTACGACAACATCGCCTTCGTCGGCAGCCTCGGCCCCGATCTGGCCGCCTCCTACGGCACCGAGCGCAACCGCTGCGAAATGCGCAAGGGCGGCACCACCATCTTCGTCGGCGCCGGCGGCCCCATGGGGCAGATGCACGTCCAGCGCGCCCTTGAGCTGCCCGATGGACCGAAGCTGATCATCGCCACCGAGGTGAGCGACGACCGGCTGCGCACCCTGCGGGCCATGTTCGAGCCCCTGGCGGTCAAGCGCGGCCGCACCCTGCACTTCTTCAACCCGACCACGTCCAGCCAGAGCTTCCATGACTTCGTGATGGAAGTCACCGGCGGCCAGGGCGCGGACGAGGTGGTGGTCAGCGTCCCGGTGGCCGGGCTGATGGAAGAGGGCGACACGGTGATGAAGTCCGACGGCATGCTGGTGCTGTTCGCCGGGGTCGCCAACGGCACCTACGGCGCGGTCAACCTCAGCAACGTCTACCTGTCCAACGCCCAGTACACCGGCACCTCGGGCCTTTCCATCGCCGACCAGAAGCTGGTGATGGACCGCCGGATGGCCGGAACCCTTTCCCCGGGACGCTCGGTGGCGGCCATCGGCGGGCTGGACGCCGCGGCCGAGGCGATCAAGTCGGTCATGGAAGGCCGCTTCGCGGGCAAGGTCGTCATCTTCCCGCAGATCCGGAACCTGCCGCTGATGGGCCTGCCGGAACTCAAGGACAAGCTGCCAGAAGTGGCGGCCAAGCTGGGCGAGGACCTGATGTGGACCAATGAAGCGGAAGAAGTGCTGATCGAGAAGTTCTGGACCAAACCCTAATGGATCCTGAAGGCTGACCTAGGGACCACAGGTAGTACTCCCGGGCCTCGGCCAACGAGCCCGCCCCGTTCTTTGCTTGGGCTGATCTGGAGAATACATGATTTACACACTCACCCTGAACCCGGCCGTGGATCGTGAATTGACCGTTCCGGCGGTTGAATTCGACGCCGTGCTGAGGGCCAGCGAATCCCAGGTGGATTTCGGCGGCAAGGGTTTCAACGTCTCCCGGCTGCTCAAAAGCCTGGGAGCGGCCAGCACCGCGGTCGGTTTCCTGGGCGGACGCTCCGGCGAGCTGCTCCAGGCCGGCCTCGGGCAACTGGGCATCGGCACCGACTTCGTCTGGGTGGGCGGGGAGACCCGCACCAACATCAGCATCGTCACCGAAACCCACAACCACTACATCAAGGTCAACGAGAAGGGGCCCCTGGTCGAAGCGGACAAGCAGGAAGAGCTGCTGGCCAAGATCGACGCCATCACCCGGCCCGGCGACTGGTGGGTGCTGGCCGGCAGTCTGCCGCCCGGGGTCGGCGATGATTTCTATGCCCGGATCGTCCAGGTGCTGAACCGGCATCTGGCCAAGGCGGTGCTGGACACCACCTGCGAGTCCCTGCGCCTGGGTTGCGCCGAGCACCCGTTCCTGGTCAAGCCCAACGTCGAGGAAGCCCAGGCCCTGACCGGCCTGCCCATGGACATGGACCACCCGGAGCAGATCGCCGCCGCCGCGGCCGCCATCCGTGCCATGGGCGCCCAGAACGTGGTCATCTCCATGGGCAAGGGCGGGGCATTGCTGCAGACCGTCACCGGCACCTGGCTGATCAGCACCCCGAAG
>Ga0302157_10007679_pt1 | contig 10797 bp, 10 predicted proteins | sample I_Bog_N3_3_FD_193502 | JGI IMG/M metagenome (GOLD analysis project Ga0302157, IMG submission 193502) | Peat permafrost microbial communities from Stordalen Mire near Abisko, Sweden - I_Bog_N3_3 | ecosystem: Environmental > Terrestrial > Soil > Wetlands > Peat | place: Sweden: Abisko, Stordalen...
GGCCACGCAGGTGGAAGGCGACGCAGCGGTCGGCGGCAAGCTGGCGTTTTATTTCAACGGCCCCAAGCCCTCCGCTGTCATGGAGGTCGTCGAGCTCTCGCCAAGCCACCGCGTGCAGTGGCGCTGCATCGACGGCCCGGCGGAATGGGTCGCTACGACCGTCAGGTTCGACTTCACGGCGACCGACGCGGAGACCGTGCTGCTGTTCACACACGCCGGCTGGCGCGAGCCGGTCGAGTTCATGCATCACTGCTCAACCAAGTGGGCAACGTTCCTGCTCGGCCTCAAGAGTGGGCTCGAGGGCGGTGCCTTCACAGCCCACCCCAACGACACGAGGATCAGCAGCAGCTGGGGCTGAGCCGGCAGCGCCCTTTCAGCGTCGCGTTGCTGTTCACGCCGGCGACGGAAAGATCCGGGCGCCTGCCGGACATGTGATGCCATGAGGCGTGCTCTGCTGCCGGCGACTTTCGTGCTCGTTCTGATCGCTGCGAGCACCGTGTTCGCCGGCGTCGGAGCGGCGAGCGGCCCAACAGGCGCTGGCGGCGCGACCCGCTCGCTCCCGATCTGGCTCTGTCGCCCGGGCCTCGCCGACAACCCCTGCGTGACGAGCCTGCACACGGGGATCTTCTCACCGACGGGGAAACTCGAGCACGTCTTCACGCCACCGGGACCCTCTGACCCGAAGGTCGACTGCTTCTACGTCTACCCGACGGTCAGCGCCGAGCGCTCGACGCTGTCGAACCTCACGATCCAACCGGCGGAGACAGCGGTCGCGCGCTACCAGGTGGCTTACTACCAGCGTGTGTGCAGGATGTACGCGCCGATGTACCACCAGGTGACCCTCGCAGGAGCCGAAAATGCCGCGTCAATCACCCCGGCCGAGATGGCCGAGCAGTACGCCAGCGTCCTGGACGCGTGGAACTACTACCTCGCGCACTACAACGACGGCCGGGCATTCGTGTTGATCGGCCATTCGCAGGGAGCGTTCGTCCTGCGCGAGCTGATCAGCCGGCAGATCGACCCGAACGCCGCGCTTCGCCGTCGGATGCTCTCGGCAATCCTTTTTGGCGGGGCAGTGGTGGTCACGGCGGGCAGCCTGGTCGGCGGGGACTTCCGCCACATCCCGGGCTGCACGTCCGCCGTCGAGCTTGGTTGCGTTGTCTCGTACTCATCGTTCCCCGGCCCGCCCATGACCGGGGACGTGTTCGGCGCCAGCACCTGGAGCCCGGTAGACGCTCGGGAACCGCTGCAACCAGGCCAGGCAATTCTCTGCACGAACCCGGCTGCGCTCGGCGGTGGCTCCGCACTGCTTGACTCGGTCTTCCCGTACCCGTTCCCACTGAGCGCAGGCATGCCCGAGCCGCCCGCCGAGCGACCGGGGTCACAGGCCGCGACGACGTGGTTCGAATACCGAAGCTCCGATCGCGCCCGCTGCGTGACCGCCAACGGCTCCACTGTCCTCGAGGTGACGGCCGTCGGCGGCGCAGCGGAGCCGATCTCCACAGGCGCGCTCGCGCCGCCGTGGGGGCTTCATCCGCTCGATGTCAATCTCGCACTGGGCGACATCGTCTCCCTGGTCGCGAGCGAGACGAAGGCCTACCTCGCGAAGACCGCCGACGCTGACGCGAGCGGGGATCGCAGGGCGGCCGGACAGGATTCTGCGCCTGGCGGACATTTGGTCGCCATCCCGTCGACACCGGGCCGGGCGTGATGTCAGCAGCCGGCCCCGACGATGCCGGGCGCCGCGAACGGTTCGAGGCGCTGTACAGCGACGAGTACGCGTCGATCTACGGCTATGTGTACCGGCGGCTCCATTACGCCGCCTCGGAGGTGCCCGACCTCGTCGCCGAGGTGTTCTCCGTCGCCTGGCGCCGTCTCGACGATCTTCCGCAGGGCGGCGAGGCGAGGCTGTGGCTCTACGGTCTGGCCCGCCACCTGCTGGCGAATCATCGCCGCGGAAGCCACCGGCGGGTGCGACTAATGGCCCTCCTGCGGCGGGAGGTGTCGACCGGTGTGACTGTGACCGTGGCCGCCGATCCTGGCGATGCGTGGCTGACCGACGCGATCGAGCGTCTGCCCGACGCCTACCGCGAGGCGCTGCGGCTCGTCAATTGGGAGGGGTGCAGCCACGCCGAGGCAGCACAGATTCTCGGCTGCTCGGTGAACGCCGTCGCCCTGCGGCTGCACAAGGCTAAGGCGCGGCTGCGCGAGGACCCGCTCGTTGCAGCGCGCCTCTTCGCAGAGCGAGCGCAGGCCGCCGATGGCGTCCGGGCACAGGGGAGCTGAGCGGTGGACCTCGACAGCCGAATTCGCGACGCAGACCCGGCGAAGGAGCTGGATTTCGACGCGGTGGCCACGGCTGCGGCGCGTGAGGCCCATCGCCGGGCGATCGCCCGCGAGCATCCGCGCCGCGGCTACATCCTTGGCGTCAGCGGCGCACTCCTCGCGGCTCTCGCCGCCGTACTGGTGTGGCTCGTTATCCCTGGCGGGCCGGCGGTAACGCCCAGCTCAGCGGCCGCAGCGGCCTTGGAGAGCGCTGCCCGAGCGACGCAGAACGCTCCGACGCTGAAGCTCGGGGCGGGTCAGTACCTCTACAGCGAGGTCAACACGCTCGCCGGGAACTACTACACCTTCGGCAACGGCGGCCCAGATCAACGAGCCTACGTTGAGCAGCAGCAGACGATCCAGATCTGGGAGGCAGCTGACGGTTCCGAGCGTGAGGTCTGGACCTACGACACGCCGCAGACATTTGCGACGCCCGCCGGCAGCCGAGCCTGGGCCGACGCGGGAGAGCCGCAGATCACGCCGCCTTCGAACACGCCGACCGGCCAGGAGGTCGAGTACGGCGGACCCGGCGTCCTCACGCCACCCGACGATCTCTCGCGGCTACCGGACGATCCTGCCGCGCTGACGGCGCTGATCGACGCCAACGAAACCGGCCTGAGCGAGATCACATCCGACCCCACCGTCCCGGTCAGCGCGGCGTACACCTTCAGCACCGCCGCGCGTATCCTCGCGACGCCCGCCTTCGGATCGTCGCCGGCGCTGCGTGCCGCGCTCTACGAGGTGCTGGCCGCCGTGCCCGGCGTCGAGCTGCGCGGCACGGCGATCGACAACTCCGGCGGGCGCGGTATCGAGATCGCCGGGCCGCTCGGCGGCGACGGCTACAGCCAGGCCGGCGGCGACGCCGGAGTGCGCGACGAGGTGATCATCGACCCCACCAACGGGACCGTGCTTGAGTTGGCGCAGGTGCTCGCCGACCCGGCGCTCGAGACCGCGCGGTTTGTGAAGTACATCGGCGACACACGCGGTCAGCTGCTCGACTGGACTGACTACATCGCGAGCGCAGTCGTCGACTCTCCGTCGGCCACGACGGTGAGCCCGCCCGCCAACGGACCCATCAAACACAAGTGAGGAGGCAGCCGTGAAGGCTCGTCACGCTTTGTCGCTCGCCGCTGCCGGTGCTCTCGGCGCGACCATCCTGCTCACGCTCGCCGGCGGCATCGCGGCGAGCTCGACGGCGCCGGCGGCCTTGAGCACGCTCGCTGCGAGCTGGCGCTGGCCGGGGGCCGACCCGCAAAACGACCGTGACGTCGGCGGCCCGATCAACGTCTCCACGGTCAAGCGGCTGCACCTCGTGTGGAGAGATCCGCTCACAGCACAGAACCCCTACTCCTACGGCGGCTACGCGACGACCCCGGTCGTGTCTGGCGGCGTGCTGTACACGCAGGACCTCGACTCCAACGTCCAGGCGATCGACTTGAAGACCGGCAGCATCGTCTGGACCAAGCTCTATCTCTCGCCCAACGAAGGGCCCGACGGAGTGACGGTTGCCGACGGGTTGGTCTTCGGTGCGACGGCGACCTCGGCGTTCGCGCTGGAGCAGTCGAACGGCAAGCAGGTGTGGATCAAGAAGCTGACCCGTCGTGCCGGCGAGGGCATCGACATGGCCCCCGGCTTCTACAACGGCACCGTGTACATCGCGACGGTCGGTGTCAACCTGGCAGCGAATGTCCGCTACACCGGCGGGGGTCGCGGCGTGCTGTGGGCGCTGAACGCGGCCAGCGGCGCGACGCGGTGGAAGTGGGACATGGTACCGGCGAACCTCTGGTCCTCGGCGCACAGCAAGCTCAACTCCGGCGGCGGGCTTTGGGCCCCACCGACCTTCGACGGCGAGGGCAACCTCTACATCGGCACGGCGAATCCGGCCCCGTTCCCGGGGACCGCGAAGTACCCCTGGGGTTCGAGCCGGCCCGGGCCGAACCTCTACACGGACTCGATCGTCAAGCTCAACGCGCAGACGGGGAAGCTGATCTGGTACTACCAGCTGACCCCGCACGATCTCTACGACCGCGACATGCAGAACTCGCCGATCCTGGCAACGGCCCACGGGCAGCAGCTGGTGATTGACGGTGGCAAGGCTGGGATCGTCGTCGCGTTGAACGCACAGACCGGCAAGCTCGTCTGGAAGCGGTCGGTCGGGCAACACAACCTTCATGACAACGACAACCTGCTCGCGCTGAAGGGTGAAACCTCGAAGCTGACGTTGCCCGAGGAGATCATGCCCGGTCCGCTGGGCGGCATCGAGGGAGCGCTCGCGTCCAATGGGACGACGGTATTCGCGGCGGCAAACGACCTGCTCGGGTACGTCGCGGCCGCGGGGATCACGGTCCATGCAATCGACGGATCCGGCGATCTCGTCGCCATCAACGAGGCCAGCGGCAAGATCGAGTGGGACGTCAAGCTGCCCTCGTCCCCCTACGGCGGCGTGACGCTGGCGAACAACGTCCTGTTCACGACCACCTACAACGGGACGCTGTGGGGTTTCGACGCCTCGACCGGCAAGCTGATCTGGTACACGATGCTGCCGGCCGCAACCAACGCCCCGGTCGGCGTCGACGGCGACACCGTCCTCACCGGCGCGAGCATCGAGGGCACTGCGACCCCGGCGATCGAGTCGATCGACGCGTTCCGACTCAAGCCGAAGGCATAGCTCCAGCCACGACCTCGCTGGCCGATCACCCGCGCCGCTGGGCTGTGTCGCGCTCCGCGAGCAGTTCGGGAGCAGGCACGCCCAGGGCGAAAGCGATCTCCGGCGGCGCCTGCGGGGCGGTCGGCGCGTGGACCAGACACGCGCACGCGCCACCGCGCGAGACGCTGGCTGCGCGCTCATTCGCCAACGCGGCGGATCAGAGCAGGCGCGGCCGGCGCGAAGGCCGCGACATCGCTACGGTGTTGCGGTGAGCGCAAAGCCAGACGTATCGGTCCCGTCCGACGAGGCGCCGTCTTATCAACTCGAGCTTGAGGACATCGTCGTCGGCAGCGGCGATGAGGCGCTCGGGGGTCGTGTCGTCGAGGTCCATTACGTGGGCGTTTCGTGGAGCAGCGGACGGCAGTTCGACGCATCGTGGGACCGCGGCGACACCTTCAAGTTCAAACTCGGCAAGGGGCAGGTCATCGCGGGCTGGGATCAGGGCGTGACCGGCATGAAGGTCGGCGGGCGACGCCGGATCACGATCCCCCCAATGCTCGCGTACGGCAAGCGCGGCGCCGGCGGCGTCATCGGGCCGGACGAGACACTTGTGTTTGTGGTCGACCTGATCGCCGTGAACTGACCGAACCAGCCCTGGGGCTGCCCTCTTTAGCGGCCGTAGCTTCGGGCCGGCCGTGTGTCGCGGTGGTAACCGCTGGGCGCGAGGATTTCACAAGCGGCCTGGGCCGAGCGCGGGACCCGATGCGTGACCGCCCCGTGGGGGTCGCCGAGTGCGACCCCCACGGGTGGAACCGTGATCAGTTACGCAGCTACGCGACGCACGCCGGCTGGGAGCTCTTCGATCGCTTGACGGTGTAATGCACCACAACGACCTCGTTCCCGTATTGAAGGTCACACGTGAAGACCCCGTAGTGACCCTTCGCCACATCGAAGGTCAGTTTTCCGGTCGCCTGGTCAAGTGCGACCTTTACGTGTTTCGAGACAGCGATGATGGAGTACTTCCCGCCCGTGCCGGCCGTTGCGCCGGGACCAGTCACCTTGGTGCAGCCACAGCCTGACGTCGGGAGCGAGATTGTCGTCGGCTTTGCCTGCTTGGTGGTCGTCACCGTGGTGGTCGAGGTCGACGAGCCCGTGGTAGTGGTGGAGGTGCTCGTCGTAGTCGGCGTGATCACCGGTTTGGGCGTCAGCGTCGTCGTGCAGCTTGTCGGGACAAAGGTGTCGCTGTCGAGCGTGACGGCCCCGTTACGGGCCAGCACGCGACCGTCGACGGTCACGCCCGTCGTGACGGTGGCCGAGGTCAGAGCCATGAGCGTGCCAACGAAGCCAGAGCCCGTGCCGAGCGTGGCCGAGCTTCCGACCTGCCAGTACACGTTGCACGCCTGTGCTCCGTTCTCGAGGATCACCCTGCTGCTCGACGCCGTGACGACGGTCGAACCTGCCTGAAAGATGAAGATCGCGTTGGGGTTGCCCGCGCCGTTTAGCGTGACGGTGCCGGTGAGCATCATCGAGCTCGCCGAGGTATACACGCCGGCGACCAGAGTCCTACCGCCGAGATTGCCCACATTGGGAATCGTGGTCGTCGTCTTCGCCGAGGCTGCGTCGTTGTAGGCGATTGTCAGGTCGTTTTGAGCCTGGGCCGCCGGGGCGTCAGCGGCGTGTGTTGCGCCCTTTGCCAGTCCTGGCGGAAAGCCGGTGATCGCCGAGCCGGGACTCACGCCAAGTTCGCCACCCAGCACAGATGGGCCTGTATTGGTTACGGTCGAGCCGGCCAGCACCGAATAACCTGCCGCACTGCCGAGCGCCGGTGCCGTCGCCGGAGATACTGCCGAGGCGGACGATACGGCGAGAGCCGCTGCCGCCAGTGCGACGATCATGACCTGCAAGCCGCGCGTTTTCGAGAACATGCCTCATCTGCTTTCGTGGTAAAGACGGCGTGAACCCGCCAGGCGTTAATAGAATTCGACGCCCCTCTGGAAGCTCTATTCGGCATGGTCCGATCGGCGCGCACGGAACCGCCGCTGACGCACGAGAGGAGCAGTCATCTCGGGCCGCATGGCGGCCCTCAGCTACAAAGGGGTCGGCGTCCAAGTTCCCTCGCGCGAGGCGCGCCGGAACCCACGTGCTCGACGTCGACCGCGGCAACTGGCGACCGATGCAAGCCAAATGGACGGGAGACAAAAGGGTCAGCGCGAAGCGACTACGTCGGCTCGATCAGCGACCGCCCGTTGCCTTATCGGCATAACCTGCGCAGAGCTTGAGGGGCCACGCCGATCGCCGAACGATCGCCGACCGCCCACGGAGCTTCCTCACCAATCGCCGGCGAGGCGATGGCGCCAGCCGCGTGGGGCGCGAAAGTCAGGCTCGGCCGCGGGAGATGCTCCGGCGCGAGCCGCCCGCGCGGTCGTGGCGTTCATTGCGCAGGCCGGCTACGAGACCGTCCTGCACCGCCATTACGTCGAGCAGCGGGGGCACTCGCATCCGTGTGGCACCGGTTGAGCGGCCCGTCGAGCGCGAGCTGGACCGCTGCGAGCCGAGCCACTCCTTGACCGTGTCACCCGCGGGCGGCGGTTGAGGCGGCGACTTCACGTTGGCGGCGGTGAGTGCCACCCGCCGTGCCTTGATATGACGGCGCACCTCGAGTAGCTCACGGTCGGACAGGCTTCGCCGATGGCTTCCGGTGACGGCGTACACGACGGTGGCTGCCGGCGCAAGATCGAACAGCGCCGCCGCGGCCTCACGGACGGTCTCAAAGATGTACGCCGGACGACCGCGCTGTCTGACCGCGTAGAAGCTGGGTGGCATCAGCGTCGTGCTCATTGTCGTGCCCCGGTTCGAGCTCGCGTACCGCCATCGCAGACCAGATCCCGCGTGACGGCGGTCGGGCCCACTCGGCGCTTCCCAAGACGCGGCCGGCCAAGCGGGTCACCGGGCAGGCTGCGACGGGCATGCGCAGTGTGCGGGGCGAGCCGGCGAGCGTTGACAAGGTCAGTCAGAACCAACCGCCTCACTGCCCGCGTTGCCCGGGCGAAAGACCGGCTGTCCACAGCTGATGCACTGCGCCGCAGTCTCCGGGACCGCATGCGGGCGCGATGCGCCGGCATCGAACGTCGCGGGCCCCGCCGCCAGCGAAGACCGGCGGTCGCCGGTCCACGCGGAGCCGGCGCGCAGTTTGTCGTTTTCGCGCCGCAGTGCCGCGGCCTCGCGGCGCGAGGCCGCGAGATCGCTGGCCATGCCGGCCAGAACCGGCGCGAGGCGCTGGAGTCGCTGGCCGAGCGCCATGTTCTCGGCAAAGAGGCCTTGCTCGGCATCGTAGGTGGCCATGGTCACACCCCGCCGGCATGCCCGCCGGCGCTTGCGGCGCGGCAGGGCGAGAGGGGGGCATGCTCGGCGCGGGCTGTAAGCGCCGCCGTCAGTCGCGCCCGTGGCGCAGACGACGCCTCCGGGCGGGGTTGAGCTGCCAGGAGACCGGCAGCATCGGGTGCGTTGGACATGAAAACCTCCGGGCTCGTGGGACCAGTCGCCGCGGAAAGTCACACCGTGCTGCCTGCCCACGCTTGTTGAGCAAACCCCGCGGTCGATGCCCTTCGCTGGAAACAGTGTATTGCGTCCGTAAGAGATTGCAACCGATCTCGGAGCGGCGGGCGCGGTTGCGAATTTCGGGCGGGTGCTGCCACTGGCGACCGGCGGCCGGCGGTCGCTGATGGACCGCCCCGTGTCGCGCTCAGCCGGTGATCGTGACCGGAACGCCGGAGCTGATGTGCTCGCCAAGCCATGTGATGTCCGCCGTCGACAGACGCACGCATCCGTGCGAGACGGCGGTGCCTGGGACCCCGCCGATGTTGGCGATGCCGTGAAGCGCGACCTGACCCGGGCCGCCGTCGAACTCCGCCAGGGCGTTGGAGCGCGCGCTGAGGGCAAGGGCAAACGGCTCGCCGCCCGCGCCAAGACCAAGCGGGACCGTTTCCTCAACGAAGAAGTGTCCTGTCGGGGTCGGCGTCGACGGCTTGCCGACCACGGCGAGAAACGTACGCGACAGGCGCCCATCGTAGAAGACGCTCACCACGCGGGTGGACAGGTCCACGGCGATCCGCCAGTCCGTCGTCGTCAGCGACACCGCGCTCGTCTCGATCCAGCCGGTGTGACTATCCGGCCTGCCGGGGAGCAGCACCGAGAGCCACTGCACACCTTTGGTCGTCGCGGTGGCGACGACCGGCAGTACGCTGCGCTCGCCGGTGATCGGGCGGACCTCGTTGACCTCACCCGCCGATCCGGAACCGCTGCTCGGCTTGTTGAACGCCTCGGTGTCGTGGTTGAGTACCGCCAGTTCCTGGGTGGCCGCCACACGCTGGACGCCTCGCGGCGAGGCCGCGGCGGTCGCTGAAGCGACCGCCGCCAGCGCCGCTACCGCAATGGCGATAGAGCCGCCCGCCCGCAAGCGTTGCTTGATCAAGGAGCGCATAGCCGCTCAGCCCGTGAAGGCCGGGGGCTTGCCCGCGGTCGGAACGACCGGCTTGGGCGTTACCGGCTTGGTGACCTTGTGGGTCTTCGGGGGCTTGACGACCGACTTCGGCTTCTTCTTCTTCGACGTCGGGGTCTTGGCCTTGGGCTTGGTCTTGCCGCCCGCCGCGCCGGTTCCGCCGGTGGAGCCCTTCGTACTGCCGCCGCCGGAGCCCGTTGTGGTGGTCGAGCCGCCCGTACCTGTTGCCGGCGGCGTGCTGCCGCCAGTCGCGCACACTGCCCTGGTGATCGTGTTGGTGTCAAGCGTGACGGCGCCGTTGCGGGCCAGCGCGCTGCCCTGGAGTGTCGCACCGGTGGTCATCGTGACCGAGGTCAAGGCGAGGATGTTGCCGACGAACGCGGCGCTCGTACCGATGGTCGCCGAACTGCCCACCTGCCAGTACACGTTGCAGGCCTGCGCTCCGCCGATCAAGATGACGTCGGCCCCTGAGCCGACGATCAGCGACGAGCCGGCCTGAAAGATGAAGACGGCAGCGGGGTTCCCCTGGCCGTCGAGCGTCAGCTGGCCGCTGAGGCCAAGCGAGCTCGCTGCCGTGTAGACGCCCGACGTGAGCGTGCGTCCGGCCAAATCGCCGGAGATCGTCGCCGTAGAACTGCGCCCCGCCGCGTCGTTGTAGGCGGTCACGAGGTCATTCTTGGCCTGAAGGGCGACGCCGTTTGCGACCTGAGTCGTCCCGGCGATCACGATTCCCGGCGGAAACCCGCTCACAGCTGAGCCGGGCGAGAGCCCGAGACTGCCGCTGATGACGCTCGGGCCGGTGTTCGTCACCGCACTCCCCGCCAGGACGGCGAAATTCCCGGCGGTTCCCATTCCCACGGGGGCCTGCGCGCTGAAGGCCAACGGAACTGCGAACAGCGACCCGGCCACGAACAGGCCTGCGACGCAGGCCGCACGCCACGGATGCCATCGCCGTCCGGCGGAGGACTCCGACGAATGATGCGCTGAACGGAACACGGTCACTCCCTGCCGCGGCGCAGTGGCCGCAATAGACCTGCCTGGATGGAGGCGGGGCCGGAGTGTCGGCTCAGTCGGCTGCTGGCTGGCGTCGGCAGGAAGGGGCCCGTCACCAGCTCTGTCGGCATCGGGGCCCGCGGCCGCGACGTGCTGACCCCGACCGTGGACAAATGATGATCTGAAACGGAACATGGGCACTCCCTGCAGCGGCTCACCGGCCGCAAATAGATCTGCCTGGATGGAGGCGGGGCCGGGGTGTCGGCTCAGTCGACTGCTGGCTGGGGTCGGCAGGAAAGGGCCCGTCACCAGCTGTATCGGCATCGGGGCGCTT
>Ga0302157_10007680_pt1 | contig 10795 bp, 7 predicted proteins | sample I_Bog_N3_3_FD_193502 | JGI IMG/M metagenome (GOLD analysis project Ga0302157, IMG submission 193502) | Peat permafrost microbial communities from Stordalen Mire near Abisko, Sweden - I_Bog_N3_3 | ecosystem: Environmental > Terrestrial > Soil > Wetlands > Peat | place: Sweden: Abisko, Stordalen...
GCGCAAAACGTCGTAGCGGCTGGTGCCCTCGCCGTGGCTGCGCAGGCTGCGATACAGCGCCGCGCGCTCCGCGCTATCGGTCAGCAACGCGCCGCCATCGCCGTAACCGCCCAGCGGCTTGCTCGGGAAAAAGCTGATCGCCGTCGCATCCGCCTCGGCGCCCAATTTCCGACCGTCCAGGCTGGCGCCAAAACTCTGCGCGCAATCGTCGATCAGCAGTAGGTTTTCAGCCGCGGCAATGTCGCGCAATTCCGGCCACGGCGCCGGCTGGCCGAACAAATCCACGCCGATCAGCGCGCGGGGTTTCAGCTGGCCTTGCGCCTTGATGCTGGCGATGCGGCGCTGCAAATCGGCCGGATCGATCTGGAACGTATGTGGATCGACATCGACAAATACCGGCGTCGCCCCCAGCACCAGCGGCACCTCGGCCGTGGCGGTGTACGTGAACGCCGGCAGAAACACCGCATGCCCACGGCCAATGTTTTCGGCCATCATGGCAATCTGCAACGCATCCGTGCCGGAGCTGACGGCCACGCAATGCTGTGCGCCGCCATAGGTCGCCAGGCGCTGCTCCAACTCGGTGACTTCGGGGCCCAGGATAAACTGGCAATGCGCCAGCACTGTGTCGATGCGCGCGCGCAGGGCAGGGCCCAGGCGGGCCTGTTGGGCTTTCAGGTCCAGAAACGTTATCGGGTCTTGCATTTAAATTCCTACAGACAAGGCAAGAGTTCTTTTTTGAAAAAAAAGAACCAAAAAACTTTTTTACGGCTGTCGCGGACTAGTCGGCGACAGCCGTGAAAAGTTTTTGCTTCTTTTTTCAAAAAGAAGTGCTTTCTTTCTAACTAGGGCCGGCGGATGACGCTTCGCTTATCCGCCCTACGGCACCGCGCCACTGGCCTTTCGTGCTACGTTCACATCCATCACAAACTCCGGCACATGATGCCTGAGAATGGCCAGCGCCGCGTCGCTCTCGCCGCGCCGGCACAGGCCGCCTATCTCCTCGATCGCGCGCCCTACGATGGCCGCGTCGCTGGTGCGGGGGGCGGCCATCAGCAGGCCCGGATGGCCGGTAGGCACCGGCGGCTCGCGGCCGTGAAACAGCTCCTCGAACAGTTTCTCGCCCGGACGTAAGCCGGTGAAACGAATTTCGATATCCTTGTCCGGCCGTAGCCCGGCCAGCACGATCATCTGCCGCGCGAGATCGAGAATCCGCACCGGCTTGCCCATGTCGAGCACAAAAATCCCGCCTTGTTCGCCGCCTGGCAGCGCGGCCTCGGCCAGGCCCACCACGCTGGCCTGCAGCACCAGCGCCACCGCTTCGCGCACCGTCATGAAATAACGCTGCATATCCGGATCGGTGACGGTAATCGGGCCGCCGCGCTCCAACTGCCGGCGGAACAGCGGCACCACGCTGCCGGTGCTGCCGAGCACGTTGCCGAACCGTACCGTCACGCAGCGCATCCCGCCGCCGGCGCGCGCCTGAATATCCAGCGCCTGGCAATACATCTCCGCCAGCCGTTTGCTCGCCCCCATCAGACTGGTGGGGTTCACGGCCTTGTCGGTGGAGATAAACACGGTGGCCAGCGCGCCGGCCGCGCGCGCCGCATCGGCCACCACGCGGGTGCCGCAGGCATTGGTCAGCAGGCCTTCCAACGGATTGGCCTCCACCATCGGCACGTGCTTCAGCGCCGCGGCATGGAACACCAGTTCGGGCGCGAACACAGCAAACACCTCGGCCACGCGCCCGGCCTCGCGCACATCGGCCAGCACCGCGCGCCGGTGCACGCCCGCGAACGATTCCGACAATTCCAGGTCGATCTGCCACAGCGCGTATTCGCTGTTATCCAGCAGCCAGAGCTCGGCTGGCCTCAGTGCGGCCACCTGCCGCGCCAGTTCGGAGCCGATGCTGCCGCCGGCGCCGGTGACCAGCACGCGCCTTCCGCCCACCAGGCGCGCCATGCCCGCATGGTCCAGCGTCACCTGCGGACGGTTCAGCAAATCCTCGATGGCGATCGGCCGCAGCGCGATCCGTTCCGCTTCGATCAGCGCCGTGGGCAGCGGTGCGCGCTGCACGGCGACGCCTTCGGCCTCGGCCGCGGCGATCAGGGCGGCCAGCGCCGGGCCGTGAAAGTCGGGCTCCGATACCACGAGCAGGTCCGGCAGGGCGCCGCGGGCGCGCAGGCGGGCCAGGATGGCCGGCGCCTCGGCGATGGCGCCCAGGATCGGCAGCCCATGCATGCGCCGGCCGGTTTGGCGCTCATTCAGCGACAGGATGCCCGTCACCCGCAGCAGCGCCTGCCGTTGGGCGGCGAGCGCGCGCAAAAAGCTGTCGGCCGCGTCGCCGGCGCCGATTAGCAGGCCGCGTTGCAGATCCGGATCGTCGGCCGACACGCGCGACCGCCCATGGTACAGCCGATAGGCTAGGCGCGGCGCGCCCAGCAGCGCCGTAAGTACCATTGCATGAATAATCGGGAAGGTCGGTGTCGGCAGATGAAAGCCGGTGGCCAGCAGCAGGCCGGCGAACAGCAGCGCGCTGGCGATCGAGCCGCATGCCACGCCGATCAGGTCGGCCAGCCCGGAAAACCGCCAGTATTGCTGCGACAGCCGGAATGGCAGGCCGCCCAGCAGCAGCGTGATGCCGCCGCCGGCCAGGAACCAGAGCGGATGCAGCAGGCCGCCGCCCGGATCGGCGATATAGCGCGCGATCGGCGCGGCAATAGCCGCCAGGGCCCCGTCGAGCGTGACATTGACCAGAATACGGGGGACGGAGCGATGTAATGCCATGATGACGAAGTTGGGGTATCACGCGCCGCTCCCCGGTGAAACCGCGCCTCCAATAGCAAAAGTTTTTTGGTTCTTTTTTTCAAAAAAGAACCGCTTTCTTACCTCGCTGCCGCCGCCTGCCAGTCCAGGAAGCCAATGCTGCTCTACCTAATCCTGGCCGCGCTATCGGCTACCCTGGTGCGCCTGATGGTGCGTGTGGGCGCCCTGGACCATCCGGTGGAGCGCTCCTCGCACACCATGCCGACGCCGAAGGGCGGCGGCGTTGGCATCTTCGCGGCCTATGTGGTTGGCATGATTTGGCTGCTGCATACCGGCCGGGCCGGACTTCACCCGATGATCACGGTGCCCGCGGCGCTGTTCCTGGCCATGGTGAGTTACTTCGACGATCTGCGCGACTGGCCCTTTTTGGCCAAGCTGTCGGCCCAGTTGGCCGCCAGTTGCGCCGTCCTGATGGGTGGCATGGTCGTTACTCTGGTGCTGCTTCCCGGCCACGGCGTGGTCGCGATCGCGGGCCCGCTCGGCGCCGTCCTGTCGCTCGGCTGGCTGTTATTCGTTTCTAATGCGGTAAATTTCATCGATGGCCTGAACGGTCTGGCCAGTGGCAGCGTGGCGCTGGCAGCGCTGGCGCTTGCTGCTGGCACAACAGGTTCGCTGGCGGTGCAAGCCTGCGTGTTGGCCGCCGGCATCGTGGGTTTTCTGCCGTTCAACTATCCGCGCGCCAAAATCTTCATGGGCGATGTCGGCAGCCAGGTCATTGGTTTTCTGGCCGCCGACCTTGCATTGCAGGCGGCGCGGCAGCCGCGGGTAAGCTTTGTTGTGCCGCTGGCGCTGCTGCCGATCCTGGCGGATGTGGCCTTTACGTTGCTGCGGCGCGCGCGCCGGGGCGAGAGGCTGACGCAGGCGCATCGCGGCCATTTGTACCAAGTTGCCAACCGGGCCGGCATGGCCGCCTGGCAAGTAACGTTGGTTTACTGGGGGATGGGCGCCTGGGGCGGTGCCCTGGGCCTGGCATTCGGCGCCTACGGCCAGGGGCTGCTCTGCGCTGGCGCAGTGATCGCAGTGGACCTGGCGCCGTTCGCGGCGTGGGGCGCGTTCGTGCGCTGGACAGCAAAACGGGCCGGCCTCACCGCGTGGTGAAGCCAGCCCGCTGCGGTTGGCGCGAACGCGGCGCGTGAGCGCCGTGCCCGTCTCAACGTTTAGCCGCGGCCGCGGCCGCGCTTGGCCGGCGCTACCTCGCCCGCCTCGGCCTTGGCGGCCTTGGTGCTGGCTTCGTTCTGGATGCTGCGCAGATCACGCAGGAACGCGGCGCCTTTCAGCGTACGCTGTACGAGCACGCTGCGGCGATCCATCGGGTCCACCTTGCGGCGGGCCAGATCCAGCTCGCCCAGGCGGTCGAGCGCGCGGGTGATGGCTGGCTTGGACACGTTCAGGTCGGCGGCCAGGCCGCGAACCGTGTGCGCGCCTTCCTGCAGGTAGCAGGTGAGGAATACGCCGAGCTGGCGGGCGGAAAGATCCGGTCCGTCACGGCGCACGAGAGCGACGATGGTGTCGCGAAGAATGCCGACCAGTTGGTCGGACGCTGGATTGCTGGCTGCTGCCACGGTGCTTTTTCCCTTCATAATGATAACCTAACTCACCCCCCGTTAAGACCGTGCCGGAATGAGCACCATTGCTCATTCGTCCACACGGCGATCCGTCAAACTTTCGTGCGTTCTAGTCCTACATCACGCCACCGCGGCGGTTTTGTTGCCGCGGCATGTAAAACCAGGGGCGCCCGAGCGCTTTTTCGATGGACATCCCCGCCGTCGGGCGGGACATCACCACCGTACTGTTTTGGGCCCGTACTCTGATAGCGGCAACAGTTCAACGCGAACGTTGCCACACAGTTCAGAGCCCAACTTCCTCGCTTTCGCCGCCGCATCGGAAAGCCCGACCGTGTCGGATCGTCTCCGATCTAAGCGGCAAGCGCAAAGAAAGCATTGAGCGTGGTGTTGTGGGCGCGGATTACAATGTCACAGTCTCGTTCGCAACGTTAACAATTCGTGAGATGAGGTGTAATGCTGCCCGCAAACCCTGCGCTTCGCCGCCTTCCGGGCGCCCGGGGCGGGTGGAGTCGTTCCACGCATATACGTCAAAATGCGCCCAACGCGTTCCCGCCGTGATAAACCTCTGCAGGAACAATGCCGCGATTATCGCGCCAGCATACGGTTTGTCCGAAACGTTATTCAGATCGGCGCCGTGAGTTTCAAGCAGATAATTGTAACCACTCCATAGCGGCAACTGCCACACGGGATCGTGCGCAAGCCGCGCCGCCGTTTTGATATCCGCCGCCAGAGCGTCATCGTTGCTGAAAAATGCTGCAATATCCGGTCCCAGCGCCACTCGTGCCGCACCCGTCAGGGTCGCGAAATCAAGCAGCAGGGCGGGTGCCGAATCGCTTGCCTCAGCCAACAGATCGGCCAGCACCAGGCGGCCTTCGGCGTCCGTATTGCCCACGGCGACGCTGAGGCCGCGGCGCGAGCGCACAATGTCCAGCGGCCGCATCGCCGTGCCGGACACGCTATTTTCGACGCAGCCGAGCCGTATTTCGAGGCGCAACTGAAGTTCTTGGGTCGTCAGAAAATTGGGGGTCATCAATAATTTGGCAAGGCCCAGCACGATCGCCGCGCCGCCCATGTCTTTTTTCATGCGCAACATCATCGCGGATGGCTTGAGGTCATAGCCGCCGGTGTCGAAGCAGACGCCCTTGCCGCACAGCGATATCAGCGGCGCATCCGGCCCGGCATCGGGCGATTGCCAGCGCGCCACCACCACGCAAGGCGGCCGCGCCGAACCCGCGCCCACCGCGGCGATCAGCGGATATGCGCTTTCCAGCGCCGCGCCCTCGATAATGGTCACGCTTGCGCCAAGTGCCGCCAATTCGGCCTGCGCCGCGGCTGCCAAAGCGGCCGGGCCGAGGATATTCGCCGGCAGGTTGATCAAATCGCGGGTCAGCCATACCGCGCGCGCAATCTCCGCTTCCCGTCCGGCTAGGGCCGGCAGAACCAGCCGCGCTGGCGCGCGCGACGGCGCCGAGCGCAATGCGTCGAACCGGTATGCGCCGAGCAGGAAGGCCAACGCCGCCTGCCCGGGTTGCTCCACCGCGCCGGCCAGGCGCCACGCGGTGCCGGCCGGCAAGGCCATGGGCAATGCCCCGAACATCAGCGGGTCGTCGCCCTCGCCCAATCCCAGCACCGCGCCGGCCACGCCGTCCGCGCCAGGGATCAGCACCACGGCGCCGGCGCTGGCCGCGAAACCGCTGGCGCGCAGGAAGGCCGCGGCGGCATCAGGCAGCGTGGCAAGAAACGCGTTCAGCCCGGATGGGCGCACCGCGTAAACCGGCAGGCAGGCTTCATCCTGTCCTGCCACACAATCCAGTGCGCGCCCGCCTTCCGGCAATGGGTACATATTCCACTCGCAGACGTAATTCCGCCGCCTAATCCAACATGTGCCTTGCAAGCAAGGCCCGCGCACCAAATCATCCCACCATGCCGCGCGAAGCCCGCCGAGTCGCTGTGAACGAGGGGCATCGCCAGGGGGTCGCCAGGGGGATCGAATGTCAGCGCGTTCATCTGCCGCAAACCAAATGTTCACGCCACGCGTCAAGGCGGTGCTGGGCCCCACCAATACCGGCAAGACGCATCTCGCGATTACGCGATTACTTGCACACGCTTCCGGCATCATTGGTTTCCCGTTGCGGTTGCTGGCGCGGGAAAATTACGACCGCATGGTCGCGGCCAAGGGCGCCCGTCACGTCGCGCTGATTACCGGCGAGGAAAAAATCGTCCCGCCCGGCGCGCGCTGGTTTTCCTGCACCGTGGAAGCCATGCCGATCGACCGCGCCTGCGAATTTCTCGCCGTCGATGAAATCCAGCTCTGCGCCGATGCCGATCGCGGGCATGTGTTCACCGACCGGCTGCTGCATGCGCGCGGCACCGTGGAAACCATGTTCCTGGGCGCGGAAACCATTCGCCCGCTGCTGGCCCATCTGGTGCCGGAGGCGGAGATCGAGATAAGGCCAAGGCTTTCTCAATTGACTTTCTCCGGCGGCGCAAAACTCACGCGCCTGCCGCCGCGCAGCGCGATCGTCGCGTTCAGCGCCGGCGAGGTTTATGCCATCGCGGAAATGATCCGCCGCCGGCGTGGTGGTTGCGCGGTCGTTATGGGCCGGCTTTCGCCACGCACCCGCAACGCGCAGGTGGCGCTCTATCAGGATGGCGAGGTCGATTTTCTCGTCGCCACCGATGCCATCGGCATGGGCCTGAACATGGACGTTAACCATGTTGCCTTTGCCGGCCTGCAAAAATTCGATGGCCACCGGCCGCGGCGGCTGGCCGCGCCGGAAATCGCGCAAATCGCCGGCCGCGCCGGCCGCGGCATGCGCGATGGCACTTTCGGCACCACCGCCACCTGCCCCGATTTGCCGATGGAGCTCGTCGATGCCGTCGAGGCGCATCATTTCGATCCGCTGGAAAGCCTCGCCTGGCGCAATAGCGAGCTCGATTTTTCCGGCATCGATGCGTTGCTGGCCAGCCTGACCATGCCGCCGCCGCGCCCGGGCCTGGTGCGCGGCAACGATGCCGCCGATCTCGAAACCCTCGGCGCGCTGTCGCGCGATCCCGAAATCCGCGGCCTGGCGCAGGGCAGCAAGCGCGTGCGGCTGCTGTGGGAAGCGTGCCAGGTGCCGGATTTTCGCAAAATCACCGATGACAGCCACGCCCGCCTCTGCGCCCGCATCTTCGCCCATAGCGCGCGTGGCGAAACCCTGCCGGAGGACTGGCTGGAGACCCAGTTCGCCGCCCTGGGCAGGCCCGAAGGCGACATCGACACGCTGATGGCGCGGCTCTCCGGCGTACGCGTCTGGTCCTTCATCGCCGCGCGCCCGGACTGGGTGCGCGATGCGCAAGCCTGGCAGGCCCGCGCCCGCGAGGTGGAGGAAAAGCTCTCCGATGCGCTGCACGAGCGGCTCACCGCCCGCTTCGTGGATCGCCGCGCCGCGCATCTGATGCGCCGCCTGGAAGCCGCCGAAGCCGGCGCCGACCTGCTCAGCGCAGTCACCGCCAGCGGCGAAGTGGTGGTTGAAGGCCATACGGTCGGGCACATCGCCGGGTTCACGTTCCATCCCGATCCGCTTGCGGCGGCCGCTGAAAAGCGCCTGGTGCAGCGCGCCGCGCGCCGGGCTTTGGGCCAGGAAATGCCCCGCCGCGTCGCGCTGCTGGACGACGCGCCCGATGCCAGCTTCGTGTTGCGCGACGATCAGACGATCGCCTGGGACGGCACCTCCGTCGCCCGCCTGCGTCCTGGCTCCGGCCTGACCAAACCGCTGATCGACGTGATCGACAGCGAATTCCTCGATGGCCCGCAGCGCGAACGCGTGCGCCTGCGCCTGGCGGCCTTTCTGGACCGGGTAATCGCGCGCGATCTGGCGCCGCTGCAGCGCGCCATCGCGGCGGCGCGGCACGATGCAGCCCTGCGCGGCACGCTGCATCTCCTGCTCGAGGCCGGCGGCGTGGTCCCCGGCGCCACCGATTCCAGCATCGCGCCAGCCATGCGCGGCCGCCTGAAGGCAATCGGCGTGCGCGCCGGACGCTTCGCGCTTTACATACCGGACATGCTGAAGCCGCGCGCCGCTTCACTCCGGGCGCTGCTCTGGGCTGTTCATAACCGGTTGCCGACTCCCGCGCTTCCGGCACCCGGCCTCGTCAGTCTGACCATCCAGGACGAGGCGCCGGACAATTTCCTGCCGGCCATGGGCTGGGTCCCGGCCGGCCCGGTCCAGCTCCGGCTCGACATTGCCGAGCGCGTGGCGGCCGAGCTGGCCTGGTTGACGCGCGCGCGCCCCGCGGCCTTGCCGGCCGGCCTGGGCCCCAGCCTTGGCTTGCGCGCCGAGGCATTGCCGCCGGTGTTGCGCGCTCTGGGCCTGCGGCTGATCCCGGCGCCATCGCTGGCGCCGGCACAGTATGGGCCGCCTAGCCCGCCGCTGATCGGCAGCCCGCGCAAGCGGGCGCCGGAGCCTGTGGTGCAGGCCGCGCCGCCGATGGATGGGCCGTTTTCAGCGCTGGCGGTGTTGCGGCGTTAGAAAAGCGCTTCTTTTTGAAAAAAGAAGCAAAAACTTTTGCAATGCTGTCGCGGACTCGCCGGCAACTCCGCGACAGCACCGCAAAAGTTTTTTGGTTCTTTTTTTCAAAAAAGAACCGCTTTCTATGAATCCCCACCAGCGCCTGGATAAATACCTATGGTGCGCCAGGATCGCCGCCCAGCGCACCGCCTGCGCCGAGCTCGCCGCCAGCGGTATGGTGCGCATCAACCGCATGCCCACCGACAAGCCGCATGCCCGCGTGCGTGTCGGTGACGTCCTGACTGTGCCGCTGCATGCGCGTGTCGTAGTCATCCGCGTCCTGGCGCTGGCGGAGCGCCGGGGGCCGCCTGCCGCCTCACGCGCATTATATGAGCAGCTGGAGGGCGGCTGATCCGCTTGCGCGGTTACCCAATCGGCTTCATATCCCCCGCCTGTTTGACGCCCAAGCCGCTTCCGGCCCGGCTTTCCGATTGGACCCGGCTTTTTGATTGGAGACGACGATGACCTACGTGGTCACCGAGAACTGCATCCGCTGCAAATATATGGACTGTGTCGAAGTCTGCCCGGTCGATTGTTTCTACGTCGGCGAAAACATGCTGGTGATCAACCCGGAAGAATGCATCGATTGCGGCGTGTGCGAGCCGGAATGCCCGGCCGAGGCCATCGTGCCGGATAGCGACGACAAGGCGGCCGATTGGCTGGAGCAGAATCGCACCTATTCGGGGCAATGGCCGAACATCACCCGCAAGGGCGATGCGCCGGCCGACGCCGACGAGTGGAAGGACAAGCCGGGCAAAGCGGCCCTGCTGTCACCGAATCCGGGCACGCCATAATCGATCGGCCGGCGATGCCCTGCTGGCATCGCCGGATCGGTTAAGTCGCTCCCGCCAACCGATTTTTGCGGGACCCATGACTTTCGGCCATTTTCCTGCTATATAGGTTCCCATAGCGGCTGGGGCGCTTCGGGCTTGCCCGGAGAACTGCCGCTGTTCAGACCAGGGCGGGTCCAATCGGACCATCCGGCTGCGGCCGGGGGGTGGTCCGGCCATTGTACCTGGCCCGACGAGGGATGCCTGCGTGCGTTCACGCGGCTATCCACGCTGGCGGCCCGCCGGCTGTTTGAGGACCTCGCCACCCGGAAGCGACGCTTCCGCCGTGGCCGATCAGGAGTTGCGCAAGAAAGTGCCAAGCAAGTCTGCGAGTGCGAAGAAGCTGACCCCGGTTGAAGGGGCTGATCCTGAAATCACCGAAGCGGCGCCGCTGATGGCGCCCGTCCAGGACGAGCCCGAAATGGTCGTGTCCGCGGCGGAAATTGCCGCGCTGGAGCCCGACGAGCCCGAGCAACCTGAGGACGACGAGCCGGAAGCGGCCCCGGCAATGGTCGCCGCGGCGCCGGCCCCGGCCAATGATAGCCTGCCGCCGCCCTTGCCGCGCCCGCAGCATTCGTTCGGTGGCGGCAACCGCTCGCCCGGCGGCGGTGTGCCTGGCCGCATGATGCCGCCGCCGCGCCCGATGGCGAAGGCCGAGAACTTCGTCGAAGGCGACCATGTGGTTTACCCGACGCACGGCGTCGGCAAGGTGGAACGCATCGCGACGGAGGAGATCGCCGGCCACAAGCTGGAGCTGATCCACATCACGTTCGAAGAAAACCGCATGACGCTGCGTGTGCCGGTGGCCAAGGCGCGCACCGCGGGCCTGCGCAAGCTGGCGACGCGCAAATTGTTCGACGAAGCGCTGGCCGTGCTGAAAGGCCGCGCCCGCATCAAACGCACGATGTGGAGCCGCCGCGCGCAGGAATACGAAGCCAAGATCAATAGCGGCGATCCGCTGTCGATCGCCGAGGTGGTGCGCGACCTGCACCGCAACGCCGGCCAGCCGGACCAGAGCTTTTCC
>Ga0302157_10007690_pt1 | contig 10779 bp, 7 predicted proteins | sample I_Bog_N3_3_FD_193502 | JGI IMG/M metagenome (GOLD analysis project Ga0302157, IMG submission 193502) | Peat permafrost microbial communities from Stordalen Mire near Abisko, Sweden - I_Bog_N3_3 | ecosystem: Environmental > Terrestrial > Soil > Wetlands > Peat | place: Sweden: Abisko, Stordalen...
CTGGCGCACCGGTGAGCGCGGAGGCATGACGACGGGACCCCCGGCCACGCCACTGGTCCGCAAGATCGGTGTCCAGGAGGGGCATCGGGTGGCCCTGGTCCATGCGCCGGCCGGCTGGTCCCTGGGCGTGGTCCCGGCCGGGGCCACCGTCCGACGCAGCGCGGCCCGGCCTCCGTTCGACGTGATCGTGGCCTTCTTCGGTGCGCTCGACCGGTTGGAGTCCGACGTGGCGCCGTTGGCGTCGGCGATCACGCCGGCCGGCGCCCTGTGGGTGGCCTGGCCGCGCCGGGCGGCCGGGCATCAGAGCGACATCACCGACAACGCCGTCCGGTCGATGATCCTGCCGCTCGGCCTGGTGGACGTGAAGGTGGCGGCCCTGGGTGAGGACTGGTCCGGCCTGAAGACGGTGTGGCGCACGTCGTTGCGTCCCCGGCCCGGATGACGGCCGGGCCGCAAGGGACGGTCTCAGCCGCTCTTCCCCTCGGCCTGCCGGATCTCGCGGTTGAGCTGGTCGAGTGTGGACGCATCGGCATGGAGGCGCTCGTCGAGCTGGCGTCCCCGCTCGGTGACGGCCTCCTGGATGGCCTGGGCCAGTCCGGCCCACGGATCACGGCCGGTGTCAATGGTGGACCGGAGCTCGTCGACCAGCCGGTTGGACGACCCGCCGTTGGCCGCCTCGATGTGTACGAGGTACGAGGAGGGATCGTCCCCCTCGGCGTAGCACCGGACCGACGCCACGTTGAGCTCGTCGTCGATGAGCACCAGGGCGGCCCCCTTGATGGCGGTGCGCTGCGGGGTGTCGACCACCCAGCCGCCCGTGTTGACCACACCCACCGGTGCGGGGAACGACGCCGTGGTCCTCGTGTCGACGAACGGCTTGTGGGTGTGGCCGAAGATGAACGTCAGGTCGTCGGGGCTGCCGATCTCGGCCGTGGTCTGCACGGTCACCGGCCCGTCGAGGTAGGCCACCAGGCCCTCCTCGGCGTTGGGGCTGAGCAGGACGCCGGGCCGATGGCGCTCGCGTAGGGCCGTGCCCACGCCGGCTTCGAGGAGGATGGCCACGGCGTGGGCCTCGATGTCGGCACGGGCCCGGGACTTCCCGGCCACCTTGATGGCCCGCTCGATGGCCTGGATCTCCGCGTGGACGGCCTCCTGGCTCTGGAGTGACTCGTAGAGCGACCGGGTGATCCGCATGATGTCACCGCTGTCGCCCATGGAGGACCAGAAGAAGTCGATCCAACCCCCGTTGTCCGCCTCGAGCTGCCAGGCCTCGTCGCCCCCGGGCCGGGGCGTCCCGAGCGCCCGGTCCAACAGCGACATCATCCGGTACAGCGGTTCGATGTAGTGGCCGTGCGAGAGCACGACCGCCCGGGTCCCCGACGGGGTGACCAGGCCCAGGTTGGGGTAGCTCTGTTCGACGGTGATCGGGGAACCGGCGCGGCCCCGGTTGGCCAGGATCTCGACGAAGCGGTCTCGGACGGGGATCTGGTCGTTGGCCGGCAGCAGCCGGGTGGCGTGCCTGTCCCGCGGGGTGGGCATGGCCGCCGCGTCCTGCTCCAGGACCTGGAGGAACCGGTCGTCACTGGCACGCGACCAGAGGTGGTGGTCGTGGTTCCCCGGGACGAACCGGATTACCGGGCCGATGGCGGACCCCGGTCCCCCGGGCTGGAGCGTGCCGATCAACTGGGAGAAGGTGGACGCCGCGTCCTCGGGGGTGGTGAGGGCCAGCTCGAACAGGTCACCCAGGACCACCAGCTGGGGCGGATCCTGCCCCGGGGCGCGCAGCGAGCGGAGGCAGGCGCACAGGGCGGTCATCACCGGGGCGGGCGCGGTGCCGTCCACGCTCTCGCCGTCGGCGGACACGTTGGTGAGGAGACTGTTGAGGGCCCCGAGATGGAGATCGGAGATGCACACCCAGCGAATGTCGGTCATGGGATCCTTTCGGTAGGGACCGTAGTGCAGGCCCCGGTGGGCCCGGTCGGCGCCCCGGTCGGCGCCCGGTTCGGCCGCCGGCTCCAGGTCGGCCCCGGCCCCCGGCTGGCGGTGCGGGCCCGGGGTTGGCAATCTGTCGGTGTGCCGGCCCGGGTCGGTGGCAGCCAGACGGCCCCGCTCGTGGCGGGCCATGACAGGGGGAGTGCAATGGACCAGCAGTCGGCAGTGGAGTTCCAATTCGCCGGGCAGGACATCCCGTGGCTGCTTCGTTCGTGGGCCGAGTCCCAGCCGGACAAGGTGTTCCTGATCTGGGAGCCTCGCCACGGTGCCGTCCGGCGATGGACCTACGCCGAGTTCTGGCACGAGGTGAGGAGCCTGGCCGCGGGGCTGGCCGGACGGGGTGTGGCCAAGGGGGACAGCATCCTCATCCACTCCGAGAACTGCCCGGAGATCATCGTGGCCTGGTACGCCTGTGCCACGCTGGGGGCGGTCGGCGTGACCACCAACACCCGGTCCGTGCAGAGCGAGCTCCAGTTCTTCATCGAGAAGACCCGCTGCACCGGGGCCATCACCCAACCCCAGTTCGCCGCACTGGTGAGCGCGGCCGGTCCCGGCCTGGGCTGGATCGCCGTGACCGAGGACAACAGCGGGGAGCCGGCCGGGACCGAGCCCCTCGGACCCGGGTTCGAGTCCTTCGACTCCCTGCGCGGCGACCCGGACGGCCTGGACGAGCGGGACCCGGATCCCATGGCCCCCGTGGGGATCGTGTTCACCTCGGGCACGACGTCCCGGCCCAAGGCGGTGGTGCACACGCACGCCAACGCCCTGTGGGCCGGCCGGGTGGGACCGACCAGCATCTCGATGGAGCCTGACGACACCTACCTGGTGTTCCTGCCCTTCTTCCACGTCAACGCCCAGAGCTGGTCGATCTGGACCACGCTCGGAGTGGGCGGCACCGTGGTCCTCCAGCCCAAGTTCTCGTCGTCGCGCTTCTGGGAGGTGGTGGTCGAGCACCACGTGACCCACCTGTCGCTGATCCCGTTCGTCTACGCCGCCCTGGCCGGCCAGGAGATCCCCTCCCATTCGGTGAAGGTCGGGGTGTTCGGACTGATCGTGCCCGAGCTCGAGCAGTGGCTGGGGTTCCGCGTGGTGCCGGCCTACGGCATGACCGAGACGGTGATCCATGCCACCAACGACAACCCCGGCCGCATGGTCCCGAGGGGGTCGATGGGCCGGCCCACGCCCGGGTACGAGCTGCTGGTCGTCGACCGCGACACCGGCGAGATCTGCCGCAACGGCGAGCCCGGTGAGCTGTGGGTCCGGGGGACCCGCGGCATCCAGCTCTTCTACGAGTACTTCGACAACCCCGAGGCCATGGCCAAGAGCTTCACCGAGGACGGGTGGTTCAAGACCGGGGACGTGGTCCGCGTGGGCGAGGGCGGCAATTTCTTCTACTGCGATCGTGACGCCGATGTGCTCAAGGTGGGCGGGGAGAACGTGTCGGCCCGCGAGGTCGAGGATGCCTGCCGCCAGGTGCCCGGCATCGCCGATGTGGCGGTGGTGGCCCAGACCCATCCCATGCTGAGCGAGGTGGCGGTGGCCTTCGTCATCCGGGGCCCGGGGGCCGACGACGACGACAGCCGCCTGGAGAAGGCGATCATCGAGCAGTGCACGGCGCACCTGGCCGACTTCAAGGTCCCCCGGGCCGTGTACGTGGTCGACGAATTCCCGCGGGCCACCCTGGACAAGGTGGCCAAGAACAAGCTCCGGGAGCGGGCCGACGAGCTCGTGGCGGCGCGCGACGAGTGACCGCGCCCCCGCCCTCCGTGACCACATTTGGGGGCATGGACCGGGTCGATACCCCCAGGTCGTCGGCGTGGAGGACAATGGGGCATGCGCGTGTGTGAGGCCATGGGTTCCCTCGGTCCCCGGCCGGAGTCGGGGGCGGGCCGGTACGACCGGATCCTGTGCGGGGCAGGGTGAGGGGCGTGGAACTTGCCGATGCACCGCGCCCGGGGGTGCCCGCGGTCGACTCGGGGGGGACCGAGTGGTGGGAGCTGCTCGGGCGGTCCGCCCGGATCTGGGCCGGACCGCGGGGCGTCGAGGCCGGGGAGGGCTGGTGGACCGCCCTCAGCGGTCAGTCCAACCTCAACTACAACCTGGCCTGCTGCCATGCTCGCGACACCGGCGTGCTGGTCGACCGGTGCCTGGACCCGACCCTCCGGGTCGGGAAGCCCGCGCTCATCATGCTGTCCGGTCCCGGCCTGGTGACCGCCCAGAAGTTGGTCGAGAGCCGGTGGGTGACGGTCGGGGCGCTCCCGCTCATGGCCCTGTGCGACCTGTCGGCGTTCTCCACCGACGACACGGGCGTGGAACGGCTCGACCGCCACCAGCTCGATGCGGCGCGCCACCTGCTCGCCGAGTGTTACGGCCTCGACCGCGGCACGGCGGAGACCGCCATCCCCGACGCCGTCGTGGACTCCCCGGACCTGGCGGCATGGGGGCTGTACGCCGAGGGTGCGCTGGTCTCGTGTGTCACCACCGTCCTGCAGGAGGGCGTGGTGGTGGTGTGGTCGATGGCCACCCGACGGGAGAGCCAGCGGCGGGGTTACGGTCGCCGGCTGCTCGAGTCGGTGCTGAACGACCAGCTCCAGCGGGGGGCGTCGGCGTCCCTGCTCCACTCGTCCCTGGCCGCCGAGGCCCTCTACCGTCACCTCGGCTACACGGTGATCGAGTACCTGCAGCTGTGGTCGCGGCCCCGTTGGGCCCTGGGCGTGGCCTGAGCGTCACCGGCCTCACGGGATCCCACCCGGCCGGGGCCGTCGTGCCTCGGGCTCACGCCGACAGCGTCGTGGCTCGTCCGCCCCCGGTGGATCGCGGCGGAGCGAGGCCCAGCCGGCCCAGCAGCCGGCGCTCGTCGAGCTTGCCCGAACGGGTGAGCGGCAGTTCGTCGACCAGTTCGATGCGGTCGGGGATCATGGTGTCGGGCAGATGGCTCCGGGCCCGGGCCCGGAGCTCGAGGGTCGAGATCGAGCCGTCGGTGACCACGAACGCGGCGATTCCCACGGCCCCCTCGTTGTCGAACAGCACGCAGGCGGCCGCCGAGGCCCCGTCGAGCGTCTGCACGACATCGGACAGCTCGAGCAGCGAAATCCGCACCCCGTGCCGTTTGATGACCCGATCGACCCGCTCGACATAGACGTAGTTCCCGTCGTCGTCGAGGTATACGACGTCGCCGGTGCGGTAGAGCGTCTGACCGGGGACCACGTCGCGGACCATGACCTGGGCGGTGAGCTCGGGTGCACCCCAGTAGCCGGTCATCAGCTGCACGCCGCCGATGTACAGCTCGCCGGTGCAGCCGGCGTCGTCCACGATGGCTCCCCGGTCGTCCACCAGGTGGAAGGTGACGCCGGGATGGGGCCGTCCGATGGGCACCGTCCCGCCGGCGATCATCGCCGGCGTCAGTTCGACGTTGGTGACGGCGATGGTGGTCTCGGTGGGACCGTAGCGGTTGAACACGCGGAGATCCGGCACCGCCTCCCACACGGCGGCGATGTCGGCGGCCGAGCTGGCCTCACCCCCGACGGCCAGGCGCCGCAGCGTGCTGCCCCGCAACCTGTCCATCTGGCCACTGGCCAGCAGCAGCTTGAGGTAGCTGGGCGAGAACCCGGTCAGGGTGATGTCCTCGCGCAGGACCGCGTTGAAGAACGTGCGAGGGAACAGGAGCGACTCGCGCGGCCGGATCACCACTGAGCCACCGACGTACAGGGTGGGGAACAGCGTGGCGAACGAGCCGTCGAAGTGGAACGGCGAGACGCACAGTGCCCGGGCGGACCCGTCGAGGCCGAGGGCCTCCACGGTGGAGCCCACGGCAGCGGCGAAGGCACCGGTGCCGATCAGGACACCCTTGGGGGCCCCGGTCGTGCCGGAGGTGTAGATGGCATAGGCCACGCGCTCCGACGGGGGCACGGGTCCGGGGTGCGGTGCCTCGGCGCCCGAGGCCACCAGCTCCGACAGCTGCACCCACGGAGGACCGGGTGGCGATCCGGGGACGGACGGGTGCCGCTCGTCGGGCGTGTTGGTGACGACGAGCACCGGGTCGCAGTCGGCGACGATCCCGGCCAGCCGGGCCTCGGGGTCGGTCACCGCCAGTGGCACGAACAGCGCACCCCTCCACAGGGCGGCCAGGGCGGTCACGACGAAGTCCACCGAGTTGGGAAGGTGCAGGGCCACCCGGTCGCCCACCCCCACGCCCCGCTCGGCCAGACCGGCGGCGCAGCCGGCCACCTCGTCGACGAGATGGCCGTAGTCGAGGGACCGGTCGAGGTCCTCGACCGCGGGTCGCGCCGGCCCACCCCGGGCCTGCTCGAGGAGCGCGGACAGCACGTCGGGGGTCGTCACCGGACACCGCCGTGCCGAAGACCGCCGAAGTCGAGCCGATGTCGGCCCCGACACGGGTGCTGCCGCGGCGCGCGTCGCCACGGCCTGGTGGAGGCGTCCAGCCCCACGCATCTGCCCACCGCCGCCCCTCTCCTCGTCATCGGGGACGACCAGTCGGCCGACCCCACAGGCCCCTGTCCCGAGCGTCAGTCCATTCTACCGGTGGCAGTGCCCGTTCGACAGGCCTCGGGGAAATGACAACCGGTCTTGTGGAAATGACAACAGGGGACCTACCGTGGAACAAGCCGCAGTGGTCGGGCGGCGGGCGTTGCTGCATAGGTGAAGAAGGGGCTGCAGTACACATGATGTATCCGAGTCGATGGCAATCGGCCGGAGCGACGGGCACGCGATCGGTGGTGGCGCTCACCCTCTGGGGTGGACGATCATGATCGAGATCGGAATCGTCGGATTCGGCTCGTGGGGTCTGTGCGTTCTCGAGAGGACCGTGACCCAGGCGCGCCGGACCGACACCAGTATCCGCGTCCACGTCATCGAACCGGATCGGTTGGGGGGTGGCGTCTACGCCAAGGGCCAGCCCGACTACCTGGTGCTCAACAACCCGTGCGGCCAGCTCTCGCTGTACGCCTCCCCCGAGGACGGCACCGAGCCGCCCTACGCCCGTGGGTTCTATGAGTGGGCCGTGGAGCAGGGGTACGTGTGGTCGGGCCACCGCTGCGTCGTCGGCGGGCCCGGGACTCCCATCCAGCCGACCGACTACCTGCCCCGCCGCCTGATGGGCGAGTACCTGACCTGGTTCTACGACATGCTGTTGGACAGCGCGCCGGCGAACCTGGAGGTGGTGCGCCACTTCGCCACCGCCGTCGACATCGTGCCGGCGGACGGGGACCGCGAGTGCGTGGTGCTGGACGACGGGCGGTCCATCGGCGTGGACCACGTCGTGCTCACCTCCGGACACACCTGGAACGAGGAGGCGGAGGCGGCCGATGCTGACATCCGCAGTCTGCGGCCGTACCCCGTCGAGTACTTCGACGAGATCGTCTCGGCCGGGGCACCGATCGCCATTGCCGGTATGGGGCTGGTCGGGTTCGATCTCCTGACCGCGCTCACCGTGGGCCGGGGCGGTTGCTTCGATCTCGACGGCGACCGGATGCGCTACGTGCGCAGCGGATCGGAGCCCCAGATCTACCTGTATTCGCGCTCGGGTATCCCCTACTGTGCCAAGTCGGCCCACGGGGCCGATCCCTACGGGGAGTACCGGCCCGTGGTGTGCACCCCCGACGAGTTCGCCCGACTGACCCATCCGGGGGGATCCATCGGTCGCCGGCAGGTCGACTTCCGCAACGACCTCCTGCCACTGCTGTTCGCCGAGATGCAGGCCCGCTACCTCACCCATTCCGCACTGTTGAAGGGCGGGGAGGACGAGTCCGAGGAGGTGCGCCACCGGCTGGTCGAGGGGTGGAGTGACGGTGCCTTCCCCGAGGTGGTCGAGGAGTACGAGGCGACCTACGGTCGGTTCGACCCGGCCGAGCACCTGTTCGCCGGAGTGGGCCGCACCTACCGGTCGGGGTGCGACTACCAGAGCCAGCTCTACGACATGGTCGAGGCCGACCTCGAAGAGGCGCTCACCATCGGCGGGAGCCCGGTGAAGGCGGCCCACGAGGTGACCCGGATCCTGCGCGACCAGATCCGTGCCGTCATCGAGTTCGGGGGCCTGACCCTCGAGTCCTACACCGACTTCCAGACCAACATCCGGGGCCGGATCAACCGGCTCGAGGCCGGGCCTCCGCCGCTCCGCTCCCAGCAGCTGCTGGCCCTGATCGATGCCGGGGTGGTCCGGGCGCCCTTCGGCCCCAACCCGGAGGTGGCCATGGGGCCCGACGGACGGGTGACCATCCGCTCCACCGAGCTCGACGAGGTGGCCACCGTCACCGTCGAGGGTGTGATCCGCGGCTATCTCGACCTGCCGTCGCTGGCCCGCTCCAGCTCGCCCCTGCTCCATCACCTCTACACCGAGGGCCGGCTGACCCAGATGCACTACGGCGGCACTCCGGTCGGGAGCGTGGCTATCAACGAGAGCTTCCACCCCTACGACACCGAAGGCCGGCTGCAGCCCAACATCTCGCTGCTCGGTGTGCTGACCGAGGGGGTGCGCTACTTCACCCACTACCTCCCGTCGCCCCGCAGTCGCATCCGGGCGGTCCTCGACGCCCAGGAGTGCGTGCAGGCGGCCCTGGTCGACGACCGGGAGTCGCTACCCAGCGCCGCCGGCTGACCGGTGGCGGGCCCCCCGTGTGGCGCCGCTCAACCGTGGCCGCTTGTGGTGCGCTCAGTGCGGCCCGGTCCGGCGACCGGCGGCGACGCCCAGGGCCTGATCGAGGTCCTCGATGAGATCGTCGATGTGTTCGAGCCCGATGGACAGGCGGATCGTCTCGGGGCGGATGGCGGCCGCCTCCCGCTCGGCGTCGCTCAGCTGACGGTGGGTCGTCGAGGCCGGATGGATGGCCAGTGACTTGGCGTCCCCCAGGTTCAACAGCCGCTTGAACAGCTGCAGCGCATCGAAGAACGCCAGCCCGGCGTCGTAGCCGCCCGTCGCCCCGAAGGTGATGATCGACGGCACACGACCGCCCAGGTAGCGCTCCGCCAGCTGATGGGAAGGATGGTCGGCGAAGCCGGCGAAGCTGACCCACTCGACCCGGGGGTCACCGGCCAGGTAGTCGGCCACGGCGCGCGCGTTCGACTCGTGCCGGTCGAGCCGCACGGCCAGCGTCTCCAGCCCCTGGAGGAGCTGGAAGGCCGCCAGGGGGGACAGCGTCGCCCCGGTGTTGCGGAGCTGGACCGAGCGGGCCCGCACGGCGAAGGGTCGATCGGGGAAGTCGCGGGCGAACACGACGTCGTGGAAGGCCGGCTCGGGCTGGTTGAACATCGGGAACCGGTCCGGGTGGTCGGCCCACGGGAAGGTCCCGCCGTCCACGATGGCACCACCGAGTGTGGTCCCGTGACCGCCGATGAACTTGGTGAGTGAGTGGACGACGACATCGGCCCCGTACCGGATGGGCTTGAGCATGAGCGGCGTGGCCACGGTGTTGTCCACGATGAGAGGGACCCCGGCCCCGTGGGCCACGGCGGCCACCGCCTCGAGGTCGACGATGTTGCCGGCCGGGTTGCCGATCGTCTCGCAGAACACGGCCCGGGTCTGCCCGTCGATGAGCGGGGCGATCGACTCGGCCCGGTCATCGGCGGCGAACCGGGCGTCGATGCCCAGGGTGGGGAGGACGTGGGCCAGATACGTGAAGGTGGCCCCGTACAGCTGGGGCGCCACCACGACGTTCGACCCGGCCATGGCCACGGTGAGGAGGGCACTGCTGACGGCGGCCATGCCCGAGGCCAGCACGAGGGCGGCCGTCCCTCCCTCCAGGGCTGCCAGCCGCTGCTCCAGCACGTCGTTGGTGGGGTTGTTGAGCCGGTTGTAGTGGAACCCCGGCACCTCGAGGTCCAGCACCGCGCCGGCGTGCTCGGCGCTGACGAAGTCGTGGGCCACCGTCTGGTAGATCGGCACGGCGACCGCCCGGGTGCTGTCCGGGATGTACCCGGCGTGGATGGCGATGGTCTCGTCGCGCATCGGCTCAGCGTCCCATGTGCGGGACCGAGGCCAACCAATTGGTGTACAGCTGGCGGGCCGTGTCCCTCCACGGCCACGGTGCCCGGGCCTCGACCTCGTGGAAGGGGAACGACTCGAGCAGGGCCGGGTCCCGGGCGCCGTCGGCCATGCGGCGCTGCAGGGCGACCAGGGCGTCCCAGTCGTCCCCCTCGGTGCAGTGCCAGGGGAGGACGGGGAGCTGGTGGCGCTGACCGGTCAGGAAGCGCCGGGTGTCGCGGTGGTACTCGCGGAGCAGGCTGGCCGGCCCGTACTCGGGGTGGGCCTGCATCAACACGACGTCCGCCCTCCCGGTGGTGCGGGTGGCCAGGCTCCAGCCGATCTGCTCCGAGAAGACGGCGAGTTCGTAGCCGACCGCCCTCAGGTCGTCGATGGGGACGGCGTTCAGCCGCGAGTGGGGGAGGACCACCGTGGCTCCGAGCCCGGCGGCCAGCGGGTGCCCCTGATCGGTGTCCTGGATGAAGACCCCGGTGCACTTGGAGGCCAGCGGGTCCCGCGGGAGGCCGTCGAACACCTGCAGGGCAGCGTGGGCCGAGAGGCACGACAAGAGCATGGTGGGCACGTGGTCGGCCGCCCACCTGAGCAGGCCGACGAGCTCCTCCCAGAAGGGCTCGTCCTCCAGCCGCTCCTCCACGGGGTTGGCCCCGGTGACGACCAGGATGTCCGGCGGCCGGTCGAACAGATCGCCCAGGGGCGCATAGGACTCGGCGATGCGACGACCGATCTCGGGCCCCCGGGGCACCCCGGTGAGGGTGAACAGGCGGACGTCCATCGGGTCCGGGCCCGAGCCA